>ENA-ORCZ01000185-ORCZ01000185.1-marine-metagenome-genome-assembly--contig:-NODE-185-length-45731-cov-4.507710_pt1 | contig 45731 bp, 47 predicted proteins | sample MGYA00237785_ERZ508519 | MGnify/ENA primary metagenome ERZ508519 (study PRJEB26189, sample SAMN06268790) | marine metagenome | isolation source: Bioluminescent Bay, La Paraguera, Puerto Rico | place...
GGTCGCTGTTGCCATTGTTGTTGTTCCTTGGATCCCGGTGTGGCTTGAGCACCCTGCCCGGAATGGCAGGCAGGATGCTCTTGAACTTTCTTGTGGTGGCGCGCCTTCGTTGCCGCACGGTTCCGCCTGAATCTGCCCCGCGCCAAAGGCTCAGACCGTGAGGTCCTTGAAGCGCTCCGGATCGGGCCAGTCGATTCCGTCGGACATCAGCTTCTTTATCGACTGTGCCTCAAGAAGGCCTGCCGCCTCAAGCATATAGGTTGCAAGGCGCGTCTGCGCGACCGGTTCCGGTGCATCCGGATAGATGTTGCGCCCAAGAGCCTCGGCAAGCTCGGCGACGTTGCCCGCCTCGATTGCTGGAATATAGGCGTCCGCCCTGCCATAAAAGGCCTCGCCCATGACTTTCACCTTCTTCGGGACACGGGTATCGCTGACACCCATCTCCCGTAGCGATGCATCCATGTCCTGAAAGAACAGGTCGAAGACCTCCTGTGCAAAGGCGGCGACTTCCTCGCCTTCGCCGCGCATCCTGCGGAAATAGAGCACCGCATGGGCCACGATCAGGTCGAAGCGGCCGTCGATCGTATCGGGCACAAGAAAGTCGGTGTAGAAGACCGGTTGCCGTGCTTGAGCCACGATTTCACAATAAATCTTGTGTTCGGCAGCGCGGGACCGGCGGCGAAACAGGCCGAAAACCATGGCATCTCCTTCAAAGTCAGGTGTTGCCTTGTGCCCTAACCCGAGATAGTGACTTTGCCAAGCAACGAAATTCAAAAGCAGCCAGACCGGTCTGGCGAAACGGGAAACCCTAGATGAACTTCAAGGCAGGCGCCCTGATCCTTCCGCTTCTGGTGACGTTACCGCTCGGAGGCTGTTTTACAACGACCTATACGCATGGGCACGTCATTACTTCCGATATGCTCAATCAGGTGCAGGTCGGCTCCAGCCGCGAGCAGGTCGAACTGGTGCTCGGCACCCCGTCGACCACGTCGAGCCTGCAGGGCGACGCCTATTACTACATCTCGCAGAAAACCGCGACGACGGCATTCCTCGCCCCCGACATTGTCGAGCAGCGTGTCGTGGCGGTCTATTTCGACAAGGACGGCTACGTGCAGGACATGGGCAACTACACGCTGGAAGACGGCAAGATCATCGATATCGTCACGCGCAAGACCCGCACCGGCGGTGCCGACTACGGCTTCCTCACCCAGATCCTCAAGGGCGCGACCAATCCGGGCATCAATCTCTGAGGCTAAAGATCTCTGCAAAGACAAAGCCCCGGCCAGAGGCACTGGCCGGGGCTTTTCATTTCAATCGCACCGGTCCTCAGTGCGCAAGGATCGCCAGCAGCAGCAAGGCCACGATGTTGGTGATCTTGATCATCGGGTTCACTGCCGGGCCGGCCGTATCCTTGTAGGGATCGCCGACCGTGTCGCCGGTCACCGAGGCCTTGTGCGCTTCGCTGCCCTTCTGGTGGGTGACACCGTCCTTGTCGGTGAAACCGTCCTCAAAGGACTTCTTGGCGTTGTCCCAGGCACCACCGCCGGCAGTCATGGAAATCGCCACGAAGAGGCCGGTGACGATCACGCCGAGAAGCATCGCGCCGAGGGCCGCAAACGCGTCTGCGGGAGTGGCGACAGCACGCACCACGAAGAAGACGACGATCGGCGACAGCACCGGCAGCAGCGAGGGAATGATCATTTCCCGGATCGCCGCCTTTGTGAGCATATCCACCGCCCGGCCGTAGTCCGGCCGCTCCGTGCCCTGCATGATGCCCGGCTTTTCCTTGAACTGGCGGCGGACTTCCTCCACCACAGCACCGGCTGCCCGGCCGACGGCGGTCATGGAGATGCCGCCGAAGAGATAGGGAAGCAGGCCACCGAAGAGGAGGCCGGCCACCACGTACGGGTTGGACAGGGAGAAGAGCGTGCCGACATCGATGCCGTAGAAGATCGAGCCTTCAGCCGCATTGGCGGAGAAGAACTTCAGGTCTTCCGTGTAGGCAGCGAAAAGCACCAGGGCACCGAGGCCGGCAGAGCCGATGGCGTAGCCCTTGGTGACGGCCTTGGTGGTGTTGCCGACCGCGTCCAGCGCGTCCGTCGTGGTACGCACTTCCGCCGGCAGGTCCGCCATTTCGGCAATTCCGCCGGCATTGTCCGTCACCGGGCCGAAGGCGTCGAGCGCCACCACCATGCCGGCCAGAGCCAGCATGGTCGTCACCGCGATGGCGATGCCGAAAAGGCCGGCGAATGTGTAGGTCACCAGGATTCCGGCAATGATGATCAGCGCCGGCAGCGCCGTTGCCTCGAGCGAGACGGCGAGACCCTGGATGACGTTGGTGCCGTGACCGGTAACCGATGCCTGCGCGATGGAGCGCACCGGCCGGTATTCGGTACCGGTGTAGTACTCCGTCACCCAGATGATGAGACCGGTCACGATCAGGCCGACGATGCCGCAGACGAAGAGGTCGAAGCCGGTGAAGGTCGTCCCCCCAGAGGTGGTGAACTCGGTTCCCGCCCCGATCCAGCCGAAGATGATGATGGCAAGCGCGACCGCGGAGAGAACCGCAGTGGCGATGAAGCCCTTGTAGAGCGCCCCCATGATCGAGTTGTTGCTGCCGAGCTTGACGAAGAACGTGCCGATGATGGACGTCACCACGCAGCTTGCCCCGATCAGGAGCGGCAGTTGCATCAGGTCGACGGCCTGGGCTCCGGCAAAGAAGATCGACGACAGAACCATCGTCGCGACCACGGTCACCGCATAGGTTTCGAACAGGTCCGCCGCCATGCCGGCGCAGTCGCCGACATTGTCGCCGACGTTATCGGCAATGGTGGCGGGGTTGCGTGGATCGTCTTCGGGAATGCCGGCTTCGACCTTGCCGACAAGGTCACCGCCGACATCTGCACCTTTGGTGAAGATGCCGCCGCCGAGACGGGCAAAGATCGATATAAGCGACGCGCCGAAACCGAGGGCAACCAGAGCATCGATGACGGTTCGGTCGGTCGGCTCGTAGCCCATCATGCCGGTGAGAATGGTGAAGTAGACAGCAACCCCGAGCAACGCCAGGCCGGCAACCAAAAGGCCGGTGACGGCACCGGCCTTGAACGCGATTTCCAGCCCTGCCCCAAGGCTTTGGCTGGCCGCCTGGGCCGTGCGCACATTGGCGCGGACGGAGACCATCATGCCGATATAGCCGGCAGCGCCCGAAAGGAAGGCGCCGATGGCAAAACCGATTGCCGCTGTGCCCGAAAGCAGCAGCCAGGCGATCACGAAAACGACGGCTCCGACGATGGCGATCGTCGTATATTGACGGTTGAGATAGGCTTTGGCCCCTTCCTGGATCGCCCCGGCAATTTCCTGCATGCGCGCGTTGCCCGCATCCGCTGCCATGACGGACTGGATGGCCCACGCCCCGTAGGCAATGGACAAGAGGCCACAAATGATGACGACAAGCTCGATCATACTTCCTCCCAAAACTGCGGCGGACTGATTTTCTTGTCGTTTTTTCCGCCTGACGGCCCTTCACACCAATTCCCCGACGTGAGGGAAGGACACGATAGCAGCAAAGCGGAGCGCCTCGTCAAGCTCTCACATTGTTTAATTTAACACTTCCGTAGCGGTATTGTTTGGTGCAATGCAGTATTTATGCTGCACCGACGAAATGGAATTTGTCAGCTACTTTAAGCGGTTGTATCTGCTTTCCTTTCAGCCAGCACGAGCCAGCCCAAAAGGATGAGACAAAGAACCACGAAGGGGAAGACGAGCAAGTTCACGGTGCTCCAGCCGAACGCATTGAGCAGCGCGCCGGAGGAAAAGGACGCCGCCGCAACGAAGCCGAAGACCAGGAAGTCATTGACGGCCTGCACAAGATTGCGCTCCCCCGGCCGGTAGGTGTCCGTCAACATCGCCGTCGCGCCAATGAAGCCGAAGTTCCAGCCGAGACCCAGGAGAACGAGCGCCGTCCAGAAATGCGCCAGTTCAATGCCGGACAGTGCGACGACGGAACAGCCCACGAGGAGCAGGAGCCCGATGGAAACGATCTGTTCCTTGCCGAAGCGGGCGATGAGACTGCCGGTGAAGAAGCTCGGTCCGAACATGGCCAGGACATGCCACTGAATGCCGAGCGTCGCGTCGTCGGAGGATAGGCCGCAGCCGATCATGGCCAGTGGGGTCGCCGTCATCACCAGGCTCATGAGCGCATAGGAACAGATGCCGCAGGCTGCCGCGACGATGAAGCGGCGCTGGGTGACGATCTGGCTTAGCGGCCTTCCCCCGGCCTGGGCGTGACTGATCCGCGGCGGCTTCGGGATCCGGATGAAGGCCAACAGGAAAAAGGCGATCAGGGCGAGGCCGGACATCGCCAGATACGTGCCGGCAAACAGGATCGGCGCGAAGAGGTTCTTGGTATGAATCACGGTCTGCGGACCGACGACGCCGGCCAGGACACCGCCCGCCAACACCCAGGAAATCGCCTTGGGTTTGAAGGCGTCGCTGGCAGTGTCCGCGGCAGCAAAACGATATTGCTGCACGAAGGCACCGGCAAATCCGCTCAGGCCGCAAGCCAGCGCCAGCAGGTAAAATTCGTCCTGGAAGATGGCAAAGGCCGCGATGAGACCGGCAATGGCCCCGAGCAGCGATGCGCCCATGAAACCGGTGCGGCGGCCATACCGGCGCATGATCATACCGGCGGGAATGGTGCCGAAGGCCGTCCCCAGAACCATGGCGGAGACCGGCAGCGTTGCCAGCGACTTGTCGGTTTCCAGCATTGCATAGCCAACGACAGGGGCAGTCGCAATGACAATGGACGCAGCCGCGCCGCCCATTGCCTGGGCCAGGGCCAACAACAGCGCGTTGCGCTTCGCAAGGCTGTCGTCGACGTTGAAGTTCGGGGTAACGGCGGTCATGGGCTGAACTCTTGGAGGGCGGCTGACAGGGTCAGCCTAGGCTTTGGCTTCAGGTGCCGGAAGTCCAGCCTCTTAAAGCTGACAGTACCTGTAAGCTCAAGACACAATTGCAGCCCGGTACAGATAAATGAAACGCGCTGTCAGAAGTGGCGAAAGCCGATAAAGCGGTTGAAGTCGACCGGCTGCCCGCCGTCCTGCAGGCGCACATGCCCTTCGCCCGCAACCGCGATGCCTATTTCGGCAACGCAGATCCCTTCGGCTTCAGCCGCCTTTCGGAAGGCTCCGGCTTTCTCTGCCGGGATCGCTGCCAGGATTTCGTAATCGTCGCCGCCGTTGAGGCAGCGGGCGAATTCGTCCGGCGAATTGACCCGCAGACGAGACAGGGCGCCTGAAAGCGGTACCCGTCCGAGATCGATGAGGAAATCGACGCCGGAGGCAGAGGACAAGTGACCGCAATCGGCGAGCAGTCCATCGGAGACATCCATCGCAGCCGAAGCGAGACCGGCAATTGCAGCAGCCAGCCGCGTGCGGGGCCGCGGCAACAGATAGCGGTCGAGAACATGCTGCTCTTCGGCCGGGTTCAGGTCATGGACGCGGCGGAAGTCCGGCTTGAGGCGAGCCTGAAGTCCTGCTGCGGCGTCGCCGATAGTACCGGTCACGAATAGAAGATCTCCGGGCTCGGCCCCCGACCGGCGCACGGCACGACCCGATTCCACTTCGCCGATGGCGGTGATGGACACCTGCAAACCGTTGCCGGAACGGATGGTGTCGCCGCCAAAGAGCTGGATGTCATAGGCCGCCTGATCGGCGGCAAGGCCGTTGCAGAAGCGCTCGAGCCATCCAGCCGTCCAGTCCGAAGGCAGCGCCAGTCCCATCAGATAGCCGCGCGGGCGCGCGCCCTTGCCGGCAAGGTCCGACAGATTGACGCGGAGCGCCTTGGCGGCGATCGCTTCCGGAGCATCGTCGGCAAAAAAATGGATGCCTGCGGCAACGACGTCCTTGGTAAGGACCAGGTCGAAGCCGGGCCTTGGTGTCAGCACGGCGGCATCGTCTGTCAGGCCAAGGCTGCCGGGGTCCTTTGCAAGTGGCGCAAAATACCGCCGGATCAGCTCGAATTCACCTGGCCGGTCCGCAGCCATCTTCAGGAAGTGCCACCCTGGTCCTTGCCGGCGTCTTTGCCAGCGTCCTTGGCGGTATCCGAGGCTTCGAATTCCGTGCCGCGCAGTTCGTGTGCCAGCCGGTCGAGCACACCGTTGACGAGACCCGGTTCGTCATCCTCGAAGAAGGCCTTGGTGACATCGATATATTCGGAAATGATCACCTTGGCAGGCACATCCTTTCGGCGCAGCAGCTCGTAAGAGCCCGAGCGCAGGATCGCGCGCAGCAGGCTGTCGATCCGCTTCAGCGGCCAGTCTTCCGTCAGCGCCGTATGGATATAGGGGTCGAGAAACTTCTGGTCCTCGACGACGCCCGAGACGATCTGCTTGAACCACTGTTCGTCGGCTTCGCGGTATTGCGCGCCGTCGATTTCCTTGCCGAGACGGAAGGCGGTGAATTCGCTGATCACATTCGTCAGCGGCGCACCGCCGACATCCATCTGATAAAGAGCCTGCACCGCGGCAAGGCGTGCCACGCCGCGCTTGTTGGCCGGTCGCACAGTTTTTCCAGCCGGTTTTTCCGGGTCGGCCTTTCCGGTCATTCTATTTATACTCCAAGCCGCTCGCGCAGGGCGATCATGTCGAGCGCCGCCTTGGCGGCCGCGCCGCCCTTGTCCTTGTCGTCCACCTTCGCGCGCGCCCACGCCTGCGCGTCGTTCTCGACGGTCAGGATACCATTTCCGACGGCCAGATCCGCATCCACGATGAGGTCCATGATGACGCGGTTCGATTCATTGGCCACGATATCGTAATGCGTGGTCTCGCCGCGGATGACGACGCCGAGCAGGACGAAACCGTCGTAGAACTCGCCGTCGTTTTCCATCGCGGTCAACGCCATGGAAAGCGCTGCCGGGATTTCCAGGACACCGGGCACGGCGATCCGGTCATAGCTGGCGCCGGCGGCTTCGAGCGTCCTGATCGCACCCTCGGCGAGGGCATCGGCCAGATCGGCATAGAAGCGGGCTTCGATGATCAGCAGTTTCGGTGCAGCGCTCATGGATTTGTTCCTAGTTAAGGCCGCGACAGGAACCATGTCTGCCCCGGTTTGTCCAGTCTCATTCGTAAACCGCCGCTCACCGGCGGCAACAATCATGTTGCCTGGCAAATACGAATAGGTCGTCCGTGTCTTTTCCGAAGATGTTGGGTCCGTCCCCTACCCGGTCTTGGAGAATTCCGCAAGACGGGCGGCGTAGCGAGCCATCATATCCACTTCCAGGTTGATCTTGTCACCGACCTGCCGCTCGGACCAGGTGGTGACTTCGAGCGTATGCGGGATCAGGAAGACGGAAAAGAGCAGTCCGTCCACTTCATTGACGGTCAGCGACGTGCCGTCGAGAGCGACGGAGCCCTTTTTCGCGATGAAGGGAGCGGCCCCAAGCGGCGCTCCGAACTGGAAATAAACCGAATCCGGGTGGTCTTCGCGTTTGGTCACCGTTGCCAGTCCGTCGACATGACCAAGCACAAGGTGTCCTCCAAGCTCGGCGCCCATCGTCAGCGACCGTTCCAGATTGAGTTTCTGGCCTGTCTTCCAGTCCGAGACGTTTGTCAGCGCCAGTGTCTCTGCCGCCGATTCCACTTCGAACCAGTTGCCGTTGGAGCTGTTTGCCTTGGCCGTCACCGTGTGGCAGACGCCGGCGCAGGATATCGAGGCGCCGATATCGAAGCTGTCTGTGTCGTAAGCGGTGCGGATCCGGGTCCGCTTTCCGGCCGGGATGTCGTCGGTGGCGAGGATCTCGCCGAGGTCGGTCACAATACCGGTGAACATGTCAGGCTCCGCGCCGTCTGAGGAAGATGAAACTGTCGTCGCCGAACCGGCCGGCATCGACCCGCTCGAATTTGGGGTCTTTCAGCACATCCGCAAGCTCCAGACCGTGCAGGGCCGGTATGCCACCAGCGCCGACCGTGACATTGCCGGTGACCACGCAAAGATCATCGACCAGATCGGCGGCGAGAAACGAAGTAGCCAGACGGGAGCCGCCCTCGACCATCAGCCGCGTGATGCCGCGCGTTGCCAGAGCGCTCAGGATGACCGACGGTCTGACACCGGTGTCATCCGCCGGAACGCGAATGGCGTTGACACCGGCCGCAGACAGCAGCTCGATCCTGTCCGCATCGGCGTCATTGCCGCAGATGAGCCAGACCGGCACATCGGCACACGTGCGCACAAGTTTGGATTCCAGCGGCAGCCGGGCGCGGCGGTCGACGATCACCCGTACCGGCGAGCGCCCCTCCAGCCCCGGAAGGCGGCAGGTGAGCTGCGGATCGTCGGCAAGCGCTGTGCCCGAGCCGACCAGTATCGCATCGTTTTCGGCCCGGAAGCCGTGGACCTTGCGCATGGAAAGCGGCCCCGAGATCCTCACCTGCCCCTCGCCGGCGCGGCCGATGAAACCGTCCCTGGAAACCGCCAGTTTCAGGAACACCTGCGGCCGCTGTTTCAGCTGGCGCAAGGTGAAACCCCTGTAGAGGGCCTGCATGGCGGCTTCGCGCAGCCCCACAGAGACCTCAATGCCGGCTGCCTGCAACATGCCGATACCGCGGCCCGCGACGCGCGGATTCGGGTCCAGCATGCCGACGACGACACGCGCCACGCCGGCTTCGACCAGTGCCTTCGCGCAGGGCGGCGTGCGGCCGTAATGGGAACAGGGTTCAAGCGTCACGTAACACGTCGCGCCCTTCCCCTTTTCGCCGGCCTGTGAAAGCGCATTGACCTCGGCATGAGCCATGCCGGGACGCGAGGTGACGCCCCGTCCAACGACGATTGGACCATCGCCGTCGTCGCGTACGATCAGCGCGGCGACGGAAGGGTTCGGCCAGACCCGGCCGAAGCCCCGCCTGGCAAGGCGTTCGGCGGCGGCCATGAACCGCATATCCAGATTTGAAACGGAGGTCATCGGCACCGGGAAAAAGATTTCAGGAATTCTTGAGCAACTGGCCGTCGGGATCGTTGAGTTCGTCCAGAAGGGCCTCGAAATCCTTTGCTTCGCGGAAGTTCTTGTAGACCGACGCAAAGCGCACATAGGCAACGTCGTCGATGCCCTTCAGGCCTTCCATGACGTGATTGCCGATTGTTTCCGCGGTGATTTCGCTTTCGCCGGAGCTTTCCAGCTGGCGCACGATGCCGGAGACCATGCGCTCGATCTTGTCCGGATCCACGGGCCGCTTGCGCACCGCGATCTGCACGGAGCGCATCAGCTTTTCCCTGTCGAAGGGCACCCGGCGGCCGGATCGTTTCATCACCATGAGCTCGCGCAACTGCACCCGCTCGAAGGTCGTGAATCGGCCGCCGCAGGTGTTGCAGATCCTGCGGCGGCGAATGGCAGTGTTGTCCTCGGTCGGGCGGGAATCCTTGACCTGGGTTTCCTCACCGCCGCAAAACGGACATCTCATATCTCAAAGCTCCTGAGCGAGCCCCTTTCAGCCCCCGTAAATCGGGAACCGGGCCGTCAGTGCTTCTACCTTGGCTTTGACCGCCGCTTCAACCGCCGCGTTGCCCTCTTCACTGTTTGCGGCCTTCAAACCGTCCAAGACTTCCGTGATCAGCAGGCCGACTTCCCGGAATTCGGCGACGCCGAAGCCGCGGGTGGTTGCAGCCGGGGTGCCGAGGCGGATGCCGGAAGTGACGAAGGGCTTTTCCGGGTCGAAGGGAATGCCGTTCTTGTTGCAGGTGATGTTGGCCCGGCCGAGCGCCTTTTCGGCAACCTTGCCGGTGGCGTTCTTCGGGCGCAGATCCACGAGCATCAGGTGGTTGTCGGTGCCGCCGGAGACGATGTCGAGGCCCTGTTCCTTCAGGGCTTCTGCCAGCGCCTTGGCGTTTTCGGTGACCGCGCGGGCGTAGGCCTTGAACTCCGGTGTCAGCGCTTCCTTGAAGGCAACGGCCTTTGCCGCGATCACATGCATCAGCGGGCCGCCCTGCAGGCCAGGGAAGACCGCGGAATTGATCTTCTTGGCGATGTCCTCGTCATTGGTGAGGATCATGCCGCCGCGCGGACCGCGCAGGGACTTGTGGGTTGTCGTGGTGCAGACATGGGCATGCGGCACCGGAGAAGGATGCACGCCGCCGGCGACAAGACCGGCGATATGGGCCATGTCGACCATCAAGTAGGCGCCGATGCTGTCGGCGATCTCGCGGAAGCGCTTCCAGTCCCAGATGCGGGAATAGGCGGTGCCGCCGGCCAGGATCAGCTTCGGCTTGTGTTCGTTGGCCAGGCGCTCGACCTCGTCCATGTCGAGAAGGTGATCGTCCTCACGCACGCCGTAGGAGACGACGTTGAACCACTTGCCGGACATGTTGACCGGGGAGCCGTGAGTGAGGTGGCCGCCGGAATTGAGATCCAGGCCCATGAAGGTATCGCCCGGCTGCAGCAGCGCCAGGAAGACGGCCTGGTTCATCTGGCTGCCGGAGTTCGGCTGGACGTTGGCAAATCCGGCGTTGAAGAGTTCCTTGGCGCGCTCGATGGCGAGGGTCTCGGCAACGTCGGCGAATTCGCAGCCGCCATAGTAGCGCTTGCCCGGATAGCCCTCGGCGTATTTGTTGGTGAAGATCGAGCCCTGCGCTTCCAGGACGGCGCGGGAGACGATGTTTTCCGAGGCAATCAGCTCGATCTCGTGCTGCTGACGGCCGAGTTCCTTTTCGATGGTGCCGAAAATGTCCGGATCGACCTCATCGAGGCTGCGGGTGAAGAAACCGGACTGCAGGGACCGACCGGAACTTTCCATCAAAGACATCGCACCATCCTTGTTGTTGGGCAGGACATGAACGGCACCGCGGCAGCCCTCATCAAGGGACATGTAATGCCGTCGCACCAATGTGAGGCGACGAATTAACACAGCACCAGGGCAGAACCAAGGGCCTATCCGACGCGACGCGATTGGAAAACGACACCAATGTTCCGCATTGTCCCTCGTGTTTCGTTTACGGAGCGAAACCGAAGGATTGCGCGCGAAAACGTGCGATTTTTTCGACCAGTTGATCGAAATTCGAGGTAGGCAGACGGGTGCAAAAAGGTCAGTAAAGGGTCGGGTCGGCGTGACTGCCGCCGCCATCGTTTTCCTGCGCCAGCCGGCGTTGCAGCTTGCGGACGGCAAGACGCTTCAGATCCCCCTGCGCGGCGGTCTTGGGCCCGAAGACCGAAACTTCGATCCCCGTCGCCGCGTCGATGGCGGATACCTTTACCTGCTGGCCGAGCGGCCGGAATTCCAGATAGATTTCGCCGGGCTGCGGATCGCGACTCATCCCGGATCTCCCAACTGACAAGCACCTGATCAAACGCACGAAACGCCAGCCTTATCAAGACTGACGTTTCGCATGCTGCTGCTGGCTTCGCGCCGAAAGAGCGTCAGAGACGCGCCTGCTCGCCTGTGCCATAGATATCGTCGCGATCGTAGATGTCGTCGCGGAAATGCACCACGCCGTCGGCATTCGCCCAGGCGGTGATGTAGGTGAGATAGAGCGGGATCTGGGATTTCAGCTTCACATCCTCGCGTTCACCTGTGCGGATCACGCCGTCGACGCGGCTGCGGTCCCAGTCCGGTGTTGTCGACTGCAACATCCATGTTACCAGCTCACGCACGTTCTGGACACGCACGCAGCCAGAGGAATGGAAGCGGTTGGCTTCGCCGAACAGGGTCTTGGACGGCGTGTCGTGCAGGTAGACCTGATGCGTGTTGTGGAAGTTGATGCGCACGGAGCCGAGCGAGTTCTCGGATCCCGGATCCTGGGTAAAGCGGTACTGGGTCGCCTCGTCCGTGTTCCAGTCGATCTGCTGCCAGTCGAGTTCGTTGCCGCTCCAGTCGAAGATGCGGATGTTGTTCTTCGCCAGGTATTGCGGATCCTGCTTCATCTTCGGGATCAGGTCCTTGCGGATGATCGACACCGGCACGGTCCAATAGGGATTGAAGTTGAGCTCGTAGATCTTGCTGTTGAGGATCGGCGTCTGACGGTCGATCTTGCCAACCACCGCCGTGTGGCGCGACCGCACCAGGCCATTCTCGACAGCCTCGATTTCCGCCGCCGGAATGTTGACCATGACATAGCGATCGCCAAGGAAACCGGACATCGCACGCATGCGGATCATGTTGGTTTCCAGCTGACGCAGGCGCACATCGGCCGAAATGTTGAGCGCGGCGACCGTGCCCTCGCCCATCACTCCGTCGGGAATGAGGCCGTGACGCAACTGGAAGCGGCGCAGGCCCGCATCCACATAGGAATCAAACGTGTCGGAAAGACCGGCCTGCTGTTCCAGGTCGCCGGAAACCATCAGGCGGCGGCGCAGTTCAACAACGCGCGCATCCTTGGCGCCGATCCGCAAATCCTTGCCGCCTGGCGTGACGGTGCCCCAGCCACCGGCCTGAACGATGCGCTGGTAGCGGTCGATGGCTGCAGCGATATAGTCCGCGGTCTGTGGCGACAGCGTCGGCGCAGAAGACTTCACTTCGGTGATGTGTTCCGTCGCGATGTCGAAATTATCCGCCCACTCGACCTGCTGATTCTGAGCAACGGTAATCGGAGTGGATTGCGCGCCGGCTCCCGTCGCCGCCAACAAAGGCGCGACAAGACCCATCACAACAATGCTTTTTCGCGTTTTTTCCGCAGTCCAATTTCTGTGAAGCTTTATCCCGAACGGCCCGGATAAAAGGTTCATCGCCAACCCCATGTTGCTGCACGACTAAGCGCAAGATTTCTACAGGTGGTGCGTCCAATCCCGTGCAATCGGGCCGACGCGCTTGTTCCTGGATCCATTCCTAAGGGAAGGGAGTTAACAAATCGCTCGATTTCTTAACCATCACGGTTTCAGGGACGCCGCACAAAGCCATTTCAATGTGACCACAAGATGTCACGCCCGGCGGAAGCCGCAAAACACCGGGGGTATGACTAAGTTTTTACCACCCAGGTTGAAGACGAGCGCATTTTTCGAGGGACGAAAAAACAGAAGGCACCGCCCGGCGGGCGGTGCCTTGTCATCTGAATGGCCGCGTAATTTTTAGAGACGGTAGAGAATCTGGTCGGTCCAGAACCGCTCGAGGCGGCGCAGCGACTTGTTGAGGGCAACGAAGTCCTGCGGACCGATCTCGCCGACCTGTTCCACGGACAGCATGTGGCGTTCGTAAAGATCGTTGACGATCTTGGCGACGTCCCTGCCCTTTTCCGTCAGGCTGACGCGGACGGACCGGCGGTCCATGCGCGAACGCTGATGATGGATGTAGCCGGTTTCCACCAGTTTCTTCAGGTTGTAGGAAACGTTCGACCCAAGGTAATAGCCGCGAGTGCGCAGCTCCCCGGCCGTCAGCTCGCTGTCGCCGATGTTGAACAGCAACAGCGCCTGCACGCTGTTGACATCGGACCGGCCCATGCGGTCGAACTCATCCTTGATGACGTCCAGAAGACGACGGTGCAGCCGCTCAACGAGCGTAAGAGCTTCAAGGTAGAGCGGTTTAATCTCCAGCTCCTCGCCTTCACTCTGTGCAACAGCGTCGACTGCCCTACTTGCGGTGATCATGTGATTGCGCCTCTTTTGTACCTGTCGTTCGACGGATATTTTCCCGCCTTGTTTCGCAATCTAACCGAGCGATTCTAAAATCCGCTTAAGAGACACGCTGAATCATCGGTTAACTTTCGACAGGTGTTTTAGAGCTCACCTTAACTTCTGATTCATGATGATCCGCGCAGGAACTTCACGATGCCGGAGAAATCCTGCGCAGCGCCGCCGGAATTGCAGAAAAGCGCATAAAGCGAGGCCGCCTCTGCCCCGAGCGGCGTTGCGGCGCCGGAAGAACCGGCTGCTTCCTGGGCAAGTTTCAGGTCCTTCAGCATCATCGCAGCGGCAAATCCGGGCTGATAGTCGCGGTTTGCCGGCGAGGTCGGCAGCGGTCCCGGCACCGGGCAATAGGAGGTCAGCGACCAGCATTGGCCGGACGCGGTCGAGGAGATGTCGAACAACTTCTGCTTGTCCAGGCCGAGCTTCTCGGCAAGCACGAAGGCTTCCGAAACGGCGATCATGGAAATGCCCAGGATCATGTTGTTGCAGATCTTGGCCGCCTGCCCGGTCCCGGCGCCGCCCGCGTGAACGATGGTCTTGCCCATGATGTCGAGAAAGGGCTTTGCCGCCTCGTAAGCCTCGTCCGGACCGCCGACCATGAAAGTCAATGTGCCTGCCGCGGCACCAGCAACCCCGCCCGACACCGGCGCATCGACCATCTTCATGCCTTTTGCGGCAGCCGCCTCGCTGACCGCGCGGGCGCTGTCGACATCGATGGTGGAGGAATCGATCAGAACCGTTCCGGGCTTGGCCGCATCGAGAATGCCGCCCTCGCCCTGATAGATCTGGCGCACGTGCTTGCCGGCCGGCAGCATGGTGACGATGACGTCGGCCGAGGCCGCGAGTTCGGCGACGCCGGCCGCCTTTTCGCCGCCGGCCTCCGCGTGCGTGGCCATCGCGGTCTCGGACAGGTCGAAGCCGAGGACACGGTGTCCGGCGTTGACGAGGTTGATCGCCATCGGTCCGCCCATATTGCCGAGACCGATAAATCCGATTGTACTCACGATGATGTCCTCCCACAGAGATTTCACGTTGATTTTGAATCTTTTGGCCCGGTCCGCTGAAAGACCGGTCAAGGCGCTTCAGAAATTGATTCAGGCCGGCTCAAGCGGAACTGGTCCGGTTTTCCCGGTCCATCAGATAGGCCAGGACCGCATAGATCGCGATGGTCAGAAGATAGAACGCGATCTCGTAGGGTCTGCGGCCGTAAAGATCGGAAAAGACCGTGTGCATGACGATCTGGCAGAAACACCGGAAGATCCACATGACCGTGCCCCACGACACCGTCAGCCAGAGGCCGGTCGCTGCGACCAGATCGAGCACCGCGAAAAAGACGATCGCCCCCTGCATCGAGACCGGCATGTCCCAGAACCAGTAGCCGCGCCATTCGACGATGCCGATGATGCGTGCCCAATAGATGACGCCACCACCGATCAGGACGATGGCAATGCCGCGCAGGTACCAGATGAGGAGCGTGCTCCAGGGCGGGCGGGCTTCGATCAGGTCCTGAAAGCTGGTAATCATCTGCGGTCCGGGTCGGTTTGGGCGTCAGGAGACCTTTTGCTTCAGGAAAGCGGCAAGTCCCCGTCGGGCGGTACCTCGAAATACGACGCCAGATCGGCGCTGTCCACTTGGCTAAACTGGGAAGGCGACCATTTCGGTGCCTGATCCTTGTCCACCAATACCGCGCGGATGCCTTCGTAGAATTCGGTGCCTTTCAGAATTCGCGAGACGATCCGGTATTCCAGCTTCATGCAGTCGTTGAAGGAAAGCTTTGCGCCGCGCTGCATCTGTTCGAACGCGATCAGCACGCTGGTAGGCGATTTGTCGCGGATCGCCGCGGCGGTTTTCCGGGCGAAGTCACTGCCCGCGGCGTCGAGCCGCTCGAGGACTTGCTCCACGGAGGGGGCGGAAAAGGCCCGCTCGATTTCCTCCAGATGGTCCGCGACCGGACCGGGCACCGGTGTGACGAGATAGGGTGCGAGTGCGGCGCCGATATCGTTCGCGGTTTCAAGCGACAGCTCCACGTCCTTGAAGTTTTCTTCCGCGATGGCATGGGTCAGCACGCCGGTCGCCAGGGCGTCGCCCTGTTTCAGACGGCCGGCGCTGAGGGCGCAGTAGACGCCGCTGTTCTTCGGCATGCGCGGCAGGAAATAAGTGCCGCCGACATCCGGAAAGAAGCCGATGCCGGTTTCGGGCATGGCAAAGAGTGTCTTCTCGGTGCCGACCCTGTGGCTGCCATGGACCGAAACGCCGACGCCGCCGCCCATGACGATGCCGTTAATGAGGGCAACATAGGGTTTCGGATAGGCCTTGATCTGCGCATTGAGCAGATATTCCTCGCGGAAGAAGGCGCCGAGCCCCTCCACTTGTCCTGCCTGGCGGGCGTCGTAGATACTGCGAATGTCGCCACCTGCGCAGAAGGCCTTTTCGCCCGCACCCGTCACGACCACATGAGCGATCCCTGGATCCGCAGCCCACGCGCTCAATTGCGCCGCCAAAGCCGTCACCATTTTGTGGCTGAGCGCGTTCAAGGCCTTCGGCCGATTGAGGGTGACGAAGCCGGCCTTGCCGCGCTGTTCGAACAGGATCTCGTCGCTCACTGAGGCGCCTCGCATCTAAACAAGAGTCGTTTCAAGGGGATTCTCCAAAAAACTCAATCAGTCCTTCAACAGGTGACGGGCAATAATAAGGCGCATGATCTCGTTTGTGCCTTCCAGGATCTGGTGCACGCGGACGTCGCGGAAATAGCGCTCGATCGGATAGTCGCGCAGGTAGCCGTAGCCGCCATGAAGCTGCAAAGCCTCATTGACCACCTTGAAACCCGTATCCGTTGCCAGCCGCTTGGCCATCGCCGCAAGCTTGGTGGCGTCGTGCGACTTGGCATCGACCGCCGCAGCCGCCTTGTGCAGCAGCAGCCGCGCGGCTTCCAGTTCCGTCGCCATGTCGGCAAGTTGGAACTGCAGTGCCTGAAAATCGGCGATCGGCCGGCCGAACTGCTTGCGTTCCTGCACATAGGCAAGCGCATGATCGAGGCAGGCCTGCGCCGCGCCGAGCGAACAGGCGCCGATATTGAGCCGGCCGCCGTCGAGTGCTGCCATGGCGATCTTGAAGCCCTGCCCTTCCGTACCCACCAGGTTCGATTTCGGCACCCGGCAGTCCTGGAAATTGACCTGCGCGGTCGGCTGGCTCTTCCAGCCGAGCTTGACTTCGTTGGCACCGAAGCTGAGGCCGGGTGTGCCCTTTTCCACCAGCAGGCAGGAGACACCGGCAGCCCCTTCGCCGCCGGTGCGGACCATGACTGCATAAAGATCACTGACGCCGCCGCCGGAGATAAAGGCCTTGGAGCCGTTGAGGACATAGTGGTCGCCATCGTCCTTCGCGCTGGTCCGTAGGCTGGCGGCATCGGAGCCCGAACCCGGCTCGGTGAGGCAGTAACTGGTCAGGAGCTCCATGGTGCAGAGCTTCGGCAGGTATTTCCGGCGCAATTCTTCTGAGGCGAAGGTATCGATGATCCAGGCAACCATGTTGTGGATCGAAAGATACGCCGCCGTCGACGTGCAGCCCTTTGAAAGCTCTTCGAAGATGAGTGCCGCGTCGAGCCGGGTCAGTGCCGAGCCGCCGACCTCTTCCTTGACATAGATGCCGCCGAAACCGAGTTCGGCCGCCTTGCGCAGGGTCGGAATCGGGAAATGACTGTCCTCGTCCCATTGCCTGGCGTAGGGAGCCAGTTCGTCGCGCGAGAAACTCGCGGCCATGTCCTGAAAGGCACGCTGATCTTCGTTGAGTGAAAAGTCCACGGCTTGTCCTCCCTCAAGCGCCGGAGAGCGATCGTCTCCCGCTCGCACAGGTTCTGCTGTTCGATCGAGCCGCACTAAAGCACATTTGACGCGAACGTCAAACAATCTCTTTTTCTTTATTAAATTCAGTTATTTTACAGAATGTTGGAATGCGTCAATCTGCGTGATAGATTGGCCCTCCGCTTCGATCAGAATGCGCTTTCCCTCAAATGCAGCGAACAGACAGGGCCGATGCCGTCAAAATCCCCGCTTCCGCCGATCACCTCCGACCACATGGACACGCTGCTTGCCGGCACCCGCCTGCGCCGCAACCGCCAGACCGACTGGTCCCGCCGTCTGGTACGCGAGAACAGTCTGACGGTCGACGACCTGATCTGGCCGATCTTCCTGGTGGACGGCGAAAATATCCGCCAGGCCGTACCTTCGATGCCGGAAGTGATGCGCCTGTCCGTGGACGAGGCCGTGCGCGAAGCGGAACGGGCGGCGAAGCTGGGCATTCCGGCGCTGGCGCTCTTTCCCTATACCGATCCTTCGCTGCGCGACGAGACCGGATCCGAAGCCCTCAATCCGGAGAACCTCACCTGCCGCGCGCTGCGTGCCGTCAAGGCGCAGGGGCTCAATCTCGGCCTGATGACGGATGTGGCGCTCGATCCCTATACCAGCCACGGCCATGACGGACTGATGGAAGGCGACACGATCCTCAACGACGAGACGGTCGACCAGCTCTGCCGCCAGGCCCTGGTGCAGGCCGAGGCCGGGTCGGACGTAATCGCGCCGTCCGACATGATGGACGGGCGCATCGGCGCAATCCGCCAGGCGCTCGACTCCCAGGGTTTCCGCGGAACGCAGATCATGGCCTATTCGGCCAAATACGCCTCCGCCTTCTACGGTCCGTTCCGCGACGCGGTCGGTTCCTCCCGTACGCTGAAAGGCGACAAGCGCACCTACCAGATGGATCCCGCCAACACGGACGAAGCCTTGCGCGAAGCGGCTCTCGACGTTGCCGAGGGTGCAGACATGATCATGGTGAAGCCGGGCATGCCCTATCTCGACATCGTCCGGCGCCTCAAGGACGAATTCCAGGTACCGACCTACGCCTACCAGGTCTCCGGCGAATACGCGATGATCAAGGCGGCGGCGGCCAATGGCTGGCTCGACGGCGACAAGGCCATGCTGGAAAGCCTGCTTGCCTTCAAGCGCGCGGGCGCCGACGGCATCCTCACCTATTTCGCACCGAAAGTGGCGGAAATGCTGGCGGCCGGCAAATGACGCCGAGCGCCACCGCGGCAGAAGTCTCCTTCGACCGGGTTCAGGCAGCGGCCGATCTGCTGCGCGGTGCCGTCATCGAGACCCCGTGCCTGCCCGCCCCGCGCCTGTCGCAACTCACCGGCGCGGAGGTTTTCGTCAAATACGAAAACATGCAGGTGACAGGCGCCTTCAAGGAACGCGGCGCGCTGGTCAAGCTCATCAGCTTGAGCGCGGAGGAAAAGGAGCGCGGCGTCATCGCCGTCTCGGCCGGCAACCACGCACAAGGCGTCGCCTACCACGCCGGCCGTCTCGGCATTCCGGCGACCATCGTCATGCCGGTGCTGACGCCCTTCGTGAAGATTTCGGCCACCCGCAACCACGGCGCCGAAGTCGTGCTCGCCGGCAATACCCTGGCCGAGGCCAAGGAAGAAGCCGACAGGCTGGCAACTGAACGTAATCTCGTCTGGGTGCACCCTTACGACGATGCCCATGTGATCCACGGACAGGGCACCATCGGCATCGAGATGCTGGCGCAACAGCCGGATCTCGACGTTCTTGTCGTGCCGGTCGGAGGAGGCGGACTGATCGCGGGGATCGCCACCGCCGCGAAGGCCATCAAGCCATCGATTGAGGTGATCGGCGTCGAGACGACGCTTTATCCGGGCATGTGGGGCGCCTTCTACGGCAAGGATGTGCGCTGCGAGGGCGCGACCATCGCCGAAGGCATTGCGGTGCGCGACATCGGCGTGCTGACGACGGAAGTCATCAAGAGATCCGTCGACGATATTCTGCTCGTTTCCGAAAGCAGCATCGAACAGGCGATCAACGCCTATCTCACCCTGCAGCGGACCATCGCAGAAGGAGCTGGCGCTGCCGGCCTCGCTGCGCTCCTCGGCAACCGTGAACGCTTCGCCGCCAAACGGGTCGGACTGGTTCTTTGCGGCGGCAATATCGACCCGCGGCTTCTGTCCAAGATCGTGGTGCGGGAGCTTGCCCGCGACGGCAAGCTGGTATCGATCCGCATCGACACGCCGGACCGCCCGGGCGTGCTCGGCGAGATCGCCACGGTCATCGGCGACATGCAGGGGAACGTGGTCGATGTCGAGCATCACCGCCTGTTCCTGAACGTGCCGGCCAAGGGCGCGACGCTGGACGTCACCTTCGAGGCCTTCGACCGGCCCCATGGAGAGCGCATCGTCGCCGCCTTGCGCGAACGCGCCTTTGTTGTGCGCTACCTGGAGATCGGCGAGCGGATGGATTGAGGCATCGGGCACCGGGTCTCGGCCTAACCGGCCATTTCGCAATCCGAAAGATTGGTGTTCTGCACTTCCGCAAAGATCCAGTCGCCCCGCCTTCAGCTTCACGTTTCGCCGGTCGCCAAAGCAAGTTGCGAGGGTTCTACGACAAGGCCGCGAAACCTATCTGACTTGTGCGCCCCTGGAGCGCGGACGAACCGTTCAGCGTCAGTGTGCTCCTGCACGAGCTGGTCCATCACCGGCAGGCAGAAGACGGGCACTGGTATTGCTCTGGCGCTCAGGAACTTCCCGCCTACAAACTGCAACAGGCCTGGCTTGACCGGTTCGGCCTCAAGGCAAACATCAACTGGGTGGCAGTCCTTTTGGAATCTGGCTGCACACCGAAGGACATTTATCCGGACAAGGGTCTTGTCTTCAGCCGGTTTCGGGAAAACCGCGCAGACACCTGCAAGATTTGTGTTTTGGGCAGCCAATCCCCACATGGTGGTCATCATTTCCTAATGGAGCCGGACCATGTCAGCTGAAACCACCTCGGACTATGCCCGCCAGGACGTCTTCGACCCTGTAAGCAATCCGCAGCTGTTTTCGGGCGTGCGCAGCCGGCGGATCTTCGCCTTCTTCATCGACGTGATCGTCATCGCACTTCTGACTTTCGGCGCTGGGGTCGTCGTGTTCTTCCTCGGTGTCTTCACGCTCGGCCTCGGCTTCCTGCTCTACGGCATCCTGCCGACGGCGGTCGCGCTTCTCTATGTTGCCTTCACGCTCGGTGGCCCGCAGGCGTCGACGCTCGGCATGCGTGCCATGGGGCTGGAAATGCGGCTCTGGTACGGGGCCAAACCCTATCCACTGCTGGCGGCCGTCCACGCCCTCCTGTTCTGGTTTTCGATCTCGCTGCTGACGCCTCTGGTGCTGCTGGTCTCGCTCTTTTCCGACCGCAAGCGCCTGCTGCATGACCTGATCCTCGGTACGGTCGTCATCAACTCCGCCTATCATCAGAGTTATTCACAGGTGCGCGGTTGAGCGCCGCAGGGCTTGCCGGCTTTTAGTTGATGACCGCCAGAGACAGGTTCAAAAGCGCGGCAAACCCCACCCAGACGGCATAGGGCACGAACATGAGCGCAGCGGGCCTGTCCGCGCGCCAGTTGCCGCCGATGAAGTTGAGCACGAGATAGAGCAGTGCCAAAATGACGGCGAAGGCCGTCCAAAGAAGGTGCAGGCCGAAGAAGAGCGGTGACCATAACCAGTTCAACGCCATCTGGGCGTACCAGATATACATGACACGGCTGCCCGGCGCGCGCAGGAAGGTCCGCCAGCCCGCGACGGCGATAAGCACGTAGAGCACCGTCCAGACCGGAGCAAAAATCCAGTCAGGTGGATTGAATGGCGGCTTGTTCAGGGCCTCATACCATGCCCCCGGCGCCGTCAAGGTTCCGATGAGAAGGCCAATCCCGATCACAACGGTCAGGAAGAGAACCAGCAGCCAGGTGGAACGGTGGCGCTGATACGCGCCTGAAGATACGTTTGCCATAATCTCCTCAACGCAAAACAAAGCTCCCGGTTCCGGTTGCGGGAGCCATTTGCGGACGGCGGACAGTGTTACCAGCGGCGAAGTCCACCGGAGCAGGTCTTACCGCGCCACCCCGACAAAGGCCGTGCACGAACCGAGAAGCCTTAGGACGAAACCGAGCCCGGCGGCGTCGACGCCGATCAGGCGGTTGGGCTCGCCCTCCCCGGCCCTGACGGCTAACTGCACCTCCTCCTGCAGGACGTTCATTTCATCGCGCGTCAACGCGCGATCCGCCCTGACCGACAGTTCCGTATCAGCCGTTGCCGGCAAGACGACTTCAACGCCCTTTCTCTTGACCAGCGTGAGGCGCGTCTTTTCCCCTTTTTCAAATGCCCCCGGCCAGTAAAACGCTGTCAGAAATATGTCGCCGCTTCCAACCTCTTGCGAAAAGCGGACAGCCGCCGCCGGAAAAATGTTCATTTCTACGAAAGGCCGGTTGCTGGCAACACACGCGTTCTTCGTGCTGGCAACGACCCAGTTTCCTTGCTGGTGAAAATAGGCGTTTTCAGCGGCCACCGGCTGCAAACAGAGACAGAAAGCCATTGCGCCGACGGCAGTTCTGATCATGATGCCCTCCTGGTTGGGACGAAAAGTCTAGCATATCCACTAGGCTCCGGTCTGCGCTCGCTCTTGGGCGGCAACCGAAATCAGCAGGCCTTCGCCCGATGAAAGTAAAATGTCGGAGAAACCCGTGCGCCTTTGCGGGCCGGAGTGTCTCGCCCTTCTGCGGTCCGTGCCGAAAGCCGGAAAGCGATGCTGACACGGGTTACCGGACAAGTTGCCTGCACACATTCCCGTTCTTCACAGTTTTCCGATTGCTGTTTTGCCGAAATCTATCAACGGCAATATTGCCTTAAGTCTCTTCCATAGCCGGGTGCGCCTGCTTTAGAGTGTCGGTTCGTGAATTCGGCCATCGGGGCCTTGGGCAGGTGAATGCACTCAGTTGATATTGCAATGGCGCTGACCTTCGTGGTGATCGCGTCAACCGTCGTCCTCTATGCCATGGAGCGCTATGCGATCGAGACGATCGCCCTCGGGTCCGTTTCCGCATTCATCGTCATCTTCACGGTGTTTCCGGTCGAACAGGCGAACGGCGCGTTCGTCGGCGCCGGTGATTTTCTCGCCGGCTTCGCCAATCCGGCGCTGATCACCGTCATCTGCCTGCTGATCATCGGCCAGGGCCTGTTTCAGACGGATGCACTGGAAGGCCCGGCCAAGACGATCGTGCGCATGACCCGCGGCCGCTCCCTGCGCGCCGCGATCCCGGTGCTTCTGACTGTGGCTGCCCTCAGCGCCTTTCTCAACAATACGCCCGTCGTGGTGATGTTCCTGCCGATCCTGACAGCCGTCGCCGCCACGGTCGGGCAGTCGCCGGCTCGCGTGCTGATGCCGCTTTCGTTCCTGGCGATCCTCGGCGGCATGACGACCTTGATCGGGTCCTCCACCAACCTTCTGGTCGCCAACTTTGCCGCCCAGAGTTCGGAGCTTGAGCTCTCCTTCTTCAGTTTCACGCCCATCGGCCTGATTGTCGCCGGTGTCGGCGCGCTTTACGTCCTGTTCGTGATGCCGAAGCTGCTGCCGGTGCGCAAGACCATGGCGGAGGAGTTCCAAAGTTCGTCCGGCAAGCAGTTCATCGCCCAGATCGAAATCACCTATGGCCATCCTCTGGTGGGCGTGGAAGCCGTTTCCGGCATGTTCCCGAAGCTGAAGGACATGACCGTTCGCCTTGTGCAACGCGGCCAGAAGCCGATCCTGCCGCCATTTGAAAACGTAGTGCTGTCGCCGGGGGACACGGTGATCGTTGCAGCGACACGCGCTGCCCTCGCCAATGCGCTGGCCAGGCGCCAGCCCTTGATGGAAACCGACACTGACAGCGCGAGTTCGGGCCGCGAGACCCAGGCCGCGCCGGCAGGAACCATCAGTCTTGCCGAAGTTGTCGTCGCTCCCGCCTCGCGGCTGATGGGGCGCACGCTGCCGCAATCCGGCTTCTACAACGACACCGGCTGCCTGGTGATGGGCATCCAGAGGCGCAGCCGCATGCCGCGCATGGCGATGAACGATATCCGGCTCGAGGCCGGGGACGTGCTGCTGGTGGCCGGTAGCGAGGAGGCGATCGCGCGCCTGCGCGGCAACCGGGACGTGCTGCTGCTCGACTGGTCCATGGCGGAAGTTCCGCGCAAGCGATATGCGCCCCGCGCGCTCGTCATCTTTGCCTTCGTCGTCGCGCTTGCCGCCAGCGGTCTCGTCCCCATCGTCACGACCGCCGTTGCCGGCACCTTTGCCATGATCGTCTCCGGCTGCCTGAATATCCGCCAGGCCATGCGCGCCATCGACAGCCGCATCTTTATGCTGGTCGGGGCATCGCTTGCCGCCGCGGTTGCGCTGGAAAGCACGGGCGGCGCCAATGCGATCGCGACCGGCCTCGTACAGGTGCTGCACGGTGCCTCCGCGCCGGTCATGCTGTCGGCGCTGTTCTTCATCGTGATGATCCTGACAAATTTTCTGTCGAACAACGCGGCGGCCGTGCTCTTTACTCCCATTGCCATCAGGCTGGCGGAGCAGATCGGCCAGAGCCCGGAAGCCTTCGTCGTCTGCCTGATCATCGCGGCGAATTCATCCTTCGCCACCCCGATCGGCTACCAGACCAACCTGATCGTCATGGGTCCGGGTCACTACAGGTTCCTGGACTTTGTAAAGGCCGGAACCCCGCTCGCGCTCATTTTATGGTTGACCTTCTCATTGGTCGCGCCATGGTATTACGGGATATAGGACCGGGAACAGGAACAAGAGCAACAAGGATTCGCGGGACAACACGGTGACACGGCACCCCACAGATCATCCGCAGTTCTATCTTACGGCGCCAGCGCCCTGCCCTTATCTTGAGGGAAAACAAGAGCGCAAGGTCTTTACCCATCTGGTCGGGCATGGCGCGCCGGCGCTCAACGAAGTGCTGACCCAGGGCGGCTTCCGCCGCAGCCAGAACATCGCTTACAGGCCTGCCTGCGAACGCTGCCAGGCGTGCATTTCCGTGCGCGTACGCGTCGATGACTTCCAATGGACCAAGTCCTTCAAACGGGTCTGGAAAGCCGGTTCCGACATTGTCGGCGGCCGGCTGCCGCCCAGCCCTTCGGCCGAACAATACGACCTCTTCCGCGACTACCTGCTGGCCCGCCACGAAAACGGCGGCATGACGGAAATGAGTGTGCTCGACTATGCGATGATGGTCGAGGACACCCATGTTGAAACGCTGGTCGTCGAGTACCGCCGCCGCGGTCCGAACAGTTTCATTACCGGCACAGGCGAAGGGAAGCTCTTGGGGGTCGCGCTTTCCGACCAGCTTTCGGACGGGTTGTCGATGGTCTATTCCTTCTACGATCCGGACTATACCAAGACGCCGCTTGGCACCTACATGATCCTTGACCACATCGAGCGGGCCCGCAGGTTGAACCTGCCCTACGTCTATCTCGGCTACTGGGTCGAAGGTTCGCAGAAGATGGCCTACAAGGCCCGTTTCAAGCCCCAGGAACACCTGGGCCCCAATGGCTGGACCGTCGTCGATGCGGAAGCCTATCGCAGGGAACCGCATTCGGACGAATGATGCGGCAAGACTCTCAGAAGTTGCCCTTCCCTGGACCTCATCCTGAAGAGGGTCGACAGGCCCGTCTCGAAGGATCGGCGGCGAATTCCAGAACAAGCTGTCCATCCTTCGAGACAGCGCTTTGCGCTTCCTCAGGATGAGGCTGAAACCCTACCCAAAGACCGACGTATCTTGCCCACTCACGGAATATGCGCACGGATCTTGTCGAACACGGAGCGGAACATGTCCTCGGTAAGACGACCGGTATTGGTGTTGTAGCGCGAGCAGTGATAGCTGTCGAAAAGCGTCAGGTCCGTGCCCGGCAGGTCATGTTGCGCGCCATGGGCGAAGGGAAACCCGGCCCGGCGCTGGTCGAGAGCCGTCAGGAAGGTCTCGTGTGCAATGCGCCCGAGCGCCAGAACTGCCCGGATCGATGGGTTGGCGGCCAGTGTCGACAGGAGATAGGGCCTGCAGGTCCTGATCTCCACGCCTGTCGGCTTGTTTTGCGGCGGCAGGCAGCGCACCGCGTTCGTGATCATCGTGTCGATGAGCGTCAGGCCGTCATCCGGCCGCGCCAGATAAGTGCCTTTGGCAAAGCCGAAATCGATCAGGGTCTTGTAGAGAAGGTCGCCGGCATAATCGCCGGTGAAGGGCCGCCCGGTGCAGTTGGCCCCCTTCATGCCCGGAGCAAGCCCGATCACCAGGAGGCGCGGCGCAGCGTCCCCGAACGAAGGTACCGGCGCATTGTGCCAATCGGGATGAAGAGCCGTCAGCTCTTCACGCAGGGCGACGAGCCGCGGACAGGCCGGGCAATCCAGGGGCGGATCAACCGGCCCCGGAGTTCCTGATGGCAAGGACATTGCGGACGTCGCGCCTCAGTAGTCGTCGTCCTCGTCGTCCTCGTCGGCCTGGACCGGCGTCTGAGGCCGTGCAGGACGTTCGGACGGGTCGCGGCCGATCTTGTTGGCAAGGCTCGCCAGGTCGATGAAGTGGTCAGCCTGGCGGCGCAGATCGTCGGCGATCATCGGCGGCTGCGTCTTCAGAGTGGAGACGACGCTCACCTTGCGGCCCTTGCGCTGAAGCGCCTCGACGAGCGAACGGAAGTCGCCGTCGCCGGAAAAGAGGACCACGTGGTCGACGGACTCCACCAGTTCCATCGCATCCACGGCCAGCTCGATATCCATGTTGCCCTTGACCTTGCGGCGGCCGGCACTGTCCACAAATTCCTTTACCGGTTTGGTGATGACCTTGTAGCCGTTGTAGTCCAGCCAGTCGATCAACGGACGGATAGAGGAATATTCCTGATCTTCTATCAGCGCGGTGTAGTAGTACGCGCGCAGAAGGTATGCCTGTCCCTGGAACTCCTTCAACAAACGCTTGTAGTCAATGTCAAAACCGATGGCCTTGGCGGTTGAGTACAAGTTGGCTCCATCAATGAACAAAGCAACCTTTTCTCGAGCGTCAAACATCTTATTTGAAACCTTTCCGAGTTATATGCTTGTCTTTGGTTTGTTGTGTAGATGAACCTGGCTTCCCGCGGCCGGGCTCATCTCGCCCACGTTATTAAGACATCGCATATTCTGCTGTTAGTTAGGTCACGCAGTCCGTAACGTCAGACAGCTTATAGTTTTGTTTTCCGAACGGCCTTCTGATTCTGGAAGGCATCGTGTATTACGGCCTACACTATTATATTGGACTGCCGCAATGCAAAAGCGAGTGGGCCCGCCAAAAATACGGCAAACTTCCAGCGAATTTCGTGACCGATCGTTCACAAGAATGCTCTTCCCCGAAATCCGACAAGGGGTTGCTTTTTGGAAACGTGAACACTATACGCTGATCCTTCAAGTTCCTTAAGCCTATGGAGACGTCGTATGGCGCGCGTGACCGTCGAGGACTGCATCGACAAGGTCGAAAACCGGTTTGAGCTGGTGCTGCTTGCTGCGCATCGCGCTCGCATGATTTCCAGCGGTTCGCCGCTGACCATTGACCGTGACAACGACAAGAACCCCGTTGTCGCGCTGCGTGAGATCGCCGAGCAGACCGTCAGCCCGGAAGACATGAAAGAGGACCTGATCCACTCCCTGCAGAAGTACGTGGAAGTGGATGAACCGGAAGCCGAAGCCGTGCCTTTGGTGCCGTCCTCCAACCAGCATCAGATGACGCAGGTCAACAATGTTGACGACAGCGCGGTTGAATTCGACCGCATGTCGGAGGAAGATCTCCTGCGCGGCCTCGAAGGCCTCGTTCCGCCGGAGCGGACGGACGACGTCTGATTTCTCGTCACAAGTTCGTCTGAAGCGCGTCCGGTTCCGTCCGGCGCTTCGGGCGATTTTTGTTTGTCCTGCTGATGTCTCAGCCGGTTGCCAGGGTCGGTTGCGGCCATGATGCGTCAATACGAACTCGTCGAACGGGTTACGCGCTACAATCCCGATGCCGACGAAGCCTTGCTCAACAAGGCCTATGTCTATGCCATGCAGAAGCACGGCACCCAGACCCGTGCATCCGGCGACCCCTATTTCTCCCATCCGCTTGAAGTCGCCGCGATCCTCACCGATCTGCGCCTCGACGACGCGACAATTGCCGTCGCCCTTTTGCACGACACGATTGAGGATACGGACGCCACGCGCGCCGAAATCGACAGCCTCTTCGGCGAGGAGATCGGCAAGCTGGTCGAGGGCCTGACCAAGATCAAGCGTCTCGATCTGGTCTCGCAAAAGGCCAAGCAGGCCGAGAACTTCCGCAAGCTCCTGCTTGCGATCGCCGATGACGTGCGGGTGCTGCTGGTAAAGCTCGCCGACCGGCTGCACAACATGCGCACGCTTTATCACATGCCGGAGCACAAGCGTGGACGCATCGCCGAAGAGACGATGGAGATCTATGCGCCCCTTGCCGGCCGGATGGGCATGCATGACATGCGCGAGGAGCTGGAAGACATCGCCTTCCACACCCTCAATCCGGAAGCCTACGAGACCATTACGGACCGCCTGAGCGATCTGCACGAACGCAACCGGGACCTTATCCACGACATCGAGACAACGCTGACCGAGCGCCTGAGCGAACGCGGCATGGCGGCACTCGTCAAGGGCCGCGAGAAACGACCCTACTCGATCTTCCGCAAGATGCAGCGCAAGGCGATCGGTTTCGAGCAGCTTTCCGATCTCTACGGCTTCCGCGTCACGGTCGGCACCGTCGAGGCCTGTTACCGGGTGCTCGGCGTCATCCACACGACCTGGCCCACCGTTCCGGGCCGGTTCAAGGACTATATCTCGACGCCGAAACAGAACGACTACAAGTCGATCCACACCACCATCGTCGGCCCCTCGCGCCAACGTGTGGAACTGCAGATCCGCACCATCGCAATGGACCGTGTCGCCGAATACGGCATTGCCGCCCATGCGCTTTACAAGGACGGCGAATTCGGCGGGCGCAATATCGCCCAGCACACGGAAGACTGCCGCGCCTTCGAGTGGCTGCGCCGCACCACCGAGCTTCTGGCCCAGGGCGACACGCCGGAAGAATTCCTGGAAAACACCAAGCTGGAACTCTTCCACGACCAGGTGTTCTGCTTCACGCCGAAGGGCCGGCTGATTGCCCTGCCCCGCGGGGCGACGCCGATCGATTTCGCCTACGCGGTCCATACCGGCGTCGGCAACACCTGTGTCGGCTGCAAGATCAACGGCAAGATCATGCCGCTGGTGACCGAACTCCATAATGGCGACGAAGTGGAAATCATCCGGTCTCCGGCGCAGACACCACCCCCGGCCTGGGAAGCGATTGCCGTCACCGGAAAGGCACGCGCGGCGATCCGCCGCGCCACGCGAGAATCCGTGCGCAAGCAATATGGCGCCCTCGGAGAACATATCCTGAAACGGGCCTTCGCCCGCGCCGACAAGGTTTATTCGGAAGACCTTCTGAACGTGGTGCTCGACCTGCATCACCAGGCGAGCGTTGCGGACCTGCTGGCCGCGGTCGGCCGCGGCGACCTCTCCGCGCAGACTGTCCTGAAATCCGCCCATCCGGACTATCAGGACGAGCGCGTCGCGATATCCGGACCGCCGGTCGAAGAAGGCTGGTTCGGTCTGAAGCAGGGCCATGGTCTCAAGTTCCGCATTCCGCCTGCGGAGTTCGGCGCGGACAAGCACGCAGCCGACGATGATGAAACGAATGCCAGTGAGGGACCTGCCCTGCCGATCCGGGGCCTCTCCGGCGACATTCCCGTCAGTTTCGCGCCCGACGGCGGCGCCGTTCCCGGCGACAGGATCGTCGGCATCTTGACCCCGTTGGAAGGACTGACCATCTATCCGATACAGTCACCTGCCTTGAAGGAGTTCGACGACGAAACCGAGCGCTGGGTGGATGTGCGCTGGGATATCGACGTCAACAATCCGGAGCGATTCCCGGCGCGGCTCGACATTTCGGCCATCAACGAGCCCGGCTCGCTGGCGACCATCGCCCAGGTGATCGGCGAGAACAGTGGCAACATCGACAACGTGAAAATGATTCGGAAGGCCCCCGATTTTCACCAGATGATCATCGATCTGGAAGTTTGGGATCTGAAGCACCTGAACAGGATCATCAACCAGTTGCGTGCAAAACCGAATGTTTCCAGCGTCAACCGGGTGAACGGCTAGGGAGTTCCTGCGTTCTTTGCACGCGGATATGTTGATCCGGGGCTTTAAAACCGGCCGGCTTTAGGGCATTCAGTCGGCTGCGATTGAGGACGCACCGGCATGGCGTCCCGGTTTGAACAAGGATACCAAGATGACGCGCGACGAAGTTCTGGACGTGTTTCGCGAGGCGGGCGCCTTTCTGGAAGGTCATTTCATTTTGACCTCCGGCCTGCGCAGCCCGGTTTTCCTCCAGAAGGCGCGCGTGTTCATGTATCCGGACAAGACAGAGAAGCTCTGCAAGGCACTTGCGGAGAAGATCCGCGCTTCCGGCCTCGGGCAGATCGACTACATTGTCTCGCCGGCTCTCGGCGGCCTCATTCCGGGCTACGAAACGGCCCGCCATCTCGGCATCCCGGCCATGTGGGTGGAACGCGAGGACGGCGAGTTCCGACTGCGCCGTTTCGAACTGCCGCAAGGCGCCCGCGTCATCGTTGTTGAGGATATCGTAACCACAGGTCTTTCGAGCCGCGAAACGGTAACCTCGTTGAAAGCTCTTGGTGCTGAAGTTCTGGCTGTGGCCTGCCTGATCGACCGGTCGGGCGGCGAGGCGGACGCCTCCGTTCCGGTGATTGCGCTTGCCGAATACAAGGTGCCGGCCTTTGAGCCGGACAACCTGCCGCCGGAACTGGCCGCGTTGCCCGCGGTCAAGCCGGGCAGCCGGGGACTGAGCTGACGGATAATCGTCGAGAACGACTGGAGAAAACCGGTTTATCATGCTGTTTCGTCGCAGAAATAGGCCCACACGCATCGAACGCCTGCGTGTCGCCGTCTGGCCGCGTAACAGCTGGGCCAGGTCGTCGCGATATTTCGGCAAGCGTGTGCTGCGCCTGACGGCGACGCCCCACGCCATCGCCCTAGGATTTGCGACAGGTGCCTTCGCCTCCTGCACGCCGCTGGTCGGTTTTCACTTCCTGACCGCCTTTGGTCTTGCCTATCTCGTGCGCGGCAACCTGATCGCCTCTGCACTCGGGACCGCGGTGGGCAATCCCCTGACATTCCCCTTCATCTGGGCCTTCACTTTCAAGATCGGTCAGTGGATCCTGCACGGTCGGGCACCGAAGGCCGATCCCCATCAGGTCCACCAGCAGTTTCAGGAAGGCCTGTTCGCAAAATCGCTCGATGCGCTGTGGCCGATGTTGAAGCCGATGTTCATCGGCGCGGTTCCTCTCGGCCTTGTTGTCGGAACCGTCTCCTATGTCCTCGTCTACAAGAGCGTCGAGGTCTATCAGCGCCGCCGCCGCAACAAGCTCGCCGGCAAGGGCAACGGGCTGTTTCCCGCCCCCGGACGAGCCGTGGAGGACGACGGACGCGCTTGAAATAGCGTCCCGTCCGGACCAATTCTGGAGCGTGGACCCATAACCTGAAGGGACAACCCTGTCTCCTGGTTCGTTCAACGGCCGTTTGGCGGCTGAAACCGGCCAACTTGGCTGCGCCCATGAATTGAGAAAGCAGATCAATGATCCTTGGCATAGGCAGCGACCTGATCGACATCCGGCGCATCGAGCAGACGCTGGAAAGGTTCGGCGAACGTTTCACCAACCGGGTCTATACCGAGATCGAAAGGGCAAAGTCGGACCGGCGTGCCGAACGGGCCGCGTCCTATGCCAAGCGTTTCGCTGCCAAGGAAGCCTGTTCCAAGGCGCTCGGCAGCGGCATACGCATGGGTGTTGCCTGGCGGGAAATGGGCGTGGTCAACTTGCCTTCCGGCAAACCCACGATGGCGCTGACCGGCGGCGCGGCAGAGCGGCTCGCGGCCATGACACCCGCAGGTTTCAGCGCCAGAATCGACCTCACGATCACCGATGATTTCCCCCTGGCGCAGGCCTTTGTCGTGATATCGGCGTGGCCGGCGGACTGGCCGGAGCCGCCCCAGCCTGTTTCCCCCCGAAAGCCGGGTGCGTGAAGCCTTCCTCGCATTGCGTCAGGTGAGATGACCGGCTAAAAGTCCCGCTGAATAGCGGCGGCCGATATCAAACCGGCGGGCAACAGGATCAAGGGACAAGATGAGCGTGTCGGAAAACAAGAAAGACAAGGAAAGCGGCCTCTGGGAAACCGTCAAGGTCGTTCTCCAGGCACTGGTGCTTGCGCTGATCGTGCGGACATTCCTGTTTCAGCCGTTCAACATTCCCTCCGGATCGATGGAAGATACGCTTCTGATCGGCGACTATCTCTTCGTCTCCAAATACAGCTACGGCTATTCGCGCTATTCCTTTCCCTTCGGCCTCGCCCCGATCCCTGGCCGGGTCTGGGCAGCCGAGCCGGAACGCGGAGACGTGGCCGTGTTCAAGCTGCCGCGCGATACGTCGATCGACTACATCAAGCGCGTGGTCGGCCTTCCGGGAGACCGTATCCAGATGATCGACGGCGTCCTGCACATCAACGGCGAAGCGGTCAAGCGCGAACGCATCGACGATTACATCGAACAATCTCCGGCTGGAATGGTGAGGCGCGTCCCCCGCTATCGCGAGACACTGCCAAACGGCGTTTCCTACGACACGCTCGACCTGTCGACCCGCAGTGAAGCGGACAATACCCGCGAGTTTCAGGTGCCCGAAGGCCACTATTTCATGATGGGCGACAACCGCGACAATTCCGTCGACAGCCGCTTTCCGAGCCAGGTTGGCTTCGTGCCCTTCGAAAATTTCATGGGACGGGCGGAAATCCTGTTCTTCTCAGTCAAGGGCGGAACGCCTGCCTGGCAGATCTGGACCTGGCCGTGGAGCGTTCGCTGGGAGCGGATCGGCCGGACCATCTGACCGGCGGCGTCTGTTCCAAACCCGAAGCAGGCTTTATGAAACGAGAACAACAACAAAAACAAAGCCCGATCGCGGCGCTCAAATCAGCCCTTCAATACGACTTCAGGGACCTTGAACTGCTGCGGGTGGCGCTGACACATGCCAGTGCTCTCGCTCCTTCCGAGACGGTCGCGGGCAGCTATCAGCGCCTGGAGTTTCTTGGCGACCGGGTCCTTGGCCTCGTCATAGCGTCGATGCTGCACCGGCATTTTCCCAAAGCCGACGAGGGAGAACTCGCCCGACGGTTCAACCACATGGTCAAGCGCGAGACCTGTGCGGAGATCGCGCAGGAACTCGGCGTCGGCGATGCCATGCGCATCGGCCTTGCCGAAGCCCAGACGGGCGGACGCAAGAAGACGGCGCTGCTTGCCGATATCTGCGAGTCGATCATTGCCGCAATCTATCTCGACGGCGGCTTCGAGGCGGCCGAACGCTTTGTAAAGCGCCTTTGGGAGCCGCGTATGTTATCGTGGTCTGGTCCGCTGAGGGATGCCAAGACGACGCTGCAGGAATGGGCCCAGTCCAGGAGCCTGCCAACACCGCGCTACGACGTGACGGGCCGGGACGGTCCGGACCACGCACCGAGTTTCACCGTGTCGGTATCGGTCCAGGGCCTGCCCCCCGGAGAAGGCGCCGGCGGGTCGAAGCGGATTGCAGAACAGAACGCGGCCGAGGCCGTGCTGCGCCGGGAAGGCGTCTGGAAGGAATAGAAAAGCTTGAGCGACGAAAACACCAACGACGGGCTGCCGGAAGACGACGACGATACCGTGTTCCAGGCACCGACGGGCCGGTTCGACATGCCCCTGCCCGAGCCTCTGGCGGCAATGCCCTCGGACACAAGGGCCGGCTTCATTGCCCTGATCGGCGCACCGAATGCCGGCAAGTCCACCCTAATCAACCAACTTGTCGGCACCAAGGTCTCGATCGTCACCCACAAGGTGCAGACAACGCGCACCATCGTGCGCGGCGTCGCGATGCATGGGACGGCGCAGCTCGTCTTCATCGATACGCCCGGCATCTTCAAGCCAAAGCGGAGGCTTGATCGCGCCATGGTCGATACCGCCTGGGGCGGCGCGCGCGACGCGGACCTGATCGCGCTTCTGGTCGATGCCCGCAAAGGCCTCACCGAGGAAGTGGAAAACATCCTCAAGCGACTTTCCGGTCAGCAGGCGCCCAAGGTGCTGATCCTGAACAAGACCGATGTTGCCAAGCGCGAGAAACTGCTGCAGCTGGCGCAGAAGATCAACGAATTCGCCCGGTTTGAGGAAACCTTCATGGTCTCCGCGCTGACCGGCGACGGGACACAGTCCATTCTGGACTATTTTGCGGGCAAGATTCCCGATGGTCCCTGGCTTTTCCCGGAGGACCAGCCGTCCGACCTACCCCTGCGCATTCTGGCGGCGGAAATCACCCGCGAGAAACTGTTCGAGCGTCTGCACGAAGAGCTGCCCTATATTTCCACGGTGGAAACCGAGCGCTGGGAGAGCCGCAAGGACGGTTCGGCCCGGATCGAGCAGACCATCTACGTGGAGCGCGACAGCCAGAAATCCATCGTACTCGGCAAGCGCGGCCAGACCATCAAGGCGATCTCCCAGGCAGCCCGCGAAGAGCTGTCGGAGATCATCGAGGCGCCGGTGCATCTGTTCCTGTTCGTGAAGGTGCGCGAAAACTGGGGCGACGATCCCGAGCGTTACCGGGAAATGGGTCTGGAATTCCCGAAATAATTGGCGCGGAGCCCAGAATCCGCCAGACTGCCGCTCCGACCGGATAGAGGATACGGCCCTTGGAATGGAGCGGACGCGGCGTGGTGCTGACCACCCGCAAACACGGCGAGAACGACGTCATCCTGGAGGCCATGACACTGGAGCATGGCCGCCATCTCGGCCTTGTCCGCGGCGGCCGCTCGAAGCGGCAGCGGCCAGTGCTGCAGCCAGGCAACGAACTCGCCCTCACCTGGAAAGCCCGCCTCTCGGACCATCTCGGCCAGTTCCAGATCGAACCGGAAACATTGCGGGCCGGCGACCTGATGACCAGCGGCCTCGGCCTGACCGGCCTGCAGCATCTTGCCTTCCTGGTGCGGCTCCTGCCCGAGCGCCATCCCTATCCGAAGCTCTATAACGCCATGAGTGTCGTCCTGGACCATCTGCAGGCGCCGGATACGGCAGGCGCACTGCTGGTGCGCTTCGAACTGGAGCTCTTGCGCGATCTGGGCATCGGTCTTGATCTTACCTCTTGTGCAGCCTCAGGCAGCCGCGAGGACCTCGCCTATGTCTCGCCGAAATCCGCCCGGGCCGTCAGCCGCGAGGCAGGCCAACCTTACCACGACCGCCTTCTGCCCCTGCCCGCCTTTCTGATCGAAGGCCAGCGGCAGGCAGGCAGCGAACTCACCTGGAAAGACGTCACGCAGGGCTTTGAGCTAACGAGCTTCTTTCTCGGCCGGCATCTTCAGGAAAGAGGGTCTCAGGACAGCGGCACGCGTGCCCAGTTTCTGGCGACGCTGGAGAAGCGCTATCGCGCGGACTTTCCGTGGAATTTCTGAGGGCTCAGGGAGCCTCCGCTTTCAGCGGGCGCCACAGGAAACCGCCGGAAGACTCTGAATAGTAAACGCCTTCAGCGACGCCGGTTACATTGTCTATCGGCACGAACCCGAAATTGCTCATCATACGGCTGTCGACCGAATTGTCTCGATTGTCGCCCAAGACGAATAACTCGCCGTCCGGCACCAGGAAGTCCTTCGTCGAGTCGAGCGATCCCGCCGGAACGAGATCGAGCGTCGCGTAACTTCGACCGTTTGCCAAGGTTTCGGTGAACCGGGCGATCTTTAAATCGGTCCCGTCGGGCTTGGTAGCGACATAGTCATCGGCCCTGACCTGCGGCACCGGCTGTCCGTCAATAAAGACCTTGCCGTGTTCCATCCGGACCGTCTCACCGGGAAGTCCGATCAGGCGCTTCACGTAGGTCGTACCGGGTTTTTCTGGCAGCGTGAAAACGATGATGTCTCCACGCACCGGAGAATAGATTTCGCCGAAGATCCGGAATGTCCTCCTCTCCAGAAAGCCATCTCCGACTTCCAGCGTCGGCAACATGCTGCCGGCCGGTATCGAATAGGACTTCAGGCGCAGAAGGAAGAAATCGTTCAAGCAGGCACCGACGGTGATGACACCCACTGCAGCGGCGATCACCACGGGTATGCCGACTGATTTCAGTCTGGACGTCATGTCACCTTCCTCGTTTCAACGGGCCCGCAAGAGTGAACGTCCTCGTCCGCTTCCAAGTAACTTTTCACGAGGGCAGAAGCAACGCAGAGAAGTGCGGCCCGGATCCCGGATATCAAGGCAGGCCAGACGGCCTGTGTTTCTTATTCCGGTTAAAACCGCCTCCTTGGTGTTGCCGCCAAAAGCGGTCAGGACAGGAACATCACTAATTCGGCACCAATGACCGCCAAACGTATTTTCCCTCGAAATCTTGATAAACATGTTTGGGAACTGCGACGATGTTCTCGAACGGCACATATCCAATTCTATTCAAAAACCGACTGTCGATTGTCATGTCCCGATTATCCCCCAATACAAAAAACCGGCCGTCGGGAACAAGATAAACTCCCGTATTGTCCATCCGGGCGGTGGAACTGGTTTCATTCGTGACATAAGAGACACCGCTTGGAAGAATTTCCCGAAAGCGCGGAACTTCATACGTGATACCCGCAAAGCTGCTGGTAAACAGCTCCACCATTTCCCGCTCGAGCAGTTTGCCATTCAAAACGACTTCTCCATCGATCATCTGGATCGTATCGCCAGGCAATCCAATCACGCGCATTACAAAGTCCACACCAGGCTTATTGGGCAATCTGAAAACCACCACTTCTCCACGTTCAGGGATGTAGGGGCCATCCAGTTCCTGGATTACGCGCCTGGCAAAAAAACTGTCGCGTATTCTTATTGCAGGGGTCATGTCGCCTTCGATCATTGTGTAGGACTTCGCCCGAACCAGATAAAACTCCTTGGAAAAAAAAGATCCGGCAATTACCAAACAGAAAACTGACAGAGCGAAAATTGCTGCCAAACGAACATTGATACGCTTCAAGCTATTCTCCCGAAAAATGCTGTTCTCGAATGTGTAACCGACCGTATTATTTGAAATAATTAAAACCAGCAATCAACAGCTTTATCCAAAAAGGGAATGTGACCCCTGGTTTCATTCCGGCTTTTTATGATGCTTGAGTTTGACGTTGCCAGGCCCAACCAGCCTGTTGGACGCTTGAACCTGACACACCCGCGGTGTGCTTCCCGGCATCACGTAATCAATGCCTAGAACATCCGGCAAGAATGCTGCCCGCATAACCGCTCTATCAAGCAATCTTCCTCCCGCAGCCTTGCATCAAACCAACGACGCTGCCTGCGATACAAACTTTCGCTTGGTCAGACGTCGCCTGGCGTTCAAACCTGTGAAATCCGTTGAAAATCCGCCGCTCGCGGCCGATTGCCCGCCCTGATGAATTGCACCCTCGGCCCGAAACGGGTAGCAAGCAAATATGGGAAAAGAGACGACACCACCGCCGAGCGGCATTGAGAACATAAATCTCAAGAATGCGCTGGAAGAGCGCTATCTGGCCTATGCCCTGTCGACCATCATGCACCGGGCCCTGCCGGATGTGCGCGATGGTTTGAAACCCGTGCATCGGCGCCTTCTCTATGCCATGCGCCTGCTGAAACTGGACCCGGGCGCGGGCTTCAAGAAATGCGCCCGCGTGGTCGGTGACGTCATCGGTAAGTACCACCCGCACGGCGACCAGGCGGTTTATGACGCGCTCGTGCGCCTGGCGCAGGATTTCGCGCAGCGCTATCCGCTGATTGATGGCCAGGGCAACTTCGGCAATGTCGACGGCGATAATGCCGCCGCCATGCGATACACCGAAGCCCGCATGACCGACACGGCCAAACGGTTGCTCGACGGCCTAGACGAAGATGCCATCGACTTCCGCGAAACCTATGACGGCGAGGACAAGGAACCGATCGTCCTTCCGGGTGGTTTCCCGAACCTGCTCGGCAACGGCTCCTCCGGTATCGCGGTCGGCATGGCGACCTCCATCCCGCCGCACAATGCCTTCGAGCTCTGTGAAGCCTGCCTGCATCTGATCAAGAACCCGAATGCAGAGACATCGGAACTGCTGGAGTTCATCAAGGGGCCGGACTTCCCGACCGGCGGCCTGCTCGTCTCCGACCAGGGCTCCATCCGCGAAGCCTATGAGACCGGCCGCGGCAGTTTCCGCGTCCGCGCCCGCTGGCAAGTTGAAGATCTCGGCCGCGGCCAGTGGGCCATCGTCGTCACCGAGATCCCCTATCAGGTTCAAAAATCAAGGCTGATCGAGAAGATTGCCGAGCTTCTGACCGCCCGCAAGCTGCCGCTTCTGGACGATGTGCGCGATGAATCCGCCGAAGACATCCGCATCGTCCTGGTACCACGCTCGCGCAATGTCGACGCCAACATCCTGATGGAATCCCTCTTCAGGCTGACAGACCTGGAAAACCGGTTCTCGCTGAACATGAACGTGCTTTCCATGGGCAAGGTGCCCATGGTGATGGGCCTGAAGCAGGTTCTGCGCGAATGGCTGGACCATCGCAAGGAAGTGCTGATCCGCCGATCCGAACACCGTCTCGGCCAGATCAATCACCGGCTCGAGGTGCTTGCCGGCTACCTGATCGCCTATCTGAACCTTGACGAAGTGATCCGCATCATCCGCGAGGAGGACGATGCCAAGGCCTCGTTGATCAGCACGTTCGAACTGACCGACGTGCAGGCGGAAGCCATCCTCAACATGCGCCTGCGGTCCCTGCGCAAGCTGGAAGAGTTTGAAATCCGCAAGGAGCACGAGAAGCTTTCGGACGAAAAGGACGATCTGACCAAGCTGCTCGGTTCCGATGCGCGCCAGTGGACGAAAATCTCCAAGGAGATCGCGGAAATCTCGAAAGTCTATGGCCCGGAAACCGAGATCGGCAAGCGCCGGACCGACAAGTCGGAAGCGCCGGAAACCGATATCGTCGACATCCAGCAGGCCATGATCGAGAAAGAACCGATCACCGTCATCATCTCCGAAAAAGGCTGGATCCGGGCCATGAAGGGCCACCAGACGGATCTCTCCGGCGTCGTCTTCAAGCAGGGGGACAAGCTGAAGCTCTCCATTCATGCGGAGACGACCGACAAGATCCTTCTGTTCTCCACCGGCGGCAAGTTCTTTACCCTCGGCGCCGACCGGCTGCCCGGCGGACGCGGCCATGGCGAGCCGATCCGGCTGATGGTGGAGATGGACGAGGCCCAGGACGTCGTCAACGCCTTCGTCTACAAACCGGGCCGCAACCTTTTGCTGGCAACGACCGAAGCCCGCGGCTTCGTCGTCAGCGAGGACGATGTCGTCGCCAACACCCGCAAGGGCAAGCAGGTGCTGAACTTGACCGCTCCCGCAGAGGCTTCCATCTGCGTAGAAGCCACGGGCGACCAGGTTGCCATCATCGGCGAGAACCGGAAACTGCTGGTCTTCCCGATGGTGCAGATACCGCAGATGAACCGGGGGCGCGGTGTTCGGTTGCAGCGCTACCGGGACGGCAACATTTCCGACATCCGCGTCTTCAAGGGCGAGGAAGGCCTCACTTGGACCGACAGTTCCGGCCGCAGTTTCACCCGTTCGCTCGAAGAGCTTGCCGACTGGCGCGGCGAGCGCGGTCAGGCAGGCCGACTGCCGCCGACCGGTTTCCCGCGCTCCAACAAGTTCGGACCGGCAAAGCTCTGATAGTCAGATCCGGCTGGCGGCGCAAAGCCGCCGCCAGCGACCGGGCGTCATGCCAAAGGCGCGCTTGAAATGCCGGGTCATGTGGCTCTGGTCCGCAAAACCGCTGGCATGTGCCGCCGAGGCCAGCGTCGCCCCCTCTCCCAGTTCCGCCTTCGCCTTTTCCAGCCGCCGCATCACAAGATAGCGGTGCGGGCTGGTGCCGAAAACAGCCCTGAACTGGCGGGCAAGCGTGAAGCGGTCCATCCCCGCCAGGTCTTCCAGCTCTTCCATTCGCACGTCTTCCGAGCAGGCTTCCCGCAGCAGACGGCCGCACGCCTTGAGCCCCGGCCGGTTGAGTGCGATTTTCCGTGACCTTCGCACATCTGCATGCCGATCAAGGCAGGCGGCAAGATCAGCCACAAGACAATCGCGCCGGAAAGTTCCCATTTCCTGGCCGATGTCGCCGAGCGCCTCCCTCAAGTCGCGCTGGAAATCCGGATCGGAGATAACCGGCGAGGGCAGAAACGGCAGCGCGCCACCGCCATCAGCCGCAAGGGCCTCGCCGATCAGTTCCGGCGGCACGTAGATCATTCTGTAGCGTAAACCGTCCTTCGTGCCCGCGCCGCCGTCATGCACCTCATCCGGATGAATCACGATCACCTGTCCCGGCAGCGACGCCCGCTTTTCACCACGATAGCTGAAGGTCTGCACGCCGCTCATGGTCAGACCGAGCGCGTAGGTATCATGGCGATGCGGCGCGAACCCATTGCCGTGAAACCGTGCCTCGATGCGCTCGATGCCGTTTTTGTCCGGCGCCACCAGGATCCTGTCGTGTGGTGGCGCGCACAAACGTTCAAGACCGGCCGTGCGGCCGCCGGATATCTCTGCTGCTTCCCTTTCCTTCTGAAATCCCCGCGTGGAGTTGAAAGCCATGTTCGATACCAAGTTCGTCATCATCGTTCGCGAAGATCTTGCCGCCTGGCAGAAGCTGAACGTAACGGCGTTTCTGGCAACCGGCGTTGCGGCCGCAAGGCCGGAGATCATCGGCGAAAGCTACCGCGACGCCGCCGGCAATGTCTATCACCCGATGAGCGTGCAACCGATCATCGTCTTGAGTGCAGACGGAGAAACGCTCCGCTTGGCCCGCAGGCGGGCTCTGGATCGGCAGGTTCCCGCCAGCCTCTATATCGAGGAAATGTTTACGACCGGTCACGACCGCGCCAACCGAGAGGTCTTCTCGCGTTTTTCGCCGGATGATGCCCGCGTTGTCGGAATTGCGTTTCATGCGGAGAGGAAAGTTGCGGACAAGATCTCCAAGGGAGCGAAGATGCATGCCTGACGCGCCTCCTGCCAAAGCCCGAGCATTCCCCTCTCGACGTGGCAGCCTGTTTGCGGGCACTCTGATGCAAACGAATCCAGGGGGACAAATGATCGCGGCTTTCACCTTCAACACCAGTCATAGAATTGTCTTCGAGAACGGTTCAGTGACGCGACTGGCGGATCACGCATCCGCCTTTCTCGGCGAAAGGCCGTTTCTGGTTACCGACCCCGGCATTGTCGCACTGGGCCTGCAGGAGGCCTGCGAGACGTCGCTACGTCGGTCCGGACGCGAATTGGCGCGCTATTCGGAGGTCATCGCGGATCCGCCCCGGGCACTGGTGGATGCGGCCGTGGCCGCAGCCAAAGTCCATGGAGCGACCTCCATCGTCGGTTTCGGCGGTGGTTCGTCGCTTGATGTCGCCAAGCTTGTGGCCCTGCTTCTGGGCAGCGGCGAGAAGCTGGACGAGGCCTGGGGTGTCGGCAATGCCAAAGGCCCGCGTCTTCCGCTGATCCTGATCCCAACAACGGCCGGGACCGGATCAGAGGTGACGCCGATTTCGATCATTACGGTTGGCGAGGAAGAAAAACGCGGCGTGGTGTCGCCATTTCTCCTGCCCGATCTGGCCGTTCTCGATCCGCTGCTGACCCTCGGGTTGCCCGGCCCCGTCACGGCAGCGACGGGAATCGATGCCATGGTGCACGCCATCGAAGGCTACGCATCGAAATCGGCAAACAACAATCCCGTCTCAAGAACCCTAGCCGTTGAAGCGCTGCGGCTTCTCGGTGCCAATATCGAGACGGCGGTCAAGACACCCGGAGACACCGATGCCAGGGGCGCGATGCTGCTGGGCTCCATGCTGGCAGGAATGGCATTTGCAAATTCTCCTGTCGCTGCGGTTCATGCCCTCGCCTATCCGATCGGCGGTACTTTTCATGTGCCGCACGGGCTCTCCAATGCGCTGGTCCTGCCGCATGTCCTGAGGTTCAACAATGCTGTTGCAGCAACAACTTATGCGCAAATCGCGCCTGTTCTTTTCCCTGATTTGAGCCAAATCTCCGATCCGGTCGACCGCGCAGGCCGTTTCGCGGACTGTCTTGCGGATTTGGCCGTCCGGCTTGGTCTTCAGACGCGCCTGCGTGACGTTGGCATCGCAGCCAAGGATGTGCCGAAACTGGCGCGAGACGCCATGAAACAGACCCGGCTTCTCGTCAACAATCCGCGCAACCTTGACGAAGCGGACGCCCTTGCCATCTACACGGCTGCGCTATGAAACTCACAGCTCATCCACAGCCGGGGCGGCCCGAACCTTTGAAGCGGTCCGAATTCAGCACTTTTCAACATATCCCCACAAGGTGGATGGATGTGGATATCTATGGCCACGTCAACAATGTGCAGTATTTGAGCTTTTTCGACACCGCGGTGAACCGCTGGTACATCGAAAACGACCTTCTCGACCCTCATTCCGGCGACGAGATCTTTCTCGTCGTCGAAACCGGGTGCCATTATTTTGCCGAGCTCACTTTCCCAATGGTCGTTTCCGCGGGTTTGAAAATAGAAAAACTCGGCTCCAGCTCTGTGGTTTTCCGGGTTGGCCTCTTTGCCGGCGAAGATTTGCAAACCGCCGCCCACGGTCGCTTCGTCCATGTTCACGTCGACCGGAAAACCCGCCGTCCGCGTCCCATCGGCGAAAGCAAGCGCGCGATCCTGGAAAGTTTGACGGCTTAAGAAGTTTTACTTTCCCAGCAAAGGGATCTTCAGGGCTGCCACACAGATCCTGCACAGGTTAAGCGGTTGAAAGCTGAAAGCTTAACCCACAGCCTGTGCGCAAGCATTCCACACCTTGTGCGCAGGCTATCAACCGGTTACGCACAGTCATGCAGATGTCATTTGACCGGACTGTGGAAATCCGGTCTTGGAGCATCGTGCCCCCAGAAGACCTTAACTACCTGCTCCAGCACTTTACAATCGGCCAGCTTCTGTTCGAGCGACTGATGCTGGCCGACCAGTACCGATTTAACCCAAAGTCTTCATCAGGCGGGACTTTTCGCGTTGCCAGTCGCGCTTTTTTTCCGTCTCGCGCTTGTCGTGCAGCTTCTTGCCCCGCGCAAGGGCGATCTCCAGCTTGGCGCGGCCCTTGTCGTTGAAATAAAGCTTGAGTGGAACGATCGTCTTGCCTTCCTTCTGCACGGCACCGGCCAGTTTGCCGATCTCGCGCTTGTGAAGAAGGAGTTTCCGCGGCCGGCGCGGTTCGTGGTTGAACCGGTTGGCCTGCAGATACTCCGGAATATAGACGTTGTAGATCCAGATCTCGCCCTGATATTCGGCAGCATATGACTCGGCGATGTTGGCCTTGCCGTTGCGCAGGGATTTGACCTCCGTGCCCTTCAGCTCGATCCCCGCTTCCAGCGTGTCCTCGATTTCGAAATTAAACCGGGCCTTCCGGTTGTCGGAAATGATTGTCCGTCCCGGAGCTTCCCCTTTTTTCGGAGCCATATCGTCTTTCAGGCGCGACGCGCCCAATCCCTTTTGCTCAGTTGATCAGCCCGGCATGGGCCATCGCCGCCCGAACCTCTGCCCTCGCGGCCTCGGAGATCGCAACCAGCGGCAAGCGAAGGTCTTCCCCGATCTTGCCCAGCAGGGACAAGGCGTATTTGGCGCCGCCAGGGCTCGGTTCGAGGAACAGCGCCCGATGCAGCGGAGCCAACCGGTCCTGGTAGGAAAGCGCCGTCTTGTAGTCGCCCGCCAACGTCGCCGCCTGGAATTCGGCGCAAAGACGCGGCGCGACATTGGCCGTCACTGAAATGCAGCCGACACCGCCATGCGCGTTGAAAGCCAGCGCGGAAATGTCTTCACCGGACAATTGGACAAAATCCGGACCGCACAGGTGGCGCTGGCGACTCGCCTTGGCCATGTCGGCAGTCGCATCCTTGACACCCTTGATGTTTTCGCAGGTCTCGAAAAGCTCTGCCATGGTCTCCGGTGTCATGTCGATGATCGACCGGCCCGGGATGTTGTAGATGTAGATCGGAATGCCGACGGCGTCGTTGACGGCCTTGAAATGGGCCTTCAAACCGGCCTGGTTCGGCTTGTTGTAATAAGGCGTCACCACCAGGATCGCATCAGCACCCGCCTTTTCTGCGTGCTGGGCGAAGTCGATCGCTTCGATCGTGTTGTTGGAGCCGGCGCCGGCCATGACCGGGACCCGGGCTGCTGCCGCTTCCACGCAGAGTTCGATCACCCGCTTGTGTTCGTCATGGGTCAGCGTCGGGCTCTCGCCCGTGGTGCCGACAGGTACCAGCCCGGAAGAGCCTTCCGCGATCTGCCAGTCCACAAAGTCCTGAAACCGTTTCTCATCGAGCGCCCCGTCCTTGAACGGCGTAATCAGCGCTGGAATGGAGCCTTTGAACATCTCGGTTTCCTCTTGGGTGGCGTTCCGGGTTCCGACTATCGGAAAGGTTCTGCCTCAGACGGAGGCGCAACATACTCATCTGCCGAACAAGGAGCAATGGCCTGCAGGTCATTCAGCGCCCGGTTTTCGTCTTTCTCCCGGGACTGCGCTCTTCCCGCGACACTTTAGCGAGCGAAGTTTTCGTTGCAGAGGGAACCTGCCTGTTGGCAGTGCGGGAGATTCCCCTCTATCTTCTCCAAAAAATTACGGATTTTGGTCGAAATTGTTGCAGGAGACTTGCATGACCACTGCGCCACAGGACGTGCAGAACGGACGCGCTTCGGAATTCGGTCCAACCGGTTCCGACTTCTCCTGGAAAAGCCTGGACGGCCTGACGCTTTACGGGCGTCAGTGGGTGCCGCAGCCTTTATCGGAAGACACGCGAAACGAGAAGGTTCTCCCCGTCCTGTGCCTGCCGGGCCTTTCCAGAAACACGCGAGATTTCAATGACATCGCTCAACTCCTCCGATCACGGGGGCACCGGGTGATCGCGCTTGACTATCGCGGTCGGGGCAAGAGCGACTGGGATCCGGACTGGCGGAATTACGCGCTCACCGTAGAGGAGAAGGACATCGATGCGGCCATCGAAATGCTCGACCTCGAGCGTTTTGCCCTGCTCGGCACCTCGCGCGGCGGTTTGCATGCGCTGACCATGGGCCTGCGCTATCCCGCGACGCGCATGGCAGCCGTCATCTTCAATGACATCGGGCCGCATATCGAGATGCGCGCCATCCACCGGATCGCGGCGACGCTTGGACGCAAAATGAGCTATTCGTCGTTCGACGACCTGGCAAGCGGCCTCAAGCACCTGCTTGGTCACCAGTTTCCGGGATTTGGAGCCGACGACTGGCTCCGGTTGGCGCGACAGCTTGGTTCAGACCGGGATGGACTGGTGGTCCTGGACTATGATCCGGCCCTGGCGCACCAGTTTGCCAGCCTGGACGACGCTGCCCCGGCTCCAGACCTCTGGCCTCTTTATGAAAAGCTCACCGACAGGCCGGTGCTAGTCCTGCGCGGCGAACACTCCGACCTTCTCAGTCCGCAAACCTGTCAGCGCATGGTCGAAAGCCACCCCAATGCTCATTCCAGAACCGTTGCCGGACAGGGGCATGCGCCGGTTCTCTGGGACCCGGAAACCCAGGAAGCAATTGCCGAGTTTCTGATAGATCATTGATGGTTGGAAGTCGGCGGCCGCAACCGCTGACCGGTGTCCTCCTTGTCTGAAGCCTGTCGATCCGCTTCCGCAAGACAAAAGAAAACCCGGCGTTTCCGCCGGGTTTTCCCTCAAACCTCGAGTGAGGATTGATTAGAACGTGCGCTGCATACGAACACCGAAGAGCAGAGCGTCGGTGTCGCCAGAGCCGTCGATGTCGGTGTTGGAGTAGCCCATGTCGGCACCCATCACGAAGCCGGAGACCGGCTCCCACTGAACCGAACCGTCGATCGCGTAACGGGTCACGTCACCGATAGAAGCGTTCTGGTCCATGTCAACCTGAGCATAGGAGCCGTCGAGGGCCAGACCGATGGTCGAGGTTGCCTGGATGTACAGACCACCAGACAGGGAGTAACCGCTGTTGGTGTCGTCGCCGGTGTAGTCGGATACGCCGGTCACGCCGGTGATGCCGTTACCGATGTAGGACAGAGCGCCGTCAGCGTAGAAGCCCTGGAAGTAGATGTTCGAACCGGAGTT
>ENA-ORCZ01000186-ORCZ01000186.1-marine-metagenome-genome-assembly--contig:-NODE-186-length-45199-cov-4.189110_pt1 | contig 45199 bp, 49 predicted proteins | sample MGYA00237785_ERZ508519 | MGnify/ENA primary metagenome ERZ508519 (study PRJEB26189, sample SAMN06268790) | marine metagenome | isolation source: Bioluminescent Bay, La Paraguera, Puerto Rico | place...
CGCATGGCGGAGGAACTGCGCGCGCTGCACGACCGGATGAATGCCACCACGGTCTACGTGACCCACGACCAGCTCGAGGCCATGCAGATGGGCGACAAGATCGTCGTCATGAACCACGGCGTCATAGAACAGTTCGGCACGCCGCAGGATATCTACGACAAGCCGGCCACCATGTTCGTTGCCGACTTCATCGGCTCGCCGTCGATGAACTTCCTGCGCTTCCACGGGCAGGTCCATGCGGGGTCTTCGCAGGTGCAGATGCATCACGAGGCACTGGACGTGCCGAAACTGATGGAACCCTTCGAGGGCGACATGGTCTTCGGCATCCGTCCGGAACACATCGCCCTTTCCGACAGCGGCAGCTATCGCGGTGAGGTTGTTGCGGCCGAATATCTCGGCACCACGCAGATCGTCACGCTCAAGACGGCAAACGGCGAGTTGAAGGCCCGCATCCCGTCGGACCAGGTTGTCCGGACCGGCGAATATGTCGGGCTGGAATTCAACGGTGCCACTGTGACCCTTTTCGACAACCAGTCGGGGCGGGCGCTGCGGTCGGAACTGAACGAGGGAGTGCTCGCTCATGGCTGAGGTCAGACTTGCCCATCTGTCGAAGGCGTTCGGCGACACGCAGGCCGTCGACGACGTCACCATGACCATTCCGAACGGTGCCTTCGTTACGCTTCTGGGGCCGACCGGCGCCGGGAAGACGTCGATCCTGCGATTGATCGCCGGGCTCGAGGCGCCGGACGGCGGCGACGTCGTGATCGGCGGCCGCTCCGTCGTCAATGACACGCCCGCGCAGCGCAACGTCGCCATGGTGTTCCAGCAATATTCGCTCTACCCGCACCTGAGCGTGCGCGACAACCTGGCCTTTCCGCTGCGCTCGCCGCTGCTCAGGACACCCGAAGAAGAAATCGACCGCAAGGTGGCGGAAGTCGCCGAAGTGCTGCGGATCTCGCACAAGCTTGCCAACAAGGCGACAAATCTCTCGGGCGGCGAGATGCAGCGGGTTTCCATCGGCCGGGCGCTGGTGCGGGACCCTTCCATCTATCTGATGGACGAACCACTGTCCTCGCTCGACGCCAAGTTGCGGTCCGACCTCAGGATCGAGCTGAAACGCATTCAGGAAAACCTGGGAGCTACGCTGCTCTACGTCACCCACGACCAGATCGAGGCGATGACGATGGCCACCCATGTCGGTGTGCTGGATCATGGCCGCCTGGTGCAGTTCGGCACGCCAAGGGAAATCTACGAGAACCCGGTCAATCTCTACGTGGCGGGCCGGCTCGGCCAGCCGCGCATCAATGTACTGCCGGCGGATCTGTTCTCCGGCGCTCCCAACGGCGCAAAATCCATCGGGCTTCGGCCGGAGCATATCGCCCAGGGCGAAGGCAAGGTCTCCGAGATCCGCAGGGTGGAGCATCTGGGCGACCAGACACGGCTGCATCTGTCGCTGGACGGTCATGACATCGTCACGCTTTCGGAAAGCCGCACGACCTACGAGCCCGGTGACATGCTCGCCATCCAGCCACGCAATCCGCTTTTCTTCGACGCCAGCGGCGCACGTATTTCCTGAGGAGACGGGACATGAAACAGTTCATCAACACCAAGGAAACTCTCGTTACCGAGGCGATCGACGGGACCCTGCGGACAGCGGGGGGGCGCCTTGCCCGCCTCGACGGATATCCGCATATCAAAGTTGTCGTCAGGACCGACTGGGACAAGTCCAAGGTGGCCCTGGTTTCCGGCGGGGGCTCCGGACATGAGCCGAGCCATGCCGGTTTCGTTGGCCAGGGCATGCTGACGGCGGCGGTCTGCGGCGAAGTTTTCGCTTCGCCATCGGTCGATGCGGTTCTGGCCGGCATCCTGGCAGTGACCGGCAAGGCCGGCTGCCTGCTGATCGTGAAGAACTACACCGGCGACAGGCTCAATTTCGGCCTTGCAGCCGAGCGCGCCAGGGCCTTCGGGCTCAAGGTCAGCATGGTGATCGTCGACGACGACGTCGCCCTGCCGGACCTGCCGCAGGCGCGGGGCGTTGCGGGCACGCTGTTCGTACACAAGATTGCCGGGGCGCTTGCCGACCAGGGAGCCGATCTCGACACCGTTACGGAGGCCGCAAAAAAGGCCATCGGCGGGGCGGTTTCCATCGGCATGTCGCTCGACACCTGCACCATTCCGGGCTCGCCCAAGGAGAACCGGATCGAGCCGGGCATGGCCGAACTCGGCCTTGGCATCCATGGCGAGGCCGGCATCGAGCAGGTGGCCTATTCCAACGCCAGGGCGGCAATGGCCATGGTGGTCGACAAGCTGGCGCCGCATCTGTCGCCGGGCCCGCATGTGGCGATCCTCAACAATCTCGGCAGCACGACACCGCTGGAAATGGGCGTTCTCCTGGAAGAGCTGACGAGTTCGCGTATCGGCAGCCAGATCCGCTGGATCATCGGCCCGGCGGCAATGATGACCTCGCTCGACATGCATGGCTTTTCCGTCTCACTCCTGCCGGTGGGCAAGGCCGAAGAGGCCCTTCTGCAGGCCCCGGTCGCGCCCTGGGCCTGGCCGGGTTGTCTGGCACTCGGTCCCGTCTCGGTCCTGCCGCTGCCGGACGGGCTGACACCGATCCAGCCGTTGCCGTCGAAGAATATCGAGACGCGGCGCTTCATCGAGCGCTGCTGCACCATCCTGATCGAGGCGGAAGCCGACCTCAATGCGCTCGACGCCAAGTCCGGCGACGGCGATACGGGCAGCACGCTTGCGACAGCCGCGCGGGCGCTGATCAAGGCACTTGACCGTCTGCCGCTTGCCGATCTTACCCAGCTCTACCGGGCGATCGGCCTGGAACTCAGCCAGACCATGGGCGGCTCTTCCGGCGTGCTTCTGGCAATCTTCTTTGCCGCCGCCGGCGATGCCTCGTCCAGCGGGCGCGGTGCCATCGGCGCGCTGAAGGCGGGTCTCGATCGGGTGATGCAGGTGGGCGGCGCCAAGCCCGGCGACCGCACCATGATCGATGCACTGCAACCGGCCCTGAATGCACTGGAAGACGGCATCGAAGCGGCAGCCGCCGAGGCAAGGCAGGGCGCCGATGCAACCGCACGGATCACGCGGGCCCGTGCGGGACGAGCCTCCTATGTCTCGGAATCGAACCTTTCCGGACACAACGATCCAGGCGCGGAAGCCGTCGCCCGGCTCTTCGAACAGCTCACGGTCTCGCCGATCCTGACCTCCCGGAGCGCGTGAGACCGGACCCTGACCGGCGGGCCGGGCATTGCAGCCCCCGCCCGCCGGTTTTTTTAGTCGACAGGGCTAGATGTGGAGCCTCAACATGACCAGGGACAACCTGTTGAGGCTCTACATCTAGTTGCCCGATCGGAACCGCAGCGCGTCGACCAGAAGCTTGAAGGCTGGCGAAGTGTGCCGCCGGTTCGGATAATAGAGGTGATACCCGGGCAGGGAAGGGGTCCATTTCTTCAGGACCTGAACGAGCCTTCCGGTCTCCAGATCCGTTTCGATCTGGTCGAACGGCAGATAGGCGAGGCCCAGTCCGGCTGTGACAGCCTCCCGAATGGGTTCAATGGAGTTAAAGACCAGCGGGCCGTCGACACGTACCCTGACTTCCCGGTTCTTTTGCGTCAGCCGCCAGGCGTTGAGCGTGCCGGTGGTGGGCAGTCTCAGGTTGATTGCCCTGTGTTCCGCCAGTTGCTGAGGGCCATCCGGGACCGGATGACTGGCAAAATACTCCGGAGTGCCGACAATGGCCATTGGTATGTCGGGTGAAATGCGGACAGCGATCATGTCGCGGTCCACCTGTTCTCCAAGACGGATGCCGGCATCGAAACGTTCGGCAACGATATCGACCAGACCGTAGTCCACAATCACCTCGACATGAATGTCCGGATAGTCTGCCAGGAGCCTTGTCAGTACCGGCGCGAGGATGGTCTTGGCGGCATGCTCGACGGTCGTGATCCTGAGATTGCCAGCGGGCCGGTCGCGCAGGTCGGCCAGATCATCGATGCTTCTGTCCAGTTCGTTGAGCATGGGTGACAAGCGCGCGACCAGGCGCTCACCAGCTTCCGTCGGTGCGACGCTTCTGGTGGTCCGTGCCAGGAGACGGATGCCGAGCCGTTCCTCCAACCGCCGCACGATCTGGCTGAGGGCGGACTGGGAAAGACCCAGCCGAGCCGCGGCACGCGTGAAGCTGCGTTCTTCCGCCACCACCACGAAGGCCGTCAGATCGGCCATTTCTTCCCGCCGCATTTATCATCCTGCTTATAAGTACATGCATATCTCTTCCATAGAATGATAAAGCAGCGAGGCCTATCTTACCAGCATCGGACGAGGGTGATGTTGCTTCTCGTCCCGCGAAAGGGAATGAGTCCATGGGTAAGATCAGTTTCACCAATACCAACATTCCAACTGTCACGATGGCCGCCGTCATCAACTTTCCGGCAGGGTTCGACGAGAACCGGACCTATCCCGCAATCGTCGTTGCGCATCCGGGCGGCGGCGTGAAGGAACAGACCGCCGGCACCTATGCGAAGAAGCTCGCGGAAGCCGGTTTCGTGACGATCGCTTTTGACGCCTCCTACCAGGGCGAAAGCACGGGTGCGCCGCGCCAGCTGGAAAACCCGCATGTACGAACCGAAGACATCAGCGCCGTCATCGATCACCTGACGACCCTCTCCTATGTCGACAACGATCGCATTGCCGCGATGGGCATCTGCGCAGGTGCGGGCTACACGGCCAATGCGGCTATCAACGATCGCAGGATCAAGGCCGTCGGCACGGTCAGTGCCGTCAATATCGGTGCGATGTTCCGTAACGGCTGGGAAAACAATATCCGCTCTGCCGATGCGCTGCCGGTGCTCGAAGCCGGGTCCGGCGCCCGGACGGCCGACGCGGCCGGCGGCGACCTCGCGACCATGCCGCTGGCGCCCCTGAAGGAAGAAGACGCGCCGAACGAGGAACTCCGACAAGCCTGGGAGTACTACCACACGCCGCGGGCGCAATATCCGACCGCACCGGGTTTCGCGACCGCCCGCAGCCTCAACCAGATCATCCCCTACGACGCCTATCACATGGCCGACGTCTTCCTGACCCAGCCGCTGCAGGTCGTGGCCGGAAGCAACGCGGGCAGCAAATGGATGAGTGACGACCTGTTCGCCCGGGCGGCAAGCACGGACAAGCATTTCCACGTCGTCGAGGGCGCCAATCACATGGAGCTCTATGACGGAGAGGCCTATGTCAACGAGGCATCGTCCGTTCTGGCAGGCTTCTTCCGGCGGCATCTGGTGATCGCTGACGCAGCAAGTGTCGCCGCCGAATAAACCTCATCAGCCCGGGTCTCGGGACCCGGGCGTCTGTTTTCCCACGATTGGAGTGAAGCAAATGGCACGTCTTTCCCCGGACCGCATGGCAACCGCGCTTGCCCAGCTCGAAACGATTTCCGAAGAGGACCACGTCAAGGTAAAGGGGCTGGCAAACATCGTTCGGCCGTTGCGCAGCGTCATTCACAAGACGCCGGACGACCATGGCATGACGGGATGGGAAGATCTCTACATTCCGTCTGACGACGGCACGCCGCTCGAAGCCTGGTATATTCCGGCCAAAGGAGGGGAAAGCAACAAGCTGGTGATTTTCAACCACGCCCTGCCGATGTGCCGCTCCGGGTTTCCCGGTCATTTGGGCGAGCCCTGGAGCGGATTCGATGCCGTCGAAATCGACTTCGTTCTTCAGTACAAGCATCTGACGGACGCAGGGTACAATGTGCTGACCTATGACATCCGCAACCACGGCAACAGCGGCGAGGCCAATGGCGGGCTGAGTGGCATCGGGCAGTGGGAGTGGCGGGATTGTGTCGGCGTCAAGAAATTCGTAGACGGCCACCCGAGACTTTCCAAGATGGACGTTGCCCTCTACAGCCAGTGCATGGGCGGCAACTCGCAGTATCATGCGATCCATCGTCATCCGGAACTGTTCGCGAATGTCAAATGCATGGTCAGCCCGATGGTGGTTTCAATGGCCGCGATCTATGACGCATTCTCCGACTTGCAAGGCGTCCGGCAGTACCAGGAACTGATCGATCTCGAACTCCTCAAGATGGGGGCCTTCACCGCTGCGGAGATGACGCCTCACCTCTGGGCAGCCAGCGTCCAGATGCCTGTCCTGATGGTTCAGGTTCTCGAAGATGCCTGGACACGCAATCCGGAAGACGCACAGACGACCTTCGATCTGCTTGGCAGCGAGGAGAAGGAGCTCTTCTGGATCGAAAACACGACCAGAAGGTTCAGGGACGGCTACAATCATTTTGGCCGCCATCCTGAAAAGGTCCTGGGCTTCCTTGGAAAGTACATGCAGTGAAATTCCTGAGGGGCGGGCGAAAGTCCCGCCCCATCGGCGTTCGAGGAACTTTGCAAGGGCAGCAGTTTCCTGTGACCGAGCACTATCTGTCCCTCGTTTCAGATCTCGGATCCGTCTCGCAGTCGCGTTTTAATTTCCCTTCTTGGCAAGTAAGAAGCCCAAACTGTCATTTTACTTCCTGTTTTGGTTCATTCAATATTCGGGCAGTCAGGGTGGCCCGGAGGCGTGCCTGCCTTGCCTGTGGTGACCCGCCGAGTCTGTCCGTTCCCCTGTGCCGGGGCGCGGGGGTTCTGCGGCTGAAGCGCTGAGGATCGCAAGGGAGTTTGCCGCATTGAAGGTCGATATGCGCGGAGGCCTTGCCTTCACATCTGTTTCGTCACAAGATCCGGTAAAAATTACGGGATGTTGTGATGCTTTTTGCCGTTGCGGGAACGAAATACTTTTCGAGTGGCGCCCGGCGTGCAAAGCTGCGGGGGCCATCCTGAGAGAAGGACCCGCGAATAGGGCTTGAAAAAAGTTATAAGATATAACTATTATAATTCATCATCTGAGCGGGGGGAGGACTCCGATCGGATCTTGAAGTTGGTCGAACAGGGAGGAAACCATGATCAACTTGCATAAGCAGCTTGCCAGACTGGCAGTGGCCGCGACCGTTTCCGCAATCGCGCTTGGCGGTTCGGTCTCGTCCACCCTGGCGCAGGAAGTGACACTGCGCCTGCACCAGTTCTTGCCGGCCCAGGCCAACGTTCCGAAAAACATTCTGGATCCGTGGGCGGACAAGATCGAGGCGGAGTCCGGCGGACGCATCAAGATCGAACGCTATCCGGCCATGCAGCTGGGCGGCAAGCCGCCGGAGCTGATCGACCAGGTGGTCGACGGTGTGGTCGACATCGTCTGGACCGTCGCCGGCTATACGCCGGGCCGTTTCCCGCGCGCCGAGGTCTTCGAACTGCCCTTCACCATGAGCGACGCGGAAACCATGTCCCGCGCCTATTGGAAGCTCGCTGAAGAAACCATGATGGATGAGGACTTTGCACGCTTCAAGCCGCTCGGACTTTGGGTCCACGGCCCGGGCGTCATCCATTCCAGCAAGCCGGTCACGGCGGTTTCCGATCTCAACGGGGTCAAGCTGCGTGCTCCGACCCGCGTCACCAACAACCTGTTCTCCAATCTCGGCGCGACGCCGATCGGCATGCCGGTTCCCGCCATTCCCGAAGCGCTCAGCAAGGGCGTGGTCGATGCGACGGTCATTCCGTGGGAAGTCGTCGGTGCGTTGAAGGTGAACGAACTGGTGAAGAACCACACCGAGTTTCCGGGAGACGCGCTTTACACGACCTCTTTCATCTTCGCGATGAACAAGGACAAGTACGACAGCCTGCCGGATGACCTGAAAGCCGTCATCGACGCCAATTCCGGTGAGGAATTCTCTGCCTTTGCCGGCAAGCAGATGCAGGCCGACGACGCTGGTCCGCGGGCGGCCGCCGTCGAGATGGGCAACAACATCATCACCCTGACGCCGGAACAGGCGGAAGAGTGGAAGGCCGCCGCCCAGGGCACCATCGACGAATGGTACGCCGAAATGGAAGGCAAGGGCATCGACGGCAAGGCGCTGCAGGCGCGTTCCGTCGAGCTGATGGCCAACTGACGCCTTGAAAGGCACCCCCGGAACGAGGTTCCGGGGGCATCCTCCGACAGGACAAGACCAATGCTGCTCACACTGGTGGAGCGTCTCGCGCGCTTCATGGCGATCCTTGGCGGTCTGGTGCTTACCGCACTGATTGCGCTGACCTGCGTCAGCGTTCTGGGGCGCGGGCTCAACACGTTCGGGCATTCCGAACTGCTCAAATCGGCTTCCGACAGCCTTGCCAATGCCCTGATCGCCACGGGCGTCGGACCGGTTGCCGGCGATTTCGAGCTGGTCGAGGCCGGGATCAGCTTCACCATCTTCGCCTTCTTGCCGATCTGCCAGCTCAAGCGCGGCCATGCGACGGTCGACGTCTTTGCCAACAGCTTCCCGCGCGGGCTCAACCGGGTGCTGGACGTTGTCTGGGAAGTGCTGCTGAGCGCGCTGATCCTGCTGATCACCTGGCGGCTGTTCGTCGGCATGGAAGACAAGATGCGCTACAACGAAACCACCTTCCTGCTGCAGTTCCCGGTCTGGTGGGCCTATGCACTGAGCTTTGCCGCCGCGCTGGTCGCCTCCGTCGTTGCCGTCTACTGCGCCGCTGCAAGGGTGCTGGAATATTTCACCGGCAAGCGGTTCACGCCGGACGCCGAAGGAGGGGTCCATTGAGCCTGCTTGAACTCGGCTACCTGTCGTTTCCCGTTCTGCTGCTGCTGATCTTCCTGCGCGCGCCGATCGGCCTTGCGATGATGATCTGCGGCCTCGGCGGCCTTTACCTGGCCACCGGCAGCCCGAACATCATTCTCTCCAAGCTGAAGAGCGAGACCTATTCGACCTTTTCCAGCTATTCGCTGACCATCATCCCGATGTTCCTGCTGATGGGGCAGTTCGCCACCCATTCGGGCATGTCGTCGTCGCTGTTCAAGGCGGCCGAAAGCTGGCTCGGCCACCGCAAGGGCGGCGTCGCCATGGCTGCCGTCGGCGCCTGTGCCGGTTTCGGCGCCATCTGCGGCTCGTCGCTGGCGACCGCCGCCACCATGAGCCGCGTCGCCCTGCCGGAACTGCGCCAGTATGGCTATTCCGGCGGGTTCGCAACGGCAACGCTTGCTGCCGGCGGCACGCTCGGCATTCTGATCCCGCCCTCCGTCATCCTGGTGATCTACGCGATCCTGACCGAGCAGAACATCGCCAAATTGTTTCTTGCGGCCTTCGTTCCGGGGATCCTGGCCGCCATCGGCTACATGATCACGATCTCGATCTATGTGCGCCTCAACCCGGGCTCGGCCGGCACGCGCGAGCGGATGCCCTATTCGGAGCGCTTCCGGGCGCTGGTGGATGTCTGGCCGGTGCTGCTGGTCTTCGGTCTTGTCGTCGGCGGCATCTATCTCGGCTGGTTCACCCCGACCGAGGGCGCGGCCGTCGGTGCCGCGGGCACCGGCATCATCGCGCTGCTTTCCGGGAACCTCACCTGGAAGGTCTTCATGGACAGCATGATCCAGACCGCGATGAGCACGGCGATGATCTTCTTCATCGTGCTCGGTGCAGGTTTCTACAACAGCTTCCTGGCGCTCAGCCAGTTGCCGCAGGAACTCTCCGCCTGGGTCGTCGGCCAGGGCTTCAGCCCGATTGTCGTTCTCACGATGATCCTGATCTTCTATGTGATCTTCGGTTGCCTGATGGACAGCCTGTCGATGATCCTGCTCACGATCCCGATCTTCTTTCCGGTCATCAGCGTGCTCGATTTCGGCATGAGCCCGGAACATGTCGCCATCTGGTTCGGCATTCTCGTGCTGATCGTCGTGGAGGTCGGGCTGATAACGCCCCCCGTCGGCATGAACCTCTTCATCATCAACGCCATGGACCGGTCGACGCCGATGAAGGAGACCTACAAGGCGGTTCTCTGGTTCGTCACGTCCGACATCGTCCGCGTGATCCTGTTGGTGCTGTTTCCGTCAATCACCCTGTTCCTTCTGGCCGGATAACCCGGCCGGAAGGAGTGCGCCCTTTTGGTGTGTCTAAATAGGTATGGAATATAACAATGATACAGAAAACCGATATCGAGGTTGTGCCATGCTGATCTCCGGGGAAACCGTGCTCGTCACCGGCGGCGGCAGCGGTCTTGGTGCCGCGTCTGCCAGGCACTTCGCCCGGGAAGGGGCAAGGGTCGCGATCCTCGATTTCGACCTGGAACGGGCCCGGGCGGTCGCCGCCGAAATCGGAGCGGTCGCCGTTCAGGCCGATGTCAGCGACGAGGCCGCCGTCGGCCAGGCGCTCGACGAGGCAATCGGGAAGCTCGGTGCCGTTCCGCGCATCGTCGTCAACTGCGCCGGGGTCGGCTTTGCCGCCCGAATCGTCGGCCGCGAAGGCAAGCTCTCCTTCGACACATTCGAAAAGACGCTGAAGGTCAATCTCTTCGGCACCTTCAATGTCTTGAGTCACGCGGCCAGGCGCCTCATGGAGGTCGAGCCGCTGGAGAACGGCGAGCGCGGCGTCATCATAAACACGGCGTCGGTCGCCTATGAGGACGGTCAGCTCGGCCAGGCGGCCTATTCGGCTTCGAAGGGCGGCATTGCCGCCATGTGCCTGCCGGCAGCACGCGAGTTCGCCCAGCACGGTATCCGCGTGATGGCGATCGCGCCGGGGCTGTTCCGCACGCCGATGATGGAAGGCCTGCCGGAAGAGGTCGCGGCCAAGATCACTGCCAACATCCCGTTCCCGCCGCGTCTCGGTGAACCGGAGGAATTTGCGCTGCTGGCCGCCCAGATCGCCGGCAATCCCTACCTGAACGGCACGACCATCCGTCTCGACGGGTCCGTGCGCCTGCCGCCGCGTTGAGGAGCGAGACATGACAGACCCAATCCTGAAGATAGACATTTCCGGCAGCGTCGCGACCCTGACCATGAACCGGCCGGACAAGCGCAACGCCATGTGCGACGAGCTGCTGGCGGCGATCGACGGCTTCTTCCTGGCGCCGCCCCCTGACGTGAAGGCGGTGGTGATCACCGGGACCGCCGGGCATTTCTGCTCAGGGCTCGATCTTTCCGAACATGTCGCCCGCGACGCGGAAGGCACGATGCGCCACTCGCGCGGCTGGCACCAGGTGATGGACCGGATCCAGTATGGCGGACTGCCGGTGGTCTCGGCCATGTTCGGCGCCGTCATCGGCGGCGGACTGGAACTGGCGAGCGCCACGCATGTGCGTGTCGCCGAGCCCTCCGCCTTCTTCCAGCTTCCCGAAGGCCGGCGCGGCATCTTTGTCGGCGGCGGGGCCTCCGTCCGGGTCGGCCGCATTCTCGGCGCCGACCGGATGACCGAGATGATGCTGACGGGCCGCAAATACGACGCCACCGAGGGCAAGCTGCTGGGGCTCGCCCACTACACGGTCGGCGAGGGGGAGGCTCTTGCGAAGGCGCAGGAACTGGCGGCGAAGATCGCGTCCAACGCGCCGCTCTCCAACTACATCATGATCCAGGCGCTGGCCCGGATCGCCGACATGTCCAAGGCGGACGGCCTCTTCACCGAGAGCCTGTGCGCCGCCATCACCCAGACAAGTCCGGATGCGCTGGAGGGCCTTGCAGCCTTCCTCGAAAAGCGCAACCCCAATTTCAGGTAAGGGCCATGAAGAAGATCGCACCCGGGCCGGACCCGGACGAAGGGATCGCCACCGTCAGCGACAGGACGCTGCGCACGCTTCTCGGCTACCAGATGAAGCGGACCTTCAACGTCATCCAGTCGGACCTCAGCCGGACGCTGAAACCCTTCGATCTGCGCATGCTGACCTATACGGCGCTGATCCTGATCGTCGACAATCCGGGCCTGCGCCAGTCGCAGCTGGCCGAGGCGATGGATATCGAGCGACCGAACCTTGTGGTCATCGTCGACGAACTGGAACGGCGCGATCTGATCCTCAGGGACCGGGTGGAGAGCGACCGCAGGGCCTATGCGCTGAAGGCGACGCTTGCCGGCAGGCGGCTGTGCGAAAAGGCGGTGGCGGCGGTGACTGCCCACGAAAAGCTCCTTCTCAAGGGCATCAGTCCGGACGCGCTGACGACCGCGATGAAGGTCATGCAGCTGATCGAATCCAACCGCCTGCGCGAGGCCTGACCGGAGCTTCGGGAGGAGCAGTCATGAAACGCACCAAGGAATTCCAGAGCCACGACGTCGAGCGCGAGATCCGGCCGGACGGGACGATCCTGCTGCGCTCGCATCACCAGCTGAGCCCGACGGTCGAGCGGACCGGCGACTGGCTGCACCAGTGGGCCGGGGAAGCGCCCGACCGCATCTTCATCGCCGAGCGCAGCGGTGCCGGCTGGCGGGAGGAGAGCTATGCGAGCATGCTCGGCAAGGTCCGGGAGGTCGGCGCGGCGCTGCTGGCGCGGGGCATGGGACCCGAGACACCGATCCTGATCATCTCCGGCAACGGCGTCGACCACGGCATCCTGGCGCTCGCCGCGCAATATGTCGGCGTGCCGATCGTGCCGGTGGCCGAGCAATATGCCCTTGTTCATGGTGCCCATGGCCGCCTGCGCGAAGCCGCCTCGCTGAACCGGCCGAAAATGGTCTATGCGGTCGATGCGGAGCAGTTCGGCGAGGCGCTGGCCCTCGACATTTTCGAAGGGGTCGAGATCGTCGCCAGCCGACCCGCCAGCCACCCCGGCAGTCGCCAGGTCACGGCGTTCGCCGAATTGCTGAAAGGGGATGCCGGCATCGATGTCGATGCCGCCTTCGGCAAGGTGACGCCGGATACGGTCGGCAAGATCCTGATGACTTCGGGGTCCACCTCCAGCCCCAAGGGCGTTCTGACCACCCACCGGATGATGTGCGTCAACCAGACCCAGCTCGCCGACGCGCTGCCCTTCCTGCGCAAGCGCCCGCCGGTGATCGTCGACTGGCTGCCGTGGAACCATGTCTTCGGCGGATCTCATAATTTCAACATGATGCTGGCGAATGGCGGCAGCCTCTATATCGACGACGGCAAGCCGGTGAAGGGCCTGTTCGAGCGCACGGTCGAGAACCTGAAGCTGAAGACCGGGACGCTCGCCTTCAATGTGCCGCTCGGGTTCGGCATGCTGCTTTCCGCCCTGGAACGGGATGCGGACCTGCGCCGGCGCTTCTTCGAGGATCTGGATCTCGTTTTCTATGCCGGAGCCTCGCTGCCGCAGGAGACCTGGTCGGGGCTGGAGCGCATGGCGATGGAGGTCAAGGGCGAGATCCCGCTGATGACCTCGTCCTGGGGGCTCACGGAAACGGCGCCCGCCGCCATGATGCAGCAGGAACCGGCGCCGCGCTCCGGCATTGTCGGGGTGCCGGTCAATGGCGTGACGGTGAAGCTGATCCCGGACGAGGACATGCGCTGCGAGGTCCGGGTCAAGGGACCGAGCATCATGCCCGGATACTTCAACGACCCGGAGAAGACGGCGGCGGCCTTCGACGACGAGGGCTTCTTTATCACCGGCGATGCGATGGTGTTCCTGGATCCGGACGACCCCAACAAGGGCATGCGCTTCGACGGCCGGATCTCCGAGGATTTCAAGCTGCAGTCCGGCACCTGGGTGCGGGCGGCGCAGCTGAAGCTCGACATGCTGTCGCGGCTGGCGCCGCTGGCCGCGGATCTGATCGTCACCGGGGCCGACCGCAAGCAGATCGGCGTGATGATCTTCCCGAATGTGGCCGAGCTGACCCGCGAAGGCTTTGAACTGAAGGAAGAGGACGGTGCGATTGCCTGCTCGCTGCTGCAGGGCGAGATCCACCGGCGGCTCAGCGAACGTGCCAGCGAGATCAGCGGCAGTTCGGCTCTGGTTTCCCGCGCCATCGTGCTGGCCGAGCCGCCCTCCATGCCCGAGGGCGAGATGACCGCCAAGGGCAATCTCAACATCCGCAAGGTTCTGGCGCGCCGGGAGGCGCTGCTGGAACGGCTATACAGCGACAACGACCCGGCTGTCGTGACGATCTGAGGAGAAAACAATGGTCGACATCACCAAGGTCCGCGCCATCGACATCCACACCCACGCCGAGGAGCCCTGCGGCTGCCATGCCGATGACGGCTATGACGATCTGCAGGCGACGATGGCGAAATATTTCCGCGCGCCCTGGAGCCATCCCCCGACGGTGCCGGAAACGGCGGCGCATTACCGCGAGCAGAACATCGCGGCGGTGATCTTCCCGGTCGATGCGGAGCGCGAGACCGGATACCGCCGCTACAAGAACGAGGAAGTCGCCGAACTGGCAGCCGAGAATGACGACGTGCTCATTCCCTTTGCCTCCATCGACCCGCACAAGGGCAAGATGGGCGCACGCGAGGCCCGCAGGCTGATCCGCGACTTCGGCATCAAGGGCTTCAAGTTCCACCCCACCATGCAGGGCTTCTACCCCAACGACCGCATGGCCTACGGGCTTTACGAGGCGATTGCCGAGGAAGGCTGCATCGCGCTCTTTCACACCGGCCAGACCGGTGTCGGCAGCGGCATGCGCGGCGGCAACGGCATGCGGCTGAAATACTCCAATCCGATGTACATGGACGATGTCGCCGTAGACTTTCCGGACATGAAGATCATCCTGGCGCATCCCTCCTTCCCCTGGCAGGAGGAGGCCCTGGCCGTCGCCCAACACAAGCCGAATGTCTATATCGACCTTTCCGGCTGGTCGCCGAAATACTTCCCCGAGATCCTGGTCAAATACTGCAACTCGATCCTGAAGAAGAAGGTGCTTTTCGGCTCCGACTGGCCGATGATCACGCCGGAGCGCTGGCTTGCCGATTTCGAGCAGATCGCGATCAAGGACGAACTGCGCCCCGACATCATCAAGGGCAATGCCGCCAGACTGCTGGGGCTGGCATGATCGCGCCCGAACTCTCCCATTTCTGCGACCTGGAGGTCGAACTCGGGCCGGTCAGGGAAATGGGGCCGGGCAGGGGCGGCACACGCCGGATCATCCCGATCATCGGCGGCCGTGTCACCGGAAAGGTCAGCGGCAGGGTGCTCTCCCTGGGCGCCGACTGGCAGACGACGCTGGCGGACGGCTCGAGCGACATCGATACGCGTTATGCCTTCGAGACGGAAGACGGCGCGGTGATCGAGATCGTCAACAAGGGTGCCCGCCACGGCCCTCCGGAGGTGTTGCAGGCGCTTGCCCGCGGCGAGGATGTCGACCCGGCGCTCTATTATTTCCGCACGGCCGCAAGGCTGGAGACCGGCGACCCACGCTACGCCTGGATCAACCGCACGATCTTCGTCGGCACCGGCAGGCGGCTCGCCTCGGCAGTGCTGGTGTCGCTGTTTGCCGTGGAGTGAGACGGGCGAATGCCCCTCTATCGCGAGCTTTCAACCCGTTCACCCTCATCCTGAGGAGGACCGCCAGGTCCGTCTCGAAGGATGGGCCGCTTGCTCCGGAATTTGCCGCCCATCCTTCGAGACGGGCTTGCGCCCTCCTCAGGATGAGGGGGACGGGGAGGCAGATGTTCAACAATTTTATCGCCGAAGGCCACTGACCCATGAAGCCCTTTGCCGCGCCGCTCGACGACATCCTGTTCTCGCTGATCCATGTCGCAGGAGCTGCCGATCTGCCGCATTTCGATGCCGGGCTTGCTGCCGAGATCGGCGGGCATTTCGCGGCCTTTGCCGAGGAGCGGCTGGCTCCGCTCAACGAGCCGGGGGACAGGCAAGGGTGCCGGCTGGAGAACGGCCGCGTTTACATGCCGGACGGCTTCCGGGAGACCTATGCCGAATATGCCGAACAGGGCTGGGCGGGGCTGAGCATACCGGAAGAGTTCGGCGGGCAGGGGCTCGATGCGGCGACATTGGCGATCACCTCGGAAATCTTCACCGGAGCCAATCACAGCCTGCAGATGGTCACGAGCCTGGCGGCAGGGGCAACGCGCACGCTGCTTGCCTTCGGCACCAAGGACCAGCAGGCGCGGTTCATACCGGATTTTGCCTCCGGTGCTGCGCTCGCCACGATGTGCCTGACGGAACCGGAAGCCGGCTCGGACCTCTCCCGCATCCGCTGCCGCGCTGAACGGGCGGGCAACGGCTGGTCGATCACGGGAGAGAAGATCTTCATCTCCGGCGGTGACCAGGACATGAGCGAGCTCATCCATCATCTGGTTCTGGTGCGCACGTCCGGCGAGGGCGTCAAAGGCCTGTCGCTGTTCGTTTGCCCCTCGACGCCCGGTGACGGCGGCCGGAGCGCGGTGAGCGTCACCCGCATCGAAGAGAAAATGGGACTTCATGCATCGCCCACCTGCCAGCTCAGGTTCGACGGCGCTGCCGCGGAACTGGTCGGCGCGGAAGGTGAGGGCCTCAAGGCCATGTTCACGATGATGAACCACGCCAGGGTGGACGTGGCGCTGCAGGGCGTTGCCCATGCGGCAAGGGCGGCGGACATCGCGGCGGCCTATGCCTCGGAGCGCAAACAGGGGCGGGATGCTGCCGGGAACCCGGCCACGCTGGATGCCCACGCGGATGTCCGGCGCATGCTGGACGAAATCGACACACTCGCGCTCTCGGGGCGGGCGATCGCCCATCTGGCCCTCGTAACGGTCGAAGCCGGCGACAATCCGGAGCTTGCGGAATTCCTGACACCCGTCGCCAAGGTCTTCTGCACCGAGGCCGGCATGCGGGCAACGGAGCTCGGCATGCAGGTGCTAGGCGGCTACGGGTATCTGAAGGAATATTTCCTCGAACAGGCCTATCGCGACGTCCGCATCACGGCGATCTACGAGGGCGCCAACGGCATTCATGAACGCGCCATGGTGACACGGCTGTTGCCGGGCAGGGAAGGAAAGGCGTTCGAGGATTTCCTCCGTGCGGAATGCGGGCGCAATGACCTTGCTTCTCCGAAGCTTGCCGACGCCCTGCTGCAGTGGTGTTCAGCGCGTGAGCGACTCTTGCAGAGCGAAGATCCGACGCCGATGGCGCATGATTTCATGACGCTGACCGGCGAGACCTTGCTCCTGTTCCTGTGGGCCCGGATGTTGGAGAAGGCGGATCTTCATCCGCAGCCGGAGCGGATCCGGCGGCTGGCGGGGAAGGTCTTCGACCGGACAGGAACGCGAATGCTTGCCTGAACGCTTCACACTGGATCCTATCCATCAGATGCCGGAGCTGACCGCTAGCGCAGGAGCCTTCGAAATAATACGGAACTTCGCTCGCGGGTGACCGTTTCCCCATTGTTGTTTGACCGGCCGGGACATCGTCCGGCCGAAGCTCACACGAAGGAGACACAGATGAATCGGTTCACCAAACTTGCCCTGGCGCTGACCGGTGCAACGCTTCTGGCAACGCCTGTGATGGCGCAGGACAATGGCGCGGGCGTCAAGGTCGGTACCCTGACTTGCGCCGTGGAGGGGGAAACCAATTTTATCGTCGGTTCGAACGCGACGTTGAGCTGTACTTACGAACCGGCGGGTGGCGGCAATCCCGCCTATTATACCGGCACCGTGAGGGAATACGGGCTTGATATCGGTATCACCGACGAGGCAACTCTCGTCTGGGGCGTGGTTGCAGCGAGCACCGATGTGGGACCGGACGCCCTTGAGGGCAATTACAGCGGCGTCACCGCGGGTGCGAGCTTCGGCGCGGGTCTCAAGGCCAACGCCCTGGTCGGCGGTTTCGACAAGTCGATCGGGCTGAATCCGGTGAGTGTCGAAGGGCAGACCGGCGTCAACCTGACCCTCGGGGTCAGCCGCCTGTCGCTGCAGTCGGCCAGCTGACGTTTATCAGCATCACGTCAACGGGGCCGGCTTCGCCGGCCCTTTTGATTTGTCCGGATTTTTCCCGGGTTGCACCGGCCGGACGCGCAAAAAAGACGGACCGCCAAGGCGGCCCGTCTCTCTTGAAGGTTTGCAAGCGGGATCAGCCTTTCAGGAGAACGGAATCCGGATTGGCCCTATACGCTTCCGCATCATAAGCTTCGGCGTTTTCAAGCTGATCCCTGGTAAAGCTTACGGTGACCAGCAAGTCGCCATTGTCACTTTCGAACATCTCCAGAGCGTCATAGGCAACCGCGACAGACTTCTCGTTGAAGCCCAGGAAACCGCCGATATCGACGATCACCGCCTGAGCTTCGCCGTTCTCGCCGAACAGGACTTCGGAGATCTCGCCGATGTCGTCGTTTTCCTCGGTGTAGATGGACGCACCGATCAGATCGCCCGTGGAGACGGTGGCAATGTCCAACGCCTCTTCGGACGCGGGGCTGTCGCCTTGTCTTGCGGCATTGTTCAGGGACTCGTCTGCTGCCGAAACGATCTCGCTTCCGGCCTTCCCGGTCCGCTCGATTACCGCCTCCGCGGTTTCCTCGGCCGTCTGCATTTCTTCGGAGAGTTCGTTCACGCCCTGCCGGATATCGCTGTTGCTTACCCAGTCGGGGATATAATCCGGGCGCTTGTAAGACGCGGCATTTTCCAGTTCCTCGCGCGTGACATCGCTGACAACGGTCAGTGCGTCTTGCTCACCCTCGACGAAGGTCAGGCGGGAGAAGTCCAGCGCCACTTCCTTTTCGCCCATGCCGAGGAAACCTCCGACGCCGACAACGATGGCATGAACTTCGCCGTCCCGGCCGAAGACGACATCGTTGATGTGGCCGATCTCCACGGCCTCGTCGGCCTCGCCCGTCATGACCGGCTTGCCGACCATGTTGGTGGCCAGGATGCCGGAGATGGCGTCCGGGCCGAGGGTACGCAGTTCGAATTCATAGACGCCGGACCCGTTCATTGAGGTTTCGCCGCGCGCCGCGCTGGTGCTGTCCGGCATCTTGCTGGCTTCCGCTGCAAGGGCAGCAGCGGAAGCCATGGCTACAAGAGCGGTGGTTGTGAATAGAGTTCGAAGCATCTCGTGTACTCCCGTCAGTGGATCTGGTGGAGCGGTGCGACAGCTCACAAACGGTCTGTTGCAGGGACAGGATCCCCAGCACCGGCTGCTATATCTCCGGAGCCCTCCATGCAGAAGATCAGGCGAGCCTGCTCGTTCCCTTCGGGCCGGCGATCAGCCAGACGATGAAACCGACAAGCGGGAAGATCAGAATGCCGAGCGTCCACAGCACTTTCGCGCCGGTCGAGGCTCCGCTGCCAAGGATCTTGATGATTGCATAAATGTCCAGGATGAGGACGATCAGTCCGAAAATTCCATACTCCATCGTTGCTCTCCTTCTATGGTTTGAAGGAAAACGGCGCATTCAGCTGGAAGGTTCCGCAAACCCGGGACTATTATTTATCGTTCGGCCGAAGAAAATATTGGAACTCTCTTTCCACTCTCGCGTTTCATCTTCGTATCTCGAATATCGGAGGATGCTATGCTTTCCTGGGCATTGTTTTTCTTGGTGGTTGCACTTGTCGCAGCCGTCCTCGGTTTCGGCGGCATTGCCGGTACCGCGGTATCGATTGCCAAGCTAATCTTCTTCGTGGCAATCGCCCTCTTCCTGATTTCCGCTGTCGTGCATGCGGTCAGGGGCAGACGGGTCTAGCTTGCCGACGAGCAGACAAATCAAGACGGGCGCCGGACGGCGCCCGTTTTGCGTCAACTCCTTTCAAGGAGAGCATTTCTCGCCGAGCGCAGGCGGTCGGCGATCTGTTTCCGGTCCGGCCGGCTTTCCAGTGTTTGCTGCGCGTCCTGGGCAATCTTGAAAAGTTGACGGCGCACCAGAGGCAGATGGCGCTTACGGCACACCAGCGACATCTTTTCCAGTGCCGACACCAACCGGTCGAGAACAAGGACATTGGTTCTGGCGCACTGGCGCAAGGGACCGATTGCCGTTTCCAGAAGATCATGGACTTCCAGGATGGTCAGCCAGAGCCTTGGCGTGCCTTCGTCGTCTTCTATCAGCGATGTCGGGGCGCCCCGCTGCAGGATGCGAGCGCAGGATGCGGAAAGATGATCGATGGCACTGATCGCCGTATAGCTGTCATTCACGCCGGGCGAGAGGGCCCGAACGGCGATCTCAACCATCAAATGGACTGAAAATTGAATATCGCCTTCAGGGGCGCGGGCCTTGCCGATATGAAACGTCCGCTGCACCCTGCCAAGTTGCGGTTTGTCCGCTTCGGTTCGCAACTCCGCGATCGGCATCCCTTCGATGACAAATGTGCCCGGGCTCACGAGCACCTTGACGAACCCGTCGCATTCCCGGGCAAAGCCGATGAGAGCGATGCTGTCGATGAAGGTGACATAGCCGCTGCGCCTTGAGAGAACCTGATGAACCGGCTTGTCCGGAATGTTCTCCCTGTCGTCCCATTTTTCGCGCGGCTCGTTGGCGAGGAGGGTGTCGATCGAACTGCGGAGGGAGGCCTGGATGCGGCCGATTTCCGCATCCACCCTTATCCGGCCGGCAACGTCATTCACGAAATAGACCAGCCAGAAGAAACTTGTTGCGGCCAGCCCGATGCACAGGATGACGGAGAAGCGCAGGTCCTCGCTCTCGTCGACGCCAAATAGAACAAGCAATGCGTAAATGAACGTGGCACCAAGCAGGCCGATCGTGATCTGGGTGATACGGTCGGAGGCGAAAGTCTCCAACAGTCGCGGCGAAATGTTGCCGGCGGCAAGCGTGAAAACGATCAGGGTCAGGGAATAGACCAGACTGATGACGGACATCATGGCGCCCGCTATCGTTGACAGGACCGAGCGCGCTCCTTCAGTGCTGATCGACTTGTAGCCAAGGGCGTCGAAGAAAGATGTGAGCAAGCCGTATTCGTCGACGAGAAACGCCGCGAAGGACAGCATGGCCCCAAGCAGCGTGATGCAGACCGGGATAAACAGGAAGCCCTTCACAAGCCGGAGAAGGGCCTGCGTGCGCGCGTTCTCCTGATAGACAAGCTCCATCGGCAGGCGGCTCCACTAGAAGAAGGCGAGCGCGGCCAAAGCGACCGCGCCCCCTGTTTGTCCGCCTGTTTCAGGAACAGGGTCCCGTCCGGACCGTGCCGGTCAAACGGACAGGGCGTTCTGGATGAGAGAGGCCGATTGGGCGGCGGCCAGTTCCGAACGCTCGAATTTCTCGTTGCCGTTCATCAGCTCTTCCAGCCGCAGGCGTGCCCGGGAGACGCGGCTTTTCACCGTGCCCACCTTGACGCCGAGGATGTCGGCCGCCTCCTCGTAGGAAAAACCACTGGCTCCGATCAGGATCAACGCTTCGCGCTGATCGTCGGGCAGGACCTGAAGGGCGCTGAGGAAGTCCTTGAGTTCAAGATGTTCGGGCTGCTGCGGCTTGCTTTCAAGCGTCGCCGCATGTTCACCGTCAGGGTCGGCGACCTCGCGCTGGAGTTTCCGGCCCACGGAATAATACTGGTTGCGCAGAATGGTGATCAGCCACGCGGTGAGGTTGGTGCCCTCCGTGAACTTGTCCTTGTTGGCAATCGCCTTGGCGAGAGTTTCCTGGACCAGGTCGTCGGCGCGGTCGCGGTCGCCGCTGATGGAGCGCGCAAAAGCCCGTAGCCGGGGGATTGCATCCACCAGATCCTGTTTAAACCGCGCGCTGTTCATTCAGCGGCCTCCTCATCAGAGTCAGAGCCGTCCCTGTCCAGGGCGGACAGCAGATCCAGCATGTCGTCGGGTATGCTCTCCGACAGGGCGTCGTCGTAGACCTTCTTGAGCTGGCTGCCGATCCAGTCCTCCTTTGACTTGGCCCCGACCGCGGGCCTGATGAGCCCGAAATCGGCCTCGGGCAGATTTGAATTAACTTTGCTTGCCATGGCGACTTCCTGATTACACGTCTGCACAGTCTTGCGATTAAGGGCTAAACGCGGCGATGAAAAAAAAGTTCCGAAGAGTATGGAACTTTTTTTCGCGTAGTGCATTTCCGTTCTACGTGGGCGTGATGCGCCCGCCTGTCCAGCCGTCCCAGGGCGGCGATAGATTGAGGAATTGTTGAATGTCCGTAAACCTTTCCGAGGAAATCGCGCCTCTTCTTCCCTATCTGCGCCGTTATGCGCGCGCGCTCGCCGGAAGCCAGAAAAGCGGCGACGCCTATGTTCGCGCCTGCCTGCAGGCGCTGGTCGCGGACCAGTCCATCATCGACACATCGGATGGCGTAAAGATCGGCCTCTATCGCCTTTTCCATGTTCTCTGGAACGCGAGTGTCGTTCCCCCGATCGGCCAGGATGGAGCCGTCTCGATCTTCGAGCAAACCGCTCAGCAGCGTCTTGCGACCATGGCACCTGAAAGCAGGCAGACTCTGCTGCTGTCGACACTGGAAGGGTTTTCCCTTGGCGAGACTGCAAAAATCATCGAGCGAAGCGAAGAAGAAGTAACCGGACTCGTCCAGGATGCGATCGCCGAAATCGACCGGCAGACGCGGACGAATGTCCTGATCATCGAAGACGAACCGCTCATCTCCATGGACCTCAGCCAGATCGTCGAATCCCTTGGCCATGGCGTGACGAGTGTCGCCCGCACGGCGGGTGAAGCTATCGCCGCTGCAAAATCGCAGGTTCCGGGCCTGGTCCTCGCCGATATCCAGCTGGCCGACGGCTCCTCCGGCATCGATGCCGTGAAGGAAATCCTCGCAGAGATGTCGGTGCCCGTGATCTTCATCACGTCCTTCCCCGAACGCCTGCTGACGGGCGAGCGGCCGGAGCCGACATTCCTGATCACCAAACCGTTCAATCCCAACACGGTCAAGGCCGGGATCAGCCAGGCCCTGTTCTTCAAGGGAGCGGATGCAGTCGCCGCCTAGCGGCTGCACGGGCAAGCGATGTTGGGGGAGACACTTTCAAGACGGCCTTGCGATTCGGGCCTTGCAAAACCGTGTGCCTGTCCCTGATTGGAGCATTTTCCGCATTTGGATCATCGCCGCGCGAAAAGGGAAGGCGGGCCGTGCCCGCCTCCAGCCTTCATCTTCAGTGCCGGGCCATCCAGTTGTCGATTTCCTTCTCGGCTTCCTCGCGGGACTTCCCGTATTTCTGCTGGATCATTCCGGCGAGTTCGGTTCGACGCCCTGCGACTCGATCAACTTCGTCGTCGGTCAGCTTGCCCCACTGGTTCTGGGCCTTACCCTTGAATTCCTTCCAGTTTCCTTCGATCTGGTCCCAATTCATCGGTCTTAACCTCCTTGTTTTTGTGACACAGGGAAAACGGAATTGGAGGGGGAAGGTTCCAAATGAAACCGGGTTGGGGACAGAGAAATTGCCGCAGCGTCCGGCGCATATTCTCCCTTAATCCGGAAAGCTTTCCAGCTTTCCCGCTCGTCGAGGATGGCGGGCACGACGTGAAGGATCGGGGAGGGGCAGCTAGGGCAATTTCCGACCGTGGGGGCCGCTCCCTGACCCGGTGCTGCAGCACCGGAGAGTATCATTTGAAGAGGTCATTTGGCAGTTGCCAAAAAGCCCGCGTTTTGCGGCGCTCAACCAGCCGTCCGATGAGAGAAATACAGATCGGACCGCACGTCTTCGCAACACCGGCAGCCACGATGACCACACAGGACGGAGCCGACCATTTTGTCTGATATTCTGACCTATCTTTTCGGTGCCGCGTCTTTCATTCCTCACGGCTATTGCCTGTTGTGGCGCCCGGATCTCGTCGCTCTGCATGCCGTTTCCGACGGCCTGATCGCGCTTGCCTATGTGGCAATACCGTTGATGATACTCGACTTCCTGCGCAGGCGACCTGATATTCAGGGCAATTCGCGCAGGATTGGTTATCTGTTCATCGCCTTCATTCTGGCTTGCTCGATCACCCATCTGACGGCGCTGGGGACGATGTGGTTCCCGGCCTACGGCGCCCAGGGACTGATAAAGGCGGCGACTGCCCTGATTTCGGTCGCGACCGCGCTGGTGGTCTGGCACGTACGGCCGAAGTTGCTCGCCATCCCGTCACTCAAGGAATTGGAGCGGGCCGTCGATCTGCTTGTTGAAGAAAATCTCCAACTGAACGATGCGGTCGGCAGGGGCAAGGCGGAAATCGAGCGAAACAACGAGCGCTTCGAGACAGCGCTCACCGGCTCCAACATCTCGGTTTTCACCCAGGATCGGGATTTTCGTTACACCTGGATTCACAATCCCCGCTTTGGCGGACCGGCGGAGGATATGATCGGGCGGAGAGATGCGGATTTCCTGAGCGAGGAGACATCCCGCGAGCTCGAAGACGTCAAGCGCCGGGTCATGGAAACCGGCAAGAAGGCCTCCACCTATTTCGCGGTCGAAACCGAGGAGACAGGAACCGTCTTCCTGGACCTGATCGTCAATCCGACCCGCTCCCTGAATGGTGAAGTCAACGGCGTTCTGTGCACCGCCATCGACATGACCGAGAAGAACCTCTACGAGATCCGGCTTGCTTCGCTCGCGAGCGAACTCGCCGAATCGAACCGATTGTTCGAGAAAGCGCTTGCCGGATCCCTCATCACCGTCTTCGAGCAGGATCTCGATCTGAAATACGTTCATGTCGTCAATCCGTCACCCGGCCTGGAGCCGTCTTTCTTCATCGGCAAGAGTGACGAGGAACTCTTTTCGGAAGAAGACCAGGTGAAGCTCATTCCCGCGAAGCGAAAGGTGCTGGAGACCGGTGAAAGCACGGTGGTCGAATTCGATATGAACATAAACGGCAGCGAACGCAGCTACACCATGCGCCTGGAGGCATCGCGGGACAGGAACGGCCGGACTGTCGGCCTCATCGGTATCTCCGTCGATCTCACCCACAAGCGGCAAAACGAGCGGCAGATGCGTCTTGTGATGCGCGAGCTGACGCACCGGTCGAAGAACCTTCTTGCAGTCATTCAGGCAATGGCCCGCCAGACCGCGGCGCGAACCGACAGCACGGAGACCTTCGTCGAGAACTTTTCGTCAAGGCTTCAGGCGATGGCAGCCAGCCACGACCTGCTGGTGTCGCAATCCTGGTACGGGGCGGACCTGAAGGAACTCGTTCTGGCCCACCTCGCCCAGTCGATCGACCCGGACAGTCCGCAGATCGAGATCAGCGGGGATGCGCAGACCGTTACGGCGGAGGCGGCGCAGAACATCGGTCTGGCCCTGCACGAGCTGACCACCAATGCCGCCAAATACGGCGCGCTTTCCCGCCCCGGCGGCAGGCTGTCGGTGTCGTGGGCGAAAGTGGGAAACCGGTTGCGGCTGGTCTGGCAGGAAAGCAACGGTCCGGAAGTCGTTCCGCCAAGCCGTGTCGGCTTCGGACGGATGATGCTGGAACGGCTGGTCGGGCCGGCTCTTGGCGGCGACGTCACGATCGACTTTCCGGCTGAGGGTGTCCACTGCGTGATTGCGTTTCCCCTCAAGCAGGTGACAAGCTGATTTGTCAGTGTTGACTGTCGTGTGCGCTCGTCCGGCTCTCGAGGGTGCGAAGGGCGGTGTCGATTTCTTCGATCAGCTCGGCCGGATCCACTTCCTTCGGCGATGCAGGCCGCGGTGCCTTGCGCAGCGCGGCGCGCCAGGCGAGAAGCGCCGTTCGTTTCTGGTCCCGCGATAGCGACCTGTCCTTCAGGACGCTGTCGGCAGACCGGAAACCTGCAAATCGCTTTGGGACGCTGATCATCGCTTCGAACAGACCTGTCATGGTTCCAGCATCAATCGGGACTGCCCGCCGAAGCGGGCAGCCCGTCATCTCATGCGGTGACCAGCGCCCGCAACATCCAGGCAGCCTTGTCGTGGAAGGTAATGCGCTCGGTCAGCAGGTCCTCCGTCACCGGGTCATTGTTGTCGTGGGCATAATTGGCCATGTCGCGCATTTCGGCGGCAATGGTTTCGTGGCTTTTCACGAGATCCTGGATCATGTCCTCGGCCGTCGGCACGCCTCCGGCCGGCAGGGGAATCGTCAGGGTCAGCTCGCCGTCATCAATGTTGACCGGCGCGCGGTGACCAAGGGCACGGATGCGCTCGGCAAGGTCGTCGGTCGCGGCAAAGAGGTTCTCGTAGTGCTCTTCGGTGAGGTCGTGGACTGACTTGAACAGCGGACCGACCACGTTCCAGTGATAAAGATGCGACTTGACCGTCAGCTTGTAGGTCTCCGCAAGGAGTACCGAGAGATGCCGTGCCAGTTGCCGGCGGGCATCGTCGGCAACACCCATCCTGATCGGGTCGACCTTCGGCGTCTCGATGTTGAGGACATTCTGTTTCGGCATTGTCGTTCCTTTCGAGGGTCACGTGGAGAGACAGCCGGCTTCTGCCGAACAAGGGTCGGCGCGCCAGGCGGTTCGCTAGGAAAATCCCTCAGACCGGGCAGGGTTCCATCATTTTGATAAGGTTCAGATTTTACTCCCCTTATCCAGATGGTCGCCGGTGAGCATGCCACCAGCGATCAGGCGTTTCGGGGTCGGGTGTCGCGGTTGTTTCCGGAACCGTTGCACGTGCTCCCGCGTTTTCTCCAGACGTCCGGCAGGATGAAGGCGTCCGGCAGGATGAAGATGTCCGGCACTTTTCACGTCAAGGGAGGCGGTCATGGGTTCGAGACCCCGCATCAAGAACGAAGACACGTATGAGGAGCTCAGGGACAAGGGCTACAGCAAGGAAAAGTCGGCGCGGATCGCCAATGCGCAGGCGAATGAGAAGCAATTGCCTTCAAGGAAAGGCGGCAAGGCGGCACCCTATGAGGACTGGACCCGGGACGATCTTTACCAGCGTGCCCGCGAGCTTGAGATCGCCGGCCGCTCGAAGATGAACAAGGCAGAATTGATCTCCGCCCTGCGCAGCTGAATGCTGCGCGAGGCACCGGAATTCAGATGCATGGCCGCGGAACCATTTCACGCTCGGGCCGTTTACCGGCGACACCGCTGCAAACCGATGCTGCGGTTTTCGTCGTCCGGCTTCCCGGCCGCGAATGTTCAACCCGTGCGTGCCGCCTTTATCCGGGGCGGTGCACCAGATCTGCAGGAGCGACATGATGGCAACAACCAAGACCGCCGCAACGGCTACCGCCGCCAACGACACGGTCAGTGCCCGTGATATCGAGGAAGATATCGAACGGATCCGCGGTGATATCGCGGCTCTCGCCGGAAGCCTGAAGAAATACGGCGCCGGCAAGACGGACGAGGTCAAGGCCAAGGCAACCGCTGCCGGGCAGGACCTGACCAAGATGTCCCAGGACGCCCTCAACGAGCTGACCGCGGAATTGCAGTCGTATGAGCGCGCACTTGTCGCGGAAGTTCGCCGCCGGCCCCTGCAGTCGCTGGGCATTGCGGCCGGTATCGGGTTCCTTATCGCCGCACTGGTACGCCGCTGATGGCTTTGCGCGCCCTTCCGCTGGGCCTAGGCACTGCCGCGCGCGAAGTGCGCGGCATCGTGCAGCGCATCCGGCGCAACGCGGTGCTCACCTTGCTGGCAGGCCTGTGCTTCATGACTGCCTATGTTGCAGTGATTGTCGCAGCCGGCGCAGCCCTGGCGCCTCATTACGGCCCTACAGTAGCTGCGCTGATCATTGCGGGTGTGATGATGCTGGCGGCGCTGATCATCCTTGCTGTGCTCGGTCTCCTGAAACGCCGCGACCGGAAGCGCAGGCGGCGCCAGCAGGCCGCGCAGAACCTTTCCATTGCCGCGGCGCTTTCGGTCTTGCCGCATCTTACCAAGTCCAAGGGCTTGCTGGCCGCCGTTGCTGTTGGCGGCCTCGCACTTCTCATGACGACGGGACGAGGCGACGACGAAGGCGGCTAGCAGGTTCTGCTCAGCCGCGTTTAGCCGTTGTCCGCCGGAGACCTCCCATCATGACAGTGCAGCCCGAATCTTCCTCCAGAACCGAAACCCCGCAGCCGCTGCCGTTGCCGCACGTCTTCACTCTCGATCCGGTTGCCCGAACGGCGCTGCTGATCCTGTGCGTCATCGCGGTGATTGCCGCGCTGGATATCGGTCAGGTTTTTTTCGCACCCGTGTGCCTTTCCGTCGTCGTCGGAATGATTTTCGGACCGCTGTCGGAGCGGCTGGCGCGGTTCGGCGTGCCGTCCTGGCTTTCGGCGGGTGCAATGGTGCTGCTTTTCGTCGGCTTCATCCTGACGGCGGGGGCGGCCTTTGTCGTGCCGCTATCGGACTGGCTCGACAGACTGCCGCTGATCTGGTCGCGCCTGCGGGCGCAGCTCGACAGCTGGCAGGGTTTTTTCATCTCACTCGCCAGCCTGCAGGAAGACCTGCGCAATGCCATGGGCCAGAAAGGCGGCATGGAAGTGAGCGTGGAAGAAAACTCCGCGGTCGAAACCGTCTTCTATTTCGCACCGGCTTTCATGGCCCAGGTGGTGCTGTTTCTTGCGAGCCTCTATTTCTTCCTGCTGACCCGGCCGCATTTACGCCTGTCGGCGCTGCGGCTGGCCGACGACCGCGAGAGCCGGCGCTGCATCCTGACGGCGTTCCAGACAATCGAGTCACGTCTGTCCACCTACCTGGTGTCGATCAGCGTCATCAACCTGGGGCTTGGGGCGGCGGTGGCGCTGACGATGTGGCTTCTGGGCGTGCCGTCGCCGCTGCTCTGGGGGATGCTGGCGGGCGTCCTGAACTATGTCGTCTATCTCGGCCCGGCCATCATGGTGCTGGTGATGAGCGCCATCGGGCTTGCGACCGGCCATACCGCGATGGAAATCCTCACGCCACCGCTCGCCTATCTTGCCCTCAACCTGATCGAGGCCCAGTTCGTGACGCCGACGGTGATCGGACGCACCATGACCCTCAATCCCTTCATGGTCTTTCTGGCAATCGCCTTCTGGATCTGGCTCTGGGGCCCGATCGGCGGTTTTGTCGCCGTGCCTCTGCTTCTGGTGACGTATTCGATCATCGAGATCTGGAAACGGACACCTGCCGTATGAGCAACGTCTCCCTGCTTCGTTTGTTCGGTATGCGCCGCTTCCGAAAGGATGGCGCTTCCTGCGAACTGCTTTGAGCATTTGTCGGCATCATCTTGTGATGCAAATACCCGAAATGGCCGACTTTCCAGTTGCACGGGACGTGCCTCCAGGCAAAACAAAAGCCGCCTGGCACGAGGCGGCTTTTTATTGTGTCAAAGTCATTGTTTGCCTGCGTTCGAGGGCTGTACTCCAGGAATTGTCTTATTCGGCGCTGAGGGCGAGCATGCCAGGCGTTACCGGCCATCCCGTGCAGGTGGTGACACCTTCGCCGGCAACGCAACGCATCGGTCGGCTGTTGACGTCATCAAGGTCTGCCTTCAAGTCACCCTTTGAGGAGCGATTGGACGTCTCGGCGACAGGAGCTGCTGCAACAACGCTCAACGCTCCTGCATCGGCGCTGTTGCCGGTCAGAAGCTCTGTGGCTGCAAGGCCGCCTGCAAGAAACACGGCGGTGGCGATGGCCGGGGTTCCGGCACTCAGGATGCGTTTTCTAAGGGTCAGCATATCAGTACCTCCGCCCGGTAAACGCCCGAGTTAAGATTTGGTTTCAACGGCGAACGGCCTGATGGAAATATCTGAAATAAATGCGGGATCCCGGCCCCTCTGATAACCTTTGTTAATGCGATGCCTCCGCATTCGTGCCAAGGTGCATCAGTTGATCGATTATCGGCGAGTACCTCATGACAACCGAACACAACAGCGCCGCGTCGCTTTCGCGCGGGCCCGCCCTCGTGGTCGAGGACAATCCGATTATCGCGTTCGATACGAAGGTGATGCTGGAAGAACTCGGGTTTTCGCCGGTTGAGACCCTCACCAGCTTGAACGCAGGTCATGAGGCGGTGACGACACAGGCGTTCAATTTCGTGATCCTTGATGTGCGCCTCGGGGACGACACCAGCCTCGAATTTGCCCGTCAGCTCATGGAGCGCGGAACGAATTTCGCTTTTGCCAGCGGCTACGGCGATCTGGGAACCCTGCAAGACCAGTTCCAGGGACGGACGATCCTCGGCAAACCTTACACCAAGGAACAGATCGGCGCACTGATCTGAACATCGACGCCTTCCGGTCTTGCTTGCGCAGAATGTGTGTCAGATCAGCGGCCGGCGAAGGCTGTCGTCGCGCTCGTAGGCGGCGATTCTTTCCATCGTGTCCCGGTCGAGAATCCGGATCCTGTCTCTTGTCCACTCGATAAGCTTGCGGTCCTGAAGTTTCTTCAGGGTTCGGCTGGTGTGCACCGGCGTGATGCCGAGCGTATCGGAAAGATGCGTCTGGGTGAAGGGCGCGTCGAGAACGAGATTGCCGGCATAGCCGACTTCCACTGCCCGGTCGTAGAGATGGAGAATGAGGGCGGCCAGGCGTTCCACGGCCGTGCGCCGCCCGAGACTGAGGAGATGCCCCTCCAGCATCTGCTCCTCGCGTGCCGCCATCCAGGTCATGGAGTAGGCGAGGGCCGGATATTCCTGAAAGACCTTCCACACCTTGTCGCGCTGAAAGACACAGAGCGTCGTGTCGGTCAGGGCGGTGACCGTGTGCTGCATTTCGTTGAGGATCGCCAGCTGCAGGCCGACGAGATCGCCGGGCAGGGCGAAGTTCAGAACCTGGCGGCGGCCGTCCGCCAGCGCCTTGTGGCGAAAGGCCCAGCCTTCAAGGATCGTATAGAGATGCGGGCTCTTGTTTTCCTCCAGAACGATGGTGGCGCCTGCCTCGACCGTGAGTTCGCCTGTCTTGAAGGTGGCGACAAAATCCAGCTCCCGCTCCTCGAAAGGTCTGAAGACACTGTTCTGCCGCAAGGGACAGGCGTGACACTTGGTCTGGAACGCAATCGCTTCGCTCATCTATCGACACATCTCCGTTTGAAACAGTCAAAACGCTTTGAAGCCGAGGAACGTTCCCCTGCATGGGCGAAGGCTGACCGCGCAAGCAGACCAGTCTAACCCGGAACCGCTCCCGCAGGCCATGGCAACAGTTCGACACGGACTGTCGCCGTGTCAGGATCCGAAGTTGTCCGCGCCTATGCCCTTCTACCAGCCGACGGATAGCTTAGGTCGCCTGTCTGGCCGATGCAGGACGAGTTCGAGACGATCTTCCCTCCGGTCGAGGCATTTTGAGCACCGACCATTACGCCGTCATTGCTCGTAGTCAGGCTGCACCAGGTGCTGGAGTATATTGCCGGTATTGCCCGAGAAGATCTGCCGGCTGCCTTCGTGCTTGTAGCCGAGGGCGTCGAAATCGACCGGTTGCGCAGTGATCCGGGGCATTTCTTCCGGCCGCTCCGCGAAGAGATGCTGGGCAAGTTGCCGTATTGAAGAGTGGTGATTTCGGATTGGCCCCTGAACTTGGAACATCTATCGGTGATAACGGTTTGTGCATTGCGAAATCGACTTTGACGGGGATGTGAGTTCCGGATGATACTGCCGGCGATGAACAAGGACGTGAGCGAAAAGGACATCGACCTGCTCATGGAGCAGGCGCGAAAGGCGAGCGATCTGCTCAAGGCCCTTTCGCATGAGGTGCGCCTTGTCATCCTGTGCCTGTTGTCGGAGGGCGAGAAGTCGGTTTCGGAGCTGGAAGAGATCCTTGCCATGCCGCAGGCGGCAGTGTCGCAGCAATTGGCGCGGCTGCGGCTGGAAGGTCTGGTGAAGTCGCGTCGCGACGGCCGCATGATCTTCTACAGCCTGATGAACGACGAGGTGAGCTCGATCATCTCCAGTCTCTACGATCTCTTCTGCAAGGACGTGCGCGCAGCCGACCGGTAGCACAATCGCGCGCCGGAGCCCGCGTGCGAAGCAGAAACGTCCTTTATTGACGCGGTCTTTATTGACGCGGTTTCGGCGCGGTCCTGCACCCCGGAGGAGGCAGTCTCGGGACGCTGATGGTGTTGACGATCATCGGGCTTTCCACCCTTGCCTCGCAACGCGGTGCGGCCGCCATCCTGCGTGCGCCCCTGAACGACAACCTTGCCACCTTCTTCGAAGCTGCCGGCAGAACGTCGCAGCGCGATATTCTCTCGGCCCGGTGCGGAACGCCCCTGCAGGGCGTTGTTGCCTCGCTGATTGCGCTTGCCGGCTTGATGTGGATCTTCAAGACGGCTCCCCATCGGCGCTCGCTGGGCAAGATCGGCTCGGGCATCCTTGTCGTCGGCGTCCTCACCTTCGGCTGGCGGGCGACAGTCTTCACCGCCGCCCATTTCGTCGATCCGCTGCAGATGGCGGTGACCGGTCCGTACCGTTTGCCTATTCCTCGAAAAAGCCCTTCGGTGTTTCTCCGGCCAGGAATGGTTCGATCAAAGCCATCAACAGATCGGTCTGGCTGATCACCGCCGTGTGCGAGGTTGCCGGCAGGACGGCGAGACGGGAGGCGGGCAGGGGGACACCCATATCGCCCATGACCCCGCCGCCGAGCAGGCGGAACATGGCGACCGAATGCTCCAGCGTGGCGAAATCCGCGTCGCCGGTAATGATCAGGACGGGTGTCTTCAAGGCCTTGACATCGTCGCCCCAGGCCTGCGGCTCATGTTCCAGGGCGATCAGCTTCTCCGCGAGAGCGGGAAAGCCGTCCGGATCGGGGGCAAGTTTCCTGTAGTCCTCCACGAAGGGCATTGCGGACATCATCTCCACCGTCATGTTCGGCAGGAATTCCCGAAAGGCCGGCTGCCAGCCTTCGACATCGTAGGTCACCGAGGCGGCGATGAAACGGTCGACCTTTTCCGGATGCCGGATGGCAAGCTGCAGACCCGCCGCGGCGCCCATCGAGTAGCCGAAGACATCTGCCTTTTCCAGGCCGAGCTCCTCCATGAAGAGCGCGACATCATCTGCGAGCGCCGGATAGGTGATCGGACGGTCGATGTCGTTGGTGCGGCCATGCCCCTGGAATTCAAGCGCATAGACTTTGTAATGTTCCGCCAGAGCAGGGACGATCTCGCCCATGGAGGGAATGTTCATGTAGGCGCCGTGCAGCACGACCAGCGGATCACCCGATCCGGAGACCTCGTAATACATGCGCATGCCGTTGACGTCGGCATAGCCGCTTTCAGGCTCATCGGCCAGGGCCGGTCCCGCGACTACAAGCGCCGCAAGGGTCGAGATTAAACGCTTCATCATCTTGTCCGTCCGTTTTCTTTAGGCAGCCGCCCTGAAGAGAGCTCCGCAATTGTGGGACGCCGGGTCAACCGGCGGTCATTCCGCGTTCTGCGCCCCGGTCGCGGCGGTCATTTCCATGTAGATCGGCTCGAAAACGTTTCCGTCCGGATCCTCGAAGGTGCGGCCATACATGAATCCCATGTCCATGGGCGGGCGGATATCGATCTTGCCGCCGGCCGAAGCTGCCGCCTTGGTCACCTTGTCCACCGCCTCGCGGCTGTCGAAGGACAAGGCGACCAGCATGCTGCAGGCGTCGTGGGCGTCGGCGATCCGGCGCGGCGCGAAATCGGCGAAACGGTCATGCGTCAGTAGCATGAAGAAGATGGTATCCGACCAGACCATCGACGCGGTGCGATCGTCGCTGAACTGGTCGTTCTTCGTACAGCCGATCGCCTCGTAAAAGCGGATTGCGGCCGCAAGATCCGTCACTGGAAGGTTTACAAAGATCATTTTGGTCATGTCGTTTCCTGAAAGAAGGCAGTGGGTTGGCTCGTTTGAACGCGGTGCGACCAGCGAATGACTGATACATACCGACTGGTTGGTATGTTGTCAATTGTCCCTTGTCGATTTTTTGCGGCAGGGGGCGTAGTGGTGTCCAGACGGGACTGGAAACGCGCGTCTCAGTGGGGCGTCCGCATAACCGTCGTCAAGGTGGGGCCATTGGCCCGCCGGCATCTTGCTCCGAGGAAACGTCAATTCCATGGTTCGGGAAAAGAGCCAAAACGTGACATGTCCACGGTTCCAATTCTGAACATAGCGATTGCGCTTCCCGGCGAAGGCTCGCGCGAGCTCCTGCGGGCGTTGCACCGGCAATTGAGACGGCGATCGTCTAGGGGCGTTTGAAGCCGGGTCTGCGTCTGCAGCCGACACGTGCGCTGTCGAGCGCTCGCGGCATTTCACTTAACGCCGCCCTTGCGGCCGATGACATTCACCTGAGCGAAGGCTACGTCGAAACACGGCAGGCGCGGGAGTGTTTGTTGCCGACCCTGGAAGGCGGCTCACCCGCCGGTGCCGATGCCGGACGCCGCCGGAAACGATCCGAGGCTCGCTGCACCGTGGCGGGCCTTGCCGCCGCTGAAGGAATTCCGCGGCGAAGACCGCTACCGCTTCGGCTTCGTCGCCGGCGTGCGGTCGATGGCCTTACCCTTCGATATCCGGCAGCGGCTCCAGACCCGCGCCTCGCGGCGGGGCGCCCGGCGTCGCCTCAGGGAGTGCGACCCCGCCGGGGAGCCGGAACTGCGTGCGGCGATTGCCGGCCATGTCTCCTTCGTACGCGCGGTTTCCTGCCTTGCAAGCTACAAGCTGGCGTCGACGCGGTCCTGAGGGGCGGTGTCCGGACATTCGGACGAGAGGTTCGGACCGGTTTGCAGCATGCCAGTTCGGAGCCGTTCTCGGACCTGAACAAGGAAGACCGGGGATGATATTCGCATGCAGTCTTCAGGTCGCTGTCACAAGCTCTTGCGCCGGTCGGGCCGCGGTGGCGAGGGCGATGCACATCATGAGCGGACCGACACCCTTGGCGTCGTCGGCCACGACGGGTTCGCTCAGGTAGTACTCCGCAGTCCCGTCGCGGTAGCGGCCGTCGAACCCGCCGAGTCCGGCGACCTCGCAGATACCGGTCATCTGCAGCCTGCCCTCCTTGCCCCGTTCCATCACCTTGCCGGTGAGGACAGACACCAGATCGCGCGTTTCCAGATCCACCAGCCCGAGGGACGCTCCTCGTTCCAGGGCATAGACGAACATCGCCGATGCGGAGCTTTCCACATAATTGCCAGGTTGGCCGGGCGCGTCGATTACCTGCAGCCACAGTCCCCCGGGTTGACGAAGCTCGGCAATGCGACGCAGAAGGCCGGAGGTCCGTTCCTCGAGTGGAGAAAACGCCTCGGGGCCGACCAGTTCGGCGATATCGACGAGGCACATGGCCAGCCAGCCGAGCGCGCGTGACCAGTGGGCACGCGAGAGGCCGGTGTCGGCGTCGGCCCAGGCCTGCTGACGGGCTTCATCGACGCCGTGGGCATAGAGACCCGTTTCGGCGACGTAGGTTTGCGATAGTGCCGTCGCGACCTGGCCGAGTGAATCTTCGATGAGTTCCTGCTTCCCGGTGACATGGGCATAGGCGATCTGAAAGGGTGCGGCCATGTAGAGGCCATCCAGCCAGATCTGCCAGGGATAGCGCAGCTTGTGCCAGTAGACGCCGGACCTGGTGCGTGGATGGGTCGTCAGCTGATCGGCCAGAACATGTGCTGCGGCGAGGTATTTGGGATCACCGGTTACAGCGTGCAGGTAGAGCAGTGCGCAGCCCGGACGGATGTTGTCGATGTTGTATTCGGAAAGCACGTAGCCTGAGAGTTTCGGCCCGGCGAGGATCTGCCGATCAAGAAGGCGTTTCAGGTGCCTCAACCAGCGTTCGTCACCGGTCGCCAGATGCAGAAGCTCGAGGCCGCGGTAGACAAGCCCGTCCTCATAACACCAGTTGCCGCCCTTGTAAGGCGCGTAGTTTCGCGCATATCCGTCGAAAAACTCAAGAAGCATGGCGGATATCCTCGCTTGTCACTGTCACCAGGCCGGTAACTTCGGCTCGTTCGCAAAGCAGCATCTCGTGCCTGCAGGGGGCAACGTCTGATGCCATGAGCGGCACGCCGGGCTGGGCGTCCGGATCGAAACTGACGATCATGTTGTCGATGCTCACACCGGTTATCGGCGCTTCCGGCAGTCCGAGCAGGGCGACTGCAGCGAGCTGGACATTGCCGGCTATGACATTGCTCACCCGTATGTCACCGATCGCCGGAGTGCCGTCGTTCACCGGCATCGGCAGGCGGGATTGCACAAAGTCACTGGTCCCGTCGGCATCGCAGAAGTAGTGCGCATTGGCTGAAACGGCAGTCGCGACACGATCCATGACGACGTTGGACATGGATATTCCCGCCACTTTGCCGCCACGGCCCCGGCGCGTCTTGATCCGCAATCCCCGGTCGGTGCCGACGAAGTCGCAGTTGCTGACACTGACGTCGAAGATGCCGCCGCTCATCTCGGAGCCGAGAACCACCGCGCCGTGACCCCGCTCCATCAGACAATGTTCGACGGAAATGTCCCGGGACGGCGCCAGATGAGCAGTGCGCGTGCCGTCGCGCTTGCCGGCCTTGATGGCGATGCAGTCGTCTCCGACCGAGAAATGCAGGCCGGTCAGCCTCACGTGTTCACAGCTCTCCGGGTTGAAGCCATCGGTGTTCGGACTGTCCGGCGGATTGCAGATGTGAAGCGCTGCGGCGTGCACGCCGTGACAGCAATAGGGGTGGATCGTCCAGGAAGGGGAATTGCGGACGGTCAGTCCGGTCAATGTGATGTTTCTGCAGTGGGCGAGGAAGACGGTGCGTGGACGCCGCGCACCGCGTCTTGTTTCCTTTGGCCAGGCCCACCAATCTCCCTGGTCGCCGCCGCCATCCAGCGTTCCCCTGCCGGCAAGGATCAGGTCGTTGCAGCCGACGGCATTGACAAGCGCGGCAAAACTCGGCTCGGGCAGACCCTCCCAGGTGCCGATCACGCGGCCGGTTTCGTCGTGCGCGGGCAGGACCGGCCAGGCCAGCCAGCTGTCGATTGCCGCCAACTCGGCCCCTTCGTCGAGATGCAAGGTCATCGAGGATTTCAGGAACAGCGGTCCGCTGAGATACCTTCCTGCCGGGATTCTCAGCGTGCCGTCTTGCGGGACGGCCGCGATAGCCTGTTGGATCAGCTCCGCATTGTCGTCCAATGAGGGATCGGCGCCGTAGTCGCGGATGTCGATCTGGCCGCCACAGGATCGTGTCCGGAAATCTGCCTGCACCCCCGCGGCGTGCAGGACATAGCGGCTGTCCGGTTCAAGGCCTGTCAGGTGCAGCACGGCCGTTTCCGCCTCGCCCGAACAAACGTTCGCACCGGTTTCGTCGGTCAGCGAATAGGCGAGGGGCTGCGTCTGCCAAAAACGGATGCCTTCGGGCGCAATAAGGGCGGTTGCCGTGCGTGACGACAGCGCGACGATCGAGAGGGTCATTCGGCGATCACTTCTTTGAAGATGGCGGGCAGCCGCGCTACCGGCTTCCCCGGACAGTACCCGCGGTTACGGGCGGTAGTCCTCGATGGCTTCGTTGATCCCGGCGATTATTTCCTCCGCCGCTGCTTCCGCATCGATCTGGCCATAGGCATAGAGTTCGAGCGTGTCGAGGAAGACGGTGCGCACTTCCGGATGCTCGTTCAAGGGCGATACGGTCGGACCGGAGGCTGCCATGATGATTTCATTGGCTTCCGCCAGTTCCGGCTTGATGCTGCCTTCCGCCTTGAGCTGGTCGGCGGCTGCCTTCGACGCCGGCAGACCGCGCGTCGTGCCGAGGGCCGCGATGCCTTCCGGCTCGTTGAGGAGGCAGTTGAGGATCTGTGCCGCTGCTTCCGGATTTTGCGAGCGCCTGGAGATCGAGAACATCATGGAGGGTTTGCGGTAAATCCCGTCCGTGACTGCACCTTCGCCTTTCAGCGTCTTGACCGGCACCAGTTTCTGGTCTTCCTGAAGCGGATCGGCAAACTTGAAGTAGGTCGAATCCCACTCGTAGGAACCGGCAATGTGACCGTCCGCCCATTCGGGCTTTTCGTAGAGATTGGCGTTGCCTGCGGCATTTGCCTTCTCCTGGCTCATGACGACGCCGTCCTGCATCATCTTGCCGTAGAAGGCGATGCCGGCAGCGAGTTCCTCGGGGCTCCAGGCCACGGTCGCGGTGGCCGGATCGATCATGTCCTTGCCGGTCTGCTGCGTGGTGTAGAGCGAGACGAGAAGCGCCGCCGTTTCCTTGATGGCATTCAGCGGGTAGGTGTCCTCCCCCAGAGTCTCGCGCATCTTGCCGGCCGCCGCGAACAATTCCTCGAAGCTGCCCGGCAACCCGACCCCAGCCTTCCGGAAGGTCGTTTCGTTGAAGAAGAACACGCGCCCGGTCGTGGAGACCGGCAAGCCGTTGAGGTGGCCGTTCACGGATGTCGAGGCGAGCTGGTCGCCGGTCCAGTTGTCGAGCTGAATGATGCCCGAAAGATCGTTCAGATCGGCAAATCCCTCGCCATTGGCGGAGAACAGTGGCAGCCAGGGCCAGTTGATCTGCATGATGTCGGCTTCCGTTCCGCCGGCGATCTGGGTCGTTACCTTTTCCAGATGCCCTGACCAGCCGGTGAATTCCGGCTTGACGGTATGGCCGTGTTTCTCGCCGCAGGCCTTCAATGCTGCCTGGGTTGCCTCGTGGCGACTGTCGCCGCCCCACCAGCTCATGCGCAGTTCCGCCGCTTGTCCGAGTGATGCGCTCGATGCGAGTGCGGTTGCCGTCATCAGTGCAGCAAGTCCAAGTCTCAGTCCTGTCATTTCATCCTCCCATGACAATCGGGTCCGGCTGTCAGCCGAGCGAGATGTTTTGCTCTGTTTGCCTGTCGAACAGATGGATCCGGCTTCCGGCCGGTCTGAGCGCGACGGTCTTGCCGCGGCCGGGAACCGAGGCAAGGCGATCGCCGGGAACCACGGCCACGAAGGCTTCGGCCCCGACGCTGAGGTGCAGATTGATTTCGTGGCCGAGAAATTCCACGTTGGTCACCGTGCCCGAAAGGGTGTTGTCCGTGCCTTCGGGCAGGATCTCGACATGTTGCGGCCGGATGCCGAGTTTGACCGGGCCGGAACCTGTCGTCAGACGCTCGCTGAGACCTTCGTCGACACGGATGGTCTGTTCGCCGACCGTCAGGTACGGCGTCTCCCCCTCCATGATCAGCAGGGCGTCCAACAGGTTCATTTCCGGCATGCCGATGAAGCCCGCCACGAAGGCGTTTGCGGGCCGCTCGTAAAGAGTGGTCGGATCTGCGACCTGCATGATGTGGCCCTCGCGCATGACGCAGATCCGGTCACCCATTGTCATTGCCTCAACCTGATCATGGGTGACATAGACGACGGTTGCCGGGCGGCCTTCCGCCTTCAGCTTCTTGTGCAGGTCGGTGATCCGCACCCGCATGGCCGCGCGCAGCTTCGCGTCGAGGTTGGACAGCGGCTCGTCGAACAGGAACACTTCCGGCTGCTTGATCAGGGCCCGGCCAACCGCAACCCGCTGCGCCTGCCCGCCGGAGAGTTGCTTCGGCAGGCGTTCGAGCAACTGCTCGATTTCCAGCACCCGGGAAACGTCGCCTGTCGCGCTCTCGATTTCCGGTTTCGGACGGCCCTTCAGGCGCAAGCCGAATGAGAGATTGTTCCTGACCTTCATGTGTGGATAGAGCGCATAGTTCTGGAACACCATGGCGATGCCGCGCTTGCCCGGAACGATGTCGTTGACGATGCGGTCGCCAATGCGGATCTCGCCGCCGGTGATGGTTTCCAGACCTGCGATCATGCGCAGCGTCGTCGACTTGGCGCATCCGGACGGGCCGACCAGCACCATGAATTCGCCTTCCTGCACGGTCAGGTCGATGCCATGGACGGCCTTGAAGCCGCTGCCGTAGGTCTTCTCGACGGATTTCAGTTGCAGCTCAGCCATCAGCCCTTCACCCCTCCAGTCGAGATGCCTTCGATGAAATATTTCTGTGCGAGGAAGAACACGGCCAGCGACGGGGCCAGTGCCAGCACCGACATGGCCAGGATCTGGTTCCAGTCGAAGGCCTCGGTGGTGTCGATGGACAGCTTCAGCGCCAGGCTGACCGGATATTTTTCGACCGACGAGATGTAGATCAGCGGCCCGAGGAAATCGTTCATGGTCCACATGAACTGAAACAGGCAGACCGAAATGATCGCGGGCATCAGCAGGGGAACGACAATGTAGACCAGCGTCTGCAAGGTGTTGGCGCCGTCGACCCTGGCGGCTTCCTCCATGTCGCGCGGGATGGCGCGCAGGAACTGGATCAGCATGAAGACGAAAAAGGCATCGCCGGCGACCGCTGAGGGAACCCAGAGCGGCAGGAAGCTGTCCAGCCAGCCGATGTCCCGGAACAGCAGGTATTGCGGTATGCGGGTGACGACGTTCGGCAGCAGCAGGGTCGCGATGACGGTCGCAAAGAGGATCTTCTTTCCCGGAAAGTCGAACCTCGCGAAGCCGTAGGCAACCAGCGTGCAGGAGATGGCGGTTCCGATGACCTTCGGCGTGATGATCAGGAAGGTGTTCCAGAAGAACCGGCCGAACGTATAGGGCGTCGATGTCTCCCAGCCCTTTATGTAGCCCGAGAGGGTCGGATTTTCAGGCCAGAAGGACGGGCTGGCAAAGATCTCGGCATTGGTCTTGAACGAGGCGCCGATCAGCCAGATCAGCGGGTAGAGCATGATCAGGCCAAAGACCAGCAGAACGCCGTAGCGGATGCCGCTGGACAAACGGCTGCGGCGGCGGAGCTTTATCTCCATGGCCGTTGCCGGTTCACCCGGTTCCACGAGCCTGCGCGGATTGAGATCGAAAGAGGCGGTCATCGGTCAGCTCCTCTTGTCGCCGGCGTAATAGACCCACTTCTTCGACGACCAGAAGGCGATCAGGGTCAGCACCATGATGATGGCAAACAGCACCCACGCGATTGCCGAGGCATAGCCCATGTCGAAGCTCTTGAAGGCCTTGTCGTAGATGTAGAGCGGCAGCAGATAAGTCGACTTGAGCGGGCCGCCCTGGGTGATGATGTAGGGGCCGTTGAACTCCTGGAACGCCTGTACCGTCTGCATGATCAGGTTGAAGAAGATCACCGGGGTGATCAGCGGCAGCGTGATGTAACGGAACAGGTGCCACTGGTTGGCACCGTCGATGGAGGCGGCCTCGTAGAGGGACTTGTCTACGGACTGCAGTGCCGCGAGAAAGATCACCATGGCGGAACCGAACTGCCAGCACCGCAGGAGCGTGATGGTGATGAGGGCGTTCGATGGGTCTCCGAACCAGTTGACCGGCTCCAGCCCGAAGATGCCGATGATCATGTTGACCAGGCCCGCTTCGGCGAAGATGTAGCGCCAGAGCACGGCGATGGCGATGGAGCCGCCCAGGATCGAGGGCACATAGTAGGCCGTGCGAAAGAAATTGATGGCCTTCAGCCGGTAGTTGAGGATGACGGCGACCAGCAGGGCAAAGGCCAGTTTGACCGGCACCGTCATGAAGACATAGAGCAGCGTCACCGTCAGCGACCTGTCGAAGGTGCGATCCCGGGTGAAAAGCTTTGTGTAATTGTCGAGACCCGTCCATTTGGGAGTGGACAGGAGATCGTAGTCGGTAAAGCTCAAATAAAAGGATGCGGCGAAGGGAAATGCCGTGAACAAGAGCAGCCCCGCCACATAGGGCGCCACATACAGATAGCCGAGATACTTGCTGTCACCACCCACGGGAATGCCTCCGGTCGCCTGGATACCGGGTCAACCATGCGTCCGGCAGCGTGACCGGACAATGCGCAATTGGACGGCATTCAAGTGAGTCGCCGGGCTGCCGGCCTGTGTTCGGCGGCGCGGTGTTCGGATCCGGATATTCGGAATGGTTCATGTCTTTTGTAGAATATGCCGTTCGCCTGACCGCCGGACAGCTTGATCCTGCGGCAGCTCTGACACTTTCTCCTCCCGAGAAAGAGCAAGTTCTGGTACTTTCCTGCTCTTGTTGTAGCGATCTTACCGTGACACGCGGCAATCCCGAATGAAGGCAAAGAAACAAAAACATGGAGAAAAACGAACATAGCCCTCTGGGCAGGATTCCGGTCCAGGCCTTGTCCCTGCGGTTGGCGCGGACGCCGATCCGCATGCAGCACGGGCCGAGCTGGAGAATCGACAAGATCAACCCGGTGCATGACCTCGTCTTTTGCCTGACGGGACGGGCGCAGTACCGGATCGGCGAGGAACGCTTCACGCTGGAATCAGGTGAGGCGATGCTGATCCGGGCGAGGGAGAGATTTCGCGGTCTTCATGCCGGTGGCGAGGTCTATTCCGGCGTTGCGCAGCATTTCAGCCTCGATCTGTTCGGGCGGGCCGACCTGATCGATCAGATGAACTTGCACCGCAAGGTGATGCTGCGCGACTGGGGGGTGCTGCAGCCACTTGTCGTGCATTACCGGGCAACAGCGGCGACAACCAGTCCGACTCTGGTGCAACATCACCAGTTCATGGTCATGCTGCTGGCGTTTCTCGAACAGGCGTTTGCAGGCTGGCGGGAGGAAGGAGACCTGCTCGCAACGCAAGGGCAGCTTTCGTTGCAGATCATGCTGATCGCCTCCCGCCTTGCCGCCAATCCGCTGGCGGAAGGTGTGCTGGAAAAGGCGCTGGACCAGGTTCCCTACAACCCCGACTATTTCCGGCGTGCCTTCAGGGAACGGATCGGCATGACGCCGCAGAAATACCTGGAACTGAAACGGATGGAATACGCCGTGCACAGGCTTGGCCTCGGCCACAGCGTCAAGGAGACGGCGGCGGAACTCGGCTACTCCGATCCGTATTTTTTCAGCCGGATGTTCAAGCAGTATATCGGTGCAAGCCCGTCCAGCTACCGGCTCAAGCGGACGGCCCGGTCGAAATACCGGTTCGTCGAGTAACGAACCGGTACCGGTGCGCTCTGCAGTCCCTGCGGCACATTTCCCGAAGTACATCGAGCCCGGCCGACCCGGTCATGCGGCTCTCAATCCGGCGGACGTCAGACCGGCGATGACACCGCGCAGCTCGGCAAGCCCGCGCAGGCGGCCGATGAGAGGATAGCCCGGATGGGTGCCGCGTTCGGCATCCGACAGGAGTTCATGCCCGTGGTCGGGGCGGAAGACGATCTCGCTGTCCGCACGGCCGTTACGGCGCCGGCGGTCTTCTTCCCTCAGCAGCACGCTCACGAGTGCCGGCATGTCGGTGTCGCCGGCGAGATGCGCCGCCTCCTCGAAGGAGCCGTCAGGTTCCTTGGCGACATTGCGCAGATGGGCAAAATGTATCTTGCCGGCAAAGCGTTCGGCGATCGCCGGCACGTCGTTCGCCGGATTGGCGCCCAGCGAACCTGAGCAAAGTGTCAGGCCGTTGGCAGGGCTTTCCACTGCCGACAGGATCCAGTCAATGTCCTCGGCATTGGAAACGATGCGCGGCAGGCCGAGCAGGTCCCTGGGCGGGTCATCCGGATGGACAGCCAGCTTCAGCCCGAGGTCCTCGGCGGCGGGAACGACCTCCTGAAGGAAACGCTTGTGATTTTGCCGGAGCGTCATCCGGTCAAATCCCTGATAGGGCGCAAGGGCGGCGCGCAGCCCCGCCGCGTCGTAGCGTTCATAAGCCCCCGGAAGGCCGGCCATGATGGCGGCAGTCAGTTGCTCAAGGTCTGCCGGGCTGGCGCCGTCGTACCAGCGCCTGGCGGCGGCAAGGTCCTCTTCCGTGTAATCTTTCTCGGCGCAGGGGCGCTTCACCATGAAGATCTCGAAGGCGGCCATCTTCGGGGTCGAGAAACGCAGGCACGTGCCGCCCCGGCGGACGGGCGCGGCCAGGTCCGTTCGGGTCCAGTCGAGCAGCGGCATGAAGTTGTAGCAGATGACCTTGATGCCTTCGGCGGCAAGGTTGGCCATCGACTGCCGGTAATTGGCAAAGAGGGTGGAGAGATCGCCTTCGCCGCGTTTGATGGCCTCGTGCACGGGCAGGCTCTCGACCACCGTCCAGTCGAAGCCTGCGGCCTGGATCTGAGCGCGCCGCTCGGCAATCGTCTGCTGCGGCCAGACTTGTCCATACGGGATCTCGTGCAGGGCGGTGATGATGCTCGCCGCCCCTGTCTGCGCGATTTCGGGAAGAAGGATGCGGTCGAAACCGCCGTACCAGCGCCAGCCTTCGATCATGACACGGTCTCGAGCGCTGCACGCACGCCTTCATCCTGGAGGCGGACATAGGCCTCCGTGATCCGGGGACGCAGGTCTGCCGCGAGTGCGGCATCGAAAATATCGGTGACGCCGACGAGGGCAGAGACCTTGGCCGGTGCATCATCCGCACCGTCGGATAGGGACTTCAGGCGTTCGGCCAGCGGATCGCGCACGTCGATGGGATCGCCCTCGAGGTCCGTGCCGCCGACATAGATCATCCAGGCGGCGACGGCGAGGCAGAGGCCGGGGCTGGCGCGGCCCGCCGCAAGATTGTCGCGCAGGGTGCCGAGAATGCGCTGCGGCAGTTTCTGGCTGCCGTCCATGGCGATCTGCCAGGTGCGATGACGAATGCCCGGGTTGGCGTATCGCGCAAACAGGGCATCGGCATAGGCGACGAGATCGACGCTGGGCGGCGCCTTGAAGGATGGGATGATTTCATTCCGCCACAGCGCTTTGACAAAGCGGGCGAAGACCGGGTCGGCGACCGTCTCCGAAATGGTCTCGTGGCCGGCGAGATAGCCGAGATAGGCAAGCGAAGAATGGGTGCCGTTCAGCATCCTCAGCTTCATGTGCTCATAGGCGGTGACGTCCGATACCAGTTCGACGCCGGCAGCAGCGAGATCCGGCCTGGCGTCCTTGCCATAGGCGGGCACGAAGTCGTCCTCGACAACCCATTGGCGGAAGGGTTCGTGCAGCACGGGGGCCGCGTCATGGCGCCCGGTCCTTGCTGCAAGAGCCTCGACGTCTTCCGGTTTGGTGGCCGGGACGATGCGGTCGACCATGGTTGCCGGAAAGCGGCCCTCGGCCGCGATCCAGGCGCTGAGCTCGGGATCCAGCCGTTCGGCAAGCTCCAGCACGATGCCTTTCACGAGGCGGCCGTTTTCCGGAAGATTGTCGCAGGTCAGCACGGTAAAGGGCGGCAGCCCGGCGGCCTTGCGCCGCGCGAGGGCGCGCACCAGAAAGCCGGGGGCCGAGACCGGAAGAGCGTTTTCCAGGTCGTGCCGGATATCCGGGTGGCCGGTGTTGAGGCGGCCGGTCGCCGGGTCGTGGCAATAGCCTTTCTCGGTCACGGTCAGCGTAACGATGCGGACGGCGGGATCGCTCATCGCGGTCAGGACCGTTTCCGGATCCTCACGGGCGACCAGCACGTCGCAGACGATTTCCACCTGCCGCAGGGATTCGCCCTCCGGACCGAGTTCCTGGGCGGTGTAGGCGAAATCCTGAGGAGCGAGCTGATCGCGCATGCGCGGGCTCTGCAGGCTGACGCCGATGATGCCCCAATCGGCATATCGGCCGCCTGAACTGCGGATGGCATCCTCGATATAGATCGCCCCATGGGCCCGGAAGAAGGCGCCGAGGCCGAGATGGACGATGCCGGCCTTCGGGGCCGGTTCTTTTCGCGAAAGACGCGGCAGATCAGCGGGCAAGCCAGCCTCCGTCGACATTGAGAATTGCTCCGTGAATATATTTGGCGGCAGGGGAGGCAAGAAAGACGGCGGCCTCGCCGATGTCGCTTGCCTCGCCCCAGCGGCCC
>ENA-ORCZ01000187-ORCZ01000187.1-marine-metagenome-genome-assembly--contig:-NODE-187-length-45016-cov-4.238879_pt1 | contig 45016 bp, 34 predicted proteins | sample MGYA00237785_ERZ508519 | MGnify/ENA primary metagenome ERZ508519 (study PRJEB26189, sample SAMN06268790) | marine metagenome | isolation source: Bioluminescent Bay, La Paraguera, Puerto Rico | place...
CGTCTCCTTTGACGCTGCTTTTGCGGGCTTTTCCTTTTTCACCACCTGCTTCGAATTGTTTTTCTCAGCAGCTTGCTTGAAGAAATCCTGGATCTGCGCATCGCTCAGACCAAGGGCCCACTGAAGTTGCGGAATGGCTACGTCCTTGAGGAATTCCGGAGCGTCGACCGACGAAACTTCTTCAAAGTACCTCAGTGACCACAATGTCGGCAGGAGTTTGCTCCAACCGCCATCGTTCGTTGGCGTTTCAAAATCGAGGTGACCCAATGCATTTTTCCAGTGTTCATCACGCTGAAAAACGCCGATTGTGGCCTTCAAAATTTCATAGGTTTCTTCAGCCTGAACGCGAACATTCTCCCGAAGCGCCTTTTTCACCAGAGCGCGCCCGCGGAGTTTCGGCTCGTAGGCCTCGGTCACAGACGTCAGAATGTGAAGCATAAGATCCTTCAACCGTTCGGATCGGTTATTCACTTCGTGAAAGGCGTATTTCTCGAAGCCCTTCATTCCGGGGATGTCTTCGACGGGTCTTTCCGTGACGCCATCAGACCCGGCGTCGTTTCCCTTGAGGATCCGGGTGACGTCCTCGACGCGCAGCTTCCTTCCAGCCTCGAATTCGGCTAGGACCGCTTCGACGCCTTTCTCATCGGCATGAGCCATCTTGAAAAGAGCGGTAGGCAGGATGGCTGCGTTGATGCAGCGCTTCTTGAAAGCCTTCAGGCGGCGGAGCGATCTGTAGTTTCGGGTGTGCCGGTCGGTATAGCCAAATTGACCTTCGAGCCATATTTCGCAGTCTTTGTCGTTTCCGACGACCTCGGCCACTTCATCGAAGCATTCTCCCAATTCGAACGCTCCCTCGGTGTCTCGCTTCTTGTGCTGCTCGATCTTGTTGTTCAAGGCTGTGAGCCTCTTGCGGGTGTCTTCATCCAAAGAATCGATGTCGAATGTCTGTGCCTCGTTCGCCAAATCTGTTCTCCTCGTCTGATCATGTCATATGCACGCCAAGGTCGTGCCTCGAGCTATTCGCTAGACGAGAAGGATGGTGCCCGCAACGAAATCCGTCAGGCGTCATTAAGGTTTTGTTACGGGAGAAAATACATAAAAATCAATTTATTAAGAGGTTCCTCAGCCATTGCATGTGCATTGTCTGAGGTTTGCGAATCCTTGCGCGCAATAGGAGTGCAAGGATTCGCTCAAGGATTCAATTGTTCCGGGGCCGACGATGAAAACGCCAGAGACAAGCGCGTCGGCAACGTACTGGTGGCATCGCCGCAAGGATTCGCAATCATTTTATCGGTTTGGCACCAAGGAGCCGCCCGAATCCTTGAGTTCACAATTGTCAGTATCTGCGGCCACGTTTACGAATTTCAGGCCTTGTGTTTCAGATTGGGATTTCTTCCACCTAGTTGCACTTCAATACCTGCCTAAAAATGTTCGACGCCAGCGTCTGCCATCTGGCTGTGAGGGCCATCTTGTGGTGCTCGATGGTGCCGAGTTCCCTCGAATTTGGCGTCCCGGTCACGCCGTGTCTTCATGAATCGCCAATCCGGGTATTTGAATCGCCTGACCGGTTCTTGAATCGAAAGAACGTAACTTGAACCGGATTGTGTCAAGTTGCCGGTCAGTCAAATCACGTCACGCGATTTTCGGCTAAGCGCCCGGGCGTCGCCACAACGCCACCAGCCGGGGCGGGTGGTTCCAATCAGATTGGAAATTCAGGCCACGCCGTTCCTGCATGAATCTCGAAACGAGCAAACTGAATCGCAAATATGGATAGATGAATCGAGAGAGCGTAACTTGAGACAGGTCATGTCGAGTTGCCGGTCATGCATCCCGCTTCAAGTCAGGCTTCAGGCAACCGGTTTAGATCCAACGAGCCCTCATCCTGACTTTCCTGCAATCCAATTCCCCTTGCACCATCCATCAAGAAGGTGATCCCGGCGTCTTCAAGGGATTTTTGGATGTCACGCAGTGTCCTGTCGAACGGCACCGACTTCTCTTGTTCGAACGCGGCGATTGTCCGGCGCGCGCATTCTGCCTTAACTGCCAAGTCGTCCTGAGACCAGCCCAGCCAGGCCCGGGCCGCTCGACACTGCTTCGGATTTATCATCTGTTAACCGTAATTCGATTCAATTCTGTTCACTCGTGTCATTTTGTGCAATTTATGGGCGTCCCATCAACCCGAAAGGAAGCCTATGCACAAGCAATTCCCAAATCCCACCACCAATTCCGGCGACAAGAGTGCTTATGCACCTGATTTCGCGGATCTGCCCGTTGAAATCCGAGATGCGGTCGATGCGGCGTTGCAGGAATGCTTCGACAAGACCTACTGCCCGGACGAGTTGCTGGGGAACAAACTCACTCAGGTGAGGGGCCCGCTCGACAGCCTGCCAAAGCGCCACGGCCTGTTGCTCGAAAAGGCCATTGCTCACGCCTTTGCAGAAGCGGGAGACAGGTATGAGGTGCAGGCCCAGGTCGCGTTGACCGTTTCCAAGGAATCCATGTCACTGGTCGAATGCAATCAGCTCGACAAACTTGACGATCTCAACCTGCCTATCGACGGGGCCCACGGAAAGAGCGTGGTGATCGACATCGTGATCTTAGATCATAAAACTCGCGACCTGCATGTCGTCTCCGTGAAACGTGGAGGTGGCGCCCAGGGAGGGCGAAAGGCTCGAGATGCTCGAGACGATCTGACCGCGGCCGGTTTGATGTTGAAGAACATTATGCTCCGAAAAGGGCTTCCGGTGCTGTCCGTGAAAAAAGTTCTCGTTGACTGGTACGGTCGGTCCGGAATCGTTGCCCGGAAGAAGGTCTCGCGCGAAACGGTCGACGAGTATTTCGGACTTCCGATCGCCCGCCAGGTCGAAGCGATGTCCGCGTACCTGGAGTTCAGTATCGCTGCCCGCATGGCACCGCGCCTGCTGGCGGCAATTGGCAACACCTGCGCACCGTTGGAAACCGACAGGCAGGTGGAGGAAATTACCACTTTTCCGGAAGATCGCGTTGAGACGTCCACTGAGGTCGCGAGCGCACGACCGTCGCTCGCCGAGTGCCTGTCTGTTCTTCCGCTTCGGCGCCAAGGCCGTCAGATGCGTAGCGTCGGAGCCTAGACCTGCCACGTCGCGTCCAGCCGGGCTCGACAAGAGCGTTTCACGCGAGAACGCTGTGACGCAAAAACGGGCCTGACGCCGGACGAACTCCGGAGGGCCAACACCCGATCATCACCATGCAATTTGCCCCGCCTGAAGATCCTTCGGCGGGAACAGGAAAGTTGTGTCCATGCTCATCGAAAGCCTGAAAAATCCAAAGGCACCAGAAGTGTCATCGAGAAATATCGGGGCCGGGAGGTCTCAGTCGCGCTGGTATCGCCTAGGCGAGCACGCTTCCCGTTGAAACCAGAAACCATCTTGTTGCGGCTTCTCAAGAGAGTACCTGTATGTCCGACGTCCTACGCCAGTATTTTCAGCAAAAGAAACCGGGGTTTCGTGCGTTTATCGCGCACTGCATCGTCCGTCGCGCACTGCGTTCGGTTCCCGACATGAAGCTGTGGCTCCCGCCAGTGATCGGTATCGTCGCCGGCGACAAGCCGCCGGTCGATGAAATCCAGGATGCTCTAACTCTTCTGTGTCTGTCCAATCTGGGGGAATTGAGTAACAGCCATCCGGACCCACTAACGGTGTTTCTTGATTGTGTGCCTGCAAGCGCCAGACGGCCAAGGCAGCCTGAGAAAGCAGAACAGGAATTGCTGATCGCGCTTAAGGGCAATCGAGCCATCTTTGCGGTCGTGGAAGCGGAAGAACACCTGCCGGTCCTTTTCCGGAACGTTGCGGACGCGGTCGTTCATCTGGAAAAGCCGACGGCGCGGCACATCCGGGCTGCATTTTCCTACTGTGCCGGCGTCGATATCAGCCTAGAGGAGGCCGAGCGACTGAGGGAGCACAGCCTGTTCGACCTGACCATGGCCGGATCTCGAGGTAGGTCCTGGCGCAAAGTCCTGGATGCGATTACGAAAGGTTCGTCGGAAACCGAAGGCCGACTGGAAGACGACGGTCTCTCGCTCGACACCCTGGCAGGGCTCGGCGACGCCGGGGAGTGGGGCAGGGAACTTGCGGTGGACCTGGAGGAGTGGCGAACCGGAAAACTGTCATGGTCGGATGTCAATCGCGGGATCCTTCTTGCGGGCCCTCCCGGAACCGGAAAAACCACCTATGCGAAGGCGCTGGCGAAAAGCTGCGGCGTCGAACTTGTGGCTTCGTCTCTTGCTCAGTGGCAATCAGCCGGTCATCTAGGTGATCTTCTGAAGGCCATGCGGAAGTCATTCACTGAAGCCAGGAAGAAAGCACCGTGCATCCTGTTTCTCGATGAGTTCGACTCCGTCGGCGATCGCAGCACCGCCCGCGGTGACAACGCGCTCTACGTCGTCGAGAAAATCAACGGGCTGCTTGAGTGTCTCGATGGCGTCGAAGATCGGGAAGGCATCGTCGTAGTCGCGGCGTGTAATTTTCCGGAGCTCATCGATCGGGCCTTCCTGAGACCCGGACGTCTGGAACAGACAATCCGCATTCCGCTGCCCGACCTCCCGGCACGTGAGCAGATCCTGCGCTGGCATTTGAAAGGCGCATTGGAAAGCGAAGATCTGTCAGCCGTTGTCGACCGACTTGATGGTTATTCGGGTGCCGACATTGAAAAGTTGGTGCGCGACGCCCGCCGGGTGGCACGAAAGGAAAAGCGGACCCTTCAACGTGATGACCTTGTGTCCAGGCTTCCGGACCGGATTGTCTTCAGCCAAGAGGACCTGAGACGCATCGCCGTCCACGAAGCGGGACATGCGATCGTCCAGGCCAAAGTCGGAGAAGGCGAGATTCTTCGGCTGAAGATCGAGTCGGAACTCGCATCGCAGGGAACGAAAGGAGAGGTCGGTTATCTGGAAGTCAGAAAGTCGGCGCTGAAGGGCCGAACACGCCGCGACTATGAGGCCCAGCTGACGGTGCATCTGGCCGGTCTCGCCGCGGAAAAACTGGTTTTCGGCGAGATCGCCGACGGGGGTGGTGGCAGCATGGGGTCCGATCTTGCGTCCGCCACGCAGATCGCCACGGAAATGGAAGCCAGCCTCGGTTTCGGCGACAGTCTTGTTCACCTGGTCCCGAGCGGATCAAAACAGGTCCGCGAAGTCCTTCTCACCGACCACACTCTGCGCCGTCGTGTCGAGGCGTCTCTCGACCAGGCATATGAAGTTGCCCGCGAGATTCTGGAGGAGAACGAACCGGCACATCAAGCGCTCGTCGACGCCCTGATGCAGCGGCACAAGCTTGAGGGCAGGGAGGTGCTGGAAATTATTTCCGGGGCTGATGCCTGTGTTCGGAGGTCCCTCTGAGGCGAGTGGCATTCGCCAGGCGCTTAGGCATTTTTAGAATGACTGACATGGGGCCGGTTGCGGACAGGCAGCTTTAGACGAGGGCCAACCAATAGCGGTTATACGGCCTGCTCACGAATGGAATGTCAACACCCGGCGCCGAGTGTCAACCGATGGCTTCGCATTCCAAACTCATGATTGCGGACGGTTTTGTGATCGATTCAATTTGTGAGCTTCTCACGTCGTTTCTTGACGGCCTCAATCATCGCCTGTGGTCGGGATACATCCAACACAACAACTGTAAGCTTCTCCTTCGTGTGAGGCGGAAGATCCTTTATAAGCATCGCCTCAAGCGCCTCGGCACTCTCCGGGCCGGCAGCGCCATCGCTTCTCTTAGGGGCGTTGAACTCGGTGCCGAACCAAAAGACGAGGTAGATCCCGAAGCCGCAGGCGTCTGGATCCGCAGCATAACCCGCGAGCTGCGTCGAAGCGGCGGTCCAGAGCTCGCCGTTGTAGTGCCGTTTGGCCTCGATCGGCAGATTCTTGCCAGCGTGGCTCAGCATTAGGACATCGACCCTGGTGTTTTCGCCGCGACGAGCCTCGGGAAGGCTCGCTGCAATGCCATATCCTGCGAACCGAGGACGAAGCAGTTCCAGGAGGCGGTCCCTGTCCTCGTTCTCAATCTGTGGTTCAGTCGCCGCCCCATACTCATCGGTGTTCCAGAACCGCTTCCAGGGCGTCTCACTGCCGGTCCTGAGCGTGCTCTTGTACCTTTCAACCTCTTCGAGAACGATGGCCGCAAGGTCCGATGGTGTCGCCGGCGCGCCATCTGCGAGCGCGCCCATCAGTTGGCCCAACGAAGGCGCCGCGAATTGCTCATCGCGCAGCTTGCGGGCGTGCTCCGCCGCTGCATGAGCAATATGGGGTACCCAACTTGAATCGACCTTTTCGGCGAGTGCCTTCAGATGCGCGCCGGCTTCAGCCGAATTTGAAGCTCCGAGACGCCGGATCGATGCCCTGACGATCCCACTTACTCCACCTGAGTGCCGCCAGTCGTCTTCGCGTGCCGGATGTTTTTTCCCAAGAACGCAAATCCTGATGCGGTCCAACATATCGATGTCCGGACACAACTCGTTGAATGTCTTAGCCAGGTCCCCGTTTGGAGCCAACAGAGCCTCTTCAAGGTCATCTTCCGAAAATTGATCGGCAAATTCCTCGGGCACCAGCGCCAGGCCGACGAACGACCAGATATTTCGTTGCCTCTGCTCGAGGTCATCACGTTCCAACGCGCGGCGTGCAAGTTCTACCAATTCACCGATAGTCGAACTGCCGGCGCATGCCCCTATCGCCTGCCGTAGGGCGTGATCCGGCAGCCTCGGCCTCTCGCCAAGTAAGCGAAGCATACACAGGGAGACGAGTGCCTGTTGATCTGCATTTGCAAGATGATGGACCGCATCAAGGTCGTCGTCTCCCGCATCGAGAGCGGCGTTCCAGTACCGCAGCATCAGGTCAGCACCTTGCTCAGGATCGTTGGCCAGCCGGTCGACTGCCCAAGCGGCAATCGAAGGATCGTCGTCGGCACTGAAATTGGCTTCCCGAAGCCCGACCAAGGCGATGATCAAAGGAGACTCTTTGATGTCGTTTTCACGGCCATGCAATAGCGCCTGGTGCAACCCCGCCGCTACGACATACTCTTGCGGGTATGTTCCAAGCTTGGCTTGGGCCTTGCCGAGATCTTCGACACCAACCTTGATGTCAGTATGGATCACAAATTGGACGAAGCCTTCTGCAATCGCCGCGGCGATCTCTTCATTTGTGTATTTGACGATGTCTTCGAACGGCGACTTGTCTTTGCTGATCCGGGCATCACGGTAGTGCCCGGCGGCCCAATTCAAGACGCCATATTTTTCCGGCGCTCCACTTGAGATCACATCAACGACTGGCGTTAGCTCAGCAATGTTCGCATTCCGCGAGTTTGCCGTTTTCTTTTCTAGGTTAGCCTTTCGCTTCGCCTCCTTCCTTTTCCATCTTGCGTTCGGATCGGAAAGGAGAGTCTTGATGAACCCCTTGAAACCGCCTTCCTGCTCCAGCAGCGACACGATCCGCTCTTGCCATTTCGGCCAGTGCGTTGCGCCGCGGGCCGCATACGCGGCGATCTGAAACATCCGTTTTCTGGGTCTTCGCTCATTCGTCGCTTGAGCGAGGTCCAGCAACCCCCGGATCAATGCGTCTGAGGGGTGCCTTCTAACGGTCGAAATAAATTCGTTGCACACCACCCAGGGGCCCTCGTCGGGCGAGCTTTCTTCCGCGACGGCGAGGAACAGCGCCAACTCACGACGATCCGAACCGTGGTCAATCCACCTCCCAATGGCCTCAACAACATCGCTGTCGAGCATGTCCCATCGATGTTCTCGGAGATTGCCGAGCCACGATAGAAGTCGGACGGCAGTTATATCCGGGTTGGCTTCAACTGTGGCGACATATGCGCGATCGAGGAGCGACTGGACCTGCGATTTATGCCGGCGCGCAACATCGCTTCTTCCAATCCCCTTATCGAAGAAATCTGGCCGCGGAGACCGCGCAATCGCTATGCTCAGAGAGACCAGCGAACCAGTGTCGTCGTTGTCCCCCCCATCACGAGTTTTCGCAGGCAATCTGTCGAAATCCACCAGAAGTGCGTGGAGATCGGAAAACTGAACATCCTGCGCAGATCTGCTCGACAGGACGCGGGCACGGATCGCCAATTGGCTCCGGTCCGCCGTCATACCGGCCAGATCGTCCAAAAGGCTACGTTGTATTCCATTCGTGTCGCTGGCTTTTGAGACGAGAACTTCAGCCGCTCTCTCCCGCATCCAAAGAGGTCGGGCCGCGTCGAGCACGATCTCCCGCAACTTCCCCGACATGTGCTCAACGGGTGAACCGTCGGCGAGTGCCTGAAGAACGGTAACCTGTAATTGACTGCGGATTTCGGCATCCAGAATAGCTTTGAAATCGTCAGCGAGATCATCCCCAGCAAGCCCACCTACGACAGTCGCGTCATCCTGCGAGGAGAGGAAGAACGGGTCATCACGATCCAGGTGATAGAGGATTTCTCGCCGTCCGGCCGTGTCGAATGCCGCGGCGTCTCCATATGCCAGTACAGTTGCCGCATCATGCTGAATGAGCCGTCTTGCCCCACTGGGATCTCCTGCCGATTGCAGGTGGGCGGCAAACCATGCATATAGCCCCCTGAGTTCGCTCGGGGCCTTATGGTCGCTCCCGGTGATGAGGGCAATCGCCCGCCGCAACGGAAAAGCGGACGTTTCTCCAGCGCCCATTACCCTTCTTGCTAGAAAACGCCCTGCCAGAAACTCAGCGACCGTTTTGTGAAACGGCGCGAACGCGTGCTCTTCGCCCCTGAAAAGGGCAGTATCCAGGGCTGCTTCGAGAACGCGCGCTTCGAGTCCCAGGGAATGCGTAGCGATATACTCGTTTTCTTTTGCACCTGGCGGCAACGCATTTGAGCGCCAGAGCGCTTTCGCGCCGGAGGCAAGAAGGTAGAAGCTCATGGCGGAAGCAGCGGCGAGGATTTCTTCCGCGCCCGGTCGTGGATCTGTTTCGCGCTCCGGGTCGTGCTCATGGGCAAGCGCCAATGTGGCTCTCGCGAACAAATCAAAGCGAGAGGTTGGCCACACGCCGTTCGAAACGACAACCGAGTGAAGCAATCTCAGACTGAGCGGGTTTTCCAGAAATGCACCGGCGCCTCTGTTCCGCGCTTCACCAATAAACTGCTCTGGATTGGGTTCTCCCCGAGACGCCAAGACCAACTGCGCCTCATCGTCACTCAGCGGCAGGAGGTGCGCCACAACGATGGGCTCGTTGTTCGCAGCACGCCGCATCGCATTAATGTCGGCGGTCGCACGCCAGTCCTCAGCGCGGCAGGTGAGGCGCCACCTGCGTATATTGCTCTTCGAAATCGCGTTGGCGAGACGCAGGAGTTTGTCTTTTCCACCATCACCCGAACGATATTCATCGAGGGCATCAAGATAAGCGGTTCCGGACGCGCCGATCGGTAAGCCGTTCATTACTTCCCGACAGTTCGCGATCTCGCCACCTTCGGCAACCGCCTCGTACTCCAGTGCTGTCGACTTCCCGGCACCGGGCTCGCCGAGCAAAACAACATATGGTTCGTGCCGCAACTGGCTCAGCGGTTGAACCACAGTCTCAGCTTTCACATGGACGGCGACACGCCTATCTAGAGATGCATTTTCCATGGCCGCAAGATAGTGGCAAAACATCTTCAGGAAAACGGTGCAAAGACCCGATTTTCCGTATTTTCACCCTCGATGTTGGTCGGCTATTGGGAAACAGGAAGGCTTACCTGAACTTCTGCATGGGGAACGCAAAGCTGCCTTTCAGAGAAGAATGCCGGGGAAGAGCTTGCGGCCGGTGGCCGCCTGCCACCTAAGCCCGTTTTCCTCTCAGTCCGCGTTTCTCATCCGGATCTTCAAACCACGGCGCAGGCTGCTTGGCGTCAACGAAGCTGAGCAGCCGGATCGGCTGGGGGGCGAGGTGCCCGGTCACGACCGGGTATTTTGACAAAAGATCCTTCAATAGCCGGAGCCCGGCCGGGTTGGTGTAGCGAATGCCTGTTTCGCTGGCTCCGTCGCGGCCGTGAATATCCTCGATCAATTCGGGGGAGACGCCGTTCTGTTTCAGCGTATCCGCATGCCCGTGGCGAAGCGCATGAAGGACTCGTATCCACTGCGGTCCGCCATTCGCGGCATTGGCGATAAAGAGTGGGTTGAAGTTCTTGTAGAAACGATCGCCAGGATCCGCGTTCTTTCGGTCGAATGGATTACAGATTTCCGGGAAGAGTGGCCGGTAGCCCAGAGCCTTTATACTTTCAAGATAGTCCAGAAAGCCAAGGCGGATCATCTCGGGAGGAAGCGGAAGCATTCTGGCGGACTGCGGAGTCTTGAGGCCGCGGATGTCATTGGACTTGACCTCGATAGCCCATCCTGACGCCGTTTCGACGACGTCGTCTACCGCCAGTCCGGCCGCCTCGGCCCGGCGCATCCCCAAATAGACGAGGAACATCGGGAGGAAATATAAGGCGTTGTGGATCGTCTCCGAACCGGACTGCTCCAATTCGACCTCCGAGGCGCAGCCGGAAAAGATCGGCATCCGGAACATTGCTTCAGTCTTGTCCGGACCGGGCTTCGGCGTGAGAGAGGCCAGTTCCGACGCGCGTTTTTTCGATGGGCGCAGGCCCTTCATTTCGAACTGAATGACGGTGTGACCGCGCGCCGCGAGGAAGTCGCGGAACGTCTGGATGTTGCCCAGGTGCTTTCTGATCGTCTGGGCACCCAGACCAACCTTGGCGTCGGTGTCGTCGTCTGCCTCTTCAAGCATCTGTTGGCCCATGGCACGGAGTTCTGGAACCGACAATGCCCGATGCCGCGAACTCTGCCCGTATCGGATCGGAACGAGACTGAAGTAGTCACGCAGGGCCGCCAGATGCGCCTGACGGATCTGACCGGAGTGTTCGACGCCGTTTTCGATGAGAATGTCCACGAACATGCGGACAACGACCCTGACGTCCTTCGCCGTCCCCGGTTTCCATTCCTTGCTCTTGTTCCGTTGGAGGATCTCGAATTTTTCCAGAAAGTCGGACACCGGCAGATGAACGGGACTGCCGTCCGCGACAGTCTCGTCCTCCAGAAGAGGAACCGGCTCAGAGAGAATTGCAGGCGCCTCAGATATGGCAGCAGCTTCGTTGGCAATGACGGTGGTCGGAGAACGCGCTTCAATCGCCTCCGCGACAGCTAAGGCTCCGCATTCATCTGGCAGGGTCACCGGCAATGTCTTGCCGTCCACTTCACGCTCGTCTGTTTCCTGATCAGCCGGACCAAGTCGCGGATACAGCGAGCGTGTGTTGAGAAGAACGTCCGCCTTGGCCCGGAAAACTTCAGAGCGTGCCCGCTCCAGATTGAGGCGGTTCACATCCAGGCCGACCTCATTCATCTCCTTCTTCAGAGGCCCTTCGAACATGAGCGTCCTGGCGAACTGTCGTTCCTGTCGGAAGGTATCCGCAATGACAGGAATGAAGTCGTCCGGGACATTGTTCTGTCTTAGGTACTGGCGCCCGGGACAATCGGCATCGAACGACAGGTCCGATGCCGTACCGAACTCTCCAAGCAAACGGTAAGCCCATCCGGTCATCAGGTCGGCTTCCAGGTGTCCCGGATCTGCATGGCTTCCGGTCCCTTTGGCGGCAGTGACGAGATCGTCCATCATCTCGTTCATGCGGTCGATTTCCGCCTTGAACAGCGCTTTGAGACCGTCCTGTCGTGTCGTCCCCAAGTCCCGTCGAAACCTCATTTCTGAGAGCATGGTGTTCAGGCGGCGCGCCATGAACCGTGCCCGGTGGTGATCCGATTGTCTGAGGCTCAATGACAGCTTCCGGTTAAGGTCTGATTGAGAAAGGGTGACTGGAAGGCGAGGGCGCCAGTACCAGATGTTTCCGCGGCGCAGGAGATTTTGAACGTCGTGTCGACGAGCCATAGCCCAATATCCTTGAGCCGGACGGCGCCTTTGGGCACCAGGTCCGGGGACCAGTTTTGGGCATCAGTTGGTCGAATCGACTGAGGGTACGGATGCGTCACTCCGATTATCTCAACGAAATCAATAACTTGAGAAGGAGTTGGCTGGGGAACCTGGATTCGAACCAGGACTAACGGAGTCAGAGTCCGCGGGTCTACCGTTAACCTATTCCCCAACGCGGCTCAGCATGCGAGCGGCCAAACGCGGTAGTGCGGGCGAACGGGGCGTTCGCTCTCGTTTGGTGTGTCGCGTATACATCCAACGCAAAGCGGATTGCAAGACCCGTAGCTGACTTTTTTGTGAAAGCACAAGCCTGTGGGAAGTCCGGGCCGGCCGTTGAACGGATCGGCACAACGGAAAGCTTTTCCCAGAGCGGGCAACCTGTTACAGTTTTGTCAACGAAAGACACGGTCCCGGGTCGCGCCCGACGAGAGTCGGCGGCAGCGCGGGGATCTGAAAGGCAAAAACGTGACTCAGTCAGGTCAGGAACCGCCCGAATCCGGGCGTCGCCCCCCTGATGTGTCCGATAGCAGCGGGGCTCCGAAGGAGCCCGGTGGCCCCAACAGGCGGCGGCGGAAACGCCGCTCCGGCATGGGCCCGAAAGGCAATCTCGCGGCATCGGCAACGCCGAACGCGATCGGAGCGCCTTCGAGGGACGGGCAGAATGCCGTCCCGGCTGCAAGCGGACCCGTCAAAGCTGCGCCCTTCGGGCAGCCCCAGGCTGTGCGGAATGGGGAAGGTGCATCCTCCGCCAACAATCGCCGCAAGAAGCGCAAGCGCAACCGCACCAGGACATTCGGCGCGGTGGAAGCCACCGCCGGATCGGAGCACGGCGGTCATTCCCAGCCACAGCCGGACGGCACCACCAGTTTGAAGGGCAAGAAGGCCGCAAACCGGCGCGGGCGAAAACGCCGTCAAGCGGCCGGTGCGGGTGTCAATGGCCACCAGACGAGCAACGGCAAGGTGATGCCTGCCGGACCGGAGAAGGCGTCCGATTCGTCAACTCTTTCCACGGAACCTGCGCCGGGGGCGATCGGAGCCGATGCAGACGCCGGCATTCGCGTTCCGCCCCATCGCAGCGGACGGACGGATGCCGCGCGTGGCCATCGGGCGGCATCTGCCGCCGAACGTGCATCGGCGCCGCTTTATGCTGCGCTGGACCTTGGAACGAACAATTGCCGTCTGCTGATTGCCCGCCCGGAAGACCGCGGTTTCCGGGTTGTTGATGCCTATTCGCGCATTGTCAGGCTGGGAGAGGGCGTCGGGTCCAACCGCCGTCTCAGCGAAGCGGCCATGGATCGCGCCATCGACGCGCTTGCCCAATGTCACCGCAAGCTGGCCGACAGGGGCGTCGCGCGTTCGCGGCTGATCGCGACCGAAGCCTGTCGTGCAGCGGAAAACGGCGATGCCTTCATCGAACGGGTGAAATCCGAGACCGGCCTTGCGCTGGAAGTCGTCAACCGGGAGACGGAGGCCCGCCTGGCGGTTGCCGGCTGCGCTTCTCTGGTCGATCCGGAAGCCGACGGCGTCATTCTTTTCGACATCGGCGGAGGGTCGTCGGAAATCGTCTGGCTGGATCTGCGCAATCGCTGCGGTGCGCGCGGGTACGCGCTGACGCGGTTCATCCGGTCCTGGATTTCTCTGCCTGTCGGCGTCGTCAATCTCGCCGAACGCCATGGCGGGGTCCATGTGACGCCGGAAATCTTCGAGGCCATGATAGAGGATGCGGCCGAGCATCTGGCCGCCTTCAGCCTTGCCAGCAATCTGACGGAAGCCATTGCTTCGGGCCGGGTACATATGCTCGGTACGTCCGGCACGGTCACGACGCTCGCCGGTGTGCACCTGGGCCTGCGCCGCTACGACCGCCGCCGCGTCGACGGCACCTGGCTGGATGACGGCGATGTTTCGCGCATGATTGATCAGCTGCGCGACATGCCGTATGAGGCGCGCGTGGAAAATCCGTGTATCGGGGCGGATCGCGCCGATCTGGTTCTGGCGGGTTGCGCCATTCTGGAAGCCATTCGCCGCCGCTGGAGCTGTTCGCGCCTGCGCGTCGCGGACCGCGGCCTGCGCGAAGGCATACTAACCGAGCTGATGGCCGCCGACGGTGTGTGGTCGCACAGAAGAAACGGCGCCCGCAACGACCGCGGCCGCCACAGGAAGAGGTCATGAGCCGAGAGAAAAAGGGGACGGGGGACCGCGGTCTTCACGTCAAGGTCAAATCGTCGGCCGGGCGGCGCGAATCCTCCACCCGCTGGCTGCAGCGCCAGCTCAACGATCCTTATGTGCGCCGTGCCAAGATGGACGGCTACCGCTCGCGTGCCGCCTACAAGCTGATCGAGATCGATGACAAGCACAAGCTCCTGAAACCCGGCTATCGGGTCGTGGATCTCGGCTGCGCGCCGGGGGGCTGGTGTCAGGTCGCCGTCGATCGGGTGCAGTCGAGTGTCGAGGCACCGAAGGTGGTCGGGATCGACTACCTGGAGATGGACCATGTTCGCGGCACCACGTTCCTGCAAAAGGATTTCCTGGACGACGACGCTCCGGCCGCGCTGATGGCGGCGCTCGGCGGTCACAAGCCGGACGTCGTTCTGTCCGACATGGCCGCGCCCACCACCGGTCATAAACAGACAGACCACTTGCGAACGACGCATCTTTTCGAGATCGCGATCGATTTCGCCCGGCGCAATCTGGTGCCCGGCGGCTCTTTCCTGGCCAAGGTCTTTCGCGGCGGCACCGAAAATGCCCTGCTTCATGACCTGAAGCGAGAGTTCAAGACGGTTGCCCACCTGAAACCGCCGGCAAGCCGCAAGGAAAGCCCGGAACTCTATGTGATCGCCAAGGGCTTCCGCGGAAGCGATCTGGAGCCGGACGTCTGACCGGATCGGTCCCGCAGAACGCCATCGAGAATAGCCGCACCCCGGGGCAAGGCGAATGAACGGCCAAACCCCTTTTCATTCTGTCACCTGCGTGTTATTGACCCGCGCCAACTTCTCCGGCACAGCCGAAGCGACTCGACAGATGCAGGCCAGCTCCCAAAGCCTGCGTCTCAGCTATTCTTTTTAAAGGGGAATTGGCAATGGCATCCTTCTTTGTCCCGTCGACAGGACAGCAAGCCCTGACCTTCGACGATGTTCTGCTCATCCCCGGTCACTCGGAAGTCATGCCGGGTCAGGTCGATCTGCGCACGAAGGTGACGCGGGAACTGGAACTCAATATTCCGATCCTTTCCTCCGCCATGGACACGGTCACCGAAGGCCGGCTTGCGATTGCCATGGCCCAGGCCGGCGGCATCGGCGTCGTCCACCGCAACCTTTCCCTCGACCAGCAGGCCGAGGAAGTACGGATGGTCAAGAAGTTCGAATCCGGCATGGTGGTGAACCCGCTGGTGATCGGACCGGATGCGACGCTTCAGGATGCGCTCGACCTGATGAAGCGTTACGGCATCTCCGGCGTGCCGGTCGTCGAAAATGGCGGCAGCGGCGGCCAGGTCTCGGGTCGGCTCGTCGGCATCCTTACGAACCGCGACGTACGTTTTGCCTCCAATCCGAACCAGAAAATCCATGAGCTGATGACCAGGGACGATCTTGTCACGGTCAGCGAGAACGTCAGCCAGGATGATGCCAAGCGCCTCTTGCACCAGAATCGCATCGAAAAGCTGCTGGTGGTCGACGAAAACCGCAACTGCATCGGCCTGATCACCGTGAAGGACATGGAAAAGGCCCAGTTGAACCCGAATGCCTCCAAGGACGATCAGGGCCGCCTGCGCGTTGCCGCTGCAACCAGCGTCGGCGAGGAAGGTTTCGCCCGCGCGGAGCGGTTGATCGACGCCGGTGTCGACTTGCTTGTCGTCGACACGGCGCATGGCCATTCGCAGAAGGTGCTGGACATGGTCAGCCGGGTGAAGAACCTGTCCAACTCGGTGCAGGTTCTCGCCGGCAACGTCGCCACCTCGGAAGCCACCAAGGCGCTCATTGATGCCGGCGCGGATGCGGTCAAGGTCGGCATTGGCCCGGGATCCATCTGCACCACACGCATCGTGGCCGGCGTCGGTGTTCCGCAGCTCACTGCGATCATGGAATCCGTCAACGAAGCCGACAGACACGGCGTGCCGGTGGTTGCCGATGGCGGCATCAAGTTTTCCGGTGACCTGGCCAAGGCGATCGCCGCAGGCGCCGCCTCCGTCATGGTCGGCTCACTGCTTGCCGGTACCGAGGAAAGCCCGGGCGAGGTCTACCTGCACCAGGGCCGGTCCTACAAGTCCTATCGCGGCATGGGATCCGTCGGAGCCATGGCGCGCGGCTCGGCCGACCGGTACTTCCAGGCGGAAGTCCGCGACAGCCTGAAACTGGTTCCGGAAGGGATCGAAGGCCAGGTGCCCTACAAGGGTGCGCTTTCCAGTGTTCTGCATCAGCTTGCCGGCGGGCTGCGTGCCGCCATGGGATATGTCGGCGGCCGGACCATCCAGGAATTCCAGGAGAAGGCCCGGTTCGTGCAGATTTCCGGTGCGGGCCTGCGCGAAAGCCACGCCCATGACGTGACGATCACGCGCGAAAGCCCGAACTATCCCTCCAACGTCTAGATCCAACCGGTTCGGAGCCCGTCGAGGGAGACGACCGCGCAAAGGAACAGCATGAAAGATGGCGGACGCCTCGCGGCGGCAATCGAAGTCTTGAGCGAAGTGGAGACCCGTCACCGGCCGGTTCAGGTGGCGCTGAAGGAATGGGGTGCCGCACACCGGTTCGCAGGTTCCGGTGACCGCACGGTCATCGGCAACCTGGTCTTCGATGCGCTGCGCAACAAGGCCTCCCTCGGCGCCAGGATGAACGACGGGGGGCCGCGTGCGCTTGTGCTCGCCACCTATTGCGTAACCTGGGACAAGGGACTTGCGGGCCTGAAGGACGTTCTGGCTCAGGACCAGCATGCGCCCGATCCGCTAACCGAGGCAGAGACCGAACGTCTTTCCGACAATGGCTATGCTGCGGACATGCCGTCAGCCGCCCGGGCGGACGTGCCGGACTGGCTTTGGCAACGGTTTGATACCGTCTTCGGTGACAGCGCCATCGACGAGGGCAGGGCGTTGGCGCAGCGCGCTCCGGTGGACCTTCGAACCAACACGCTGAAGGCCGACCGCGAGAAGGTTCTGAAACGCCTTGGCCACACAGGTGCCCGGGCAACCGAAATGTCGCCGTTCGGAGTTCGTATCGAAGCCAAGCCTGGCCTTGGACGCATGCCGCATATCCAGGCGGAGGAAGGTTATCGCAAGGGCTGGTTCGAGCTTCAGGACGAAGCCAGCCAGCTTGCGGCCCATATCGCGCAGGCCGGCCCCGGTCAGCAGGTCCTCGATTATTGCGCCGGTGGCGGCGGCAAGACTCTCGCCTTTGCCGCTGCGATGCAGAACAAGGGTCAGCTTTATGCATTCGACGCGGACCGTCTGCGGCTGGCACCGATCCATGAGCGGCTGCAGCGGGCAGGGGTGCGAAATATCCAGGTCCGGGACCCGGCAAGTTCCAGCCTGGACGATCTTGTCGGTCAGATGGATCTTGTCTTCATCGATGCGCCCTGCACAGGCACGGGTGTCTGGCGGCGGCGGCCCGACTCCAAATGGCGTTTGTCGGAAAAGGCGCTCGAAGACCGCATTGCAGACCAGCGGCAGGTGCTTGAAAGCGCGAGCAAGTTCGTCAGACCGGGCGGCAGGCTGGCCTACGTGACCTGCTCCGTGCTCAGCGACGAAAACCAGGACCAGGCAACCTGGTTCCTGGAGAGCCAGGCGGACTTCAGATCCATTCCAGCGATCGATGTCTGGAAAACAACGCTGCCCGGGACAGCTGCGCCGAAATATGTCTCCGGCCGCGGCGATATCCTGCTGACCCCAGCCTCGACCGGTACGGACGGGTTCTTCGTCGCACTGTTCCAGCGCGATCGTTAAGGCCTGGCGTCAGGAAAGGTCCTGACGGCGCAGGCCCAGCACGTTCGGAAGCTGATCGCCGTCAGTCGACAGAAATTCCCGAGGCTCGTCAGAGCTTGCTTCAGCCGGTTCGGTTTCGTCCGTCGCGGCGACATCGTCCCGCGATGGCCCCGTGTCGGTCTCCGCCACTGGTGCAGGATCCGCGGTTTGCGCGGTTTCGGTTTTTCCGGATTCAGGCTTCGCTGACTTCTGCCGCGATGTGCCGGCAAGCGACGTGACCAGTCCCTCGACCAGTTTTCTGACCGCCGGTTCCAGTCCCTGGCCGGTAGTCATGCCGGTCAACACCGACCGGGCCTGGCTGGAATACTTGAGCGCGGCGAGCGCCGCACCGAGGGCGTTCAGCGGCTCCTTCGCCTTCGTGTCCAGGTCGTGGCCCGCAAGGGCAAACTTCAGCGCCGCGCCATGATCCTCCAGCTTGCGCGAGAAGACGCTCAAGCGGACCAGGACCGGAACAGCGCGCGGATTGAGTTTCAGCGCGGCTTCCGCCGCCTCGCGGGCATCTTCGAAGTCGCCTTTGCCGGCGAGCGCGTCGGACAGCAGTTCGAGGGGCAGGGGGTCGGCCGGTGCCCGTTCGCTCGCCCGGATGCACATTCCGACCACTTCGTCGTAGCGTTTGCGCAAGAGCAGCGTCTGAGACAGGCCTGTCAGCGCTGGCCCGTAATCCGGATCCGATTTCAACGCCTTGCGGTAGGCGGCAATCGCCGCCGCTTTCTGGTCGGTCTTCGCCTGGGTTTCGGCAAAGAGCGTCAACACCGCGGCCGTTTCGGGAAGAAGCTCCACCAGTCGCTTTGCAGGTTCCGCCGCTTCAGCCGGTTTGTCGTCTTTCAGAAGCACGCTGGCGAGGCCGTAAAGGGCATTGCGGTTGTCCGGTGCCTGGGACAGAACCTCGGAAAAATTCTGCCGTGCATTGCTGATGTCGCCAAGGAGCAACTGGCAATTGCCGAGGCTGGCACGGGCATTGAGGTGATCGGGTTCAGCAAAGACGATCCGGCGAAGCTGGCTTTGCGCCTCTTCCAGATAACCCGTCTGCAAGAGCGCCGAGGCGGCGCGATAGGCGATTTCCGTGTCGTCCGGCGACAGTTCCTGCGCTTTCAAATAGGCGACCAGGGCCCTGTCCAGATTGCCGGCGTTTTCTAAGGCAACGGCTTCTTCAAACGCTTTACGGGCAGCTGCGGTCATCTCTATCGGGTTTCCTAAAAGCACCGGCCGATGGCTTCGCCAGGGTGAGAACGAAGCAGGCGGTCTTATGGTTAACCTAAGGAGGCGGCAAGCGCCGGTCAAAAGCGAATTTCAGCCGTACACAGCTTGTCCGCCGAAATGTTCGACGGTCAAAATCAGGCCATTTCTGCGCCACGGTTCGGGCATCTTCGGCAAATTCCTGTGCGGGACAAAAAACTGTGTGAAAATCAGGTTCAATTTACAGAAAAGACCGGTTAGAAGCTGGCCATGACCCAGCATCAACGCCTTCTCATCATTGACTTCGGCTCCCAGGTCACGCAGCTCATCGCGCGGCGCCTGCGCGAGCTCAATGTCTACTGCGAAATCCATCCCTATCAGAATGTCACCGACGGCTTTCTGGCCGATTTCTCGCCAAGGGCTGTGATCTTCTCGGGTGGTCCGGATTCAGTCACACGCGAAGGGTCTCCGCGCCCGCCGGAAAGCGTCTATCGGCTGGGTGTCCCGATCCTCGGGATCTGCTACGGCCAGCAGGTCATGATGCAACAGCTTGGCGGCAAGGTCGAAGGCGGCAAGATTACCGGCGGCGGCGGCACGGCGGAATTCGGCCGTGCCTTTGTCAGCCCTGCTGAGAAGTCTCTTCCGATCCTCGACGGCTGGTTTGCGGAGGGCCGGGAACAGGTGTGGATGAGCCATGGCGATCATGTCAGCCGGCTCGCACCCGGGTTCGAGGTCTTCGGTACGTCGCCAAATGCACCGTTCGCGATCACAGCCGATACGACACGCAATTTCTTCGCGGTCCAGTTCCATCCGGAAGTCCATCACACGCCCAACGGCAAAAGGGTCTACGAGAACTTCGTCAAACTTGCCGGTTTCACGGGCGATTGGACGATGGGCGCTTACAAGGATGACGCCATCGCCCGGATCCGCGAGCAGGTCGGCGACAGAAAGGTCATTTGCGGCCTTTCGGGCGGGGTCGACAGCTCCGTTGCCGCCGTGTTGATCCACGAGGCGATCGGCGATCAGCTCACCTGCGTCTTCGTCGACCATGGTCTGCTGCGGCTGAACGAGGCCGAGGAAGTGGTTACCATGTTCCGGGACCACTATAACATTCCGCTCATTCATGCGGACGAATCCGAACTTTTCCTCGGCGAACTCGATGGCGTTTCCGACCCGGAAACCAAGCGCAAGATCATCGGCCGTCTTTTCATCGACGTTTTCCAGAAACATGCCAACGAGATCGAAGGCGCAGAATTCCTGGCGCAAGGCACGCTCTATCCGGACGTGATCGAAAGCGTCAGCTTTTCGGGCGGCCCGTCGGTCACCATCAAGTCGCATCACAATGTCGGCGGCCTGCCGGAAAAGATGGGCCTCAAGCTGGTCGAGCCCTTGCGGGAACTCTTCAAGGACGAGGTGCGCGCTCTCGGCCGAGAACTCGGTCTGCCGGAGAAGTTCATCGGCCGCCACCCGTTTCCGGGCCCGGGCCTTGCGATCCGCTGCCCTGGCGAGATTACCCGCGAAAAGCTGGAAATTCTGCGCAAGGCGGATGCGGTCTATATCGACCAAATCCGCAAGCATGGCCTCTACGACGACATCTGGCAGGCCTTCGTTGCCATCCTGCCGGTCCGCACTGTCGGCGTCATGGGGGACGGGCGCACGTATGATTATGCCTGTGCGCTACGCGCGGTGACCTCCGTCGACGGCATGACCGCGGACTATTATCCATTCAGTCACGAATTCCTCGGCGAAACGGCAACGCGGATCATCAACGAGGTGCAGGGGATCAACCGCGTCACCTACGACATCACTTCCAAGCCTCCGGGCACGATCGAGTGGGAGTAACAGGCACAGTATCAATGCATTGTTGTCTGAGCGGCGATTGTCGCTCGAGTGACGTTGCATGAGCAAGCGTATCGTCATACTGACGGATGGAGCCGACCGTCATTTCTATTTCTGCAACCGCCTCGTCAAGGAAACCGGAACCGTTGTCGGAATCGTGACGGGTGGCAAGGAGATCAATCGCGGTCGATTTGAAGAGTTGCATAGATCCGTCTCCCGCCACCCTTCACAAGGCTTGAAGCAACTCTACTACCGGAAGCGTTACACCGCCTACGGCAACGCTCTGAAACGGGAAAAGCGGGACGCGGAAGGACAGTATTTTGGCGGTCAGGAGGCAGCGTTCCGGGCCGCGCATGGCGATCTTGTGATCGGTCATGTCAACAGCCAGTACCGCTCTATCAATGACGACCGTTTTGTAGACATCATCCGCAATGTCAGACCGGACATCATCGCCGTCATGGGAACATGCATGCTCGGACGGAAGATCATGGACAGCGCGGCTTGCGTGCTCAACATGCACACGGGGCTGTCTCCTTACTACAGGGGCGGGCGGACGAATTTCTGGCCCTTCGTCGAAAATGTTCCGGGCTATTTCGGCGTAACTGTTCATAAAATGTCACCCGGAATCGATTCCGGCGACATCATTCATTCCCAACGGGTGCTTGTAGAACCCGGTGACACTTACGCGACGATCAACTGCAAGAGCATCGTTGCCGGTACAGGGCTGATGATCGATGCGCTAAGCCGCATCGAGGCCGGCACTTGCAAGTCGCTGCCGCAATGGACCACAGGCAAGGTATTCTTCGATCGGGACTGGACCTTCAAGGCTGCCAAGACCTATTTTGAGAACAGGGAGACGCTGGTCCGGCAACATATCGCCGGGGAACAGCGCGGGGAATTTTCGCACATAAGAATTGTCCGAAACGGCAGGATGGTCGATGGCTAAGCCAAGGCGTCTGTTTGCGCATGTTCTGCTCTACCACGCCGTGAACGAGAACCCCGCGTTGCAACAGGGCGCGAAACTGCACAATGTTTCGCCTGACGTACTTTACCAGCAACTTTCATGGATAAAACAGAACTTTGATGTTGTCGATCTGGATAGCCTTACTCAGTCCGATGACCGCGAGGGTAAATGCTCCATCACGTTTGACGATGCCTATAAATGCGTCTTTACCAATGCATTGCCTGTTCTTGAGAGTCTGAGTCTTCCCGCAAGTGTGTTTGTGATTGGCAGCACGTTGACTGGAAAAACCTTTTGGCGAGACAAAATTCGCATTTTGTTCGAGGCGGGGCTCGTCCAGGAATTCATTGATTGGGCAGACAGCTTTTGTCGTGCATGCGACCTCAATGCAGGAAATTTCTACAAGCAAAGCAAGAACCCGAAGGTCAATAGTGCCCAGCTCGATCGATTGCTGAGCACATTTCTGGAAGGCCGGCCGGAAGCCGTAACGGGAGACTGGAACTTGTGCGTCGACGAGGCGTGCCAGTTAGTCGATCATCCGCTCCTGACCCTTGGCAACCACACCGAAAATCACTACGTCCTCGCGTCCCTTTCGCGCTCCGAGCAAGTTCGTGAGATTCGCAGGAACGCCCAGCTCCTAAGGTCGCTGAACAAAAAGACAACACGGGTGTTTTCAGTTCCGTTCGGCGGCATCGACTCGCTCGTTCCAGATACCTGTGCCATTCTGGCGGATGAAGGGTATGCTGCCTTGCTGCTGTCACGCTCGCGCCTGAACCATGAAGTGGAAGGCCCGCTCACGCATATCGCGCGTTTTCCTGCGCTTGAGCGTTATATGCCCGTTGCTTCGCTGACAGGATTTCAAAGGCAGGTGACCGAACTTATCGAAGATGCCGAACAGAGGGTGCGGCGATCTTAACGTGCACTCCTGACACTAAGATGCAGTCCTAAATGCCGAAACATTCAGAAACACCGGTGCTGGAACCGCAATGTGAAAACTGCGCAGCCCTCTGCTGTGTCGTTTTCGCATTCGACAGATCCGAGTCCTTCGGTTTCGACAAGGCGGCCGGAGAGGTTTGTCCAAATCTCGTTGCCTGCGGCAAATGCGGCATTTTCCCGGAACGGGAGAAACTGGGATTCAGGGGCTGCATCGCGTATGACTGTTTCGGTGCCGGCCAACGCGTGACCCAGGAAGTCTTTGGCGGCAGGACCTGGCGCGACGACCCGAAACTGACGACCCGAATGGGAGACGCTCTCTCCATTTTGCGGCAAGTGCACGAGCAATTGGTGCTGCTCGCCGCGGCGGAAAACCTTCCGCTCGACGACGCCGAGCGCGCCGAACTTGCTGAACTCCGCAAGATCCTTGCTCCCGCAACAGCCTGGACGGAAGAAAGTCTGCAATACTTTCCTGTTGCCAAGACCGTTCGCAAGGTGTCCGTTTTTCTCTCAGGCCTGCGACGGCACGTCGATTTTTCCGGGTGATTGTCACTGGTTTCGTCACCGTGATTACCTGGCGCATTTGATGCAGAAGGCAGCCGCCGGATCCACTTCCAGGCGTTTTTCGGCGATTTGCTCGTCGCACTCGACACAATAGCCATAATCGCCGCTGTCCAGCCGCGACAGTGCCGCGTCGATCTTGTGGATCGTCGAGCGCCGCTGCCGCTCAGAGGCCTGGGCCATGGCCTGTCCCTGAAGCGCATCCATCCGCGACAAACGTCCGACCGATTGCTGGTCGAGCGCAACGGTTGCCCGCGCTTCGCCCGACATTTCGCTCAATGCTTCAAGCTCGGCCTTGAGTGCCAGCAGCGTTTCGCGGATGTCTTCCGTTTCCCTGTCCCGCATTGCCATCCTCCAGCAGCAAGCATGACAATGCGGGCGGGGCGGTGCAAGTCTTCCGGAGCGGCCTTGACCGAACCGGTGCCATGTTGCCTCAGAAACCGGCAAGCACGATCTTGCCGATGGTCTTGTTGCTCTCGATCTTGGCGTGAGCGCTGCGCAGGTTGGTGGCATTGATCGGTTCAATAACTTCCGTGAGCGTCGTCTTGATCCGCCCCGCGTCGACCAGGTCCGCGACTTCGCTCAGCAGCCTGCGCTGCTCGTCGATATCCGGTGTCTGATACATGGAGCGGGTGAACATCATCTCCCAATGGATCGACACCGCCTTCAGTTTGAAAGGGGCGATGCTGACGGTTTCCGGATCGTCGATCAGCAAAAAACGTCCTTGGGGTGCAATTAGGCTCGCAATATCCTCGAGGTGCTCACCGGTGTGGGTGGTCGAAAAGACGTAGCCCGGAGCTTCGAGGCCGAGCTCCTGAAGCTGTGCCGCCATCGGCCTGGAATGATCGAGCACATGATGGGCACCGAGTTCCTTCACCCAGGCCTGGCTATCCGGCCTTGAAGCCGTAGCGATCACGGTCATCTCGGTGAGTTGGCGCGCAAGCTGAATTGCGATCGAGCCGACCCCGCCCGACCCGCCGATGATCAGCAGCGTCCCGGCACCCGAAGGGACGGGTTCCTTGACCTTCAGCCTGTCGAACAAGGCTTCGTAGGCCGTTATGGCAGTCAGCGGCAGTGCCGCGGCCTCGGGAAAGCTCAAGGTTTTCGGCTTGCGGCCGACAATACGCTCGTCGACAAGGTGAAACTCAGCATTCGTTCCGGCCCGGGTGATGTCGCCGGCGTAATAGACTTCGTCTCCCACGGAATATCCGGTGACGTCCGGGCCGACTTCGGCCACCACTCCGGCGGCGTCATAACCGAGGACGACCGGTTGACCATCCTGTGCGGAGCGGGACCGCCGGACCTTGGTGTCGACAGGATTGACAGCGACTGCCTTTATCTCGACCAAGAGGTCGCGACCCGTCGCCACCGGGCGGGGCAAGTCGATGTCGACCAGGGAAGCGGCGTCGCTTATCGGACGCGGTTCGTAGTAGCCAATGGTACGCATTTGATTGTCTCCTGATTTGCGTACCGCACAAATTGAGCATAAATTCGTCGTGCACAAGAATGCACTTTTCTGGCACTTACACACCAAACTGAACCTTAGGCACATTATGGATACCAAATCGAAGTCCGCTCGGAAACAGGTGAAGGACGTCTACGGCTGCCATCCCGGCTGCTCGGTCGAGGCCGCGCTCAGTCTGATCGACGGCAAGTGGAAAGGTGTCATCCTGTTCCTGCTGCTGGAAAATGACGTCATGCGCTTCAACGAATTCCAGAAAGCCTTGCCGGATATCACCCAGCGCATTCTGACGGCCCAATTGCGCAGCATGGAGGCCGATGGGCTGATCGACCGGACGGTGTTTGCAGTCGTGCCACCCAAGGTCGAATATCGCCTGACGGAACTCGGCAGGTCGCTGGAGCCGGTCGTCAAGGCACTCGCCAAATGGGGGAACGAAAACAAGGTCCTGTGGCCGAAAGGGTTCAAACGGGACAGCCACCTGCAGCAGACGGGATAGTGCCTGGCAGCATCGATCTTCCCGAAGTTCTGGAAACGATCGCTATCTTGAAGGGATATCCGCGATTGTCATGTCGCCCGGGCGCCCTGACGAATTCGTGACTTTGACGGAGCAGCCCTGCTTGCAAGGATGGCCCCTTGTGATCATTACCGGGACCGAAGATCATGAAATCCAGACAGAACCGGATGTTGGGACTGCTTGTGGCGTATTCGGTGGCCCAGACCTTCCCGGCGTCCGCTGGAGAAGTGGAAATCGTCAAGGCCACGGCGACGCAGTCGGGGGGAAGCTGGACGTTTTCCGTGACACTCAAGCACGGTGACACCGGGTGGGATCATTACGCGGACATGTGGCAGGTGCTTTCACCGGAGGGCGAACTGCTTGGAGAAAGGGTGCTGCTGCATCCGCATGTGGATGAACAGCCCTTCACCCGGACGCTTTCCGGCGTCACGGTCCCGCAAGGAGTGAGCGAAGTGGTCATCCGTGCGCGAGACACAGTCCACGGCGTATCACCGCAGCAGTACCGGCTCTCGCTGGAGCGGTGAAGGTTTCTCAGGCCCGGATGAAAGCCAGCACACCGTCGGCGACGAATTGCACGGAGAGCGCGGCCAGAAGAACGCCGAGAAGGCGCGTGATCACAAGCTGGGCGGTGTCGCCGAGTAGCCGTTCGATCTTGTCCGCCACAAGAAACGCGCCCATGCAGCTGAGCAGAATGACGGCAATGACCCCGCCAAGACCGGCATAGGCAAGCGTGTCCGGAGCCTGGCTGGAGAGGAGCACGATTGCAGAGATGGCCGCCGGTCCGGATATCAGCGGGATTGCGAGCGGGAAGATCGCCAGTTCGTTGATCGTTCCGTGATGGGCTTCCGACTCCATCGCCTTTTCCGCGGTTTCCGCCTTGCGTTCCTGGCGCTTGCCGAAAATCATTTCGATGGCGATCAGGAAAAGGAGAATGCCACCGGCGACGCGGAACGCCGTGACGGAGATGCCGAGAACGTTGAGCACCGTCTGACCGGAGGCGTAAAAAACCAACAAGATGACCGCCGCCGTAATCGTTGCCCGGATAGCCACCTTGCGCCGGTCATGCTTGCTCATACCGGCCGTGATCGCCAGGAACATCGGCGCCAGGCCGACCGGATCGATTGTTACGAACAGGGTGGCGAAGGCGTTGATGATGTAGTCAAGCATGTCATTTTCCGAGCGTTTTTTCCGGCGCTTTTCGGGCCTTACTATAGAGCTTCGGCAGGGGCAGCGAGGACTTGTCGCAAAATCATTTTTCGACCCTGTGCATACTTCTTCTAGACCATTGATTTTACACGCCTATTACTTAGGCGGAAAAGTGCTCCGAATTTGGACCGGCGCCTTGAATCGGCTATAAAAGACGCAGCAATAACAAAGAAATGAGTGTCTTCCTTGGCTGACCAGGACAACAGCAAGCCTTCAGACGGATTTCCGTCCGACATCAAACCGGTCTCCATCGTCGATGAAATGAAGCGCAGCTACCTCGATTACGCCATGAGCGTGATCGTTTCGCGCGCGCTTCCCGACGTTCGAGACGGCCTGAAACCGGTGCACCGACGCATTCTCTATTCGATGCACGAGAACGGCTATGATTGGAACAAGCCCTACCGCAAGTCGGCCCGTGTGGTCGGTGACGTCATGGGTAAGTACCACCCGCACGGCGACAGCGCGATCTATGACGCGCTCGTGCGGATGGCGCAGAACTTCTCGCTGCGCCTACCGCTCATCGACGGGCAGGGGAATTTCGGTTCCATTGACGGCGATCCGGCCGCGGCCATGCGTTACACCGAGTGCCGTCTGGAAAAAGTCGCGCACAAGCTGCTCGACGATATCGACAAGGAAACGGTCGATTTCCAGGAGAACTACGACAACTCCGAGAGTGAGCCTGTCGTCCTGCCGGCGAAGTTTCCGAACCTGCTGGTCAACGGGGCAGGCGGCATTGCCGTCGGCATGGCTACCAACATTCCGCCGCACAACCTCGGCGAAGTGATCGACGCCGCCATTGCCGTCATGGAAAATCCGGCGATGTCGCTGGAAGAGCTGATGCAGATCGTGCCGGGGCCGGACTTCCCGACCGGCGGCATGATCCTGGGCCGATCCGGCATCCGCAACGCTTATGAAAGCGGGCGCGGATCGATCGTCATGCGGGCAAAGGTCGACGTGGAGGAAGTCCGCAAGGACCGCACCGCGCTGATCGTTTCGGAGATCCCGTATCAGGTCAACAAATCGACAATGATCGAAAAGATCGCCGAACTGGTGCGCGACAAGCGTATCGAAGGCATCTCCGACATCCGCGACGAAAGCGACCGGTCAGGCATGCGTGTCGTGATCGAATTGAAGCGGGATGCCGTTCCGGACGTCATCCTGAACCAGCTCTACCGCTTCAGCCAGCTGCAGACCTCCTTCGGTGCCAACATCGTGGCGCTGAATGGCGGCAAACCGGAGCAGATGAACCTCTCCGACATGCTGCGGGCCTTCGTGTCCTTCCGCGAGGAAGTGATCCGGCGCCGCACCCGTTACCTTCTGAAGAAGGCCCGTGACCGCGCCCACATCCTGGTCGGCCTCGGAATCGCGGTTGCCAATATCGACGAGGTCATCAAGCTGATCCGCAGCGCGCCGGATCCGGCGACCGCCCGCGCCCAGCTGATGGAACGCAACTGGCCGGCACAGGATGTCGAGGCGCTGATCCGTCTGATCGACGATCCCCGGCACACGGTCCGGGAAGACGGCACCTACAAGCTGTCGGAAGAACAGGCCCGGGCCATCCTGGACCTGCGCCTGCAGCGCCTGACGGCCATGGGCCGCGACGAAATCGAGGACGAACTCAACAAGATCGGTGCCGAGATTTCCGATTACCTCGATATCTTGCGCTCCCGCGCACGTATTCAGGAAATCGTCCGCAACGAGATGCTGGAGATCAAGGAAGAATTCGCAACGCCTCGCAAGACTGAAATCATCGAAGGCGGGCCGGATTTCGACGAAGAGGACCTGATCCAGCGCGAAGACATGGTCGTGACCGTGTCCCACGGCGGCTATATCAAGCGCGTTCCGCTGGCGACCTACCGCGCGCAGCGCCGCGGCGGCAAGGGCCGTTCCGGCATGGCGACCAAAGATGAGGATTTCGTGACCCGGCTGTTCGTGGCCAACACCCACACGCCGGTTCTGTTCTTCTCCTCCCGCGGCATCTGCTACAAGATGAAGGTCTGGCGTCTGCCGCTCGGAGGTCCGACTTCCCGCGGCAAGGCACTGGTCAACATGCTGCCCCTGGCGCAAGGCGAACAGATCACCTCCATCCTGCCCTTGCCGGAAAACGAGGAGACCTGGGGCGAACTCGACGTCATGTTCGCCACCGTTCGCGGCACCATCCGCCGCAACAAGCTGTCCGATTTCGTCAACATCAACCGCAATGGCAAGATCGCCATGAAGCTGGAAGATGGAGACGGCATTGTCAGCGTCGATACGTGTTCCGAGCATGACGATGTGATGCTGACGACCAATTTCGGTCAGTGCATCCGCTTCCCGGTCACCGACGTCCGCGTTTTCGCGGGGCGGAATTCGGTCGGTGTGCGCGGCATCCGCCTGGCGGACGACGACCGGGTGATCTCCATGCAGATCCTCCACCATATAGACGTCACCGCGGAAGAACGGGCGGCCTATCTGAAGCTGTCGCGCGCCATGCGCGGCGAAACGGAGGAGAACGGCAACGGCTCGGATGAGGAAGGCGTCGTCGCCGGTGATCTGCCGCAGGAGCGCTACGCGCAGATGAGTGCTGCCGAGCAGATCATCCTGACCATCTCGGAGAAGGGCTACGGCAAGCGGACGTCCTCGTTCGAGTACCGGGTCACCGGTCGAGGTGGTAAGGGAATCACGGCGATGGCGGTCAACGACCGCAATGGCGGCCTGATTGCCTCCTTCCCGGTTGAGGACAGCCACCAGATCATGCTGGTAACCAATGGTGGCCAGTTGATTCGCTGCCCCGTTCACGGCATCCGCATTGCAGGTCGCGCGACCCAGGGGGTCATCGTGTTCAAGACGGCACCCGATGAAAAGGTCGTCGCAGTGGAAGGCATTTCGGAAGTCGATGAAGAAGAAGATCTCGCGCTGAGCGAAGTGGAAGGAGAAACCGGGGGCGACGATGCCACGTCCGGTGAGGGAGAAACTCCCTCGGATGACAGTGGCGAAGATACACCCGAGGCCTAAGCTTCAAAGCCTCTCCAGAAACGACAACAGCGGCCAGGATGAACCTGCGCCGCTGTTTGCCGTTTGGGAATAGGTCGTCAGACGGAGATCAGTTCGCCGTCGGATACCGGGCCAGAATGGTTTCATTGACGCTCGGGGTGGATTTTTCGACCGTAACGAAGGAAATCTTTCGTACCTTGTCAGCGCCGGTCAGGGCAGCGGCACAATCTTCGCTCCACGCTCCCCATGCCTGCGCATCGCAGCTTTCGCCTGCCGGGATTTGGACAGTTCGGTCGCTCTTGGTCGATGCCAGACCCTGGGTTGCCAAGCCGGTCACGCCTTCCGCTTGCGATGCTTTGCTCGGATGCATCGTCATGACACCTGCTGCGATCATGGTCAGCAAGGCGAGAATGAAAACCGCTGCCATCTTGACATGGACCGCCGGATCGACGGCTTTTGCCTTGATGGCGAAAGAACGTTCCGCACGCGGGGCCGCGGTCGGCTCGATATGTATCGTATTGCTCCTCATTTTCCTGGCTCCTGCTCACGCCAATTGGTTTCGATGAAGCCACCCTGAACGAGGTTGGGAAAGAGAGATGTGACGACCGTCACATATTGTCAGATACTGGCAAATATGCCGTCCGTTCTGCCTTTTGCTTGTGAGGCAAGGGCAGGCGGAGTAAGGAAAGATCCATGACACGCATTGCGCTTTATCCCGGTTCTTTCGATCCCGTCACCAACGGCCACATGGATATCCTTCAACAGGCCCTTGCTTTGGCCGACAAGGTTGTGGTTGCCATTGGCATTCATCCCGGCAAATCGCCGCTTTTTTCTTTCGAGGAACGGGTGGAGATGATCCATGCATCGGCGAAAGCCGAGTTCAGTCCCGAAGAGGCTGCGAGGATCGAGGTAATCTCCTTTGACGACCTGGTCATCAACACGGCGCGGAACCAGAAAGCGGCCTATCTGGTGCGTGGACTGCGCGACGGCACCGATCTCGATTATGAGATGCAGATGGCGGGCATGAACGGCACTCTGGAACCCGACATTCGCACCGTCTTTCTGCCCGCATCCCCGCATGTCCGCCACATCACCGCCACCTTGGTGCGTCAAATCGCGAAAATGGGTGGGGAAATCGCGGCCTTCGTTCCAAAACCCGTTGCGGAGCCGCTGCGGCGCCGGGCAAATCCCGGCAGCTGATCTATCGCATTGCTTTGACCTGAACCTTAGGAGACCACCGTGTCACGCCTTTTTGCCGTATTCGCCGTTCTGGCCACAATCCTGGTCATGCCCGCAGCCGCCCTGGCTCAAGGGACAGATCCCGAAAACACCCTTTACATGGATCTCAAGGACGGCCGCGTCGTCATCCAGTTGCGTCCGGATCTCGCTCCCGGACATGTCGAGCGGATCAAGAAACTCACCCGTGACGGATTCTATGACGGGATCGTCTTCCACCGGGTGATCGACGGTTTCATGGCCCAGACGGGTGATCCGACCGGAACCGGCACCGGCGGCTCCGAACTGCCGGACCTCAAGGCCGAATTCTCCGATACACCCTTCGAGCGCGGCACACTCGGCATGGCACGCACGCCGGATCCGAACAGCGCCAATTCGCAGTTTTTCATCATGTTCGACGAGGGCTCGTTCCTGAACGGCCAGTACACGGTCTTCGGTGAAGTCGTCGAAGGCATGGAGTATGTCGACAACATCACCCGCGGTGAACCGCCAGCAAATCCCGACAAGATCGTGAAGATGCAGGTTGCTGTAGACGCCCAGTAAGCGCCTGACCGCTGCCCAAAAGCCCCATTTCAAGAAAGACCCAAGGAGATTTATCTGATGGCAGAGATCAAGGACGCCGAAAACACCCTGGTCATGGATACGACACAGGGCGAGATCGTGATCGAAATGAAACCGGACCTGGCGCCCACCCATGTCGCCCGGATCAAGGAACTTGTCCGCGAGGGCTTCTATGACGGGATCGTCTTCCACCGGGTGATTGACGGCTTCATGGCCCAGACCGGCTGCCCGCAGGGCACTGGCACCGGCGGCTCCGGCAAGAAGCTGAAAGCCGAATTCAGCAAGGAAAAGCACGTGCGCGGCACCTGCTCCATGGCCCGCGCCATGGACCCGAACTCCGGCGACAGCCAGTTCTTCATCTGCTTCACCGACGCGCCCTGGCTCGACGGCCAGTACACCGTCTGGGGCCAGGTGATTGAAGGCATGGACAATGTCGACAAGATCAAGCGCGGCGAGCCGGTGGCCAACCCTGACAACATCGTCTCCGTGAAGGTCGCGGCCGACGCTGCCTGATTGCCTTCATCAATCAGTTCTGGAGAGGCGCGGCGTCTTCGTCCGCGCCTTTTTCAGTTTCAGGTCCCAACAAGTCCCTGCAGCGGTTGCTGAGAAAAATGCTCAAGGGATACTCTTGAATGCTTTTTTCCGAGAGCTCCAGCGTTTCGGCCTCCGGATATTTGGCTTTAAACTGATCAAGTCCCGCCTGATCGGCAACGGAAAAGTCGACACGGTCTTTCGCCAGCATCCCAAGCGCCTGTTCCATGGACTCGACAAAAACGAACTCAGCGCCGGCTCGCTCGAATGGAAGCCAATAGTCGCTCAGGGTTATGGAGCGCAAAAGCGCAATACGTTTGCCGCGAAATTCAGCTGCAGAAGACCAGGTGAATGGGCCTTTCTGGTTTTTGCGCACCAGGCCGATAGCGATACTTGCGTCACCGATCCGGTGGGATACGTGCGGCGTTGATGCAGCAGGCGGATACAAGGCAATGCACCAGTCGCCCGCATCTACGGCGTGCTGGGCGCGGGCAGGTGGCAAGAACCGAGCCCTAATCGTGTAGGGCAGATTTCTCTCGGCTACCCAGATTCGGAGTTCCCTGAAAACCAGTCCGTCGTCGGGACGGGTCGGTGTCGTATAGGGAGGGTATTCAACTGCTATGACTTCCAGAACCGTCGCATGGGCAGGTTGACAGACAAACACCTCCAGAAACACCCACGTCGCAATCACAACACGCATCGCGTCTCCCTCGGACCGGTTGGAAAATCCACCATAGGTGTTGGTGAGTGTTCCAAATACTGTCAATTCTCGCAGAAACTGCAAATAGGATGAAAAACCGTGCTTCGTCAGGCATTTCAACGTGGTGTTCCCACCTACAAGTGAAAACGACCTGTTGACCGCCAAAAGTCGGGCAGATATGAGCGTTTCGTCCGGCGCTGACGGCTTGCGAGTTGCGCCAGTTTCCCGTTGATCACCATGTTACAAGGCCGCGATGCGCGTCGACCAATTCGATTTTGATCTTCCGAACGAGCGGATTGCCCTCCGGCCCGCCCGGCCACGCGATGCTGCGCGCATGCTGGTGGTGCGGCCAGGCAAGGAATCGTTGTTGAGCGATCAGGGCGTGCGCGATCTGCCGGCCATGCTGCAGCCGGGCGACGCACTCGTCTTCAACGACACACGGGTTATTCCGGCCCAACTGGAAGGCACGCGTCTGCGTGGCGAAATTTCCGCAGGCATTGGTGCGACACTGCACATGCGTACGGGACTGGACCGCTGGAAGGCGTTCGTCCGTCCGGCGAAGAAGCTGCAGATCGGCGACGATATTCTTTTTGAGGGTTTCGGGACCCGGCTGACTGCTGAAGTTGCCGAGAAGGGCGATGCAGGCGAGGTCCTTCTGGTTTTCAACCGTTCCGGCCCGGATCTGGATGCTGCCATCGCAGCGGTCGGCCACATTCCTCTGCCGCCCTATATCGCGCAAAAGCGCGGCGAGGACGACCAGGACCGTCAGGACTACCAGACGATTTTCGCCGAACGAGATGGCGCCGTTGCGGCCCCCACCGCGGGCCTACATTTCACGCCTGAACTGCTTCAGGCATTGGACGACCGGGGCATCGAACAGCACCGGGTGACGCTGCATGTGGGGGCAGGAACCTTTCTGCCCGTCAAGGCCGACGATACGAGCGATCACAAGATGCACGCCGAGTGGGGCGAAGTTTCCAGGGAAACCGCCGAGGCGCTTCTGGCCGTCAGGGCGCGGGGCAACAGGGTCGTCAGTGTCGGCACGACGTCCCTGCGCATCCTTGAAAGTGCGGCGCAGAAGACCGGCGCCATTGCACCCTTTGCCGGCGAAACGTCGATCTTCATCACTCCCGGCTACCGCTTCAGGGCGATCGACGCGCTGATGACCAATTTCCACCTGCCGCGATCGACGCTTTTCATGCTCGTGTCGGCCTTTTCCGGCCTTGAGACGATGCGCGCGGCCTATGCCCATGCCATTGCGAAGGACTATCGTTTCTACAGCTACGGCGATGCTTCGCTGCTGTTCCCGCAGGAAGGCGCTGTCTGAGGAATTCCCATGAGCGAAACTACCAGATCCTTCGGCTTCAGGCTGATCAAGACGGACGGCATGGCACGGCGCGGAGAGATAACCACTCCACATGGCATCGTGCGTACTCCGGCCTTCATGCCGGTCGGCACTCAGGCGACCGTCAAGGCAATGTATCCGGAGCAGGTGCGTGAAACGGGCGCTGACGTGGTGCTTGGCAACACCTACCACCTGATGTTGCGGCCAACGGCAGAACGTGTCGCGAAGCTTGGCGGCCTGCACAAATTCATGAACTGGCCGCACACGATCCTGACCGACAGCGGCGGTTTCCAGGTGATGTCGCTGGCGCAGCTGCGAAAGCTGAACGAGGACGGTGTGCGCTTTCAGAGCCATATCGATGGCCAGAAATACCACCTGACGCCGGAGCGTTCTGTCGAGATCCAGGGCCTGCTCGGCTCCGATATCCAGATGCAGCTTGACGAATGCATCAAGCTTCCGAGCCCTCGCGAGGAAGTTCAGCGCGCCATGGAATTGTCGCTCCGGTGGGCGGAGCGATCCCGCCGCCAGTTCGAGGCCATGGGCGGTCCGGGCAAGGGGCAGGGGCTATATGGTATTGTCCAGGGCGGCGATCAGCCGGATCTGCGCATCCGCTCGGCGGAAGAGCTCGGCAAGATGCCTTTCGAAGGCTATTCGGTGGGCGGCCTGGCAGTCGGCGAGCCGCAGGACGTCATGCTGGCGATGCTTGACATCACCACGCCGGTGATGCCAAGCGACAAGCCGCGTTACCTGATGGGTGTCGGCACCCCGGACGATCTGCTTGAAAGCGTCAAGCGCGGCATCGACCAGTTCGACTGTGTCATGCCGACCCGCGCCGGTCGCCATGGCCTTGCCTATACGCGGTTCGGCAAGGTGAACCTGAAGAACGCGCGACATCAGGAGGATCCGCGGCCTCTGGATGAAGAGAGCAACTGTCCGGCCTCAAGCATCTACAGCCGAGCCTATCTGCATCACCTGGTTCGGGCAGGCGAGGGGCTGGCCGGCATGCTGCTGACCTGGAACAACATCGCCTATTATCAGCAATTGATGCAGGGCATGCGCGACGCGATCGAGGAAGGCCGCTTCGACGACTTCTACGCGAAAACCAAGGAAGACTGGGCACGGGGAGACATCACGGCTATTTGAGCCGCATTCGGTCCGGCGCCGGGCGCGCGACCGCGCTTCAGAAGCTTCAGGCCGAGAATCCGTCCGATTCTGTAAGATAGCAGCCTGAAATGCGCCAGCTTCCGTCTTCCTGCTGCTCGAAACTGTAGAGTGCCATCCAGTTCTTGCCGTTCGGACCGGTTACAAAGACTTCCTGCGTCGGTCCGAGTTCAGTCATCTTGGATCTGCCGAAAGTCACGCTTTTCGGCCGGTAGACCGGCTGGTAGCCCTGACGGACCATTTCCATGAAGAATTCGGGCGTCTGGAACCGCTGCTGCAGCGAATTCGTTGCAAACGAAAAGGCCTGCTTTGCGTTGCCCGAGGCGAATGCGCTCATCTGGTCTTTGATGATCTTGTGAAACGCACCGCTGTCGAGGCCGTCTTCCGCGCGGACGCCGCCGCTGACCAGAACCAGGCTTACACCCACTGCCGCAGCTAACTTCCAGAAACGCGCATGAGCCATGATCAGTGTCTCCTTTCCCGAAAACCTGATCAGTATACGGCCCGAAATCCGTTTCAGATGGCTAAAGTCCAAATAATCCCCTGCGTCAACCGCACCAAGTCTACGTTCGCATCCGCCCGAGGGTTCGTCGAATATTTGCTTTGCAGTCTAAGTGTTTTGTTTAGCTGCCGAATTGTCTCATGAATTCAAAGCCGCCAGAGGCGAACGCCTTCCGGGGTCGCATCCCGATCGAGCAGCGCGGGAATGTCTGCGACAAGTCCTCGGGCCGCTTTCAATGCCCCCACAACAGTGCCCCAGGCAGAACCGCCATGGCAGAAATGCGTATGAGGAACCGCGAGGACGGCGATGTCGGCCGGTTGGCGTTCATCGGATGCGGTGAGAATGATTCCATATTCCTCGGTCACCTGGTCCGGGTCCGCGAGGGGGTCGACGACCTGCACCTCAGCACCAAACTTCTGTAGTTCCCGGATCAGGTCCACGACCTTCGAGTTGCGCGTGTCGGGGACGTTGGCCTTGTAGGTGATCCCGAAGACGGTAACCCTTGGCGGCATCGGCAGGCCGAGCTTCACACCTTCCTGAATGATCTTGCCGGCAATGAATGCAGGCATCGCCTCATTGGTGCCGCGGCCGGCAAGGATCACTTGCGGCGTCATGCCGATTTCATGGGCCTTGTGGGTCAGGTAATACGGATCGACACCGATACAGTGTCCACCAACGAGCCCGGGCTGAAATGGCAAAAAGTTCCATTTGGTGGCGGAACCCGCGAGCACATCGCGCGTGTCGATGCCCATCTGGTGAAACAGCATGGAAAGCTCGTTCATCAGTGCGATGTTCAGGTCGCGCTGGGTGTTCTCAATCACCTTGGCGGCTTCGGCCACGCGGATCGAGGAGGCCTTGTGAATGCCGGCGGTCACGACAGACCCGTAAAGGGTGGCCAATGTGTCCAGCGCGGCTGAGGACGAGGCGGACACGATCTTGGTGATGTCCGCAAAACCCCGCTGCGTGTCGCCCGGATTGATGCGCTCGGGCGAATAGCCGACTTCGAAATCCTGGCCCAGTTTCCCGGCCGATTCGCGTTCCAGGATCGGTACGGCAACTTCCTCGGTGGCTCCCGGATAGACGGTGGATTCGAATACGGCGATTGCGCCGGGCTTCAGGTTTCGGCCGACAGCCGCCGCAGCGCTCCGGAACGGAGAAAGGTCCGGCCGCTTGGCTTCGTCCACCGGCGTCGGTACGGCAATGATCAGTATGTCGCGGTCGCGAAGGTCTTCCTCGCGTGCGGAGAAAGAAAGGTTCTTGTGCAAAAGGTCTGCCGGCGGGACCGAAGCAGTGTTGTCCCGCCCTTCGGCAAGTTCCTGCAGCCGTTTGCGGTTGATGTCGAACCCGAGGACATCATATCCGCCTGCGGCAAAGGCGGTGGCAACCGGCAGGCCGACGTAACCAAGACCGATGACGGCGATTTTCTTCGAAGAAGGCGGCAGGTCGGACATGAAAGTTCCTGGGCAGGAGACAACGGGGAGCCGCTACGGGAAGGGCCGGACCGCAGCCACGGTCCGGCCCACTCCTAATCGGTTCCGATCGCGCTTTTCAAGCCCGCAATGCAACTGGCCTGCTTATTCGGCAGCCATTGGGCGGCGAAGCATTTCTTCCAGGAACGGCACAAGTTCGCGGGCCAGTTTGGGATCGTCCATGCCGAAGGCGATATTGGCGCTGAGGAACCCCGCCTTGTTGCCGCAGTCATAGCTGCGTCCCTCGAACTTGAGCGAGGCGAAGGGCTGGGTCTTCATCATGGCAAGCATGCTGTCGGTCAGCTGGATTTCACCGCCGGCACCCTTGTCCTGGTTCGAAAGCAGATCGAAGATCTCCGGCTGCAGGATATAGCGGCCGGTAATCATGAGATTGGACGGTGCGGTACCTGGCGCGGGCTTTTCCACCATGTTGGTGATCTTGTGGGCATTCTTGCCGATTTCCCCGGCCAGTTCGACGATGCCGTAGTTATGTGTCTGATCCTCGGGAACTTCCTCGACGGCGATGATGTTGCCGCCGGCCTTCTCGTAAATGCCGACCATTTGCGCCAGACAGCTGACTTCGGACTTGATGATCACGTCCGGGAGCAGGATGGCGAAAGGTTCGTTGCCGATGATATCGCGCGCACACCAGATGGCATGGCCGAGGCCGAGCGGAGCCTGCTGGCGGGTAAAGCTGGTCGAGCCCGGCACAGGCCTGTGTTTTTCCAGAAGTTCCAGCGCGGCCGTCTTGTTGCGCGCCTTCAGCGTGTCTTCCAGTTCATAGGCCATGTCGAAATGGTCTTCGATGACTTGCTTGTTGCGGCCGGTGACGAAGACGATGTGCTCGATGCCCGCGGCCCGGGCTTCGTCGACGACATACTGGATGATCGGTCGGTCGACGATGGTCAGCATTTCTTTCGGGACCGCTTTGGTTGCAGGCAGAAAGCGGGTTCCAAGACCTGCGACCGGCAGGATGGCTTTGCGAATGGGTTTGTTCATATCAGACCTTCCGATGCTGGCTGTTCGACAGCTCCTGCAAAATTCATGCCCACCATTAAGCAAGCGGCACGCAAATCTCACGCATAATGTTCGCCTGCCCGACGGATCAAGGCGAAAAACATGTGCGCTCCCCCGACCTGCAAAGTAAAGCGATGCAGGGAGGAGGTCGATTGTGCAGCGCGACACGTATTCTATGTCTGCAACAGTGTGATGATAATGAGGCCGGACGGGGTGTCCCATCTTTTAAATCGGTTTAATTCCACATGAAGCTGCCTCCAGAGCGCTGTTGCGGGCGACAGAAAAGAACGCTATGGAACACCCGCAATGGGTTGGGTCGGGGCATTGAACCCCAGGGCGGCTTCGCACAGGCGACGGCCGTGTTAAAGAAGGTGACAAATGACCGAGGCAAACCGCGTCGTTTCCGTCGGCGATGTAAAATTCTGCAACGAGGCTGCTTTCGGCCTCATCGCCGGGCCCTGCCAGCTGGAAAGCCGGGAACACGCGCTGGAATGCGCCGCAGCAATCAAGGAAATCACCGGCAAGCTCGGCATCTCTACGGTCTTCAAGACCTCGTTCGACAAGGCGAACAGGACTTCTCTTGAGGGCAAGCGAGGTGTAGGCCTTAAAGAGGCTTTGCCGATATTTGCCGAGGTGAAGGAAACCTACGGCATGCCAGTTCTCACCGACGTGCACAGCGCTGAGCAATGCGCTCCGGTCGCGGAAGTCGTCGATATCCTGCAGATCCCGGCTTTCCTCTGCCGCCAGACGGACCTTCTGATTGCCGCGGCCCAGACGGGGCGCGTGATCAACGTGAAGAAGGGCCAATTCCTGGCCCCCTGGGACATGAAAAACGTGCTTGCAAAGGTGACGGGTTCCGGCAATCCGAATGTTCTTCTGACGGAGCGCGGCGCAAGCTTCGGTTACAACACTCTGGTGACCGACATGCGGGCCTTGCCGATCATGGCGCAGACCGGCGCCCCGGTCGTCTTCGATGCAACGCATTCGGTGCAGCAGCCCGGCGGGCAGGGCGCTTCGACCGGTGGTGACCGCACCATGGTGCCGGTTCTGGCAAGGGCAGCGGTTGCGGTCGGTGTCGCCGGCCTCTTCATCGAAACCCACCCGGCCCCGGACAAGGCACCTTCGGACGGGCCGAACATGGTTCCGCTGAAGGATCTCGAAGCGCTGCTTTCCCAACTGAAGGCACTCGACAACGTTGTCAAGGCACCGGCTGCAGCAGCCGAATAAGTTTCAGAAGCCGCTCCCCAAGGGGGCGGCTTTGTCTTGTGGAGCGACCGCTCCAATCATCAGGCCGGTCCGCCGGCTTCCGGAAGGGCCGGACCTCCACCGGCTTGATCAGATCAGGTACATGCGACAAGGGAGTTCTTTCCATGACCGCCATTATTGATGTCATCGGCCGTCAGATTTTCGACAGCCGCGGTAATCCGACCGTTGAGGTCGATGTTTTTCTGGAGGACGGCTCCTTCGGTCGCGCAGCCGTGCCGTCGGGTGCATCCACCGGCGCGCATGAGGCTGTCGAGCTGCGCGATGGCGGCGACCGGTTCATGGGCAAGGGCGTTCAGAACGCCGTTGATGCGGTCAACGGCGAAATTTTCGAAACCGTCGGCGGACTTGATGCGGAAGACCAGCTGCAGATCGATCAGGCCATGATCGATCTCGACGGCAGCAACAACAAGTCGCGCCTCGGCGCCAACGCAATTCTCGGCGTCTCCCTCGCAGTGGCGCGTGCCGCGGCCCAGGCTTCGGGCCTGCCGCTCTACCGCTATGTCGGCGGCACCTCCGCGCGGACCCTGCCGGTTCCGATGATGAACATCATCAATGGCGGCGCCCATGCGGACAACCCGATCGATTTCCAAGAATTCATGATCATGCCGGTCGGTGCTGAAAGCCTCAGCGATGCCGTTCGCATGGGTTCGGAAATCTTCCACACCCTGAAGAAGGCCCTGAACGCGGCAGGCCACAACACCAATGTCGGCGACGAAGGCGGCTTTGCCCCGAACCTGGAATCCACCGACGCGGCCATCGGCTTCGTCATGAAGGCAATCGAAACGGCCGGCTACAAGCCGGGCGAAGACGTCTTCCTGGCGCTTGACGCGGCTTCGACCGAGTTCTTCAAGGATGGCAAATACGTTCTGGAAGGTGAAGGCAAGTCGCTGGCCCCGGAAGAAATGGCGAAATACCTTGCCGATCTCGTGTCCCGTTATCCGATCATCTCCATCGAAGATGGCCTTGCTGAAGACGACTGGGACGGCTGGAAGGCGACGACGGACCTCATCGGCAACAAGTGCCAGCTCGTCGGCGACGATCTGTTCGTTACAAATTCCGAGCGCCTTCGCAAGGGCATCGGCCTTGGTGTCGCCAACTCCATCCTGATCAAGGTCAACCAGATCGGCACGTTGTCGGAAACGCTCGATGCCGTCGAAACCGCGCACAAGGCAGCATACACCGCCGTCATGTCGCACCGTTCCGGCGAAACCGAAGACAGCACCATTGCCGACCTTGCCGTTGCCACCAATTGCGGACAGATCAAGACAGGTTCCCTGGCGCGCTCTGACCGGCTCGCCAAGTACAATCAGCTGATCCGCATCGAGGAAGAACTCGGCGCTCAGGCCGTCTACGCCGGTCGGTCGATCCTGCGCGGCTGATCCTTCAGCGAGGAATGGAAACAGAAGGCCCCGCCGGGAAACAGGTGGGGCTTTTGTTTTAATTGTGTAGTTAAGTCAGTTCGTGGCCGCCGCAGAAGGATTGCTGCGGGTTTCTTCCGCATGAAGCAGAGCGGCCGCGATGGTCTCGGCCTTTTCGGCCCCTGCCAGTACAAACCGACCGTCGATGATGAAGCAGGGCACACCCGTGATGCCTGACGACTGGGCATTGGCAATCTGTGCCTCCACCTTGTCGAGATCCGTTTCCGTTTCCAGAAGCTGCTCAACGAGGTCGGACTGCATGCCCGCTTCCTCCGAGATACGAACCAGAACAGTGGCGTCGGTCAGATCCTCGCCATCGACGAAATAGGCCTTGAACAGGCGTTCAACGACCTCGTCCTGCAGGTCGTCGGCTTTCGACCACAGGATCAGCCGGTGGCAGTCGAGCGTGTTCGGTGACAGCCTGATTTTCTCGAAGGCAAAGGGAATGCGTTCTTCCTCTCCCGCTGCCCGGATCTGCCTGTAAAACGCATCTGCACGCTCCAGACCGCCGAACTTGTCGCTCAGGTACTGTTTGCGGTCCTTGCCGGACTTCGGCAGCGTTGCATCCAGCTGGAACGGGTGCCAGCGAACCAGGATGTCGAGCTGCGGAAGAGACCGAAGCGCTGCTTCCAGTCGTCTCTTGCCGATGAAGCACCACGGGCACATCACGTCAGAGACGACATCTACGGTAAGCGGAGCGGGATCAGTCATGGGTCTTCCGGATCTGACTTGAGGAACAGACGAGGCTAATGCCTTTGATAAATATGCCAAGCCCAATATAGCGGCGTTGTTATGGCAAGCGCCAAGCCTGACGCCCTAAAGCACAGTATGGGACAGAATCGAGTTGATGCGTTTCTGCAGCCTGGTGATGCCTGCCTCGTTCTTCAGCACCGCGACCGGTCCGAAATCGCGGACAAGGCAAACGAGATCCTCGTCACGGCTGGTCGCATCGGCAACGGAGAGAAGCGTGGCGTTGATCTCCTCCATTTCGTCTTCGGATTGGACGGCAATGCCGAAATTTTCCGGTTGCAGCCGCATTTCCCAAAGATCGAGTCCGCGCAAGGCAAGGTCATTGCTGCAGGCTTCCAGATAGTTGGTGTATTCCTCCACACCGAGGCCTCCCCGGAGAACCTGTTGGCGCAACCAGACATGGCTTTCCGCGAGGATCCTGTCCGAAAGCCGTCGTCGTTTGCCGAAACGGATGGCGGAATTCAGACGGCGCGCCAGGGTTTCTTTCCTGTTTTCGCCGACGAGAACATCCGAGGCGCCATTGCGGAACAGCTGAACCAGGTCTTCCTCGCGCTCGCACACGGCCAGGACCGGCAGCCCGGCGAAGCGCGGATCCCGGCGGATCTGCTGCATATAGTCGATCGCATCGTCAAAGGGCGCATCGATAACGACCGCGTCGAAGGCGCGCTTTGACATGAATTCGACCGCCATGTTGCCGTCGAAGGCTCCGACGACCTCAACCTTCTCGTTGCTGGCATCCTGCCATTCCAGGAAACGTCCGCTGAGGCCGACGACCATCAGGCTGCTGGTTCCGGAGTGATGGGGGGCCGATCCAAATCCGGGTATACGGCCGAAGATCCTCCGACGCAGTTGCGCTTCCTCCGAGCGAAGAAGGGCACGCTGGTGGATGCAGATCAGCATAAGCAGGACTTCGTCGGGCACGACCCGGTCAATCATGGCAGTCGCCTGCAGGCCTTCGGGGATGAAGTCCTCGCTGCCGGTCAGTATATAGAAGGGAACTTCGCAGGACAGGTCACGGATCTGTGGCAGAAGCCAGTCGAAGAAGCCGACGCGCTGATCCTCTACCAGCTGGGCGATGTCGACAACGATCGCAGCCGGAAGCGCCATTGGCAGACGGCCGCGCCGTTCGAACATGCTCAGAAGAGCGACATCCAGGTCTTCTGGATCGTCCCCGACGCTGCTCCGCCTCGGCCTTCGGCCCGCATACCAGTAGGGGCCGCGCCAGGACAGCGAAGTTTCAACATCCATTCCAGGTCCCCGTCTATGCCACGGCGGCCGGCGGACGTTGTGTCCGCATGGTCAGCCGGTCGCGGCAGATGGTTCCATCCGCACTTCGCGGCAGCGATTGTAAAATCAGCACACGATGGGGGATCTTGGCAAGGTCCACCCCTTCCGCGTCGAGATAGGCAAAAAAGGCTCCCGCATCGGGCACGTGACCGGCAGCAGGCACCAGGGCGGCGTACATCCGCGCACCGAGCACCGGATCCTCGACAATGAATGCTGCCGCCTCCCGAATGCCGGGATAGCCCGCATAGATGAGGTCGATCGTTTCCAGATTGCCGGTTCCGAGTGCATATTGACCGGGAATGCCGAAACCGGAGATGCCGCCGTCGGTCAGTTGCACCTTGATATTGGTATTCAAATACCCGGTACCTTCCCAGCGCACGCGGCGGTGATCGCCGTTGATGGTGCGCCAGCCGACGTCAGGCACCATCGGGCCCTTGACGAGGAGCGTGGGGTCTTGCGCTTCCACCGCTTCGGTGACCGCGATTTCGAGAAGGGCTGGCCCGCTTTCGCACCCGTTCGGCCCGCTATACTTTCCCAGCGCGGTTGCCTTCATCTTGGCGGAGGGACCTCGCGCCTTGGCAACAAGCGCAAATTCATCGGCGACATGCAGGTCGATCAGCCGCCGGCGCGCGACGAAGGTTGTCGGATGCGGCGCTGCGATGTTCCAGGCGGCCAGAACCGTCGTCTTGGAATCGGTGAGCTTGCGGTCCAGCGTCTGGGCAAGCGGTCCCGGCGTCATGACGACGTCGGCTTTGACATCATTTGCATGTGCGGCGAGGTTCGCAAGCGATGTCGGATGGTGCAGGTGCAGCGTGCCGCCGGTCAAGAGCCAGGGCACCAGGCCACCGCCAAGACCGGTCAGACCACTCAGGGAATAGGGCAGCACCAGTGTGCTCGCCTGCTTGACATGGGCTTCGTGGACGATCATCTGCGCCGCGCAAATCCAGTGATTGTGGCAGCGTGTCACCGGCACGTTTTCTTCACCGCTGCGGCTCCAGCAGATCGTTGCCGTGTGATCGGCCGGATCCGGCCGCCCGGAAGGGGTGAATGTCAGCGTGTCGCCCATTTCCGCCAGCATCGGACCAAGTTCGATGAGCCCGTCCGGGATGTCCTTGCCGAGACCAAAGACGAAGCGGAGCGAAAAGAGCTCCGCGGCCACATCCCGGGCGGCGGTGCCTACGTCGCGCGTTTCCACGCGGTCAGCCGCGATGAACCCCTTAGCGCCGATGGAGTTGAGTGCTTCCAGTACGTTCTTCTGCCGCCAGTGAAGGGGCAGGGGAGAGATGATAAGATCGGCCCTCAATGCTGCGAGGATCGCGATGACCGTGTCGACGGTGTTCGGCGCCTGGACGCCAATCACATGATCGGCGCTGAGACCAACCGTGTTGTAGAAGGCTGCGAGCCTGTCGATCTCCCGATCCGCTTCGCGATAGGTCAGCTGGCGCGGGGTGCCGCCGGTCCAGGTCGCCCGATCTGGTGCGTCCGCCAGGGCAAGGCGGTCTGGGTGTTCGGCAGCGGTTTTCCGGAAGAGTTCGTCAAGCGGTACATCGGACCAGGCTCCGCTATCGTGATACTCCTTGGACAGGCTGTCTTGGGTGGCTTTCATGTCGTCTTTCGTCCGTTGGTCCGATTCATTGAGCGGCTGTGGCCCACCAAGTGTCGAATTCGTGCCCGTAGAGGGAGTCCTGCTCGGGCGGTACGACCTTTTTCCAGTGAGCCACCCAGTCGTCCGGCACGTGATAGAGCGGTACGGCATAGGCGCCTGCAATCAGCACGCGATCGAAAGCCCGAACCGCAGAAATGAAATCGTCCTCGGTGCGGGCGCCGACGATCGCATCGATCATCGCGTCGATGGCCGGTTCCTTTGCCCCGACGAAATTGAACGAGCCTTCCGATTCCGCAGCCTTCGACGACCAGCGCCCATATTGTTCGGCACCCGGAGAGAGAGAGGCTGCCCACGTATTGAAGACCATGTCGAAGTCGCGCTTGGTTCGCCGATCCTCGAACTGGGTCGGATCGACGCTGCGCACACGCGCCTCGACGCCCAGGAGTTCGAGTGTCCGGACGTAGGCAAGCGCGAGTTTTTCCTCATCTTCGTTTTTCGCGAGGATTTCGAAGGACAGCTGTTTGCCGGTCTCGGAATGGATAAGCTTGCCGTCCTTGAGGCCGTAGCCTGCCTTGGAAAGTTCGGTCATTGCTGCACGCAGGATCTTGCGGTCGCGTCCCGACCCGTCTGCGTCGG
>ENA-ORCZ01000190-ORCZ01000190.1-marine-metagenome-genome-assembly--contig:-NODE-190-length-43978-cov-4.254596_pt1 | contig 43978 bp, 37 predicted proteins | sample MGYA00237785_ERZ508519 | MGnify/ENA primary metagenome ERZ508519 (study PRJEB26189, sample SAMN06268790) | marine metagenome | isolation source: Bioluminescent Bay, La Paraguera, Puerto Rico | place...
AAGCCAGCCGGAGGCCGACGCCACAGTCTGACAGCGAAGCGCAGAGAACCGGGTCGGCCTCCTTCTCCGTGACAAGTGTGGTGAGCAGTGCGGCCGTCCCGATCTTGTAGGCGGCCGCACTGCCGAGCTTGGCGGCAAGCGCGACTGCCACCGTTTCCGAGGCTGCCTCGCACATCGCCCGCTTTAATGCGGCCTCGTCATAATGGCTCGTCGTCAGGCCTGCCTCGGGGTCGATGCTGTGCAGGCCGAAGAAGCACAGGTCGGCGTTGATTTCGCGAAGCGCATCCAACACCCTTGCGCCGACCATCATTCGGCTGCGCTTGTCGAAGTGCCCGCCGAGCACGATCACATCAGCATGGGGATGCTCGCTCAAGGCCAGTGCCGTCTGCGGACTGTTGGTGATTGCGGTGAAGGCTAGGGATCGCGGGATCTGCGCGGCAATCGCAAGATTGGTCGTGCCGCCGTCGAACAGGACTACCTGACCCGCTGCGACCATCAGCGCCGCTTGCTTCGCCAGTCGGTTCTTCACGCCGGCGGATTGCCTGTAACGGTCGGCAAATGGCTGCTCCGCCGGGGAGACCGGAAGCGCCGCGCCATGGACGCGTTTGATCAGTCCTTCCCCCGCCAGTTCGCGAAAATCGCGCCGGGCGCTGTCTTCCGAAATGCCGAAGACCTCCGCGAGCGAGGCGGTCGTCAGGCGGCCTTTCTGCTGCAGGTGCCGCAATATGAAGCTCCGGCGCTCGTCGGGACTGGTCTCGGGCATTGACATCTCTCCGCCATTTTGCGTGTTTATGCACGAACAGGAAAAAACATGCAATCTGTAACGCCATTCCGAAAATCCCGGCAAGGGGAATGCAACTGATGGAACGGAACATCGTCTTCAAGGGAAACATCGTGCTTCCTGACCAGGTGCTGGAAAGCGGCTACCTCTATTGCCGGGACGGCCGGATCGTTCAGGTTGGCCGGGACAATCCCGATCCGGCCGCGCCCCTTCAGGAAGCCGCAATCGTCGCGCCGGGCTGCGTCGACATTCATGTGCATGGCGGCGCCAACGCCGACTACATGGACGGAACAAGGAATGCCGTCGTCGCGGTCAACCGCGCCCATGCGCGGCATGGCACCACGACGCTCTTCCCCACGACAACGACCGGCAGCCGGGAAGAACTGGAAGCGATGGTATCGGCCTGCGAAGCCGAGCAGGCGAACTGGGAACCGGGCAGAGGCGCCCGGATTGCCGGGATCCATTTCTACGGGCCGTATTTTGCCGAAGACAAAGTCGGCGTGCATTCCCCGGAGGGTCGGCGCGATCCGCTCCGCGAGGAGTACGAATATTTCCTCGATCGGGAGATCGTGCGGATCGCCACCTGTGCCGCGGAACTTCCCGGCGCTGCGGATTTCTACCGTTTCGCTGCACAAAGCGGCTGTTTTCTGACCTGCGGCCATTCCAATTCGAGCTGGGAAGAAATGGAGGCTGCATTCCGGGACGGTGTCCGCCATGTGGATCATTTCTGGTGCGCCATGAGCTCTGTCGTATCGCTGCGCAAACGTTTCGGCACGCCGATGCGGGCAGGGATGGAGCAGTTCGTGCTGGCGACCGGTGCGATGAGCACCGAAGTGATCGCCGACGGCCACCACCTGGCAGATGATCTCCTTACCTTCGCCTACAGGATGATCGGTCCGGACCGGCTGTGTCTGGTGACCGACGCCAACCGGGCGCTCGACTGTCCTGCGGGAGAGTACCGGTTCGGCCCCAGGGCAACGGGTACGAGGGTCTACAGCGACGGCGACAGCGTACGCGGCGCGGACGGGTCTCTTGCAAGTTCGATGCACGGCATGGATCACATGATCCGGGTGATGGCAAAGGCAACCGGTGCTCCGTTGCACGATATCTTCAAGATGGCGAGCCTCACCCCGGCTAGGCGTACCGCTATAGCGGATGAGGCCGGAAGTCTCGAGGCCGGCAAACGTGCCGATATCCTCCTCATGAGCCAGAACCTGGACCTGGAAAAGGTCTATCTCGCCGGACACCCCTTCGGGGATTGAGGCCGCCAGCAAGGCTCAAAAGTGGAATTTCCGGCAGCCTTGCTGTTCAGCCGGTTGATCCGCTGCTACAAGTTTGTCGTAGTCAAGCCATTGATTTTGCAAGGAGGGATCTTCATGGAAAGCGCATTGGAACAGATGAGCGTGTGGACGCCGCTGCTTATCAACGCCGTTAAGGCTGTCATCGTCCTGATCATCGGCTGGTTCCTTGCCGGCTTCCTGTCCACCCTCGTGAAGCAGCGTATCGTCAGCCATCCGCGCGTCGACGACACCATCGGCGGTTTCGCCGCGTCCATCGTGCGCTGGCTTGTCCTGCTCGTCACGATCATCGCAATCCTGCAGCTCTTCGGCATTCAGGCGACCAGCCTTGTCGCTGTGCTCGGCGCCGGCACGCTGGCGATCGGCCTCGCCCTGCAAGGCACGCTTTCCGATATCGCTGCCGGCGTGATGCTGATCATCTTCCGGCCCTACAAGGCCGGACAATACGTGGACATCGGCGGCACGTCGGGCACCGTGAAGGATCTCAACATCTTCGTCACCGAGCTGGTGACGCCCGACAACGTTCAGATCATCCTGCCGAACGGCAAGGCCTGGGGAACGGTCGTGACCAACTACTCCGCTCATGCGACACGCCGCCTCGACCTGACCTTCGGCATCGATTATGGCGACGACGTCGACAAGGCGGTGCAGATCATCCTCGACGTCGCCAATGCCGACGCCCGCGTCCACAAGGATCCGGAGCCCTGGGTGCGGCTGACCAATCTCGGCGACAGTTCCGTCGATCTCGGCGTTCGTCTCTGGTGCAATGCAAGCGACTATTGGGAATTGAAATTCCACATGCTGAAGGCAGTGAAGGAAGCTTTCGACGCCGGCGGCATTTCCATTCCCTATCCGCATTCGGTGGAAATCCAGAAGCAGGCCTGAGCCGGGATCAGAAAGTGGCGAAGGAGACCAGTCAGACCGACGCGGTCTCCTTTTCCTTTTCCGGCTTGCCGTCATCCTCGCCGGCGGTGCTATCCGGAGACGAAGGCGCGTTCTTTTCCGGCGTTGCTGTTTCCCCGGAAACGTCGCCGGTATCGTTTTCCGTTTCGGAAACATTCTCCGCGTCGGCTTTCGTATCTCTGCCTGCAGGGATTTCACCGGAGGGCACGGCATCGGTTTCGTCCGCCGAGGCAATGGAACCGGGGTTTTCATTATCGCGGGATGAAGTCTTCTCGATTGACACTCCGCTCGCCCCGGCGGCTTTTGCGGCCGGCAACGAAGTTGTTGCTTCCACCGGCAGGTCCGCTCCGCCGGATGAAGCCGCCACTTCTCCTTGCTCCGTACCGGCGAGGTTCGCCACGCCGCTTCCCGTCTGTCTCGCACGGAAGACCGACACCACCGGATCCTCGACTTCCGCCGAGAGATCGTCGGTGTTCATCAATTGCCGGTTCCGGGAAAGCGTCGCGACGTGGTCGCGCAGGTCTTCATGTTCCGCGATCAGGGCCTTGAAGTCCTGAGCCCTGAGACTGAGGAGCTGGCAATAGCCGAGGGCGACAACGTCCGCGCTGCGGCGGCCGCCGGTCATCAGCGCGATCTCGCCGAAAACATCTCCCCGGCCGAGGCGCACGTTCCCTGTGGGCGCACGCACTTCCACGGCACCCGACGCGATGAAATAGGCGGCGTCGCCCCGGTCGCCCTTGCGGATCAGGGTCTCGCCGGGCGTCGCGAATTCGGGCCGCATCATCCGGCGGATGGCCTTCTGCCGCTTGTGCGACAGCTCCGCAAAAAGCGGGTGAGCACTGACGAGCTCGCGGGTCTTCAGGCCAAGGTCGAGCTTCGGCCTGGTGTGGCAATCGCGCCGGGTCCGCTCGACATCGCGCAGGAGGTCGCGGTGCAGCTCCGTGCCGATCAGCATCTGCTCCTTGCCCTCGTCATAGGCCGTTTCCTCCAGCCGAACGCCTGCCTTGCGCAGGAACTGGCCTTCCAGGGCGTCGGCGTAGTCCGGATATTGCAGTCGCAGTGCATCGATGGCCGCCAGGGTCTCGTCCTGGCGGATCGCGAGCGTGTCCTGAAGGATGTCGGCAACGCGGTCGCCGAGAAGCGGCCGGATGCGGCGGTTGTTGAACTCGATCAGTTCGTCGGCAAGGATCCGGTAGACCAGCAGGAATTCGAACCGGTCGGCGAGACGGATGGCCAGCGGCCGGTTGATTCTCAGCCGCCGCTGCAGCGTCTGGGCGATGCGGAACCCGAGACCGAATTTCAGCGGCTGCCGCACTGACTTGTTGTAGCCGGAACGGCCGTCGCTCCGGGTCAGGTCACCGGTCCGCCCAGTGATGGTGAGGAAGCGAGACACGGAACGGCCTGAAATGGTCTTGTCGCGGAAGTGTTCCAGAACCAGCTGCTGCTCCCGGTCCGCCAGCGCGATCAGGCCGATGCGCACCCGGTCCCAGTCCTTCAATTCCTCCAGCTTGTTGGTCTCGGCCGCCGCGGCTGCAGCCCGGTCTTCATAGTCCTTCAGGACCTCGCCGGTGACGCGCTGATCGATATGATAGGTCTCGGCCGCGGTCTTCAGTTCGTGGCGCACGTCGGAGAGCGCCAGCGCAAGGAACTGCGTCCTCAGTGCTTCGTCGCGCGCGTTCAGACGATCGAGGCCGAGCAGCCGGATCAGCGGCTTGAGGCTGGTGCCGTAGACCAGCAGCGTGAACAGCACGAAGCCCGTTGCCAGTTTGGTGACGAAGCCGGAGACCTCCGCCGACAGGGCCGCATGTTCCGACACGCTGAGTGCCAGGGTCAGCGTGACGGCGCCGCGCATGCCGCCCCACAGGATGACGGTCTTGAACTTGTCGTTGACCGACTGGCCCATGCGGAAAACGCTCAGGAACGGCAGCAGACCGAAGATGACCACGCCGCGTGCTGCGAGCGCGGCAAGAATGACGACGAGGAGCAGCAGGATGTCGACAGGGGTGAAACCTTCGACAAAGCGCGGGATCAAGATGGCCGACAGCAGGAAGATCAGCGAGGCGGCCCAGAAGGAGATCTGTTCCCACACCGCATGCAGGAAATGCCAGTTGGCCGGCGGGATGCGCGCCGGGCCGTAGAAGTTGAACATGGTTCCGGCGCAGACCACCGCGACGACGGCGGACACGTCGGCGAACTGATCGGAGAGCACGTAGGTGCCATAGGGCAGGGCAAGGCTCAGTGTCACCTGCGCCAGGGGTATATCGCGCATCATCGGCAGCATCGATACGGCAATCCGGCCCAGAACGGCGCCGACAATGATGCCGCCGAGGAAGGAGCGGCCGAAGGCCAGCGCTGCTTCGTCGATGGTCAACGTGTTGTGCCCGGTCAGCATCTGCAGCAGAATGACGAAGATGACGATGGCGGCGGCATCGTTGAGGAGGCTCTCGCCTTCGACGATGCGCCCGAGCCTGGCAGGCGCGCCGATGTCGCGGAAGATGGCGACGACCGCGACCGGATCCGTGGTTGCGACGATCGACCCGAGCAGCAGGCAGGCGATCAGCGAAATGTCCTTCAGCGAAAACAGGGTCGCGAGCGGATAGAGCGCAAAGCCGATGAAGGCGGTGGCGACGAACACCGCCACGACGGCCATCAGCAAAATCGGGGCAATGTCCTCGACGATCCGACGGATCTCGAGCGTCAGCGCGGTCTGGAACAGCAGGACCGGAAGGAAGATATAAAGGATCATCTCCGAATCCAGCGGGGGATTGATGAAGACGTCCGCTATGGCATTGAAGGCATCTGTCTCTGCCGTATAGCGCAGATAGATCGCCAGGATGCCGATCATCGTGCCGACGGTGGCGAGAAGAACGCTCGGCGCGAGCCCCAGCCGCCGGGCAAGCGGCTGCAGCAGCGAGATGGTGATCAGCAACAGCGCAAAAGCGCCTGTTATCAATGGTGTTTCCATAATGGCATGGTGCATCGCGATTGCGGCAATTTCAAATGCCGCCAATACTTATTCGCAAAGAAGTAAAGTGTCGTCTCACAGGTGGTTTCCTGCGGGTTGCCTGCGGATGTATCAGCCTGTCGCCTTGCGCTCGGACAGCCAGATGCCGCCGAGCACAAGAACCAGCGCGGTGCCGTGGTGCCATTTGAACGGTTCGCCGAGAATGGAGACCGCCAGAACGGCGGCAAAGATCGGGACGAGGTTGATGAAGACACCCGCCCGGGCCGGGCCCATCAGTTCGACGCCGCGCATGAAGAAGATCTGCGCCAGGCAGGACGGGAAAAGGGCAATATAGAGCACAACCAGCCAGCCCTGTTCGGTTGGCCACTGCACGCTGCCGGCCGCAATGTCGTAGAAGAGGCCCGGCAGCGAGGTGAGGGTGGATATGCCTGCAAGCACCGCGAAAAAACTCAAGGGAGAGACCTGCGGCCGGTTCCTGAGCGCCAGCGTATAGCCGGAATAGAGCACGCAGGCGACCAGCATGATGCCGTCGCCCGGATTGACGGCGAGCGCGCGCAGGACTTCCAGTCTGCCCTGGGCGGCGATCAGGGTGACGCCGGCGAGCGTCAGCAGGATGCCCAGAACCTGCACCAGACGCGCCTTCGTGCCGAAGGCAATGACAGATCCGATAAGCACCAGGATCGGCATCGAGCCCTGGATGATGCCGAGGTTGACGGCCGTGGTTTTCGTCGCCGCGATGTAGAACAGCGTGTTGAAGCCGACGAAGCCGAAGACGGCCATCAGCGCCATGCGGGGAAAATACGGCCGCATCAGCGGCCATTCGGTGCGGATATGGGGCCACTGCAGCGGGATCAGGATCCCCGCGACGATCACCCAGCGCAGGAACACGACCACCATCGGCGAGACTTCGCCGACCGCGAGGCGACCGGCCACCGTGTTGCCGCCCCAGAATAGGGTCGTGAGGGCAAGCATCAGGAAGGCGTTGCCGTAGGTCAGGTCGCCAAAGCGTTTTACCAGCGCGTACATCGGATCCGTCGGGTGGAGAGGTATCGGAAGGCCCATGGGTAACGGATTGGCACGCCGGCGCAAGGTCATTGTTTTGTATACCGACTTATACTGTTGGAGATAATGAATTTGATCTTTTCCAAAATGGAAAAGGTCATGGGTGACCTCCGGCGATTGACGATCGGCCACTTTGACCCCAAAACACCGGCCAACGCATCACGTACGAGATCGATCACAGGAGCTGACCAATGACCGGCCGCATCGACGCCCATGGATTGCAAGTCGCCAGGGTTCTTTATGACTTCGTCAACGAAAAGGCCCTGCCGGAAACCGGCGTTGATCGAGACCATTTCTGGAAAAGCCTTTCGGAGCTGATCCACGATCTCGCACCGAAGAACAGGGCTCTCTTGGTCAAGCGCGACATGCTGCAGGAAAAAATCGATGCCTGGCACAAGGCCCATCCGGGCACGCCCGACATGGCCGGCTACAAGGCGTTTTTGCAGGAGATCGACTATCTGGTTCCGGAAGGTCCGGATTTCTCCGTCGGCACGACCGACATCGACCCGGAGATCGGCGAGGTGGCAGGTCCGCAGCTCGTCGTCCCGGTGATGAACGCACGTTACGCTCTCAACGCCGCCAACGCCCGCTGGGGATCGCTCTACGACGCTCTTTACGGCACCGATGCCATGGGCTCCAGGCCTGCCGGCAAGGGCTTCGATCCGGCTCGCGGCAGCGAAGTGATCGCCTATGCCCGCAAGGTTCTGGACGAGGCGGCACCGCTTTCCAGCGGAAGCTGGGCCGATGTCACCGGCTTTGCCATCCGTGAGGAAGCCTTGGTTATCACGACGGAAAACGGTTCCGTCACGCTCGCCGATCCTGCGCAGTTTGCCGGCTATTCCGGCGATGTTGACAGCCCCTACAAGGTGCTGCTTGTCAGGAACGGCCTGCACCTGGAAATCGAAGTCGACGGAAACCATCCGATCGGCAAGACGGACAAGGCCCAAATCGCCGACGTCATCGTGGAGTCGGCCATGTCCACCATCATGGACTGCGAGGATTCCGTTGCCGCCGTCGATGCGGAGGACAAGGTCGTCGTCTATTCCAACTGGCTCGGACTGATGAAGGGCGACCTGGAGGAGACGTTCGAGAAGGGCGGCGAGACGGTGACCCGGCGCATGAACGGCGACCGCAACTATACGGCACCGGATGGCAGCGCCCTGACCCTGCATGGCCGTTCGCTCCTGCTGGTGCGCAACGTCGGTCATCTCATGACCATCGATGCGGTGCTGGACCGCGACGGCAACGAGGTGCCGGAAGGCCTGCTCGACGGCATGATCACCTCGCTGATCGCCCTGCACGACATCGGCCCGAACGGCCGTGAACTCAACAGCCGCGCCGGCTCGGTCTATATCGTCAAGCCGAAGATGCACGGGCCCGAGGAAGTTGCCTTTGCCTGCGAGATCTTCGACCGGATCGAGGACGCGCTCGGCCTGAAACGAAACACGCTCAAGATGGGCATCATGGACGAGGAACGCCGCACCACGGTGAACCTCAAGGAATGCATCCGCCAGGCAAAGGACCGGGTCTTCTTCATCAATACCGGTTTCCTCGACCGCACCGGCGACGAGATGCACACGTCCATGGAAGCCGGTCCGATGATCCGCAAGGGCGACATGAAGGCAGCGACCTGGATCAGCGCCTACGAGAACAACAATGTCGATGCCGGTCTTGCCTGCGGACTGCCGGGACATGCCCAGATCGGCAAGGGCATGTGGGCAATGCCCGACCTCATGAACGCAATGCTGGAGCAAAAGGTCGGCCACCCCATGGCCGGCGCCAACACGGCCTGGGTGCCGTCGCCGACCGCGGCGACGCTGCACGCGCTCCACTATCATAAGGTTGCAGTCAAGGACCGTCAGAACGAGCTCAAGGCGCGAAACGCCGCCAAGCTCGAGGACATCCTGTCCATTCCCGTTGCCGAGCGGCCCAATTGGGAGCCTGAGGACATCCAGGCCGAGCTCGACAACAATGCGCAAGGCATTCTCGGATATGTCGTGCGCTGGGTGGAACAAGGCGTCGGTTGCTCCAAGGTGCCGGACATCAACGATGTCGGTCTGATGGAAGACCGGGCGACGCTTCGCATCTCGTCCCAGCACATCGCCAACTGGCTGCATCATGGCGTTGTCAGCCGCGAACAGGTTCTGGAGACGTTGAAGCGCATGGCTGCCGTCGTCGACGGACAGAATGCAGGCGATCCCCTCTATCGGCCGATGGCCGCCGATTTCGACGGGTCGGTCGCCTTTCAGGCGGCCTGCGAACTGGTCTTCGAAGGCACGAAACAGCCGAACGGCTACACCGAGCCGGTGCTGCATCGCCGCCGGATCGAGTTCAAGGCAAAGTCCGCGGCCTGACCCGTCTGTTGCGAACGGCCGCGGAGTGATCCTGCGGCTGTTCCTCCAACCGAAGTTTTCACGCGATGCGTGCAAATCGCGCAGGTGTCTTGAATTTCGCGAATGGTAAACAGGTGAAAATCAGCCTGAATCTCCAATGCCGACCGGCCATTGCGGGTGCTTCAAAAGCTGTATTTATTTCAATCGATTAGGGTCATTTACCGTCCGTTATCCATAACCGCTTCCGGATGCGTGCCTTTACGACTTCAGATGCGAAAAAAGTTAAGTTGCATCATCTGGAGTCGATGATGTTAACAGTCCTCTCGTGCATTGCCTTCGAGCATGATCCGCTGTTTGTTGCCCTGGCCGTAATAATATTAACGGCCGGAGCTGTGCTGACCATGCGTCTGTTCGCAAGGGTGCGGCGCACGCAGGGCAATCTCAAATACATGTGGCTGCTGCTGTCGGGCCTGATCTCCGGCGGCACGATCTGGAGCACTCATTTCGTGTCCATGATCGCGTATCAAAACCCCTTCATCCTTGGTTACGACCTTGCGTTGACCGCGTTTTCCCTGCTTGCGGCCATTGCCGGAACGACTGCCGGGCTTCTGATTGCCAGCATCACTCAAAGGTCGGTCCTGATCGAGGTTGGCGGGCTGGTCTTCGGGCTCTCCATCGCGGCGATGCATTTCACGGGCATCGCGGCGCTTCAGGTGTCGGGCATTCTCACCCAGTCGACGCCCTTCGTGGTCGCCTCGGTCGTCCTGGCCTGCATCTTCGGCATGCTGGCGACGGGCCGCATCGCCCGTCCGGTCACGCGCTACTGCAAATACGGCGCAGCGGTCAGTTTCATCCTGGCGGTTGCGAGCCTGCATTTCGTTGCGATGGCCGGCGTGGATCTGCTGCCGCTTCGCCTGGATGGTGACGTTCAGGACCTGGTGTCCAACCAGCTCGTGGGCATCGCGGTGGTGGTCACGATGGGCGTCCTGATGCTGTCGGCGGTGATCACCTACTCGATCGACAGCATGAATACGGAGACTGCGGATCTTCGCATCAACCATATCGCCCATCACGATCCGCTGACCGGGCTGCCGAACCGGCGCGGGCTTGACCGTCACCTTGATGATTTCGTTTCGCGCGTTTCCATGGACAACGCCCGCCTCGTGGTCATGAGCTGCAATCTGAACAGGTTCAAGGAAGTCAACGAAGTGCTCGGCCACGCCGGCGGCGACGCTCTGCTGCGTCATGTCGCCAAATGCTTCATGGAGAACCTGGAAGCGGACGAATACGCGGCGCGGATCAGCGGTGATGAATTCGTCATCGTCGGCAAGGCCGTCTACAACCGGAACTACATTCTGGATCTGTGCAAGCGGGTCCAGAAGCTGGTGGCTTTGCCGATGACCTGGCAGGGCGAGGAGATCCGTGCCGGCTGCAGCGTCGGATACGCAACCTATCCGGATCATGCCTCCACCGGTCCGAAGCTGCTGGAAGCCGCCGAACGGGCCATGCGCCGGGCCAAGGCGGCCGGCGGCAACACGGCACTTTGCTACGACGCCGACCAGGACGAGCAGACCCGGGACCGAAGTGCGCTCGCCATGGATTTGCGCAACGCTCTCGGAAACGGCGAATTCGAGCTTTTCTACCAGCTGCAGAACGACGTCACTTCGCGGGAAGTGACCGGCACCGAAGTGCTGCTGCGCTGGAACCATCCGACCCGCGGCAAGGTGCCACCGAACGAATTCATCCCGATCGCCGAGGAAACCGGGCAGATCCGCGAAATCGGCGCCTGGATCATCCGCACTGCCTGCCGGGAAGCGGCCTCCTGGCCGAACCAGGTCAAGATCGCGGTCAATGTCGCGCCGGTGCAGCTCTCGGACAACAACTTTCCGGATGTCGTGGCCCACGCGCTCGAGGAAAGCGGACTTAAGCCGTCCCGCCTGGAACTGGAAATCACCGAAACGGGCATCGTTGCCGACACCGCCCACGCATTGCAGATCATCCACCAGCTCAAGCGGCTCGGCGTCGGCATCGCAATGGACGACTTCGGCACCGGCTATTCGTCCCTCGCGACGCTTCAGGCCTTTCCTTTCGACAAGATCAAGATCGATCGGGAATTCATCAAGGATCTTGGCGGCAACAGGCAATCCGAAGCCATCGTCAAGGCGACCATCATCCTGGGCGAAAGCCTCGATATTCCGGTGCTGGCCGAAGGTGTCGAGACAGAGGAACATCTCGGGTTCCTTGCCGCGCAAGGCTGCAACCAGGTGCAGGGTTTTCTTTTCGGCCGGCCCATGCCGGTTGGCGACATCCGCCATGTCCTGATGCAGTCGATCGCGAACAAGGTTGAGGAAGTTGCCGCCTTGCCTGCCTCTGCCCAGGCCCCGGGTCCGGCGACAGAATTTGCGTTTGTCAGCAAAGTGGCGTGAGGGAAGGGCAAGGCTCCAGGAATCACCGCCCGAGTGTCATCCCCGCAAAAGCGGGGACCCGGGAAACCTCATGATCTGTTTTTGTAGCAAAGCGCCATCAACCGTGAGTTCTGGATCCCAGTGCTCCGCCTCGCTCCGGGTGGGATGACGACGGCGTGTGCCGCAGCGGCGGTCGCGACACCAGTACTGCCATCGGCCGACGCTCTTAAAGCGGGAATGCCGGACGTTCCTGAAGCCCCAGATGCAGCTCGTTGCCCCTGTAGGGATGCGCTCGCGCCACCTCCTCATTCAGGTCATGGCCCAGCCCGGGTTCGTCGGAAGGAATGACATAGCCGTCCTCCCACCGGATGGGCGTCCTCAACAGGTCCGCGTAGAAGCCGTCGAAGGTTCGGATGGACTCCAGCACCAGAAAATTCGGGCTGCAGGTGGCAAGCTGGATATTGGCGAGCGCCACCAGCGGGCCGCAATAGAGATGCGGGGCGATCTGGGCGGAATGGCACTCGGCCATGGCGGCAATCTTCTTGGCCTCCAGCAATCCGCCGACCCGGCCGAGATTCATCTGCAGGATGCTGGCAGCACCGGTCTCCAGAACGCGGGAAAACTCGTACTTGGTGCAGAGCCGCTCGCCAGTCGCAACCGGAATGGACGTAAATCGGGCAACCTCGGCCATGTCCTCCGGCTTTTCCGGCGGGATCGGCTCTTCGAACCACAGCGGGTCATAGGCTTCGATGCGGCGGGCGAGGCGTTTGGCGCCGGAAACCGTGAACTGGCCGTGGGTGCCGAAGAGAAGATCGGCTTTCGGGCCGACAGCGGCGCGAATTGTGCGGCAGAAGGCTTCGGACCTGTCCAGGTCCTCAAGGCTCGGCTGATGGCCGTCATAGATCGTGTAGGCTCCGGCCGGGTCGAACTTCACCGCCGTAAAACCCTGGTCGACCGCCTTGACGGCCGCTTCCGCGGCCATGCCCGGATCGTTGTAGACATTGGGCTTGGCAGGGTCCGGATAGACGTCGCCTTCCAAGGGATAGAGATAGGTATAGGAGCGCAGCCGCTCATGCACCTTTCCGCCCAGTAGCTGATAGGCGGGCTTTCCCGCCGCCTTGCCGATAATGTCCCAGCAGGCCATCTCGAGGCCTGACAGCACGCCCATCACGGTGACGTCGGGCCGCTGGGTGTAGCCGGCGCCGTAGGTCTTGTGCCACAGCGTCTCGATATGGTGAGGGTCCGCACCTTCAAAGTGACGCTGGAAGACGTCCTTCGCCATCTCTGCCACCAGATGCGGGCCGAAGGTTGCATTGTAGATCTCGCCATAGCCGATGACACCGCAGGCCGTAACCAGCTTCACAAAGATGAAGTAGCGCCCGCCATGGCGCGGCGGCGCGTTTTCGACGACGAAGGTCTCGATCTGGTCGAGTTTCATTTGGATGCCTAGCTCGCGTTGCTGATCGTTATCGATTTCACTTTGGTATAGGCGTCGAGGCCTTCCCAGCCCTTTTCGCGTCCGTAGCCCGATTTCTTGTTGCCGCCGAAGGGAAGCTCCAGACCGCCGGCCCAGTAATCATTGACCGACACCTGGCCGCAATCCATGGCATGAGCCACCCGCATCGCCCGTCCGACATCCCTGGTGTAGACGCTGGCAACCAGGCCGAATTCCGTGCCGTTGGCAAGCGCGACGGCTTCCTCTTCCGTCTCGAAGGTCTGAACGGAAAGAACGGGTCCGAAGATCTCTTGAAGGACGGCAGGGTCGTCCGGCGCCAGATCGGCGATGATCGTCGGCTGGAAGAACCAGCCCTTGCCGGTGTCGGCATCGGTAGCGACATCGCCGCCTGTCAGGATATTGGCTCCGCGCGCCCTGGCCGCGTCCACATGAGCCTTGATGCGCGACAGGTGCAGCTCGGAATTGATTGCGCCCATGTCCGGCGCGGTCAGCCCGTGGGCTGTCCGGATCTTCGCCGCCCGTTCGGCGAGGGTCGCCAGCACGTCGTCACGGATTTTCCTGTGCAGGATCAGGCGCGAGCCGGCGGAACAGATCTGGCCGGAATTGGAGAAGATCGCCCAGTAGGACCCGTCCGCCACCTTTTCCGGATCGGCATCGGCAAAGGCGATCAGCGGCGACTTGCCGCCAAGTTCCAGCGTCAGCCTGGTGACATTCGGTGCTGCCATCTGCGCGACGTTGACCCCGGTCGTGACCGAACCGGTAAAAGTCAGCTGCTTGATGCGCGGATCGCGCGCCATCTTCGCACCTACGTCGCCGCCAAGCCCGGTGACGACATTCACCAGCCCGTCCGGCACTCCGGCTTCGGACATGAGCTCGGCCATCACCAGGGCCGTGAAGGGCGTGGTCTCGGCCGGCTTGGCAACGACGGAGCAGCCCGCCGCCAGGGCGGGAGCGACACCGCGGGCAAAGGTGGAGGTTGGATAGTTCCACGGAATGATGTGCCCGGTTACGCCGACCGGTTCGCGCAGGGTAAAGGCCGTGTAGTCTGGGCCCAGGTTGACTGAGCGCCCGTCGAGCTTGTCGGCAGCGCCCGCGTAATACTCGAAAAGGCGCGCCGAGGACTGCACATCGCCTTGTGCTTCGGCGAGGGTCTTGCCGCTGTCGACGACCTCGATCACCGCCAGCCGGTCGGCATTCTCGCGGAAGACGCGGGCAACGTCGTTCAGGATGCGGCAACGCTCGCCCGGCGACACCCGGCGCCAGTGCGCGGCGGCCTTTTCGGCCGCTTCGATGGCCCGGTCCATGTCGTCTTCGCTGCCTAGAGAGAATTCTGCAAAAGCTTCGGCACGGCCGGGATCAAAGCTTTCCATCTTGCGGTTGGCGGGCGGAGTTCTGCTGCCGCCGATAAAGTGGCCATCGGGCAGGGCGGCCAGCTTGCCGGTTGTCAGATAGTCTTTGGCGATGTCCTGAACGGTCATGAGAGGGCTCGCTTCTGGTCTTCGAGAATGAGATCTGCCCCCCTGAGGGCCAGCATCATGGTGGGGGCGTTGGTATTGCCTGAGGTAATGTTCGGAAAGGTGGAGGCATCGACGACGCGAAGTCCTTCGACACCATGCACTTTCAGCCGGCTGTTGACCACCGTCGCCTCCCGGTCTTCCCCCATGCGGCAGGTCGAGACCGGATGGAAGACGGTGCTGGCCCGCGCCCTGAAATCCGCCAGGAGACCGGCATCATCCAGCGCGCCGAGCTGCGGTGCGACCGGACTTTCGACCAGGGCACTCAGCGCCTTGCTTGCCATCAGCCGCTGGCACAGCCGGCCGCCGTCGATGACGGACTGCCGGTCCTCTTCGGTCGACAGGGAATTCGGCCGAATCGCCGGCGCGACCGTTGCATCGGCACTTCGGATATCGATCCGGCCGCGGCTGGTCGGGCGCGCCGGCTGGGCGCAGATGATGAAGCCGTTGAAGGGATCTATCCTGAGGCGCGTCCTGTCCTTGTACGGCACCAGCCGGTAGCTGATCGGATTGAAATAGAGCTGCTGATCCGGCCGGTTGAGCTCTCGCCGCGAGCGCACGAAGCCACCGCACTGGTTGACGGAGAGGGCAAGCGGCCCCTTGCGTGTGAGCGCATATCGCAGGGCTGCGATTGCCTGACCGGCGAGAGGCCGCAGGATGGCGTTCAGTGTCGGTTCCCTGGCGCGAAAGGTGAAATTCGCCGCCAGATGGTCCTGCAGATTGCCGCCGACATTGTTGTTGGCGTGGATGACCGGAATGCCGAGATCCGACAGAAGCGCACCCGGCCCGACACCGGAGAGCTGCAAGAGTTGCGGTGAGCCGATGGCTCCGGCCGAGAGGATCACTTCCCGCCTGGCAAAAAGTGTTTCGCCCGTAATGAGTTCGACGCCTTGCGCCTTTTTGCCCGCAAAGACAATCCGGCGCACCTGGGAATTGGCGCGAAGAACGAGATTGCGGCGCGACAGAGCAGGGCGCAGGAACGCGCGCGCGGAGGAGCAGCGCTGTCCGTTCCGCGTGTTGATCTGGTAGATGCCGCCGCCTTCCGGGGCGTCGCCGTTGAAATCGTCGGACCAGGGAAGATCCGCCTCCCGGATCGCGGCGAAGAAGTGTCGGTTCACCTTGTGGATCTGGTCGGAGACGTTTTGAACGTGGATCGCTCCGTTCCCCGTCTTCTCGCCGACGGCGTTGACCTTTGTTTCCAGCCGCTCATAGGTGGCTCTTGCTGCCGTCCAGTCCCACCCTTGCGCACCGGAGGCTTCCCAGTCCTCGAAGTCGCCCGGCAGGCCGCGGCAATAGACCATGGCATTGATCGAACCCGAGCCGCCGAGCAGTCGGCCGCGCGGCCAATAGCTGCTGCGTCCGCCAAGGCCCTCGTCCGGCTCGGTCATGAAGCGCCACGTGCGTTTGGGATCGGAGTTGAGCTTGCCGTAGCCAAGCGGCAGGGAAACCCATGGCGAGCCGTCCGAACCGCCCGCTTCCAGAAGCAGAACCGAAGTCCCGGGATCGGAGCTGAGGCGTTCCGCCAGAATGCAGCCGGCCGAGCCGGCACCCACGATGATGTAGTCAACCTTGTCCATGCCGAAACGCCGTTGAAGTGACTTGCAAAAGGCAGTTTCGGCGAGGCGGAGATTTTCCTGAAACGAAAAATCATTTGGTATAACATCGAAAAAATTTGAAGGAACGCGCCGAGAAAAACAGGAATGATCGGCTGATGGACGGAAGCACCAAACACGCATCATGGAAGACCGGGGCGGGCAGTATTGGCCTATAACCTGCCTCCACTGACCTGGCTGCGGGCCTTCGAGGCGGCGGCGCGGCTGGGCAATTTCACACGCGCGGCGGAAGAACTCCTGATTACGCCTGCCGCCGTAAGTTACCAGGTGCGCCAGCTTGAGCAGCTCCTCGGTTACCCGCTGTTCGATCGTGTTCATCGCGAGCTGGCATTGACGCGTCTCGGCCAGACCTATCTGCCGACCGTGGAAAAGGCCTTTTCGGATCTGTCGATTGCGACGGTCTCCGTCTTCGGCGAGCGCGACCGTCAGCCGGTCCGCTTTCGCTGCCTGGCGAGTTTCGGGCATCTCTGGATGATCCCGCGCCTGCGCGCCTTCCAGGAGGCCCATCCCGGCGTCGTCCTGCAGATGATCTCGGCCTCCTGGGCGGAAACGCTGAGCCCGGAACTCTTCGACATCGATATCCGCTTCGGCGACGGCAGCTGGAGCGATGGCGCCGTTACCTTCCTCCTCAACGATCCCATCATTCCTGTCTGTCACCCGGATCTGGCACTTGTCTCGGGCGCGCACGACCTGGAGGCGCTGGCCGAGGCGCCCCGACTCGATATCATGGGAGTGATCGACACCTGGGAGAGCTTCTTCCGCAGCTTTGGTCATCCGGTGCCGAAGCGCAACGGGCTGCAGGTCGACCAGACACTGTCCGCGCTGGAACTGGCATCCCTCGGCCATGGCCATGCGCTGGCACTGGGGACCCTGGCCCGGCCCTATCTCGACAGCGGACGGCTGACCCGCTCATCCGAGAAAGCCTTAAAAAGCCGCCACAGCTACTATCTCGTCACCGACGGGCCGCGCCAGGCCCTCAGTGCCGATGCTCAGATCTTCTGCGACTGGATGATCCGGGAAATGAGTGAGGGAGGATGATGCACCCGTTTTGTGCTGATTTCAGCAATTGATGCGCGTGCGCTCAAGGCGTCTTTCACCTCATCCTGAGGAGGACCGTAGGTCCGTCTCGAAGGATGGGCCGCTTGCTCCTGCGTTTGCCGCCGATCCTTCGAGACAACGCTTGCGCGCTTACTCAGGATGAGGTCGGAGGGAGGCATTTCGCTAAACTGTCCCCCCTCAGTCGCTCGGAAAGGCAAACTCGAGCAGCCGTTCGATCGGGTCGAGCGGCTTGGGGTCGCGATAGCGATTGAGGTCCAGCAAGCCGGCCTGCAGCGCGTCCTGCGCATTGAGGCCGGCCTGAACCCTGTCGAAGACGGACCAGAAGTCTTCGGCTGTTCGCCGGACGCCGAAGCGAGCAACGACGTCGATATAGTCGTCCTGGGTTCGGATTCCGCGGACCGTTTCGACAAAGCCGTCGAGCTCCACCTCCTTCAGCCGGAAGATGAAATTCGGATAGCTGCTGAACTGGCCCGGCACGACCGTCAGGCTGTCGTCTTTGGGTTCCCGGCGCAGGTCCTCGTTGAAGATGAAGGCGACATTGCTGTGGGCCATGTCGTGGATGATGGTGAAGATGTCGTCGCCCCGGTCCGTCTCCACCAGCAAGACCGCAATATCGGGCATGAAGCGGGCAAAGGGGGCAGGCCTTGCGGTGAGCGGCCGCAGTTTGCCGGCCGGGGTCCCGGCGGCAGCGCAACTGTCTCCCTTGCAGCGGTTGATCGGGTCCGTTTCCTGCCAGAGTTGCGGTTTCCTCCGCAGGAGTTCCGTCAGAAACTCCGCCTTGGGCTGGCCCGTGCGGTAGGTGATCGCGGTAGGCGAAGTCGTATCGAGGGCACTTTCCTTCCACTTGTCCACCAGGCTGACAAGCGGGCCGCGATACCAGCTTTCGTGCAGCCTCATGCGGCTGTCGGCCGGCAGGAAGGAAAGAAAGATACGCTCCCCTTCACGTCGCAGGCTGTCCATGTAGAGCCGGGTCGTCAGCTGGTGTTCCACATTGCCGAAGACGTCGAAGCCGGCGACCAGATTGTAATAGATCCGTTCGAAGAGCGGGAAGTCGATCACCCAGGCGGTTTCGGGCACGGCACCGACAAAGCCCCTGACGACGGAGGCCGAAGAGAAGTTGCGGTAGACGGTGAGGCGGGCATCGGTGTTCGTACCGTCGCCGTCCCAGATATCCGCGTAATCCGGCCCGCCCTCGGTCCGGATCCTGTGCGCATAGCGCGCCCGACGGTAATCCTGGTACCTGACCGGCCCGAGCGACAGGAAGCTCTCCAGGCGCTGCGACAGCTTGCCGTCATCCTGTGCCACGGGCAGTTCCAGGATCGGGATCGCCTTTTCCAGATAGCCCGGGTCAGTGACGGAGAGATCGGCATCCGGCGCAAGGAACGACACCCAGAACCGGTCCTCGATCACATTCACCGCGACCTGGCCATAGCAGACCGGACCACGGATGAACGAGCGCACGAAGTAGAGCGCATCATCGAGCAGGAACTGATAGCGGCTGCGTGCCGGGATCGCGCGAAAGGTTGAAAGCGGGTTGCCGCCTGCGGCCTTCGAATAATCGGGCAGCACATCGAGCGACCAGTCCGGCGCGGCGAAAAGCGTCTGGTAGCGCTGCAGCCGCCTGGGGCCGATCTCGTAGACCATGTGCTCCTTGTGCAGCACCGCGCCGGCGACCGGCACGAGCCGGTAGTGGAAGGGGCCGCCCGGATCGTCGAAGGGCCGGCGCGTCGGGATTTCGTCCGGCGCGGCTCCGGGACCGGTCCGTGAGCGGATCAGGCGGAAGAACCGGTCCGGGGCGTCTCCTTCCAGATGAAGATGGGCCAGAAAGAGATGCTCGTAGAGATAGCGCGCGACCAGCCTGTCCTTGAGCGCTTCCCGATTGAGATAGGTCTCGATTGCCGCAAGCTGATCCGTGACGTCTGCAGGGAGGACATCCGTTGCCGGCGGGACCGGCGCTCCGGCTCTTGCCCACTCGAGCAACCGTGCATAGTCCTGCTGCGGGAGCGGCGCCATGGCGAAGGGCATGCCGCCATCTGGATGGTCCGCAAGATAATCCTTCATCTCGTCATGAGCCGGGCAGGAAGAAGAACGCCGAGGCGAGATGTCGATACTGTCCGGCAGGGGCGCACCGAGTTTGAAAGAGCTTTCCCGCCCCGCCAGCAGCAGCTGTTCCAGGATCGAGGGCTGGTCTCCGGCATCGGCGCGCGCTGTCGCACTCTTGTCCGTGACCGAGAAGAAGCCTTTCCCGCGCCAGCCGGATACGGTGGTGGCATCGATGCCGAGCCGGGTAAGGGGAGCGTCCTCCAGCCGGGAGGACTGGTAGACCTTCTCCTTGCTGGCGCCGCGCAGCCAGCCTTCGGGCGACGAAAGTTTCAGCTGGCAGGGAGCATCGTAGCAGCCATGGCAGACCACGCAGCGCTTGTTGAGCACATCCTCGATACCTGCTGCCGCCGTTTGCGGGCTTTCCTGCGCCCGGGCGAAATGACCGGGGCTGCCTGAGAGCAGCGAAGCCGCGAACATGAGAGCAAGACTGGCAAGCGCGCGCTTCAGCCGCGCTCTGAAGTAGCGGAACCTGCCTGTTCGTTCAGCCCTCATCGTCTTCCATCCGCGGGCGGACCTTGCGCGTCGGGTCGTCCGGGCCCTTGTAGGCGATAAGATAGGCCCAGGCTGCATAGGCCGTGATCGCTGCCATGATATAGACCCATGTGGTATTGCCGGCAGCATATTCGACGCCGGTCCAGCCGGCGCAGAAGGCGACCAGAACGATCCTGCGCCAGAGCGCATCAAACCAGGGATGTTCAACGGGACCAAACACAGTTTTGCCTTCCTTTTGCGTCATCTGGGCGGTGGCGGCAGGAGCTTGCCTGACGTTGCGGGAGCTTCAAGCGCTTGCAAAATCAGGCGAAACCTGCGTTTCACTCACTGATTACACCTTGAAACCTGTCTCTGAACAAGGGAATGTGCCAAAGGTCCTTTCCCTACCGATCCCGGTCTCGGAATTTCATGTTGATAAGAGGAGCCCTGCTTCCGACATGCTGCCTGCGCTCGATCTCCTGACAGCCAATGACACGCCCGGTCAGCACGCTCCGTCCTATTATGCCGCGACCGCCAACCGCCAGACCGCGCATCCGGTGCTGGAGGGTTCCCAGACCTGCAGCGTCTGCGTCATCGGCGGCGGTTACACCGGTCTTTCGGCAGCCCTGCATCTGGCCGAGCGCGGCATCGATGTCATTCTGCTGGAAGCCAACCGGATCGGCTGGGGCGCTTCGGGGCGCAATGGCGGCCAGGTCGGCTCGGGCCAGCGCATGGACCAGACCGTGCTGGAAGAGAGACACGGCAAGTCCCACGCAAGACTGCTGTGGGATCTTGCCGAAGATTCCAAGGCGCTGGTCAAGCATCTGATCGAAAGGCACCAGATCGCCTGTGACTACACGCCGGGTGTTTTGCATGCCGATCACCGCAAGAGTTTTGTCGAGGAAAGCCGCGACTATGTCGAGCACCTGCGGCTTGCCTACGGCTACGAGGACATCCGTTTCGTCGGACCGGACGAGATCGGCGAGCATGTCGGCAGCCCGCGCTATTACGGCGGAACGCTGGATATGGGGGCAGGGCATCTGCACCCGCTCAATTTCGCGCTCGGTCTCGGCGCCGCTGCGGAAGCAGCGGGCGCAAGGCTCTTCGAGGAAACCAGGGTTACGGCTCTGGCCGGCAAGGGCACGGGGCGGCTCAACGTGAAGACGGAGCACGGCGAAGTGCGGGCGGATCATGTCATCCTGGCCTGCAACGGCTATCTCGGCCGCCTCGACCGGGAGACCGCGGCGCATGTCATGCCGATCAACAACTTCATCGTCGCGACCGAGCCGTTTTCGGAAGACGAGGCAAGGAAGATTATCCGCAACAATGTCGCCGTAGCGGACAGCAAGTTCGTGATCAACTATTTCCGGCTGTCCGCCGATCACCGCCTGCTCTTCGGCGGCGGCGAGAACTACGGCTACCGTTTCCCGGAAGATATCAGGGAGTTCGTGCGCGCACCGATGCTGGAGATCTTCCCGCAGCTTGAAGGCGTCGGCATCGATTATGGCTGGGGCGGCACGCTGGCAATTACACCCAGGCGCATGCCCTATTTTGCGAGGCTCGCCCCTAACATGATGACCGCCGGCGGATATTCCGGACACGGCGTAGCCATGGCGACCCTCGGCGGGCAGATCATGGCCGAAGCGGTAACGGGGACGGCCGGCCGTTTCGACGTCTTCGAGCGGCTGAACATACCGGCATTTCCGGGCGGCGACCGGCTGCGGTTCCCGCTGCTGGTCCTGGCGATGACCTGGTTCTCGCTTCGGGACAGGCTCGGGTTCTGACATGCTTCAGCCCCGCCTCGATACGCGCCGCACCATCGGCAGCTACTGGGAAGCCAGCGTTCCGCAGCCCAAAACGGACCGGCAGCTGATCGGCAACGCCGTGTTCGACGTCGCGGTGATCGGTGGCGGTTTTGCCGGCCTCAGCGCCGCGCTTCGTCTTGCGCAGGCCGGAGTTTCGGTCTGCGTGCTGGAGGCGGAGCACGTCGGTTACGGCGCTTCCGGCCGCAACGGCGGTTTCTGTTGCATGGGCGGCACAAAGCTGGACGAGCGTCAGCTGATCCGCAAGTTCGGCCTCGAGGAAGCCCGCCGCTTCGTCGCCTATCAGGTTGCCGGCATCAATCTGGTCGCCTCGCGCCTCGACAGTTGGGGCGTCGATGCAGATCGTCATTCGCAGGGGGAAATCTACCTGGCTCACCGGCCGAAGGATTTTGCCGGGTTTCAGGCCCAGGCCGCATTCCTGAAGGAGACATTCGGCGTCAAGGCCAGGGTCCTTGCGAAAGACGATCTGGAGGCGGAGGGCTTCGGCGGACCGAATTTCCATGGCGGTCTTCGTGTTCCCTACGGCTTTGCTCTCAATCCGATGGCCTATGTCCTGGCACTCGCGGATGAGGTGCGCCGTGCCGGTGGCAAGATCTTCGGCAAGTCACCCGTCACTGGACTGACACGGGATGGCGAGCGCTGGCATCTGGAAACCGAGCATGGCTTCGTGCGCGCAAGGAAGGTTTTGCTCGCCGGCAATGGCTATGCCCGGGAAGACGTACCCAGGTGGCTGCATGGCCGCACGCTTCCGGTCATGTCGACGATCCAGGTGACGCGTCCGCTGACCGACGCCGAACTGTCGGCACAGGGCTGGACGGCCGATACGATGGCCTCCGATACGAGAGTGCTCTTGCACTACTTCCGGCTGCTGCCGGATCGCCGCTTCCTGTTCGGCACCCGCGGCGGCGTCTTCGAGAACGCTCAGTCGCTCGCCGCCGTCGAGAGGAATGCACGGTCCGATTTCGAGACAATGTTTCCCGCCTGGGCCGGGATCGAGACCGACTACAGCTGGTACGGCCACGTGTGCCTTGCGAAGGCCCTGACGCCGTTTGTCGGTGAGGTGCCGGGCCTTGACGGCGTGTACGCGGCCATGGGCTGGCATGGCAGCGGCATTGCCATGGCGTCGATTTCGGGCGAGAAGGTTGCCGGATTGATCCTTGGCACACTTCAGCCGGAGGACCTGCCGGCGCCCTTGCGTCGGCCGTTCCGCAAATTTCCCCTGCCGGCCCTGCGCAAGCTTTATTTGCAGGGCGCCTACTGCTGGTACGGCTGGCAGGACAGGTAGCAGGGCTGCGCGGATATTCCTGCTGCCGCCCGGCTGTTGGATTACTTCACTTCGATAATGTACTTGTCGGTGACGTTCCGGATATCCGCGGCGCCGGACGTGTACATGTTCATGACGAACCCGACCTTGAAGACATCTTCGCCCCGAAAACCTTTGTTGGGTTGATAGACGACGAGCGAAGCCTTGACGTCCTTGCCTGCGCAGCGGCCGGTGCGCTCGTCGAGCTTCACGGAGACGACCCTGAAACTGACTTTGCCGTGTTTGGGAGCTTCCTTGATCTTGAAGTCAGGGATTTTCCCGGCCGTGCAATCAGGGTTGTAGATCGAGTGATACGCGACGGCGCTGGCCTTGTTGGCCGGAACGGTTCGCCGGACGGTATCCGCGATTGCGGTCGTGGCAACAAATATGACCATCAGAAAACTTAAAAGAAATCGCATCGCACGCTCCTGTTATTATTGCGAAGGGGCAATACCTATCTCGCGCTCTGATTGCAACAGGTGAAATAGCATTCAGAAGTGCATCGCTCGCCCATGTTGCAAATTTGTCCGGGCCGATATCGCTTGATCGAAGCTCACGCATCTGCTTGGACGCAGGCGAAAAAATGGACTGGCCGGGTGAGTCGGAATTCCTCATCAAATGATCCAACATTGTCGAGAAATGCGCTAAGCCGGGTCTTGCGTGGCGCTCGGCGGACCGATCGGCCTCGTCGCCGAGGGTGAGCATGGCCCTCTTGGATATGCCGTCGGCGTGGCCGATACGCGCGGGCATGAACAACGGCTCGAGCGGGAATGGTGGCCGGACCTCAGGCGGCGCTATCCATGTCCTGCCGGTGATCCGTCAGGCTGGTCCGCCGGCCAAAGGCGGATCTGGTCCATTCACCACCCCGCCGTGGTTCCCGAAGAGGTGGTGAGCCGCTTCCCGGCGCATATCCATATGAACCTGCTGCCCGAAGCGCAGGCCCGCCGCCTGGGGGCGCGGCAACTGGACAGCTGGCGTGCGGCTGCCCGCGCAAGAGGCGTCGGGGCCGTCCATGCTGCTGTCGGCGCATCCAATACCGGCGGTCTGGCCGTTTGGACCGCACGCGGCTTTCTTCCGCTGATGAAAGAACCGCAAATCGGAACTGCGCGCACGATCTGGTGCGGCAGGTCACTGTGATCGGAACGAATCGTCGCGGCGCCTGACCACCGCAACATTCACCTCCCGCCAGATTTCGAAGCCGAGCTTTCGGTAAAGCGCGATGGCGCCGTGGTTGTCCGCATAGGCATGCAGGAACGGAGTGTCGCCGCGAGCCCGGATTGCAGCGGCAACATGAAGGGAGAGGCTCGACGCAAGGCCCATGCCCCGGAAGTCCGGATGGGTGCAGATACCACTGATTTCAGTGAAGCCCGGCAGGCTCAGCCGCGTTCCCGCCATGGCGGCAAGGCGGCCGTCGCGTTTGACCCCGAAGAACGTACCAAGTTCGGGCGTGCGGGCGGTAAAAGGGCCCGGCTTCGTCAGCTCGGCCAGAGCTACCATCTCAGAAATGTCGGACCGGTGGAGGGGCACAATCCCGGCTGCGGAAGCGCTGTCTGACTTCGGATCGATCTCGGTCATCAGCACGCCGACGGCAGTGACGCCGGCTTCCAGTTCGTCCGGCAGGGCAATCTCCTCTGCCTGCACCAGATAGGCCTGGTCGCCGTCCGGGCCGATCAGGCGGCCGAGGGCGGAAAGGGCCTCGGGCGAGTTGTCCCGCGTTGCTGCGAAGGGGGAAATCTCGGGGTCGAAGCGCCGGGCAAGGGAATTGCCCCGCGACAGAGGCTGCTGTCTGGAAGTCAGTGCGGACCAGACAACGCGGTTGAGGCTTTTGCCTGCGGCAAGGTCAGTCATAGCTGCGCTCGTGTTGATGCTCGTAGTGCTGCGAGATCTTGTCCCAGCGTTTCAGGATCTTCTGGGCGGCGTCAGGGACGTAGCAGCGGGCATAGTCCGGACCCTGGAACGCGATGATGTCGTCCAGAGACCGGAACCGCATGATCGTCACAAACTCGACCTCGGATTCAAGATCGCGCCGGAGCACCTCGATACCGAGGTATCCTGGAATTCCCTTCGCCTCGATCCCCGGAATGACCTGCGTTGTCAGGACATCAAAATAGCTGTCGGCCAATTCCGGCGTCGTCCAGCCGTGCCAGATGCGCTTGATCATCTATTTTCCTCCCGCGAATTCGGCATCAGGGTTTCCCATGCGGGCCAGGGTGGCTCTGGAAGCCTGCCGGTCAGGGGGCTGTCGGAAAGCGCGGTCTCCAGTGCATCGAGCTGTGCCAGCAGCGGACCCTGAAGGCGCTCGCACATGTCGGCAACAGTCAGCGTGACGGCCGGCCACAGCGTAGCCTTCAGATGGCCGACAAGCGCTTCGCCCTTTTGTGTCAGCGCAATCGTACTGACGCGCCGGTCGCCGTCGGAAGGTTCCGCGGCTACCAGCCCGTCTGCCTTCATTCTGTTGATCATGCGGGTGACGCCCGGCTGGCTTTGCCCGAGAGCCTTTGCCAGATCGCCGATGCTCAACGGGCCTTCCCGGTCAAGCGCCGCCAGCACGGGATTGTGCGGGGTCGGCAGATCCGTACCCGCAAGACTGCCGGCGAGATCCTGCGTCTGTGCCTGAAGTTTCTCTCCGATCCGTTTCAACCGGCTGCCGAGCGTGGCGTAGCCAAGTGCGCGGACAACGTCTTCCACCATGCGATGCTCCATTTTCATAACAGGATATATAACAAGTTATGAGATTGGGCAAGATAGATAACCGCGCGGCAAAGTGATGCAAACGGTGATTTCACGCCGAATGGCGAAAGGCGACCCCGGCCATGCCGGTGGATGACCGGTCAGCCGGGCTCGATGCCATTGGAAACGAGGATTGAAGCGCCGTGTTCAAGAGGAGAGCGATGTAACGCTCCTGGCACTGAAAATTCTTGATTTCAGGTTGCAAAAAGCAATGCCGACCAGAGGCGCGGTGGTCTAGTCGAACTCGGGTCCCCGCGCCCGGTAGGGTGTGATTTCCTTCCAGGCCCGCATCAGCGTGTCCAGTTCGTCGTCGCCGTGGGGCGGCATGACGATCTGGAGTTTGACCAGAAGGTCGCCGTGACCGCCTTCTTTGGTCGGCAGTCCCTTGCCCTTCAGGCGCATGGACTTGCCGCTGGAGGCGTTGGGGGGAATGGTCAGGTTCACCGCGCCCGAAAGTGTGGGCGTGCGCACCTTGGCCCCCAGAACGGCTTCATAGAGCGTCAGTGGCAGGTCAAGGTGCAGGTCGGAGCCCTTGACCTCGAACAGTTTGTGCGGCTTGAAACGGATCTCGACCATGGCATCCCCGGCCGGTCCACCATTGGCGCCCGGATGCCCCTGACCCTTCAGTCGGATCTTCTCGCCTTCCGTCACACCTTTGGGCAGGGTCACGTTCACGGTCTTGCCGCCCGGCAGCGTCACCTGGGTCTTGCCGGAATTGACGATGTCCTCCAGCGATACCCGGGCCACCAGCTCAGCATTGGCTCCCTGGGTTTTCGGTTGCGGTCTCGTTTGCGCACCAGCTCCTGCACCGGGGCCTGCGCCACCCCGGGCGCGTCCGCCGCCGAAACTGCCGAAAATGTCGTTGAGGATGTCGTCGAAGCCGCCGCCCGCAGCGCCGCCTGTCGACTTGAACCCGCGTGCACCTCCCCGGGGGCCGTTACCGCCGAAGTCTTCAAAGCCCGAAAAGCCTTCGAAACCGTGCGACTGAAACCGGGGCTTGCCTTCCGCGTCGATCTCGCCGCGGTCGAACTTGGCCCGCTTTTCCTTGTCGCCGACGATCTCGTAGGCCTGGTTCGCCTCGGCAAAACGCCGGGCGGCCGTCGGATCGTCCTTGTTCTGATCCGGATGATATTTCTTGGCCAGTTTCCGGAAGGCCTTTTTGATGTCGCCCTCGCTGGCGGATTTTGCCACCCCGAGAACGCTGTAGGGATCACGCATTCGTCTCACCAGGTTCCTATAGATTTCCGGTCATGGACCCCGCGCGCGTCTGCCTCATTGCCTCTGCCGAAGCGCGCGGCTCTGCGGAGCCCGATCTGACCGGAGTTGTCCTTCATATCGGGATGGATAGGAAAAAATTCCAGACCTCCCGGACGCGAAGGCGCTAGTCCGGTTTTATCGGTTTTTCGCGGAGGATCAAGCGTCTACGACGGTCAGCGCGGTAACGGCGAAGCGCTGCGTCACATCGCGGCAGGCGGTGCCGGAATAGAGCTTTATGCCGGCAATGGTGTTGGCTGTGGTCTTGAAGCCGAGGCAGCCGGTATCGCTCAGCGCCGTCGTATTGATCTGCGTCAGCGTTCCGGAATTGCCGCTGACGGAGTTCAGCCAGGTGAGCGTCATGCCTTCAGACGATTTTCCCTCGGCCATTTCCGCGCCGAGCAGATCAAGGTTCTGCGCGATGATGCCGCGGTCACCCTCGTTGATGTCGGCATAGGCGACATCGGAAGGCGAGGGGATGGACCCTGTCAGGACGGTGGGAGAATCGAGATTGTTGCTGCCCATTTCCATGGTCAGCTGACTGCAGCCGCCCAGGGTCATGACCAGGGTCAGGAGGATCGCCACGAAAGGGTGGATCTTGATGTGTCCGGCAGTATATGAACGCATACGATACATCTTCAGACAGGCCTCCGGTCCGGCGGTTCGATGCCGTTCTTCCAGGCCGCCGCTTCCTTCGACAGGGTGACGATGACTGACCTTAAAGATCCTCCCGAAGTGTTAACAAAAGGTGACTTCACCGAGGTGGTGAAACCGTTTGAGCTTTTTGCTGAATGGCTTGAGGATGCAAGGGTATCCGAGCCGAACGATCCCAATGCCCTGGCTCTTGCAACCGTCGACGAGACGGGCCTGCCCAACGTGCGCATGGTCCTCCTGAAGGATTTCGACGAGCGCGGTTTCGTCTTCTACACGAATTTTGAAAGCGCCAAGGGACGGGAACTCCTTGCCGCCGGCAAGGCTGCCATGTGCTTCCACTGGAAGTCCCTGCGGCGGCAGGTCCGCATCCGTGGTCCCGTGGAAGTCGTGAATGCCGCTGAAGCGGATGAATACTATCACTCGCGTCCCCGCGGCAGCCGCATCGGTGCCTGGGCCTCGAAACAGTCGCGTCCGCTGGAAAGCCGTTTTGCCCTGGAAAAGGAAGTCGCCAGATACACGGCGAAATTCGGCATCGGAGAGATCCCGCGACCCGAACACTGGTCGGGCTTCCGTCTGGTGCCGACGTCAATCGAGTTCTGGCACGACCGTCCCTTCCGGCTGCACGACCGTGTCCAGTTTACCCGCACGGCGCCGGACGCGACCTGGTCGAAACTGCGGCTTTACCCCTAAAGCGCTGTGATCAGTGACTGCCCCTAAAGCAGCCGCTTCCAGCGGAAGAACAGAAACGTCGCGATGACCGAGACCAGCATGAGGCAGATGGAGAAAAGAAAGCCTTGCTGCCATTCCAGTTCGGGCATGTTCTGGAAATTCATGCCGTAGATCGACGCGATCAGGGTCGGCGGCAGGAAGATCACGCCAAGCACGGTGAAGATTTTCGTGATCTGGTTCTGTTCCAGGGTCACCAGGCCGACGGTCGCATCGAGCAGGAAGGCCAGCTTGTTGTCCAGCGCATCGCCATGTTCCTTGATGGAATGGATGTCGCGGCTGAAGGTCTTGCAGTCATTCACCTGGTCTTCGGTGAGGCTCAGCCGTTTGGCATGCGTGTTCAGATAGAGCAGCATCCTTGCAAGGCTGGTGCAAACGTCATGCATCTTCGCAACATGCAGGCCGATCTGCCCAAGCCTTTTGATAGCAACCTGGTAACTTGCGGTCTTGCGCGTGTTGAGCCCTTGGCCGAATACCTCGACGGCGAGTTCGTCATAGCGCGCGGAGGCGCTCTCCATTTCATCGGCACAACGGTCGACGATGATGTCCAGCATGGCAAAAAGCACCGCCGGTCCACGATGGGCGATGCTGGCATCGGACTGCACCTTTCGGGACAGGATGGAAATCGATTTCGGTTCGCCGTAGCGCACCGTCACCAGCCGCTTGGAGTTCAGCACAAAGGTCACCGAGGAAAGCGCCGGGTCGATCGTTCGCGTGGCGATCGGCATCTGCGCGGTCATCACCACTGCGCCAGGTTCCAGGTAAAGCCGCTCGGAGGTTTCGATGGAGGCGATTTCTTCCCGCGTCGGGATTTCCGCGCCCATCAGCTTTTCTGCTGCCAGTTGCTCCTCGTGGGTCGGCGAAACGAGATCGATCCAGACCGAGGTCGCCGGCAGCACAGCTTCCGGCGACAGCTCGATCCGTTCAAGACCCTTGACCGACGGGCAATAGGCAATGATCATCTGGGCTCTCCGCGGGGACACGGAAGCGTGCCCTGAACGGCGGCAGTTTGCCCAAGAGACCGTGTCTCGGCAACCTTCGATCGAAAGCGTCGGTGCAGCAGGAAACCGTCATGGCAACGGCTGCCGAAGCATGTGAGTAAACGCCTCCGGAAGGGAGCGGTTTACTTGGATTTCTTGTTCAGCGTGCCGGAATTCTTGCAAAGCGCGGCCGCGTTGAGCGCGGCGATTCCGACCGGCTTGTACAGGTTCACGAGTTTCGCGCCGGCGGTTTGTGTTGCGGCCGGGCGGGGGGCTTGCTCAGGCATCGGTTTTTTCCGTTTTGTCATTCCAGTGCCCACTCTGGTTTGTGCGATTTCGCGGGCGACGTGCATTTGATGTCCAATTGCGGCAAACGGAGGGCGAACTGCCGCTCCTGATGACTGTTTTTTCGCATTGGACACAATAAGCATGCGCTTATTGGCGGAAATCGGCCAGTCAAAAACAATAACAGGATGTAACAAAAACGGCATGGAATTGAAGTAAATCGGTAACAAATTCTTTACCATTCCAAGTACCCTTCCGAACGCGTCAGCAATTTTCAGGAAAGGTTAAATGAAATAACTTCTGTGGTTGCGGAAAGGTATGCCGCGAAAAGCGCGGAAAATGCCGTTGAGGGAGCGTGCCAGCACCAGCAGAACCGTGAGGGCACAGATCGCCAAACCCGCCAGCATCAGCATGGAATACAGGGATAGCCCGGCAAGGATCAGCAGGCTGCCGCTGGAAAGGCCGATCACCAGGAGAGCGATGGTCGTGCGCAGGTAATGGTAATGCGACCGCAACCAGCGCCCGTCGGCGTCAGCGAAGGCGATCGCAAATCCGAGCGCGACGGGAGAGGGAAGCAGGGCCATGACAAGACAATGGCAAAGACAGACATTGGCCGCGCTCGCCCTGAAGACCGACCGGGGACCAAGTCCCGTCTCCCGTTCTGCGCCCGCAGCCCTTTGTCCCGATTCCTCCGCCGGCTGACGGTATTGCATGCCGGTCCTGCTCCAAACCACTTCGTCCTGACGGCCTGATGCCAAATCTACTGATTGACTGCCCTCGACCGAATTTAGGCTGCTGTGATTGCGGAAGTGAAGTTCATTTTTGACAATTTGGCTGTAAATGGAGAAACAATCACCTGGGCGCGGCCGTTTTGGCGCCCGGACCTTGCAAGTAGGGATCGAATGAAGCGCTACGCCGCCTACCGAACAGCCTCAGCACCGGCGAGCCGCACGGCCGGCGCCCTTGCGCTCGCCCTGGCCCTCGTCGCCTCGCTTGCAATGCGTTTCGGACTGATATCCTCCGATATCTTCGTGCTGTCGCTGATCGTGGCAGCCACGGTTGCGCTCTTCGCCCTCGTCCTTGCTCTGTTCGGCCTGCAGCGTATCTGGACCCATGGCGGACCCGGGGTTCCTGCAGCGCTGACGGGAGCTTTTCTGGCATTGCTGGCCCTGGCGCCTCCGGGGCTGATGGCCGGTCTCTTGATCACGAATGCGGGCCTTGGCGATCTGTCCACCGATCGTTTCGATCCGCCGGAGCTGAAGCGCGAAGTCGTTGCAGGTGAAGAACCGTTCCTCGCCTGGTTCGAAACTGCGCTGAATGAACATCTCGGACCTGTGGTGACGAAGCTCGCCGGCAGTGGTGTGCAGGCGGCGGGGGGCGGCCAGACCGACCCCGATATCGTTCCACGCCGGTACCGCATATCGACCGCGCAGCTGCACGCCGCCGGCGCCAAGGCGCTGGAAGCCCTGGACTGGCGGGTGGTCGACGAACTGCCGCCCGACCTGCTGGACGCACAAACGCGCCTCCAGGCAGAGGGCACGTCGAGTGTGCTTGGGCTGAAATACGATATGGCCCTGCGCATCCGGCCGGATCCTGTCGGCGCGCTCCTGGATGTCCGCTCCCGCTCGCGGGCACCGTTGCCGGATCTGAACGACGAAGCCGACCGCATCCGTCTTGTCCTTGCCGAAATCGATCGTGTGCTCCTGGAGACCTATGGCGACCTTGCCCGGCTTTCCGTCGAGGAGACGGGGCTGGAGGAGGAAGAACTGACGGTCGATACGGCGGAAGAACCGCGAGAGACAATCCCGCTTCCCGGCTTCAAGCCCTATATCGAAGGCGAGGATGCCCCGGTTGCCGACGATCTGTCCGACTTGGAAGGCTAGGAACCGGGCTCATTCTCCATTCGGTTTCGCCTTCGCTGATGACTTCGCAATGTATGAGTTCACACTCTTCAGTTCGATCCCGAACCCTGGAGCGGTCCTGCAGGCGCAAACCGCGATGTGAGGGATAGAGCCGGTTCTGCATAAACAAGGCCGCGTTCCGACAGATCCTCAAGATGCGCAAAGACGGACATTCCGGCCGCAGGGTGCAGCGTCGGGTCCACCGCTTCATAAAGCACCAGGACGATCTCGGGGATCGTCCGGGCACCTTTCTCCAGTTCCTTGAGTATGGCCGACTCCCGGGCCAGGCGGTGCTCTTTCAGATCGCGTACATAAGCGAGCGCGTCCCGCACGACGCCGCCATGACCCGGCAGGTAAAGCTCTTCGGGCCGGTCAAGCAGCTTGTCGAGCGAAGCCATGTAGTCACGCATGCTGCCGTCGGGCGGAGCGACGACGGAAGTTGACCAGGCCATCACGTGATCGGCCGACAGAAGCAGGTCTTCGCCGCAAAGCGCGAAACAAAGGTGATTTGCCGTGTGCCCAGGGGTGGCAACCGTTTGCAGCTGAAGGCCCGCGGCCGAGAACAGGTCGCCGTCCTGCAGCAGCCGGTCGGGCGCATGTTCTTTGTCGCCGCTGGCATCGAGCGGATTGATCTCGCCCTCGAGGAGTGCACGCGCCGGCTTGTGCGGACTGCTGCCGACAATCGGAGCACCGGTGCGGGCCTTCAACAGGCGTGCGCCGGGGGAATGGTCCACATGGGTGTGGCTTACCAGGATCGCTTCAATTCGGGCACCGCCTGCGGCGCGCAGGATTGCCTCGATATGCGGTTCCTGCGCCGGGCCCGGATCGAGGCAGATCAGGCTGCCGGTTCCAAGCAGGTAAGTGTTGGTGCCGTGAAAGGTGAAGGGACCTGGATTGTTCGCGGTCATGCGGCGTACGCCCGGCAGGAGTTCAACCGCTTCTCCGTGGCGGGGATCGAAATCACGATCGTGTTTCATGCAAGGTCCGTCCGTGTTGTTCTTCGGGCTTGCCCGCAGGCAGTGCTTCGCGTCATGTATCTGATGTTTGAATCGGGTAGGGAAGCGCAACTTTGCCAACCCCGACCTATCTATGGAAGATTGTGATTCACGTTATTTTGGAAAAGGCTGGGCGGAACGATATGGCGCAGGACACGGATTGCCGCTTCGACGGGCTGCTTGCTCTCCCGCGCGAGAAGGCATTCTCGCTTTTTGTCGACCGGCTGGATCTGTGGTGGACCTCGCCCTTCAGCGAAGCCGTCGACGGGGCGGTCGACGGCAGCATCGAGCCCTATCCGGGCGGCAGTTGTTACGAAATCGACGCCAACGGCCAGCACCGGGTCTGGGGCACGGTCCTGTCCATCGAAGCACCGCTCTATATCCGTCTCGCCTGGCAGGTGAGCCAGGACGGCCGGGAGATCGCCGATCCGGCAACCGCCAGTCGCGTCATGGTCAGCTTCCGTCAGGTAGGAGAGGCAACGCGCCTCGAAATCGTGCACAGCGAGTTCCTGCGGCACGGTGAAAAGGGCGGCGAATACCTGGCCCGCATGCAGCAACCCGAAGGGTGGCCACGCGTCGTCGCGAATCTGGAGAAGGCATCCCGCGCTTCGGGGCTGCGTTGACGGTCGCAGCCCGGCCATCGCTTCAAGGCAAACCGGTTTCTGTCGCTCGAATGACATGCTTTCCGTGCTAGGGGAGTGATCCGATCCCGCTCCGATTTCCCTATTCCGGCCTTGCACAATTCCTGAGACGTCGAAATAGTGTCACCGAACCGGGGCCCTAACCGCTGGCACGAACTCGTTTTACCGCTCATGACCCAACCGCCTTCGCCACTCGAAGAGCCTGCTGACGCCCAGCCGGCCGCCTCTCCGCTGACCAGGCTCGGCGAGGCACGTTGGATTCTGCTGACGGCACTTGCCGCTGCCGCTGGCGGCGTCGTGCTTTACCAAGTCCCGCTCGCGGCCGCTGTCGGGGGCATGGCACTCCTCTGCGCCGTAGCCGCCTTCGTGCCGCGCCGGTCCGTCAGCCGCCGCGTCAAGCTGAACGTCCAGCGCGAAATCCGCCGGATGTGGCCGGGCACCGGTATGAAGGTGACGGTGGATGCGCTGCCGACGCCCTGCTTCGTAGCCGACGGCCGCGGCATTACCCGATACGTCAACAAGCAGGCGCTTGCGGCCTATGCCGGTGTGAAGCCCGGGGATCCGCTGTCATTTTCTCTCCGGGCGCCGTCGTTGCTGGAGGCGTTCGACCGGGTTTGCACGACCGGACAGGCCGAACGCATCAGCTGGATCGAGAAGGTGCCGACCGAAACCTGGTACGAGGCCCATATCGCGCCGATCTATATGCCGGGCAGCGGTACTCAGGCCCGCATTCCGAGCCTGCCGGACTTCATTCTCGTCGTCATCCAGGATCTTACCGAGAACCGCCGCCTGGAACGGATGCGGACGGACTTCGTCGCCAATGCCAGTCACGAACTGCGCACACCGCTCGCTTCGCTTACCGGCTTCATCGAGACCCTGCAGGGGCCGGCCCGCAACGATCCACAGGCACAGGAACGCTTCCTGTCGATCATGCTCGACCAGGCCGGCCGCATGCGGCGGCTGATCGACGACATTCTGTCTTTGTCGCGTATCGAGTTGAAGGCACATGTCCGCCCGACGAGTGTCGTTGACCTGGCCGAGATCGTCCGCCACACCGCAGACGCGCTGTCGCCGCTGGCCGACGATCTTGGCGTCAAGATCAGGCTGGATCTGCCGGAGGCGCCGGTCCGCATCAAGGGCGACCGGGACGAGCTTATCCAGGTCACCGAAAACCTGGTCGAAAACGCCCTCAAATACGGCCATCAGGGGCAGTTCGTCGATGTCGGCCTCAGTGCCCAGCCGATGCCGCCGGGCGCGCCCAGTTGGCTGCTCTCGGTGCGCGATTACGGCGAGGGAATCCCGCCGGAACATCTGCCGCGGCTCACGGAGCGCTTCTACCGGGTCGACGTGGATTCCAGCCGGGCCATGAAAGGCACGGGTCTCGGACTTGCAATCGTCAAGCACATCCTGACCCGGCACCGCGGTCGGCTGGAAGTGGAAAGCGAGCCGGGCAAGGGCGCGACCTTCAAGGTCAAACTGCCGGCACTCGAAAATGCCAGCGGCGTTTCGGAAAAGCTGTCGGCCTGAACCACCGGAAATCGACTGTCGCATTCCTGAGACCCGGGGCTGCTAGCAGTTCCGGGACAGGGCAGAACCCGGTGAACAACCGGAGCCTAGCGGCCCCTGCGCGTTGCAGATTGGGAGATTTGAAGTGCCGAAAGTATTCTTCGCCCGCGCGGTTCTTTGCAGTGTTTTTGTCCTTGCAGTCGTTGCCGCCGAGGCTCGCGACCGGCTTCTCATCGTCGGATCGTCGACGGTATTCCCATTCGCAACCGCCGTCGCGGAGACTGTCGGCAAGGAAGGGATGAAGTACCCGATCGTCGAATCCACCGGGACCGGCGGCGGCTTCAACCTCTTCTGCCGCGGAACGGGCGAGGATACCCCTGACATTACCAATGCATCGCGGCGGATGAAGCCATCCGAATACGAGACCTGCCGCGCAAACGGGGTCACGCCGGTCGAGGTCGAAATCGGTTATGACGGAATCGTTCTCGCCAATTCCCGCAAGGGCCCGAAATTCTCGCTGACTGTGGACCAGATCTTCAAGGCGCTTGCCGAAAAACTGCCGCGCAATGGCCAGCTCGCGGACAATCCTAACGTCGCCTGGTCCGACATCGACGCCGACTTGCCGCAGGAAAAGATCGAGGTTCTCGGTCCGCCGCCGACCTCCGGCACCCGCGATGCCTTTGAGGAACTTGTGATGGAACCCGGCTGCAACGCGCTCGTGGAGGCAGACAAGGACGCTTGCACCGTCATCCGGCGCGACGGCAGTTTCGTTGAGGCCGGTGAAAATGACGACCTGATCGTCGGCGCCCTCGAGGCCAATCCGGTCACCATCGGCATCTTCGGCTATTCCTTCCTGATGACGAACAGCGACCAGATCCAAAGCGCCAGTGTGGAGGGCGTGGAGCCTACCTTCGAGAACATCGCCTCGGGGTCCTATCCGGTTTCGCGCCCGCTGTTCTTCTACATAAAGAAGGAACATGTCGGCCTCATTCCGGGCATCGAACAATATGTCGCCGCCTTCACGGACGAGGCCGCCTGGGGGGAAGAGGGCTATCTGGCCGGCAAGGGTCTGATCCCGCTTGCGCCCGAGGTCCGGCGACGTCAGTCAGAGGAGGCGAAGGCCCTAACGGCTTTGCAGCTCTGACGAGATTCTCGGAAGTTAAGCTCGTACCCGACGGTGATGCGAATCCGATTTCCACCAGGCAGAGTTTTGCCTCCTGGACGCCAAACTTTCGAGCCGGCGCAACAGGTGGACGAACAGGCCCGGCTGATCAGATGATCGACGGATCGGCGGGGGCCGGGGAGCGTTTCAAGTCCATAAAACAGACCCCTGCAAGCATTGCCTATCTCACAGAGGTTTTCGCGAACGGCACAGAGTGCATCCAGAAGCGTCTCTTTCGTGGCATCCAGCGACACAAAACTTTCAAGAGGATTGTTTTTCCTAATAAATTCAGCAACTTAAATTGTCATAAAACTGCAAGAGAACTGTCATAGAACTCTCATCCGCGGGGCCTAGGTTCCCGGCATCGCTCGCGCATATCAATGCCTGGTGATCATCTAGAAACCTTGACATTCAAAGGGAGTGGTCAAGTGAAATTTACGACCCTCGTTAGCGCAACTGCTCTTGCCGTTGCTTCCACTGCATTCGTTGGCGCCGCTCAGGCTCGCGACCAGGTGCAGATTGCCGGTTCCTCCACGGTTCTTCCCTACGCTTCCATCGTCGCGGAAGCTTTCGGCGAAAACACCGATTTCCCGACCCCGGTCGTTGAATCCGGCGGCTCTTCCGCTGGCCTGAAGAAGTTCTGCACCGGCGTTGGCGAGAACACCATCGACATCGCAAACGCATCACGCGCGATCCGCGAAAAGGAAATCGCAGCTTGTGCGGAAGCCGGCGTCAAGGACATCATCGAAGTCCGCATCGGTTATGACGGCATCGTCTTCGCTTCCCAGAAGGACGGCCCGGCATTCGACGCCTTCACGCAGGTTCAGTGGTTCAACGCCCTGGCTCCGAAGGTCCTGAAGGACGGCCAGATCGTCGACAATCCGTACAGCAAGTGGTCCGAAGTCGACGCTTCCCTGCCGGACGTCGAAATCGCCGCCTTCATCCCGGGTACCAAGCACGGCACCCGTGAAGTGTTCGAAGAAAAGGTTCTGGCTGTCGGCTGTGAAGAATCCGGCGCCCTGAAGGCCATGATCGACAGCGGCATGTCAGAAGACGACGCTGAAGATGCCTGCATCGCGGTCCGCACCGACGGCAAGTCCGTCGACATCGACGGCGACTACACCGAGACCCTCGCTCGCATCGACTCCAACCCGAACGGTGTTGGCGTGTTCGGCCTGGCTTTCTACGAAAACAACACCGACAAGCTGAAGGTCGGCACCATGGCCGGTATCGCGCCGTCCACCGAAACCATCGCTTCCGGCGAATACCCGGTTTCCCGCCCGCTGTTCTTCTACATCAAGAAGGCACACATCGGCGTGATCCCGGGCCTGAAGGAATTCGCTCAGTTCTTCGTGTCTGACGAAATCGCCGGCCCGGACGGCCCGCTGGCACAGTACGGCCTGGTTTCCGACCCGGAACTGGCTGCTACCCAGGCTTCGATCGAAGCTGAAGAAGTGATGGGCAACTAAGCACATCCATCAAAGGGCGGCTGCGGCCGCCCTTTCTTTTCTTTTGCCGGTTGGGGCGACCTATGTCACTTACATTTATTCTTTTAGCGCTGCTGGTGCTGGCTGTCGTCGGTTACATGGTCGGTCGCGGAAAAGCACTCAGCTCGGCTGGAGGAGATGCCCGCGAGCTTCATTCCCTACCGGGCTATTATGGGTGGAACGTCGTTGTTTCCACTCTTGTGCCCTCATTGCTGCTGCTGGTGGCATGGCTGTTCGTGCAGCCGATCATCCTCAACAGCCAGGTTTCCTCCAGGATTTCCGAAGAGACCATTGCGGCGAGTTCGCTTGACCTTGTCATGAGCGATGTCGTGCGCGTTGCCGAAGGTCTCGACGTCGCCGTTTCTCAAGGAGGCATGTCTTCCGATGAGGCTTCCTCCCTTCGCACCGAACTGACGGACGTGCGCAGCCGCCTCGGCCAGGTTGGCGTGGCGCTGGGCTCCGATGTCACTTCGGAGACACTGCGGGCGGCCCAGACCTACAGAAGCATTTCCTCAACAGGCTATCTGCTGCGCTCCATTGCGGTCCTGGCGGTCGCCATCGCCGGTTTGGCATTCGGCGTCATGCGCACCAACAAGGATTTCCGCGCCCGCAACGTGGTCGAAGCAGCGGTTCGCTACCTGCTGATCGCCGCCGCGTCCATTGCAATCCTGACGACCGTCGGCATCGTTCTGTCGCTGATCTTCAACACGGTCGAATTCTTCCGCCTTTATCCTGCGTCAGAATTCTTCTTCGGCCTCGTCTGGTCACCAAGCTTCGGCGGCGGCTCGGAACTCGGCATCGTGCCACTGATCTGGGCGACGCTTTATATTTCCCTCATCGCCCTTGCCGTCGCTGTGCCGATCGGCCTGTTCGCGGCAATTTATCTGTCCGAATACGCAACGCCGCATGTTCGCGCGATTGCCAAGCCCCTGCTTGAGATCCTGGCCGGCATCCCGACCATCGTCTACGGTCTCTTCGCCCTTCTCACGGTCGGGCCGTTGCTGGCCAGTTTCTTCGGCTCCGGTGGTGCGCTGGGTGTGAACTGGATGTCCGGTGCCTCCTCGGTCTTCACGGCAGGCGTGGTGATGGGCATCATGCTGATCCCCTTTGTCAGTTCGCTGTCCGACGACATCATCAATGCGGTGCCGCAGGCCATGCGCGACGGCTCCCTCGGCCTCGGGGCGACGCATTCGGAAACCGTGAAGCAGGTCATCCTGCCGGCCGCGCTGCCGGGCATTGTCGGTGCCATCCTGCTGGCGGCCTCCCGCGCGATCGGCGAGACCATGATCGTGGTTCTTGGTGCGGGTGCCGCCGCCCGGCTGAGTCTGAACCCGCTGGAAGCCATGACCACGGTGACCGCGAAGATCGTCAGCCAGCTGACCGGTGACGCCGACTTCGCCTCTCCGGAAGCCCTGGTTGCCTTCGCGCTCGGCATGACGCTCTTCGTCATCACCCTCGGCCTCAACATCGTCGCGCTCTACATCGTGCGCAAATACCGGGAGCAGTACGACTAATGACCGACACGACCCTTACGCCTCCGTCGGGCAATGCAAATGCTCCGGCTCCGCGCAGGATCCAGTCGATCCTCGAGCTCGACCCGCTGACGAAGAAACGCAACGCCGCCGAAGCCCGCTTCAAGCTCTACGGCATCGTCGCGATTGCCATCGGTCTGTTCTTCCTGGTGGCGCTGCTGTGGGCGATCCTGTCCAACGGCCTCGGCGCGTTCAGCCAGACCTTCATCAAGGTGGACGTTCCGCTGGTCCAGTCGCAGATCGATGATGCCGAAAAGTCCGTGGTGAAGACCTCGAAATACCGCGCAATCATCGACGAGGCCTTTGCCAAGGAACTCGCGGGCGCGAATATCACGACCGACATGTCCGACAAGGACCTGCAGAAACTGTTCTCCTCGGGTGCTGCCGCAACGGTGAGAGACTTCGCGCTGGCCAATCCGGACAAGATCGGCACCACCGTGACCTTCGACCTGATCGCCTCTTCCCGCGTGGACGGTTACCTGAAGGGCCGCGTCGAGCGCGAGGATCTGGCCGAGGACAAGAACCTCGATGCCGCACATTTGGACCTTGCAGACCAGATGGCTGATGCCGGCATTCTGGAAAAGCGCTTCAACTGGTCCTTCATCACCGGCACCGACGCCTCAGACAGCCGTCCTGAACAGGCCGGCATCGGGGCCTCGATGATCGGCTCGCTCTTCATGATGCTGGTTGTTCTGTTCCTGTCGCTGCCGATCGGCGTGGCCGCCTCGATCTACCTTGAGGAGTTCGCGCCGCAGAACAAGTTTACGGATCTCATCGAGGTGAATATTTCCAACCTTGCTGCGGTTCCCTCGATCGTCTTCGGTATCCTGGGCCTTGCCGTCTTCATCCAGTTCATGCACCTGCCGCAATCCGCTCCGCTGGTCGGCGGCCTGGTGCTGACGCTGATGACGCTGCCGACGATCATCATCTCGACCCGTGCGTCGCTGAAGGCTGTGCCGCCGAGCATTCGCGACGCCGCCCTCGGCGTCGGTGCTTCCAAGATGCAGTCGATCTTCCACCATGTGCTGCCGCTGGCGATGCCCGGCATTCTGACCGGTACGATCATCGGTCTTGCCCAGGCGCTCGGCGAAACTGCGCCGCTGCTTCTTATCGGGATGGTCGGCTTCATCGCCTCGAACTTCCCCGACGGTGTTGCGGCGGGCTTCTTCGCCCCGAATTCGGCGATGCCCGCACAGATTTACGAATGGGCCAAGCGTGCCGATCCGGCCTTCTACGAACGTGCATGGGGCGGGATCATCGTGCTTTTGGTCTTCCTCATGACCATGAATATTATCGCGATCATCCTGCGCCGCAGGTTCGAGCGCCGCTGGTAAGGACCGACCCGATGAACAATATGCCGAATATTGAACAGGCGAACACGATGACCGAAAGCAAGATTTCCGCGAACAAGGTTCAGGTCTATTACGGCGACACGCACGCCATCAAGGACGTGGACATCGAAATCCAGCCGCGTTCGGTGACCGCCTTCATCGGTCCCTCCGGCTGTGGCAAGTCGACGTTCCTGCGGACCCTCAACCGCATGAACGACACCATCGACATCTGCCGCGTCGAGGGCTCGATCAAGATCGACGGCGAGGACATCTACGATCCGAAGGTCGACCCGGTGCAGTTGCGCGCCAAGGTCGGCATGGTGTTCCAGAAGCCGAACCCGTTCCCGAAATCGATCTACGACAACATTGCCTATGGACCGCGCATCCACGGGCTTGCCCGCAACAAGGCCGAGTTGGACGAGATCGTGGCTTCCAGCCTGCAGAAAGCGGGTCTCTGGGAGGAAGTGAAGAACCGCTTGGACGAGCCGGGTACCGGCATGTCCGGTGGCCAGCAGCAGCGTCTGTGCATTGCCCGTGCCATTGCCGTCAGCCCGGAAGTGATCCTGATGGACGAGCCATGCTCGGCTCTCGATCCGATCGCGACCGCCAAGGTCGAGGAACTGATCGACGAGCTGCGCGAAAACTTCACCATCGTGATCGTGACCCACTCCATGCAGCAGGCCGCCCGCGTGTCCCAGCGCACTGCGTTTTTCCATCTCGGCATTCTGGTCGAGGAAGGGCTGACCGAGGATATCTTTACCAATCCGAAGGACAAGCGGACGCAGGACTACATCACCGGCCGCTTCGGCTAGGCATATTCTTAGGGTTTCTGAAAGGGACACAGGATGTCTGAACATACAGTCTCGGCCTATGACGAGGAACTGACGGCCATGGCCGGCAGGATCGCCGAAATGGGTGGCCTTGCCGAGAAGGCGTTCGCGGATGCGGTTTCCGCGCTGGTTTCGCAGGATCTGGACCTTGCCAAAGCGACGATCAAGAGCGACGAACGCCTGGATGGCCTTTACCACGATGTCGAGGTCAAGCTGATCGAAATGATCGCGCGTCGGCAGCCATTGGGTCAGGATCTGCGCGAGATTACAGCGGCCACCCGCATCGCCAACGATCTGGAGCGGGTCGGCGATCTTGCCAAGAACGTCGCCAAGCGCGTCATCGCGATCGACAGCGACCTGAAGTCCAAGAAGCTCGCGATCGGCGTGGAGCACATGACCGAGCTTGCCCTGTCGCAGCTGAAGCGGGTTCTGGACGCCTATGCACGCAAGGACGCGGAGGCCGCCCGCCAGGTACAGGAGGCCGACGCCGAGGTGGATGCGATCTACACCTCCATCTTCCGCGAACTGCTGACCTACATGATGGAAGACCCGCGGGTCATCACCCAGTGCGTCCATCTCCTGTTCTGCGCCAAGAACATCGAGCGCATCGGCGACCATGCGACCAACATCGCCGAGAACGTCTATTACATGGTCACCGGCGAACGCCTGCCGGAGGACCGGGCCAAGGTCGACGAAACCGGCGCTGTCTGATTGCAAGTCCTTTGCAGCCGCTAAGTGCGATACAGCCGGCGCAGTGGTGCCGGCTGCGGAAATTGGAGCGAGATGTATGCCGAAGGTGCTCATCGTTGAAGACGAAGAACCGCTCAGCCTTCTATTGAGATACAACCTGGAAGCCGAGGGATACTCGGTGGAATCCTGCGCCCGTGGCGACGAGGCGGAGATCCGCCTGCGCGAAAGCGTGCCGGACCTTCTGCTGCTCGACTGGATGCTGCCGGGCCTGTCCGGTATCGAACTGTGCCGCCGCCTGAGGGCACGCGAGGACACCGAACGCCTGCCGGTGATCATGCTGACGGCGCGCGGCGAGGAAGCCGAGCGTATCCGCGGCCTGTCGACCGGTGCCGACGACTACGTGGTCAAGCCCTTCTCTGTGCCCGAACTGATGGCCCGCGTGCGTGCCATCCTGCGCCGGGCGAGTCCGGAAGTGGTGTCGACCATGCTGAGGTCCGGTGATATCGAGCTGGACCGGGAGACGCACCGTGTCCGCCGCAGCACCAAGGAAATTCACCTGGGGCCAACGGAGTTCCGGCTGCTGGAATTCCTGATGACGTCGCCCGGCCGGGTATTCTCGCGCGAGCAGCTTCTCGATGGCGTCTGGGGCCATGATGTCTATGTGGACGAGCGCACCGTCGACGTCCATGTCGGCCGTTTGCGAAAGGCGCTCAACAAGGGCAAGGCCAAGGACCCGATCCGCACGGTGCGCGGCGCGGGTTACGCCTTCAACGACCAGTTCACGGCCGGCGCCTGACACGGCGTTGAGCTTCCTAAATGATCAAGCCCGCCGGAAAGGCGGGCTTTTTTGTCGATGATTGCACAGCCCCTTCCGCGTCATCCCGGCCAAGCGAAGCGCGTCCGGGATGACTGACGAGAGGCAAGTACAAGAAAGCCCGCCGGGTTGGCGGGCTTTTTCGTGGGCTGATACCGGTTGCGCCGTTCAGCCGGCCTGGGCCAGCGTCTTGCGGTCGCGGCGGCGGTCGGCGACGGGCTGATAGGCGATCTTGCAGTGATGGGCGCAGTAGGGCACGCCGGCATCGGACTGGCGTCCGCAGAAGTAGAAATCGTCGGTCGCCGGATCGCCGATCGGCCATTTGCAGGTCCGCTCGGTGAGAGTGAGAATGGTTGCCCGCTGGGAGATCGGCACCAGCTCCGCGATAGGCTCGACGCGCGGCCTGGCCTCGACGGCTGGCGCAGGTGAGTAATCCGCCTTCAGCGCCGTAGCGCCGATTGATTGCGGCTGGGAGGAGGGCTTCTTCGGTGCGGCGCCGGCCGTGCCGGTGGCCGGACGAGCCCGCCGCGGTTTGGCGCTGGTCGTGGACGACTTGGCACGGCCGGACAACCCCAGCCGGTGCACTTTGCCAATCACGGCGTTGCGGGTGACCCCACCCAGTTCGCCTGCAATCTGGCTGGCGCTCAAGCCATCGCCCCAAAGCTTTTTCAGAAGCTCAACCCGTTCGTTTGTCCAACTCATCGCCGCACCCTTTTATTTAGCCGCTCAGCGGCCATTAACCCCGTGTTAAGCATGTGTAAACATGCCTAATGCTGGCAGATCTAGTGCCTCTATGTGATTTGCCTCACGAGATCTCGTGTCTCATGAACCAGAGGTTACAATAACGTTAATTTGTCAGGCAACCATTCGGCACAAACCAGTTGGGGATGAAGGTACTTTTCCCCAACATAGGGTCGCTTGCGGCTCGGAAGATGGTGGTGGCCAGGTGCAATTTGTCTCGAACGGGCGGCATAACCGCAGTCGGTCCTACCGGCCCGCCTCCAGTTTGGTGGCTTAAGCTCCAGACACGCCGGGATCCAGGCCCAGGCCTCGGCCAGCTTGGACGAGGTGATTGAGAGTTTTGGCAAATCCGGCTTTGGGCGCGGCTGAAATATCTTGTGCGCCATTTCCATTGACAGTGCCGGGTACCGGCAGTGTATAAGAAACCGCTGCGTGCCGCCTCATCGGGGCGGCACGTTGCGTTTTGGCCCTTCGGCATCTTTTCAAGGGGCGGTCCGGCGTCGGGGTGACGCAGGGGCGGGAAGGGCGATGACAAGGAGACACACGAGGTTATGTCCGCGACTGCACTTTTCGGGAACTACGCAAGATCGAACCTGTCTTTCGATCACGGGGATGGCGTCTGGCTGGTAA
>ENA-ORCZ01000192-ORCZ01000192.1-marine-metagenome-genome-assembly--contig:-NODE-192-length-42621-cov-3.651443_pt1 | contig 42621 bp, 35 predicted proteins | sample MGYA00237785_ERZ508519 | MGnify/ENA primary metagenome ERZ508519 (study PRJEB26189, sample SAMN06268790) | marine metagenome | isolation source: Bioluminescent Bay, La Paraguera, Puerto Rico | place...
CCGGCAAGGCGCGTTGCGCAGGACGGCCTGGCTGGCCGTTCAAGCGGCGCAACGCAGTCCGGCGATCCGGAACAGGCAACCCGAGGGCCGCGTTTGGGGACTGCGGCTCCGGATTTTGACGGAGGCATCTAAGCGTGCCATGCTTTCAGCGCGGAAATTACAGTAGAGCTATGCAGAATTATGGGTGAGATTCGTGTCTTCCCTCATTGAATTCTTAACTTGCGTCCCGTATTTGTCCGGAAGATCAAAAACCCATCACCCCGCACAATAGTCGGGCATATCAGGAGGTCGCCGTGACCCGTGATGAACTCATTCGCGAATACAAGGAACACAGTGGCTCATGGCCGGCGCTGGTGGGCGTTTATGCTATCCTTGTCGGCGCGATGGTTCTGTCCGGCTATCTGATGGTCGGCTGAGCCAGCGGGCTTGCCCGGCACGCCGCGGCGTGCATCCCGAACTTCAATCACCCCCGAAGGCTTGCCTTCGGGGGTGTCTGTTTCTGCACGTCTCGCATGCGCAGCCGGCCGGTCAGACCTTGGCGGCCTCGCCGATGGAGTCCGTGCCGCGTTCTTCCAGCAGCGTCGTCAGCCAGTTCGGATCCATCTCCGGAACAGAGGACAAGAGCAGGTCCGTGTAGGGATGGTGCGGCGGGGTGAACATCTCGTCCTTCGGCCCCTGCTCCACCACCTTGCCCCGCTGCATCACCACCACTTCGTCGGCGATCGAACGCACGGTCGCCAGGTCGTGGGTGATGAACATATAGGCAAGGTTGAATTCCTGCTGCAGCCGGTCGAGCAACTTGAGGATACCCTCCGCCACCAGTTGGTCGAGTGCGCTCGTCACCTCGTCGCAGATGATGAAGGCAGGATCGGCCGCCAGTGCGCGGGCGATGCCGACACGCTGCTTCTGGCCGCCGGAAAGCTCCGGCGGATAGCGGTTGTAGAATTTCGACGGGTCAAGCTCGATCAGGTCGAGCAGCTCGTCCACCCGGTTCTTCAGCTTCGCGCCGTGCAGGCCGCCATAGAATTGCGCCGGCCGGCCGATGATGTCGCTGATCCTGATCTTCGGGTTCAGCGCAGTGTCCGCCATCTGGTAGATCATCTGCGCCTGGCGCAGCTGATCCTTTGAGCGGTCCGTGTATTTGGCCGGCAATTCTTCGCCCTTGAAAAGGATCTTGCCCTTCGTCGGCGGCAACAGGCCGGTTATGCAGCGGGCGGTGGTGGACTTGCCCGAGCCCGATTCCCCCACCACGGCCACCGTCATGCCCGGATAGACGTCGAATGAGACATCGTCCAGGACCTTGGTCTTGCCGTAAGCGGCATCAATGCCCTGAACCGAGACGATCGGCAGGGCATCTGCGCCCGTCGGACGGTGCTTCTGCGGACGCTTAAAGCTGCGCACGGCCCAAAGGCTCTTGGTGTAGTCTTCCTTCGGCGCGTCGAGCATCTGCGCCGTCGGGGCTTCCTCGACTTCCTCGCCTTTCAGCAGCACCTTGATGGTGTCCGCCATCTGGGCCACGACCGCCAGGTCGTGGGTGATGTAGATCGCCGCGGTGTTGAACTGGTCGACAATGTCGCGGATCGCCGCCAGCACCTCGATCTGAGTGGTGACATCGAGTGCGGTCGTCGGCTCGTCGAAGATGATGAGATCCGGGCGGCAGGCCATGGCCATGGCGGTCATGGCGCGCTGCAACTGTCCGCCGGAGACCTGGTGCGGATAGCGGAAACCGATCTCGCTCGGGTTCGGCAGGCGCAGCCTCTCATAGAGCTGCATGGCGTCTTCCTGCGCCTCGACCCGCTTCGAGATGCGGTACTGGATCGGCGCTTCCGTATGCTGATCGATGATCTTGTGCGCCGGATTGAAGGACGCAGCGGCGGACTGGGCCACATAGGCGATGCGCGAGCCACGCAGGGCCCTCAGATCGCTTTCCGGTGTCGTCGTCAGTTCCATGCCGTCGAACTCGATCGAGCCGCCGGAAATGCGGCAGCCGTCGCGGGCAAAACCCATCGCCGCCAGGCCGATCGTCGATTTGCCGGCCCCGGACTCGCCGATGAGCCCGAGCACCTCACCCTTGTGCAGGGTGAGGTTGACGCCATGGACGATCTCAGTCCACTTCTCGTCCGAATAGCCTTCGATCCGCAGATCGGTGACCCGGAGCAGAACGTCTTTTTTCGGAACCATTCTTACATCTCCTTCAGGCCGGAGGACCGGAACAGCATCCAGTCGACTACGAAGTTCACCGCAACCGTCAGCAGCGCGATGGCGGCCGCCGGAATGAGCGGTGTCATTTCACCAAAGGAAATCAGCGTCGCGTTCTCGCGTACCATCGATCCCCAGTCCGCGGTCGGCGGCTGGATGCCGAGGCCGAGGAAGGAGAGGCCGGCGATGAGCAGGAACACGAAGCAGAATTCCAGACCGAATTCGGCAATCAGCGGCGCGGTCGAGTTTGGCAGGATTTCCTTGCGGATCAGGTACCAGGTGCCTTCGCCGCGAAGTTTCGCCGCCTCGATATAGTCCATCACCACCACGTTGCCGGCCACCGCCCGGGTGAGGCGGAAAACGCGGGGCGCGTAGATGATGGCGACGACGATCACGATCACACCGAGATTGGTACCGAAGATGCTGAGCATCAGGAGCGAGAAGATCAGCGAAGGCACCGACATGATGACGTCGGCGAAACGGCCCATGAACTGGTCGAACCAGCCGCCTTTGGTGGCCGCTAGAAGCCCGGCCAGGGCCCCCATGACAAAGGCCAGCATCGTTGCCAGCAACGCCAGGCCGACCGAGTTGCGGGCACCGTAGATGATCCGGCTGAACATGTCGCGGCCGAGCTGGTCGGCGCCCAGCAGCATGTTTTCGTCCGCAGGCGCGAATGCCGAGGAGATCACCTCCGCCTCGCCGTGCGGAGCGATCACCGGGGCGAAGATCCCGGCAATGGCATAGGTAAAGATCACGAACATGCCGAAAGATGCCGTGAGCGGAGCCGTTCTGAGTTCCTTGGCAACACCTTCCGGCGTGATGATGATCAGGAACTCGCGGAAGGCGTAGGACGTGCCCGCCGCAAGGGCCAGGATGCCGGCTGCAGTGGTGACGAAGCGCAGCGCCGGAACCCCTCCGATGATCCCCATGACGAAGGAGGCCAGCGTCAGGGAGAAGATCAGGATGAAGATATTCCGCTGCTTGTAATACGCTGCCAGGCAGGAAGCCCCGATGAGCAGCGCGTAGTATCCGATGACGAATGTACTCATGTTGCTGCCCTCACTTCGGGTGCCGCAAACGCGGGTTGGTCAGGATCGCGCCGACATCTGCTGCCAGATTGAGCAGGATGAAGGTTGCCGCGAAGATGAGACAGCAGGCCTGCACGATCGGGAAATCGCGCTTGGCGACTGCGTCCACCAGGAGCTGGCCGATGCCGGGATAGACAAAGACCACTTCCACCAGGACCACACCAGTGATGAGGTAGGCGAGGTTGAGCGCCACAACGTTGATGATCGGCGCCCAGGCGTTGGGCAATGCGTGCTTGACGATCACCTTCCAGGGGGGAACCCCCTTCAGCCGTGCCATTTCGATGTAAGGCGAGGCCAGGAGGTTGATGATCGCCGCCCGCGTCATGCGCATCATGTGCGCGGTCACCACGAGCACCAGGGTGAGCGCCGGCAGGAACGTCCGGTTGAGCAGGTCACCGAAGCTCATGTCGGCGCTCAGGCTGGCGATGGCCGGAAAGTAGTTCGACTTGACCGCCAGATAGAGGATCAGGATGTAGCCGAGAAAGAATTCCGGAGACGAGATCGAGGTCAGGGTGACGACGTTGGCCACCCGGTCGAACAGGGTGTTGCGCAAGAGCGCCACGATCACGCCAAGGATGATGGAGATCGGTACCGCGATCACCGCGGCATAGGTCGCCAGGAACAGCGTGTTGACGAAGCGCCCGCTGATTGCGGAACTGACCCGCTCTCCCGAGACGAGCGATACGCCGAAATCGCCTGTCAGCGCGCCGCCCAACCATTGGAAATAGCGGATGATGGCATGCTGATCGAGGCCGAGTTTGGTACGCAGGGCCGCCACTGTCTCCGGCGTTGCCCCTTGGCCGAGAACCGCTTGGGCAATGTCGCCGGGCAGAAGTTCAACAGCAAAAAAGATCAGGATTGAGACCACGAACAGCGTGATCACACCTAAGCCCAGCCTTTTCAGGACCAGCCGTAGGATGTCCCCCATTTGTCCCTCCAGAACAGGAAAGTCCGGCACGTCTCACATCGGGCCGGACACATATCGGGCAAACCTGTCAGCTTGTTCTACTTTGCATTCGCAGCCGCCCGACCGTTATGGCCGGCCCTGTCCCGGAACCGGGGCAGGGCCTTGTCGCAGGCGGCGGACTCCGCCGCCGCCCTACCCCTCAATCAGGATTCGAACCACCAGCGGCTGGCGGCGCGGGCACCGTCGTTCTCCCAGCTCGGCGCCAGTTTCTCGGGCGTGCCGACCTTGGAGTTGTTGGCGTAGACGAAGTTGTTGAAGAACGGAATGATGGTGCCGCCGTCGTCGCGGCCGAGGACCGCCATTTCGCGGTACATTTCCGCACGCTTGGCGTCATCCAGTTCCGCCTTGGCCTGAAGCAGCAGTTCGTTGAACCGCGGGTTCTTCCAGTGCGACTCGTTCCAGGCCGCATCTTCCTTGTAGGCCAGCGTGTACATCACGTCCGGCGTCGGACGTGCGCCCCAGGAAACCAGGCAGAACGGCTTCTTCAGCCAGACGTCCGAATAGTAGCCGTCATTGGGCTCACGCACGACGTTGATGGTGATGCCGGAGGCCTTGGCCTGCTGAGAGTAGAGAACCGCCATGTCAACCGCACCGGCATAGACGCTGTCGGCAACCGAGAGGTTGACCGTGAGCCCTTCGGCGCCCGCCTTCTTCAGGAGCGATTTCGCCTTGTCAGGATCGTAGCTGTTCTGCTCCAGGCCTTCCGGGAAATACGGCTGGGCCGGGGAATGGTGGAAGTCGTTGCCCTTGGTGGCGGCGTTGTACGCGATCTTGAGGATGACTTCGTCCCGGTCGATCGAATGTTTCAGCGCGTTGCGGACGTCGACATTGTCGAAGGGAGCTGTGTCGCAGAACATCGGCAACGTGATCGCACCCGCGGACGGGATATTGTGGATCTTGATGTTCGGGTTCCGCTCGAGAAGCGCCATCGTCTTCAGTTCGATCAGCGACACCGCATCGACATCACCGGTGACGAGGGCCGCCTGGCGGGCATTCGGATCGTTCAGCGTGATCATCTCGACCTTGTCGAAATAGGCGCCTTCGCGGTGCCAGCCGTCGTGACGGGTGAGGCTGAACTGAACCCCGAATTCGCCGCTGTCGATCTTGTAGGGGCCGGTGCCGTCGCCGGACTTCCATTCGATCGAGCCGTCATCGTTCGCCGGGCAGATCGCAAGGTGATAGTCGGTAAGCAGCCAGGGGAAGTCGGCATTGCCGCGTGCCAGCTTCACCACCACGGTGTAGTCTCCGTCCTTGGTGATGTCGGTGACGTCGGTCAGGAGCGCCTTGGCGGCCGAGGTGGTTTCGTCGCCGCGATGGTGGTTCAGCGAGGCAATGACGTCGTCGGCCGTCAGCTTCTTGCCGCTGTGGAAGGAAGCGTTTTCGGTCAGCTTGAACGTCCACTCGGAAGCGTCCGCGCTGGCTTCCCAGCTGTCGGCCAGATCCGGCCCCAGCGAGCCGTCGCCCATGATCATGGTCAGGTAGCTGCGGTGAGTATGCGCGAGGAAGATCATCATGCGGGTCACGTAGGAACCCGGATCGTGCGAATCGGACGTGTTGCCGTCGTGAATCCCCCAGCGGAAGGTGCCGCCCTGCTGCGGAGCGGCTTTCGCCTTGGTGGACCAGAGGCCCGATGCGGTGGTGGCCGTCAGACCGGCCAGAACGGAGTAGCGGATGAAGTCACGCTTCGTGATCCCGCCGGAGCGGGCCGCCGTCTCGAGGCGGTCGAGCAACTCTTGGTCTTTGGAATTTGTCATCTGTCTCCCCTTCTGGATTTTCAGCGGCTGTCGCCAGCCACCTTCCCAAACGTAGCATCCGCGGAATTTTCGCCTGCGGAATGCTCATTTGCGACATTCACCTAACAAAACACGAACTGGCCTGCTTCTGCCACCCCTTTGGCACAATTCATCATTTAAAATAATTAATGTTGGACATTGCCCGCTTATTGTGCGCAGCAGCATTATTGTGCCTGCATTTGCATCTTGAGAACGGCACAAAAAATGCTACGCGCGTATATTGTTGTCTACTGGAACTTTTCTCGGCGACTTCTGTTTGCCGGAGAATGAATATTCTACAGCCATGTCGGAAAACCCGTCGTGAGTTCGGTTTCCGGCAGGCATCTGCGGAAAATCGGAGCCATTGTGCTGTCAAAACAACCGATATCCGGAGATCAGAATGACTGTCGCTCACCGCAATCGCAGCGGCGGCCGGGCCGGCCGCAGGGCCATTCGCACCGCACCCGACCATGCCATGCTGCCGGGTCTGAAGCGGCATCTGCCGCTGTGCGAACCGATGGACGAGGAGCAGATCCGCCGCCTGGACGATGCCTCGATGAGCATCCTGGAAGAGGTTGGCATCATCTTTCGTGATCGGATCGCCCTTGCCGACTGGAAACGGACGGGTGCGAAGGTGGATGGCGAACGGGTTTACCTGGACCGCGCCCTCGTGCGCGAGCTGATCGGCACGATCCCCTCCAGCTTCACCTATCACGCGCGCAATCCGGAAAAAAACGTGCCGCTCGGCGGTGACCGGTCGATCTTCGTGCCGATGACCGGTGCGCCCTTCGTCCGCGATCTCAACAACGAACGCCGCAACCCGACGCTCGCGGATCTCGCCATCTTTCACAAGCTCAGCCACATGCTGCCGGCGCTGCATTCCAGCGCCCACCACATCGTCGAGCCCTACGACCATCCGATCAGCCACAGGCACCTGCGCATCACCTATTCGTCGATGAAACATTCCGACAAGACGTTCATGGGCATGACGACGAGCCCGAAGAATGCGGAAGACGTCATGGACATGTGCGCGATCCTTTTTGGCGAGGACTATCTGGAGGGCCATCCGGTCACCACCGGCAACTGCAACGGCAACTCGCCGCTGGTCTGGGACGAGACGATGCTGGGGGCCATGCGCGCCTTCTCGAAGCGCAACCAGCCGGTCCTGTGCTCCCCCTTCGTGCTTGGCGGCGCCAATACCCCGGCGTCGGTCGTGCCGGCCGTCGCCCAGCTCAACGCGGAAGCCCTGAGCGCCCTTGCCTATACCCAGGTGATCCGCAGGGGCGCTCCCGCGATCTACGGTCATTACCTGTCGACGGTCTCGATGAAGTCCGGCGCGCCGATGGCGGGCACGCCGGAGATCAGCCTGATGAATTTCATGATCGGGCAGATGGCCCGCTTCTACAACGTGCCGTGGCGCACCTCCGGCTCCCTCGGCGGTGCCAAGACCTTCGACGCCCAGGCCGGCTACGAAAGCGCCTCCACCTTGAGTGCCGTCATTCATGCGGGCGCCAACTATATCTGGCATGCCGCCGGCTGGAACGAGGCAGGCATGCATTGTTCGGTCGCCAAATTCATCGTCGACGCGGAGCAATGCGCCATGATCTACCGTATGGCCGAAGGACCGCGCTGGGACGATTTCGACCAGGGCCTTGCCGCGATACGCGATGTCGGACCCGGCGGGCACTATCTCGGCCATCCGCACACGCAGGAGAACTTCCAGCGGGCCTTTTTCCTGCCGGAGATGTTCGACAACAATTCCATCGAGCAGTGGAAGGCGGATGGCGAGATGGAGATCACCGAACGGGCGTTGAAGCAGGCGCGCAAACTCCTGTCCGAATATGAGGAACCGGCACTCGATCCTGCGAAGAACGAGGAACTGCTGGATTACATTGCCCGGCGCGAGCGCGAGATCCCGGCGGCGGATGCGCTGAACCAGGACTATTAGAAATACCGGGCTTGCCCCCGGTCAAGTCGCCTAGCCTGCCGGCATTTCCGGGACTCACCACAGCCGATCGGCGAGGTCTTCGCCTGCCGGGGCGGTTGTCCCCTCGCGGCGTGCCTGCCTCTTGCGAGCTGCGGCCGTTCTATGTCCCGATAATCTTCGGGGCTTCGAATATCCTCGGTTCATGTGCGACACCGTCATTCGTGGTGGCATGCTCGACATAAGTCGGCAAACCGGCAGGGACGACGGTGTCCTTTCGCGCCATGCCCAAAAAGATGTGTTTCGAGGTGGCCGGCTCGATTGCGAACCAGCAAGGATCGTCGAAGGTACCGGCATAAACGCCGACGGCATCGGGGAACCGTTCGAAACTCAGCCAGAGCTTGGTGCCGCAATCGCCACAAAAATGGACATGAACCATTTTGCCAGAGCCCTCGGACGTCAGATCAAACGTCTTGGGATCGCCCGACGTCAGTACAAGATCGTCCCTGGAGAAGATCGGTTCAACCATGTAGGCGGAGCCTGTCGCCTTCTGGCAGAACCTGCAGTGGCAAACGGTTACCCGGCTTGGCTCCGCTCTGGTCAGGTACCGGATCCGGCCACACAGACATCCACCCTCATGCCTCGTCATTACTCCCGCCCTCGCAGTTTCAGGGCGGTCCGCCGTTCGCTGGCTGCAGCTTTCTGCCGACCGCCCGATAACACTCAGCAGGTGAAGTGTACAATACGCAAGCGGGAACGCCTGGAATTTTAAAGAATTGACAAGACACCCATCATTCCGGTCTCCGATGAGATCCGCCTGCAGGTGCAGTGCCCTGCGGCCGGCATTCCAGATTATTTGGCGAACGCGGTGCGGATAGCGACCTTCATCGACCGCGCCAGAGCAGGATCGGCCGCCTGCGCCGTCCCGATGACAAGTCTGGAGACCGGCGTCGGTGCAAACCCGTGCTCGCTTCCGAGAACCGTCAGGTGGCCGGCGACAGACGAGCGCCCAAGGAGGCCGATGGCAACGCCCGCCTCGACGGCAGAAGTGACGCCGGAAACGCTCTGGCTGGAGAAGACAACGCGGTAGGAGTGGCCGCTGGCGTCGAGTGAGGCGATGGCCGCCTCGCGCCACCAGCACGCCCTGTCGAAGAGAGCCACAGGCAGGGGATCCTGCTCCAGCAGGTTCTTGTCGCGCGACATCGCCCAACAGGTCGGGTCGGCATAGACCGTTTCTTCCGGCGTTGCCGGTTCGGCGATTTCATAAACCGCGAGATCGAGCAACCCGCGCGACAGCATTCCCGGGAAGTCGGTGCTGATCGCACAGGTCACCTCAAGTTCCACCTGCGGATGGGACTGCATGAATGCCGCCAGGATTCCCGCCAGTTTTGCACGGCCGTGATCGTCCGGGATACCGAGACGGAGCCTGCCGCGCAGGCCGTCGGAAGTGATGCTGCGGAGCGCCCCGTCGAGCCGACCGGTCACGTCCTTTGCCACCGGCATCAATTGCCGTCCGGCTTCGGTCAGGACAACCCCACGTCCCGTCCGTTCGAACACCGGCCGTCCCAGGATCTGCTCGAGGCGCAGGATCTGAAGGCTCGTTGCCGACTGGGATCGCCCGATGACAGCGGCACCGTCTGTCATGCTGCCGGATCCGGCAACGGCGAGGAACGTCCGCAAGAGGTCGCTGTCGAGATTTTGCATTTAAGAATCGAATGCCTGCTATTTAAGATATCCGTTTTTCTAATATCTCTCTCATATCTAAACTGCCCCGGTCAATCCAGGAGGCAAAGATGACGGAGCTGAAGACGATCCTGCAGGCACCGGCAACAGGCACGCTTGCCGCCGTCGCCGGCCTTGCTGCCTTTGCGGGCGCGTTATGGTTTTGGCCGCGTTTTATCCGCGAAGGACTTCAATTCACAGGGTTGGGCCTCGTTGATGTTGCCCCGCTCGTCCTCCCCGGCATCGCCCTCACCGCCTGGATCATGGCCAGCGGCGCCGACCGGGCCCTCTCCCGTGCCTTCGAAGGCCGTCTGCTGTCCACTGTCGTTGCCGCGTCGGCGATCGGTGCGATCACCCCGGTCTGCGGGGTCACCGTTCTGCCGCTCATGGTCGGCCTGCTTGCCGCTGGCATCCCCCTGGCGCCGGTCATGGCCTTCTGGCTGTCCTCGCCGATCACCGACCCGGCCATGCTGGCAACGACGGCGGCAACGCTCGGTCTTGCCTTCGCCATCGGCAAGACCGCCGCCGCTTTCGGTCTGGGACTCTTCGGCGGTATGACGACGGCAGCGCTCATCGGTAAGCAGGGAGGCCAGACCGCTCTGCGCAGCGGCGGGCTCGCAACGTCGCTGACCACCTCCTGCGGCTGCGGCCCAACAACCTTCGAACCGCGCGTCTGGCGCGACCGTGCCCGCCGCCGCGCCCTTGCCAGGCAGGCATTCGCCACCACGCGGCTGATCCTGATCTGCCTGATCCCTGCCTTTTTCGCCGAATACGCGCTCAACGCGGTGCTGACCCCCGGTGCGCTCGCCGCCTATGCCGGTAAAGACAGCTGGTGGGCCATTCCTGTAGCGGTTGTTGTCGGCGCCCCCGCCTATATCGACGGTTACGCGGCGCTGCCGCTCACCCGGGCCCTGCTCGACAATGGCATGTCGCCGGGCGCTGCGATGGCGTTTCTGGTGTCCGGCGGCGTTGTCAGTATCTGGGGCGCGCTCGCGATCTTCCCCGTCCTCAGACTGAGGCCGTTTCTGCTCTACCTGATGCTCGCGGTAAGTGGCTCGATCATCACAGGCTATGCGTTCGAATGGTGTTACCAGGCCTCGACCGGCAATTGACCGCGGTCATTCTTCCGATGCCCGCCACTCCTTCCAGCGCAGCACGGCATTTGCGCCGATCTCGCGGAACGGCTGCGGCGGCAGCTTTTTCGGCCGGGCTTCCGCTCCGAAGTGCCGGGTGATGTCACTGTCGACGCCGCAGACAAGCTCCGCCGCGCCGATGCCCGTCAGCGTACCGCGCGCGGTGCCGAGACCGTTCTGGACGCAGCCCGAATAGACGCCGTCTTCCAGCTCCCGCATGACGGCGACGCCGTTCAGCGACAGGCACAGATGCCCTGCCCAGCGATATTCCATCTTCATGCCGGCAAGCTGGGGGAAGCGCCGGTCGAACTTGCCCTGCATCACCCTGGCTGCCCGGTCCACATGTGCATGTGACAGGCGCATGTCGGGCTTCAGGACCGCGCAGCTCCGGGTGACGATGCGATTGCCGCCCTGGCCGGTGTCGATGCGGCGCAGGGTGGTTCCCATCGGGTCGGACGGCGTGATGCCCCAGCGGGTCCTGCCGCCGAGCTTGCTGCAGGCGTCCTCGTCCAGTTCCGGCGTCATGACCGCAAACAGGAACAGTTGCATCAGCCGATCGCGTTCATAGCCGAAGCTCTCAAGGTGACCGTTGACAGTGAGAATGATCTTCGAAGCCGTGACCGAACCCGCTCGCGTCACGAGTTTCCAGGCCGAACCTTCTCTTGCAAAGGAAAGCACGGGGCTTTCTTCAAAGATCCGGACACCCTGCCGCCGCAGGCCGCTTGCGAGGCCGCGGATATAGCCCGCCGGCTGCAGCATGACTGTGCCGGGGGTGTATAGACCGGCAAGATAGTGACGGCTCCCGGTCAGTTCGGCCATCTGCCCGGCATCAAGCAGTTCGTACTTCTCGCCGAGACCTGTCAGATGCTCCGCATAGCTGCGGTTATGCGTCTCCGCCTTCCGGCTCGCGGCGCCATTGACCTTGCCGGCCGGATCAAAATAGTTCGGATCGATGCCATAGTCCCCGACTGCCTCGCGCGCATAGGCGATCGCCTTGCGGTTAAGCCCGATAAGAGCACGGTCATCGCCTGCCCCGGCATAGTCCTCGGACGTCAGTTCATGTGGCAAGTCGATCATGAAACCGGAGTTGCGGCCGGCCGAGCCTTCCGCGACACGGCAGGCATCAATGACGGCTACCCTCAGGTTCTTGTCGATCTGGAGGAGACGCCGAGCCGCGGAAAGACCGGCAAATCCGGCGCCGACAATGGCGATATCGGCACTGGTTGATTCACCGAGGACCTGCGGCGCCGGTTGCGCCGGCAGGATCCTGTTCCAGGCTGCCGGTCCTTGCAGGTTCGGCAGGGTCACGGCGGCCCGCGTCGTCATGCGACGGCCTCGTCCTCGTCGTCGGACAGATCCAGCCAGATGGTCTTTATCTGGGTGTACTGATCGTGGGCGGCGAGGCTGTTGTCGCGGCCGCCGAAGCCGGACTGCTTGAAGCCGCCAAAGGGTGTGGTGATATCGCCCTCGCCGAAGCAGTTGACCGTGACGGTGCCGGCCCGGATGGCACGGGCACCGCGCAGCGCTTTCCTGGCATTGCCGGTGAAGATCGAGGCCGCCAGGCCGTATTGCGTATCATTGGCGAGCGCGATCGCCTCGTCGAAGCCGCGGACGGTTAAAACGCTCAGAACCGGGCCGAAGATCTCCTCCCGCGCCAGGCTGGAGCCGGGATCGGTTTCCAGGATCGTCGGTTCGACGAAGACGCCGTCGTGGCTCTTTCCGCCCAACAGCACCTTCGCGCCCTTGTCCAGATAGGAACTGACCTTGCCGAAATGGGTGCTGGAAACGAGGGCACCGACCCGATGCTCCGGGTCGAGCGGGTCGCCGAGCGTCCACTCCCGCGCATGGGCCTTGATGCGTTCCAGAAGCGCATCCTTGATGTCTTCCTCCACGATGAGGCGTGAACTTGCCGAGCAGTTCTCGCCCATGTTCCAGAAGGCGCCGTTGACGACATGGGCAGCGACCCGGTCGAGATTTTCCGCGTCCTTAAGGACGACGCTCGGGTTCTTGCCGCCCATTTCAAGCACGACTTCCTTCAGGTTGCTGTCGGCAGAATAGCGCAGGAAGCGTCGGCCGGTTTCCGTCGATCCGGTGAAGGAGATCATGTCCACGTCCATGTGCCGGCCAAGCGGCTCGCCGACTTCCGGACCGGTGCCCGGGACGACGTTGAAGACGCCACGGGGAATACCGGCCTCCATGGCAAGCTCCGCCACCCTCAACGCGGTGAGCGAGGTTTCCTCGGCCGGCTTGACGATGACCGAACAACCTGCGGCGAGCGCCGGGCCGATCTTCCAGGCGAGCATCAGCAGCGGAAAATTCCAGGGCAGCACCAGACCGACGACGCCGACGGGCTCACGCAAGATCATGGCGATGTGGTTGTCGGAGGCCGGCGAGACCTGATCGTAGATCTTGTCGATCGCCTCCGCATGCCACTTCAGGCAATGGATGGTTTCGGGCACATCCACAGTCTCACAGTCGTAGATGGTCTTGCCGCTGTCGAGGCTTTCCATGACCGCCAGCTCCCGCCGGTTGCGGCTGAGAAGCTTGGCAAAGCGGATCAGGATATCCTTGCGTTCCGAGGGATGCAGCTTCGACCAGCGCCCGTCGTCGAAGGCTTCGCGCGCCTTCAGGACGGCGAAATCGACGTCTTCGGCTCCACAAGCCGCGATTTCGGCCAGCGTCTCGCCGGTTGCCGGATTGACGCTTGCAAAGGTCTTGCCGGAAGCCGCCGGACGGTAGGCTCCGTCGATGAAGGCATTCACCGGCAGCGTGAGATTGGCGGCAATCGCCTTGTATTCCTCACACGTCAGAAGATCGGTCATGGTCAGGCTCCTGCCTTGATGTCTGGGGCCTTCATGTCTGGGGCCGTGATATCTTGAATGGTGGATTTGAGAACCCGGACAACCTGGTCGAGCTGGCGCTTGTCGTCCTTGTTGAGCGCCTTCAGCGGCGGCCGGGGCGGACCGGCGTAAAGTCCGCGCATTTCCACACCATGCTTGACGCACTGGATGAACTTGCCGCCCTGCTCCAGCACCCGCATCAGCGGCATCATCGCCGACATGATCCGCCTGCCTCTGGTGAAGTCGCCGTCGACGGCGCAAGCCTGATAGAGCGCGACGTGTTCCTCCGGCAGAAAGTTCGACCCGGCACAGACCCAGCTGCGCGCGCCCCAGGCGAAGAATTCCAGCGCCTGGTCGTCCATACCGCAGGACATCTGGATATGCGGATAGTCGCGCGCCAGCAGATGCACCCGGTTGATGTCTCCGGAACTTTCCTTGATGGCGCAGACATTGCGAGAGCGGCCGACGCGGTCGAGAAATTCCTCGCCCATGTTGACGCCCATGCGGCCGGGATAATTGTAGAGCATCACCGGCAGGTCAGCCGCGCGATCGATCGCCAGCACATTGAGGGCGTTTTCCCTCTCCGTCGGCACGGCGTAAGGCGGCGATGCCACCAGGATGGCATCGGCCCCCATCTTTGCAGCGCCCTCGGCAAGAGCGAAGGAATCGGGCGTCCGCATCGTTCCGGTGCCGACGATCAGCGGCAGGCGGCCGGCCAGTTTTTCATGGGTGAACCGAGCGAGCTCAAGCCGTTCCTCAATGGTCTGGGCGTAGTTCTCGCCGGTGGAGCCCCCGGAGATCAGCCCGTGCACACCGGCATCGACGAGGTGATCGATCACCTTCTCCAGGGCGTCCCAGACAACATTGCCGTCGCTGTCATAGGGCGTGACGACGGGCGTGTAGATGCCCTCGAATTTCATGATAGGAGTCATGGCGGTGTCGGCCTTATGCGGATTTCAGGGTCGGCAGGATGCCCTGCGGCGCTTCGAGGCCGGCGGGCATGACAAAGAGTTCGATCTGGTCGCGCGAGAGTGCCCAGTGTTCCAGCGCCAGTTCGGCGGCGCGGTCGTCGTCACCGTTCTCGATGGCCTCGATCATTTCCTCGTGCTGGCGGCTGGCGAGCTCCAGCCGGTCTTCCCTCGCCCCCGACTTCGGACGGAAGAAAGTCATGCCGATCCGGGTGTGATCGATCAGCAGCCGGTCGAGGCTGGCGAGCAGGTAGCTGTTGCCTGCCATGTGGCCGGTGATGCGGTGAAAACGATCGTTCGTAAGTGCCCGTGCGATCACGTCGCCCTTTTCCAGGGCTTTACGGAAATCGTCCTGTGCCTGCTTCAGCTCGGCGATCTGCGCTGCCGTTGCGTTCTGGGCGGCCAGGCGAAGCACTGCGCTGTAGATCAGCGGCGCCGCCAAAAAGAAGTCGCGCAGCGTGTAGTGTGTCATGTCGGACACCCGGGCACCCCGGTTGAGCTGCAGCGTCACATAGCCTTCGCCGGCAAGCTGCTGCAGCACCTCACGCAAGGGCGTGCGGGACAAGCCGTAGAGATCGCACAACTCCGTCTCCTCCAGCGCCGTGCCGGGCTTGCGCTCAAGCGTCAGGATCGCGCGCTTCAGATCTTCATAGGCCGTTGACTTGGCGGTGCCGCGTACTGGGGGCATCTGGAACCTCCGTTTCGGATTGTTGTTGACTTATATGTATACATGATGTGTACAATAACAACACAAAAATAATACAAACTCCCGATGGCCCCGGATCGGCCAGAGGCGACAGAGGCCGGAGAAAAGCGACATGTCCCGTACTTGCGATGTCACCTTCCTTTTGCTCGACGATTTTTCGCACATCGCCTTTGCCTGCGCGGTCGAACCGCTGCGCATCGCCAATCTGCTCCAGGGCGAGGACATCTACCGCTGGCGGCTCGCCGCGCCGGGCGGCACCCGGGCGGTCTGCTCCAACCGGTCGGTGACGCTTGTCGATCAGGGGCTCGATCCCCTGCCGCCGCGCTCAAGCCTGTTTTTGGTATCGGGACAGAATGTCGGCGACCGGGCGACACCGGACGTTCTGGCGTTTCTGCGCCGGGAGCGGGCCCGCGGCACCCAGATCGGCGCTATCTGTTCCGGCGCCTATGTGCTGGCAAGGGCCGGGCTTCTGGATCAGCGGCGCGCTGCCATCCACTGGTCCTTCCACGACAGCTTCGAAGAGACCTTCCCGGAGGTCGAATTATGCAAGAACGTCTTCGTCGCCGACGAGACTTTCGTGACCTCCTCCGGCGGAACCGCCGCGGCCGACCTGATGCTGCATCTGATCGGCGAGCGGCACGGTACCGACCTCGCTGTCGCGATCGCCGACATGATGGTCTATTCGGGCGTCCGCCCGGCCAGCGCGCGGCAGCAGATCTCGCTTCAGGCCCGCCACGGCATCCGCAACCCGCATATTGCCGAGGCCATACGCCTTCTCAACGAAAGCGCGCCTTATTACCTGCCGACGTCCGAGATTGCCCGCAAGATCGGCATCTCGACGCGCCAGCTGGAGCGGCTGTTCCAGAAACACCTGAAAGTGTCGCCCAAGCGCTTTGCCATCGACCAGAAGCTGACGCGGGCCCGCAATCTCCTGCTCCAGACCGAGGGCTCCATCTCCGAGATCGCGCTGGCCTGCGGCTACGAATCCGCCTCGCACTTTATCCGCACCTACCAGAACCGCTTCGGGGTGACGCCGCATAACCAGCGTCTCTGCGCGGCCGGCCCGATGGCGGCTTACCAGAGGGCGTAGCACTTTTTTGAGCCTTATTGCTCCCGGGCGCTGCCACGGCCTGGCGCGGCACTAACGCGTCTCCCGCCCCGGCAGAGACCATTGACCGACCTTGTGGCCGCAAGACCCGTTCCGCACCGGTGAAAATCTGCTTTACTGCCCCTCCAACTTGAAGACCGGTTTCTCCCGGCAAGGCAGGCCGTATTGGCCGATGGAGGGTCAATATGCACGCAATGCAGGATTTTCGGCGATGCGGTTTCTGATCTGCGGCCGCCAGACGCAAGGAGGACGGGAGTACCAGGAGGATTCCTGGGCCGCGGTAACCTCGGAAGGAACGCTGCACCTTAACGCCAATGCCATGGACCAAATCTCCTCCGGCGGCGACACCCTGGTGATCCTTTCCGACGGCATCGGATCGGGCGGGCACGGCGACGTCGCCAGCCGGTTCATTGTCCGGACGCTCGCAGAGCGTCTCAAGTCGGATGAGGCAGTTTCGTCAGGCGACTTTCACGCGGCGATTGGCGCAACCGACGCCGAACTCGGCCGGCTCAAGCAGGAAGAAGGCTACGGTCCCTCCATGGGAGGAACCGTCGTCGCGGGCCTCTTCCATCACGATGCACTGACCTTCCTGTCGGCCGGCGACTCGCATCTTCTTCGCTTCCGGGACGACGAGATCCACTACCTGAACGAAAAACATGCCTATGGCCACGAACAGGGCGAGCTTGCCGGGCTCGGCCAAGTAACCTGGCGCGAGGCGTTGCTGCTGCACAATCGCAGCAGCATCACCTCGGCGCTGATAGGCCAGGGCGTCGATATCTGCCAGGTAGCTACGCGCGGGATCCGGCCGGGTGACATCTATCTTCTCGCCAGTGACGGCGTGGAGACCATCGACGGCGAATTGCTGCGCCGGCTCGTCGTTTCCCATCACGGCGCCAGCCTGTCGCGTACCCTTGACGCAATCATTGAGGCAATCGACGAACACGGCCGCCACCTTGCAGGCGGCCAGCACGACAACGCCACCCTGGTGATGGTCAGATGTGATGCGGAAGATGAAACCGGTGAGCGGGTAGCGACCGGGGAAAAGGCTCAGCAAACAGAACAAGCGGTCATGCCGACCGCACCCGTCAAGAGCCAGCGTTCCGGGCGCCGGACCGGCCTCGCCTTCCTGCTCCTGCTGCTTGTCTCCACGGCCGTGGTCACGTACCTGTTGCTGGGCAATCTTCAGGCCGATATCGCCTTGCCAACCGATCCTGCCAAGCCCCGGCCGGAAGCAGCAGGCCGTTTCCTTCCGGATTCAGCGGCGACAGAACTGCAGCCTGCTTACCCGCCGGCCCCGGAACCGCAGCCGCAACAGCCTTGAAACGGCGCGGAGCAGAAAGCTGGGTCACCCGACTTCACTTCTTTTCCGCGTCGTACCGGGCGCGGGTTTCTTCGTTCATCGGGTAAAGCCCGGGCAGGCGTGCGCCGGCTTCGACTTCGCCGACGATCCAGGCTTCCATGCGCTCCTGCTCCGGGGCCTCCTTCAGGACCTCATCCAGAAGACCTGCCGGGATGACGACTGCGCCGTCGCCGTCGGCGACGATGATGTCGTCCGGAATGACCGCAACACCGCCGCAGCCGATCGTCTCCTGCCAGCCGACAAAGGTCAGCCCGGCGACGGACGGTGGGGCGGAGACGCCGCCGCACCAGACCGGCAGGCCGGTGCCCAGAACGCCGGTGAGGTCGCGCACCGTGCCGTCGGTGACCAATCCGGCGACGTCGCGCTTCTTCATGCGCGCGCAAAGAATATCGCCGAAGACGCCTGCATCGCGGATGCCCATCGCGTCGATCACGGCAATGCAGCCGTCCGGCATCTCCTCGATGGCAGCGCGGGTCGAAATCGGCGATCCCCAGGACGCCGGGGTCGCCAGGTCCTCGCGGGCAGGCACGAAGCGCAAGGTAAAGGCCGGACCGACCACGCGCGCCTGCGCCCGGTCCAGCGGCATAGCGCCCCTGATCCAGACATTGCGCAGGCCCTTTTTCAGAAGGATCGTCGTGAGGGTTGCCGTCGTGACCGATTTCAGGATTTCGGCGGCTTCAGCGGTGAGAGGCATGGAGGTCTCCGGACAAGAAAATGCGAACACTCTGCTGCGGGATCAGATCACGTGATATTGCTGCCACCAACCGGCATTCGCTCCGCAAGCCGGCGGGCAAGCGCTGTTCCAACTTGATCTGCGCTGTGCTGGCGGGTTTGAGTGCGGTGTTCACCGCCAACGTGCTGTAGCTAGCCCGCCAGGGTTTCGTTGCCTCAGGAAATCGTCAGTTCCAGGGCCGGATGCAGCCGCTGAAGGTTGCGGAGCGACTTCGACTGCCACGGAATGGACTTGGACCCCAGCACCCGGACGCCGACGTCCGGCTGCTTGCGGATCTCAATGGTGAATTTCGCCAGAAGATTGATGCCGGAGCTGTTGAGGAATTCCAGACTGGTCAGATCCATGGTGATGAGGTCCGGCTTGGAGGCCAGAACGGAATTCATGATTTCAAGGATGGGCGCATAGGCATCCGTGCCCGAAAGCCGCATCGTTCCTTCATAGTGGATCGTCGAACCTTCAGTCCAAACGCGGTAATCGTTCGTGCTGATTTCCATTTTCTAGTCTTCCTTCGGAATAAAATCGGCGATCAGGAAAGTCGCAACGAGGCAAAAGTCGTCAATTCAACGCCTTCACTTACACGCTCCGACGCGAAAGACCAGCCCAATCTGGCCCCGTAATCGCTCATAAGGGTCAGGATGCCGAGACCTGAACCGGTGGAGTCCGGGTCCAGCGCATTCTCCTCGATGCGCTCCAGCAGAAGTTCGCCCGGCTCGCGCTCCAGCAGAGTCTTCAGGTGGGCCTGGAACGTCCTCGCCGTCTCCGGATCGATGCGGTTCCGGATCTGGATTTCGAACGTTTCGGCCTCCAGGCTGCTGCGGATTTCGATGTCGCCGCCGTGCCGGAACTTGATCGCGTTTTCCAGGATCTCGTTGAGCATGTAACTGATGCTGTGACGCGCATCGATCGCATCGATGTCCTTGCCGCAGGCCCTGCTGAAATATTCTCCGATGAAATCCGAAGTCGCTCCGCTGTGGTGCCAGCTGAGTTCCAGCGGTTCGGCCATGAGCGTCATGCAAAACCGCGTGGCCGCGTTGCTGTTTCTGGCAGCGGTTTCTCCAAAATCCTCAACCATGCCTTACCTATGCTTCAGGACAACGAGCGTGATGTCGTCAAATACTTTGTAGCCACCAATATGCGACTTCACATCATTGATGACCGCTTCGGCAATCCCCTTGGCGGGTTTTTCGCGGTTTTCATGCGCACTCTGCGACAGCCGGTCGAGGCCGAACATTTCACCCCGTTCGTTCTCCGCCTCGGTGATGCCATCGGTGTGCAGGATCAAGACGTCGTCAGGCCCGAATGCCAGGTCGAGCGTGGCCACGAAGGGCGAGATATCGGCCTCCAGCCCCACCGGAAAGCCGAGCTCCATCGTGTCTATGCGCTCGGTATCGCCGTTGGCGCGAATGATCAGCACTTCCTCGTGCTGACCGGAAAGGGTCACCTTGCCGTCCTCGTAGTCGACGAAGGCCAGCGTCAGGTGCTTGTCCGACCGGGTGCGTGTGATGTTCTTGTAGACCGCGCGGTTGAGGACATCGAGGAAGGCGATCGGATCCCGGTCGCCCTTTTCCTGCAAGGCCCTTGCGACCGACTGGACCATCAACATCAGAACGCCGCTTTCCAGCCCGTGCCCAGTCACGTCGCCGATACCCACCTTGATACGGCTGCCGTCGAAGAGCACGTCGTAATAGTCGCCGCCGACCTCATCCGCCGGCTCCATGAAAGCAGCAATCTCGAGCTGGGGGATGCCCTCCAGCTCGCTGAGGCGCGGCAGCACCATTTCCTGAATGCGCCTGGCGACGTCGAGCTCTGCCCCAAGGCGCAGGTTTTCCGACTTCAGGCGATTGTTGAGCGCAACGATCTCCGTGTTCGCGGTCTCCAGCTTGCGGGTGCGTTCCTCGACCAGGTTTTCCAGATTCTCCGTGTGGTAACTGATCTCCTCGGCCATGCGGTTGAAGGCGAGGCCCACGGCCGCAACCTCGTCCCGCGTCGGAATTTCGACCCGGACGGAGTAATCCTTGTTCTGCAGGGCGCGCGCGGCCGCGGCCAGTTGCGACAGGCCCTTGGTGATGCGCCCCGAGATGGCGTAGACGGCGAGGAAGACGATCAGAAGGCTGACCATCAGCGCGGCGATCTGCCAGGTGACGATCCGCTGGGTGGCGTCGGAGAGTTCCTTCTGCACTTCCGTCAGCGGTCCGTAGATCTCGTCGGTCGCCACCATGAAGCCGAGGGTCAGGTTTTCCGCGACGATCTTTTGACCGTCCCAGAGGTTGATCGGCGCCAACTCCTTCAGGACGACGATGTAGCCTTCGCCGAAGCTTGTGCTGCCGTCGACGTCGTTGACATGCGGCTGTGTGCCGAGGGTGAGCGTGTCGATCACCGTGCCGGCATGGTGCGGCAGTTCCAGATTGGCGACTTCCGGATAGCTGCTCTCGGACAGATAGCGGTTGATGCCGGTAACGCCCTGGCCCTCACCGCCGACGGAAACCAGCCCGAGCGTTTCCGCACCCGCCTCGCTGACGGCCAGGATGTTGCCGGAGGACGAACTCAGGAAACCGAAGCCCGTTTCGGCGATCTTGACGTTCTCCACCAGGCTGGAAAGCTGGTCGAGCGTGATGTCGACCGCGGTCATGCCGGCAACGTCCGTGCGCTCCTTGTTCCAGAGCGGATAGAAGAAGCTGACGATCTTGGCGCCGGTGATCGCATCGATATAGGGCGCGGTGCCGACGATGTCGCGCTGCACCGGCCGTGCGCCAGCATCAGCCAGCCAGTCCTGCCAGCCCTCATAGACACCGGGAAAGAAGAAATCCCAGAAATTGGCTTCGTTGTGGCCGGGATAGAGCTTGTCGAAGGTCTGCGCCTGATCAGTATAGGGCGTCGTGCGCATGATCGGGCGGTCCTTCGGCCCGACATAGTAGAGCTGCAGCTTGGGCGAGCCGGTCTTCAGCATGCCCGGAGCGACGATGTTGAAGGCGGAACTGTCGGCAATCTGGTCCGCCACCTCCGGCAAAGGATTGCCTTCGTCGTCGAGCAGATAGCCCCAGACGCTGACGACCGATTCCCCAGGGGAACTCTGGGCCCAGCCGGCCTGGGGGTTGTAGACCAGCCTGTCTCCGAGGCGGGCGTCGTTTTCCACGGTCTGGCCAATCAGCTGACCGGTTTCAGGGTTGTCGATCAGGGTCTGCATGGCGCCGCCAAGCGCCTCGATTTCCGAATAGACCTGATCGAGCAGGAGTTCCGTGCGCAGCGCGGTCGTTTCGATATAGGTGCGCAGGTATTCTTCGGTCGCTTCGGTCAGGCCGGTCGCGACCTTTTCCGTGGCATCGCGCGACAAGCGCTGCACGTTCCAGATGGCGATGCCGCCGCCCAGCATCAGATCGAAGATCACGGCGGCGCCAACCACCGCGATGAACTTGGCACGGAAGCTGTGCCGGGAAAACCGGCCGATGCGTTCCGGCTCCTGTTTCTCCGGAACCTCCCCGGTCACATGGGTCACGCTCATGCCGGTTTCCGTCCCGAGGCGACCCAGATCGGCCAGCCCGCGTATCCCTTCGGGTGGAGAGCGGCGAAGATGTGGTCCTGAAAGCCCTTGCGGAACTCCCGGATCTCTTCTGCGCTGTCGCCGCGCTCGACAGCCATCTTGCCGGCATAGACATCTTCCCAGGACTGGATGATGTCCGCGAAATCCTGCGGATTGCCGTCCAGGTTGGTCACCATGAAGGATTCCATGCGGATGTCCTCGAAGCCGGCATCCATCAGATAGCGGCGGCTCTTCGGCCCGAGCTCGATGTCCATGTTGAAATGCGCCCACAGGCGCGCAACCTCGGTATAGGTCTTCTGGATCGAGTCCGCGCGCGGCTCTCCGAGGCAGTGGGAATTCTTTTCGTTGGTGATATAGACCCGGCCGCCCGGCTTGCAGATCCTCAGGAGTTCCTTGAGGATCAGCTCCGGCCGGTCGAACACCTGCAGGGAGTGGCGGCAGGTGACAAAATCGAACTGGTCGCTTTCCAGAAGCATGTCGGAGGCATCGCCGAAGACGTAATCGATGCCGCGGACGCCGAAATCCGCGGCGACCTTGCGGGCATAGTCGAGACTGGAACGGCTGTGATCGAGCGCCACCAGGCGCGCAGGACGATATTCCTTCTGCAGAAGGACGGCAAAATCGCCGATGCCGCAGCAGATATCGGCCACCTGCATGTCCGGTTGAAGGCCATGTTTTGCGAGCATCGTGCGCTCGTGGTGCCAGGTCAGCTTGGTCTGGGTTCTGAGGATCGGGATGAAGCCGCCTTCTTCCAGGAAAGACTGGCCCGGATAGAACTCGCTGTCGTATTCGCTGACCGTGATCTTGTCGGACATCGTCTCCAGGACGGCGAACTTGCGCGTCGCCCAGCCGACGACGCTCGACGTCGTCACGTGGACGCGCAGGTCGTTGCGCCCGCGTACCAGGTCCAGGATCTTGCAGGCGACCGTGTGGAAGGCGACGTTGTTCATGCGCACCAGGCGGCGCACATTGACGTAGAAGCGCCCGTTCACCCGCGCGACAGCCTGCTCCAGCGCCGCGATGCAGGTGTTCAGTTCCTCCGGCCGCTGCGGGCGAAGGCTGCCGCGCAAGGCGAATTCCTGATCGTTTTCGTTATAGGACCACTGAAAGGGCTGGGTCATGTTGTCGGCGATCATCATTCACCATCCTCAAGCGCAAGTTCCGCAATCAGGCACATGCGGCCGTCGTCCAGCCGCTCGATGGCGAGCTTCGCGTCATAATCAACACCAAGTTCCAGTAGTCCCAGAGAGGCATCCGGCTCCCGGTCGGCGAAGAGGGCTTCGAGATAGACCTTTTCCGCGTCGTCGCCGTTGACCTTGGCGATCGCCGCCTCGTAAGTGCCGAAGGTTTCGTCGTCCGCCGGGAAAGACAATTCGATCCGGTCGAGATTGCCCCGGCGGCGAACCGCGCATTCCAGTTTTCCGCTGGTGCCGTGCGTGCGGTAGACCGCTTCCAGAAGCTCGTTCAGGGCCGACGAATAGAGATTGGCAAAGAGCAGCGAATCGAGCCGGTTGTGGCTAACCATGCGGGCGAGATAGCCGGACATCAGATCGCAGTGGCTCCAGTCCGAGCAGAAGTCCTTGATGTCCAGGTCGAGGTGGATCATTTGCGGCAAGTCGGAAATCGACGACAGCCCCCCAGAAGGTGCCTGCATTATTTTATTCCCCCGCTGGCATCGTCCGCCGCACCCCTGTTGCGGTGCATCGCCGTTATACAAAGAAGATGAAAATACGGTCGACTGAACTCATATCACCGATAATTCATGTAATTAACAATATGGTGTCGTTTATTGCCAAGGGCCTAAGAGGGAAGATTTGCGCCGGGCAGCAAGTGTTCACAGGTTATCGCAGCCCAACGCAGCGAATACGCTTTATCGGGGGCACCGCGTCCGGCTAACGAAGCTGCCGGCCGCGGTCCGCCTTTGTCGCTTCAGCGTTTCGGGATGATGTTGTGCTCGGGGCCGAAGGGGAAGCCGGTGATGTTTTCCGCGCCCGTTTCCGTGACGATCAGGATATCGTGCTCGCGATAGCCGCCGGCGCCCGGCTCGCCTTCCGGGAGCATGATCATCGGCTCCATGGAAACGACCATGCCCGGCGCCAGCACCGTCTCGACATCCTCGCGCAGCTCCACCGAAGCCTCGCGGCCGTAATAGTGCGAGAGCACGCCGAAGGAGTGCCCGTAGCCGAAGCTCCGGTATTTCAACAGGTCATGGCTGCGGTAGATCTCGTTGAGTTCCGCGGCAATGTCGCGGCAGCGAGCGCCAGGCCGGATCAGCTTCAGGCCTTCGCGATGAACGTGGCAGTTGATCTCCCAGAGACGCAGATGCGCGTCGGAGGCATATTCACAAAAGAGCGTGCGCTCCAGGGCGGTGTAGTAGCCGAAGATCATCGGAAAGCAGTTGAGGCTCAGAATATCGCCGGCCTCAACCATCCTGTTGGTGACCGGGTTATGGGCGCCATCCGTGTTGATGCCCGACTGGAACCAGGTCCAGGTGTCCATCAGTTCGACAAAGGGGAAAGACCTGGCGATTTCGCGGATCATGGCGTTGGTGGACGCGATGGCCACTTCATGTTCGCTGACGCCCGCCTGAACGGCGCCCACCAGCGCCGCACCGCCCACGTCGCAGATGCGCGTCCCCTCGCGGATCAGCCTCTGCTCCTCGACGCTCTTAATGGTGCGCTGAGCCATCGCATCGGCGGCGATATCGACCAGCTCGACACCGGGCAAGGCTGCCTCCAGCAGTTTCTTCATGTCGAGGGACACATGATCGAACTCGATGCCGATCCGCCTCACGGCAGAATTCGGCAACCCCAGGAGCGACTGGATGGCGAAGAAGTAGTTATCCCGGCGCCAGTCCGTGTAGATCACCGTGTCGCCGTGGGTCCGGCGCCAGGGCTGGCCGCCGTCGATGCCGGCCGCGATCGTCGTCGCCTTGTCCTGGGTAACCAGGAAGCCGTATTTGCGGCCGAAGTAGCAATAGAGGAAGCCGGAGTAGTAGCAGATGTTGTGATAGGAGGTGAACAGGGCGGCATCGATCCGGCTGTCCGCCATGAGCTTGCGAAGCTTCGCCTGTCTCGTCTCCATTTCGGCAGGCGAAAAGGGTGAAAAGGCCTTTTCGCCGTTGTTCATTTCGTAGATGCGGATCAGATCGTCGCTCATTGGAGTCTCCTTCGACGGGGTCACATGTTCAGGGGCCTGAAACGCAAAACGGGCCGGCTTCCGAGAAGAAGCCGGCCCGCCAGGCCCAGATTTCAGAATGTCATGCTGCCGGGAGATCCCGTCTCCGCCCGGTGACTGGCGTTCCGTCACCGGTTCCCTTTCGAAAGCAGCGGGGTGAGTGTCCACCCGTCCGGGATCAGCCCGGTGTCAAACCTCTCAGGCGTTCGGACCGGCGCCGCAAGAGCTCCAGCACGGTCAACAGGCAGATCGATATGGCAACCATAAGGGAGGCCACGGCGAGAATGGTCGGCGAGATCTGTTCGCGAAGACCTGTGAACATCTGCCAGGGCAGCGTCTTCTGACCTGCCGACCCCAAGAATAGCACGACGACCACTTCGTCAAACGACGTGATAAAGGCGAAGAGTGCTCCGGAAACGACACCGGGGATGATCAGTGGCATCTGCACCTTGAAGAAGGTCGTCACCGGATTGGCGCCAAGACTTGCGGAGGCGCGCACGAGCGACCGGTCGAAACCGACCAGGGTCGCCGTCACCGTGATGATGACGAAGGGCGTACCGAGCGCCGCATGGGCCAGTACCACACCCCAGTAGGTGCCCTGCAGACCGATGCGCGAATAGAAGAAATACATGCCGGCCGCCGAAATGATCAGCGGAACGATCATCGGCGAGATCAGCAGCGCCATGATCGCCGGCTTGTAGGGAACATGCGACTGGGACAGGCCAACGGCCGCAAGTGTGCCGAAGCCGGTTGCCAGAAGGGTGGCGACCGGCGCGATCAGCACCGAATTGGTCAGCGCCTGCTGCCAGTCCGGATTGGTGAAGAAGTCCTGGTAGTGCTTGAAGGAATAGCCAGCCGGGTCGAACGCCAGCATTTCCTTGGTGAAGGTGAAGAAATTCTCCGCGTTGAAGCTCAGCGGCAGGATCACCAGGATCGGGAAGATCAGGAAGAAGAAGATCAGTCCGCACAGCACCCGGAAGGTGTAGTACCAGGTCCGCTGGAGCGGCGACGCATAGGGAGGAAGCGCACTCATGTGGTCACCTATCCGAGTTTCACGTTATCGATGCCGACGATCTTGTCGTAGACCACGAAGAGCATGAGCACAGCGACAAGGAGCAGGGTTCCCAGAGCGGCCGCAAGCCCCCAGTTGAGCGACGACGAGATGTGGTAGGCGATCCGGTTGGAAATGAAGATGCCGGACGTTCCGCCAACCAGTTCCGGCGTGATGTAGTAGCCGATCGACAGGATGAACACGAGCACGGCACCGGCGCCGATGCCGGGAACGGATTGCGGGAAATACACCCGCCAGAACGCCGTCCAGTCGTTGGCCCCCAGGCTCTTGGCGGCGCGCACATAGGAGGGCGAGATCGTCTTCATCACCGAGTAGAGCGGCAGGATCATGAAAGGCAGCAGGATATGCGTCATGGCGATGATCGTGCCGGTCTGGTTGTTGATCATCACGAGACGCCCCGCATCGCTGATGAGGCCGGTCCAGACAAGGAAGTCGTTGATCACCCCCTGTTGCTGCAGCAGCACCTTCCAGGCGGAGGTGCGCACCAGCAGCGAGGTCCAGAACGGCAGCAGGACCAGGATCATCAGGAGATTCGAGGTTCGCAGCGGCAGGGCTGCCAGCAGGAAGGCGATCGGATAGCCCAGAAGCAGGCATGAGACCGTGATGACGATCGACAGGAACAGCGTGCGGCCGAACAGGAACATGTAGATCCGCTCGTCTTCCGGCTTCAGTTCGATGCCGTCGGCGGTCAGCTGCGCGTCGAAGGAATTCAGGAAATATCCGGCTGTATAGGGCGACGAGTACCGCTTGAGCAACTGCCAGGTGGCCACATCGCCCCAGTCGTCGTCGACGTCGATGAACTGATCCTTGAAGGGCGCGGCCTCATCCATGCGCCTGACGCCCCGGCCGGTCTTGCGAAACAGGCTGGAAGTTCCGCTCTGCTCGTAGTTCAGCCGGGATCCGAGACGGGTGTGCGTCTTTTCCTCGACGGCGACGACGAGGTCCTGGTGAAGTGCGGCAAAGACAGGTTCATCAGGCAGTTCCCCGGACGACTGGTCCCAGTCCTGGAGCGCCACGACGGTGTTCGGAAGGGTCTCCGACACGATGCTGTTTTCGACCGAACGGAACAGCATGTCCACGATCGGCGCGACGAAGGTGATCAGAACGAAGATCAGCAGCGGCGCAATCAAGGCGAGTGCGCGCAGCTTCTCGCGGCGCAATGCCTTGGCCAGGGCAGCTTTCAGCGGCTTGCCGTCTTGCGTCGTCAGGACCTGGCCGGCGGTGGTATCGCTCATCAAACAGTCTTCCGCAAACTTGATATCGGGGTCCGGGCAGAACATGCCCTGCCCGGACCGGTGTCGGACAGGCTCCGGCGCGGATTGCCGCGCCGGAGACCGTCAGCTTACTGCGCCAGCCAGGCCTGGAACTTCGCGTCGATGTCGTCGCGGTAATCCGCCCACCACTCGTAGTTATAGAGGAAGGTGTTCTTGGCGTTCGCCGGATCGGTCGGCATGTGCGGCGCCATGTCGATGCCGAGTTCGGCATGCTGGCCGACCAGCGGTGCGGACGACTTGCGTGCCGGGCCGTAGGAAATGTACTTCGCCTGATCAGCCAGACGCTGGGTGTCGGTGGCGAACATGACGAAGTCCTTCACCATGGCCAGGCGGTCTTCCGGCAGACCGGCCGGGATGATCCAGCCGTCCAGGTCGAACACCTGCGCGTCCCAGAGCATCTTCACCGGCTGGTCCTGTTCCTCGATCAGCGAGAACAGGCGGCCGTTGTAGGTCGAACCGATGACGACTTCCTTGTCGGCCAGGAGCTGCGGAGTTTCCGCGCCGGCAGACCACCAGACGACGTTGTCCTTGATGGTGTCGAGCTTGGCGAAGGCGCGTTCCTGGCCCTCTTCGGTTTCCAGCACGTCGTAGACGTCTTCCTTGGCCACGCCGTCACACAGAAGTGCCCATTCCATGTTGTTGATCGGACGCTTCTCGAGCGAGCGCTTGCCCGGGAAGGCTTCCAGGTCGAAGACGTCGCAGACGTCATCCGGCTCCTTGCCGTCCCATTCGGCAACGTCGGTGCGGTAACCGAAAGTGGTCGAATAGACGATCTGCGGAATGAAGCATTCGGAGACCATCAGGTCGCCGAAATCTTCGGCCGCAGAGGTTCCGTCCGGCGCCTCGGCCAGGTCGCTGGCCGGATCGATTTCCATCGCCAGACCTTCATCGCACAGGCGGATGGCATCGGAAGCCACGACGTCGACCAGATCCCAGGTGACGTTGCCTGCCTCGTTCATGGCCCGCAGCTTGGCAACTGCCTCGTTCGAGGATTCATCCCAGATGATGTTGATGTCCGAATGCTCTGCCATATAGGGCTCGGCATAGGCCTTTTTCTGGGAATCCTGGTAGGCACCGCCCCAGGAAACGATGGTCATGTCTTTTGCAACGGCGGCGCTGCCGGCAAATGCCAGAGCGGTGCCTGCGAGAATTGCAGTTTTGAGCTTCATGCGAGTTTAGCTCCCTCTTTTCGGTTTTTTAACGGAGTTTGCTCCGTTGTGGTCGCTGACGGCCGCGAACCGGCCGTCTCGCGATTTCAGACAACAGCGTCGAGCGCCTTGCAGTCGTTCTGTGCCCAGCCCACGGGGACCTTCTCTCCAACGACCAGCTTGCGCTTCTCTCCGCGGTTGCGAACCTTGACGATGAACTCGTCATTGCCGGCGACATTCATGCGCACACGGATGTGGTCGCCGAGATAGATCAGTTCCTCGATCCGGCCTTCGACAAGGTTGTCCATCGAGGTATTGGTGTCGAACTCCACGCGTTCGGGACGCAGGGAGAGGGTCGTGCGGTCGCCGACGGCGGAGACGTTCACCTTTTCCGCCTTGAGCCGCGTGCCGTCGTCAAGTTCGACAAGGCAGCTGCCGCCCTGGATGTCGACGACCTTGCCATCTAGCTTGTTGTTCTCGCCGATGAACTGGGCGACGAAGGAATTCTGGGGATCTTCGTAAAGATCGTCCGGCGTCGACAGCTGCTGGATGACGCCATCATTGAAGACGGCGACCCTGTCCGACATGGTCAGGGCTTCCGTCTGGTCATGGGTCACATAGACCACGGTGACGCCGAGATTCTCATGAATGTGCTTGATCTCGTACTGCATCTGCTCGCGCAGCTGCTTGTCGAGCGCGCCGAGCGGCTCGTCCATAAGCACCAGTTCCGGGTCGAAGACCAGGGCGCGCGCCACGGCAACGCGCTGCTGCTGGCCGCCGGAGAGCTGCGCCGGACGGCGGTTGCCGAAAGCGCCGAGCTCGACCATCTCCAGCGCCCGCTTGACCTTTTCCTGCTGCTCGGCCTTGCCGACATTGCGGACCTGCAGCGGAAACGCCAGGTTCTCGGCCACCGTCATGTGCGGAAACAGGGCGTAGTTCTGGAACACCATGCCGATGCCGCGCTTGTGCGGCGGCACGTTGTTGATGGGCTGGCCGTTCAGCAGGATCTCGCCGTGGGTTGGTACCTCGAAGCCGGCCAGCATCATCAAGACCGTCGTCTTGCCGGAGCCGGAGGGGCCGAGCATCGTGAGAAACTCGCCCCTTACCACATCGAGGTTGAGGTCTTTGACGACCAGATTTTCGCCGTCGTAGCTCTTCTGAACCCCGACGAACTGAACAATAAAGTCCTCTTGTCCGCTGTTCACTCGCGGTTTCTCCCTGCGCCCCCGAAGTTACCGTTAGTATTGCCACAATGCTCGTCGCGCGAACCTGTGGCACACGGCTGTTTTGTTTTGTAGGGCGAAGCCTAACCGATCATCTGGGACGATGAAACCTTCAAAAAACGCCAGTAAGCCGGTCGCGGCAAAACAGCCGCCTAGAGCGTTATTTTATCGGAAATCCGCAAAAAGCGCCGATATTTTACCGCGCGAGCCATGCGTTGAATTGTTCGACCAGCTCCGGCCCCTTCTCGCGCCAGAAGATGGCGTCGTTGCGCAGCGCGGTTTCCAGGTTGTCGGGATGGCTGGGCAGATAGGGCGAAATGTCGACCTCGGCGTGGACGTAGTCGCCGGTCAGCGGCAGTGATGAGCGTCTGACCGGGCCATAGGGAATCCAGCGGGTCTGGCTGGCCAGGTGCTGGGTGTCGGTGGCGAAGCGCAGGAACTCCAGCGCCGCCGCGCGGTGCGGGGCACCGCTGGGCACCGCCCAGAGGTCGATGTCCCAGATCTGGTGGTCCCAGACCAGTCCGAAAGGCTGCCGGTGCACCGCGATGTCATTGAAGATCGGGGCGTTGTAGGTGGAGGTCATGACGACCTCGCCGCTGGCCAGCAGGTCGGCCGGGTCGCCCGCGTCCTCCCACCAGACGATTGCTTCCCTGATGGTATCGAGCTTGGCGAGGGCGCGCGCGACCCCGGTTTTCGTTCCCAGCAGGTCGTAGACCTCCTCCGGCGCGGCGCCGTCTGCCAGCAGGGCCCACTCCAGGTTGGCCATCGGCGTGCGGCGCAGGCCGCGTTTGCCGGGAAAGGCCGTCAGGTCGAAGAAGTCCTCCAGGCTGGCCGGCCGTGCGTCGTCGGCCCGGGCCGCGTCCTCGGCCGTGTCGTAGGTCGCGCCGTCATAGGCGATCACCATCGACCAGGCCACCGAGCCAATGCCGCAGGTGTGGATCGTGCCGGGCAGGAAATCGTCTTCGGCCGCGGTCCCGTCCGGGGCCGCCGGCAGGACGAAGCTCAGCTTCTCGAACAGCCCTTCCCGGCAGCCGGTCTCGGCGTCTGCCGGATCGACGTCGACCACGTCCCAGACGACCTCACCCTCGGCCGCCTGGCTGCGCAGAGGGTCCAGGTCGCCGGCGTAGATCTTGCGGCTGACCTCGATGCCGGTGGCGCGGGTGAAGGGGCGGTAGATCGCCTCCTCCTGACTCTGGGAATAGACGCCGCCCCAGGACACCACTACGACAGGGCCGCTCGCCGGTCCGGCTTCCGCGGGGGCCTCGGGCGTTGCTTCGGGGTCCACTGCGGGGGGCGCTTCGGGGGTGGGGGCCCCTTCTGCAGCGGTGGGCTCCTCGGCCGGCGCCTCGGGCGTGTCTGGTGCGGCGGTGCCGGCCCCCGTCTCTGCCGGCGCGGCCGGGCTCGCGTCCGACCCGGCCGGGTCGGAGCCGGCTGCGGGCACGTCCTCGGCGGCGGATTCCGCATCGGGCGCCGCGGCGGGAGGGGCCGGGCCGTCGGCAGCTTCCTGGGCATTAACGGGGTTCAGCGCGGCGGCGCCACCCAGCAGCAGTCCCGCCAGCATCAGGGCTCGGAGGCTCCGTCCCTTCAGCAGGGCTGCGGCCAAGTCGCGCGCCCCTCCTGCCGTGATGACCCGGCTCTTGCCGTCGCTCATTCGCTGACTCCCAGACTTTGTCTTCTGCCCCTGGCTGCGGAGGAGGCGCCGCATCATCCTGCGAAAGGGAATCGCGACCCCAACCGCTTTTAGCATCGCGCGGCAGGTGCGCCGGGGCAATGCCCCGGCGGCGGGGGCGGCTGTAACAATTGTGGGTTGATGGCTCGCTGGCGGTAAGTACACCGCCAAACCGGCGCCAACGGCGCGTCAGGCGGCGCGGCGCAGGTCCATGGCCTGCCAGATCTCGCAGAGCGCGGCAACCAGGCGGTCCATCTCGGCATCGCTGTGCAGCGGTGTCGGCGTCAGGCGCAGGCGCTCGGTACCGCGCGGCACCGTCGGGTAGTTGATCGGCTGCACGTAGATCGAATACTGCTCCATGAGGCGGTCGGTCACCGCCCGGCAGGCCACCGGATCGCCGACCAGCACCGGCACGATGTGGCTGGCCGAGGGCATCACGGGGAGGCCGGCCTCGCTCAGGCGGCGCTTCAGGGTCGCCGCGCGCTCCTGATGGGCCTCGCGCTCGGCCTTGCTGTTGCGCAGGTGCGAGACGCTGGCGAGAGCGCCCGCGGCCACCGCGGGAGGCAGCGAGGTGGTGAAGATGAAACCGGAGGCAAAGGAGCGCACGAAGTCGCAGAGCGCCGCGGAAGCGGCGATGTAGCCGCCCATCACGCCGAAGGCCTTGCCCAGGGTGCCCTCGATGACCGTCAGGCGGTCCATCAGGCCCTCGCGCTCGGCGATGCCGCCGCCGTGCGGGCCGTAGAGGCCGACGGCGTGAACCTCGTCCAGGTAGGTCATGGCGCCGTGCTTTTCGGCCACGTCGCAGATCTCGTCGATCGGCGCGACGTCGCCATCCATGGAATAGACGGATTCGAAGGCCACCATCTTGGACGCGGCGGGATCGGCCTCGCTCAGCAGGCGATCCAGGTCGGCCGGGTCGTTGTGCCGGAAGATCGTCTTCTTGGCCTTCGAATAGCGGATGCCTTCGATCATCGAGGCATGGTTGAGGGCATCGGAGAAGACGTGGCAGTTGGGCAGGCGCGCCGCCAGGGTGCCGAGCGCCGCCCAGTTCGAGACGTAGCCCGAGGTGAACAGCAGGGCGGCTTCCTTGCCGTGCAGGCCGGCCAGCTCGCGCTCCAGCAGGACATGGTAGTGGTTGGTGCCGGAGATGTTGCGGGTGCCGCCGGCACCGGCGCCGCACTTGTCGATGGCCTCATGCATGGCGGCCAGGACGCTGGGGTGCTGGCCCATGCCCAGATAGTCGTTGGAGCACCACACCGTGACGGCGTCGGAGCCTTGTGCGTTGTAGCACTTGGCATGCGGGAAATCGCCCGCCTTGCGCTCCAGTTCGGCGAAGACCCGGTAGCGGCCTTCGGCCTTCAGTCCGGCCATCTCCTGGGCAAAAAAGCGCTCGAAATCCATGTTCTTAACGTCTTGAAGTGGCGTGTTTTTCCTCAAACGCCGGTCGCACCGGCCCCGTCTGCCTACCCTCATAGGAAGCCAGGAAAGCCGCAGAATACCAGAAGCGACCCGCGTTGGACCTGACTAAAATCAAATTACCACGCCAATCCCCGCGTCAAATCGACACGGTTCTTTGGAAGGCGAGAAAGGTTATTAAATTTCAGCATCTTATCGGGTCGCGGTCCGGTGTCTGCCCTCAGGCTACCTGTCCCAGGCCCTGCTCGGCGACCCAGGCTGTGGTCTCTTCCAGCGCCTTTTCGAAGCCGGCCAGGACCTCGTCGATCTCCGCCTCCGTGATGATCATCGGCGGGCAGCAGGCGATGGTATCGCCCAGGTTCCGGAAGATCACGCCATGGGCCTGGGCCCGCGCCGCGAAGAAGGCGCCGACCTTGCCGACCGGCTCGAAGGCCGTCTTGGCGGCCTTGTCGGCGACCAGTTCGACCGCGGCGATCAGGCCGATGCCGCGCACCTCGCCGACCAGCGGGTGATCGGCGAAGCGGCGCAGGCCGTCCTGCAGGCGCGGGGCGACGGCCCGCACGTGGGCGACAATGTCGCGTTCCTCGTAGATTTTCAGCGTTTCCAGGGCCACGGCGGCGGAGACCGGGTGGGCGCTGTAGGTGTAGCCGTGGCCGAAGGAGCCGAGCTTGGCCGAGTTGTCGGCGATGGTCTGGTAGATGGCGTCTGTCACCAGCACCGCGGAAATCGGCATGTAGGCCGAGCTCATCTGCTTGGCCATGGTCATCATGTCCGGTTCGATGCCGAAGGTTTCGCAGCCGAAGAGGTTGCCGCTGCGCCCGAAGCCGGTGATCACCTCGTCGGCGATCAGCAGCACGTCGTACTTCTTCAGCACCGCTTGGATCTTGGCCCAATAGCTCTCGGGCGGCACGATGACGCCGCCGGCGCCCTGCAGCGGCTCGCCGATGAAGGCGGCCACGGTGTCGGGCCCTTCCTTGACGATCAGTTCCTCCAGCTCGCGCGCCAGGCGGTCGGTGAAGGCCTCCTCGCTCTCGCCCGCTTCCGCGAAGCGGTAGTGGTGCGGGCAACCGGTGTGAATGATGTTGGGAATCGGCACGTCGAAGTCGGTCTGCACATAGGGCATGGCCGTCAGGCTTGCCGCGGCGATGGTCACGCCGTGGTATCCCTTCACGCGGCTGATGACCTTTTTCTTCTCCGGCCGGCCCAGGGCGTTGTTGTAGTACCAGACCATCTTGACGGCGGTGTCGTTCGCCTCCGAGCCGGAGTTGGCGAAGAAGACCTTGGTGAGCTGTGGCGGGGTGATCTGCACCACCTTCTCCGCCAGGTCCACCACCGGGGTCGCGGTCTTCTGGGCGAAGGAGTGATAGTAGGGCAGCTTGGACATCTGCTGCGTCGCGGCGTCGACCAGGCGCTTCTCGCTGAAGCCCAGCCCGGCGCACCACAGGCCGGCCATGGCTTCCAGGTAGCGATTGCCGTCCTCGTCGATCACGTAGACGCCTTCGCCGCGGTCGAGGATCAGCGAGCCTTCGTCCTCGTTCTTGCGGGCGTTGGTATAGGGGTGCAGGTGATAGGCGATATCACGGCTGGCCGCCGAGTTTGGCCGGACGCTCATGGAAGCTCTCCTAAAGACAAGACGGGCGCGGCAAGGCTCACGCCAGCGCAGCCTACTCCCGGCGTCCCCGCCTGGCCAAGCCCTTGCCCTCCGGAGAGGGCGCATAGGCGGGCTGTGCCGCACGCATGGTCGGCGCCGGCTTAACGGCCCTTGCCCTGGGCCGAGACGCTCGTGGGAAGCCGCTTGCCGAACTTGGACTCGTACATCGCGGTGTCCGCGGCATGGAAGAGAGAGTCGATGTCGTCGGCATCCTCGGGAAACTGGGCGATGCCAATGCTGACGCCGACGTGGGCCTGCATCCTGGCGAGCCAGAAGGGCTCGAAGAGGCATGCCTTGATCCGGGCCGCCAGCTTGCGGGCACCTTCCCGGGAGACGCCCGTTTCCATGATCACCGCGAACTCGTCGCCGCCGAGGCGCACCAGGGTATCGGCGTCCCGGGCGATGCTTTTCAGGCGGCGGGCGACCTCACAGAGCAGCGCATCCCCCGCGGCATGACCGAAGGTGTCGTTGACACCCTTGAATCCGTCCAGGTCCATGTACAGCAAGGCGACCTGGTCGCTTTGTCGCCGGGCTCGGCTGAGGGCGTGGTCCAGGCGCATGTTGAAGAGGTTGCGGTTGCCCAGGCCGGTCAGGGGGTCGGTGAGGGCGAGCTGCTCCAGCTCGACGCTCTTCTCCGCCTGGGCTTTGGCGTCACCGGCCAGGGCGATCGCGTGGCGGACCGCCTGCTCCAGGTCCTCCGCGGTGAAATCACCCTTGACGAGGTAATCCTGCACGCCGAGGCGCATGGCCTGGACCACCAGCCGCTCGTTGCCGCTGCCGGTGAGCATCACGATGGCGAGCCCGTCGTGCCCCCTTTGGCTGCGCAACTGGCCGAGAAAGTCGAGGCCGCTCATCTCGGGCAGACGGTTGTCCAGCAGAACGCAATCGATCCGGCCGTGCTGCAGACGCACGAGGCTCTCTTCCGCCGAGGCGGCTTCCTCGATCACGAGGTCGAGCGAGGTCTCCGACAGCTGGCGCTTGACCATCTTGCGGTCGACTGCATCGTCTTCGACGATCAGAATGTGGAGAGGTTCACTCACGGGAAGACGACGACCTCGCGATAGCGGCGCAGCATCTCGGCGATCGCCTGCAGGCCGCCTCTGTCATTTGACTTCACCAGATAGCCGGCAATGTTGTGGGCATAGGCGCGCTCCCGGTCGCGCTCGGCCTCGGACGTCGTCAGGATGAAGACGATGGCGTTTCGGATATCGGGTTCCGCCGTTTCGCTGCGCAGGCGCTGCAGCATTTCGATGCCGTCCATCTGCGGCATGTTGATATCCAGCAGCAGAATATAGGGGGAAGGCGGCGGCGCGACCTCACTCTGGCCGTGGAGGATGTCCAATGCCTGCTTCCCGTTACTCGCCTCGACGATGTGCACCGGCACGCCAAGGCGGTCGAGGGCACGCCGCACCGCCCTGCGGTCGACTTCGTCATCCTCGACCAGCAGAAGGTTGATCTGCTGGCCCGCCGTTGTGTCTTCTGTCATCGCCTGCATTCCATCGGTCTTCACGCCTCGGCTCTCACCTTCTGCCAGGCGAAGCGGAACTGCGCGCCTCGGCCGCCGGGGCGGTCTTCGACGGTGACGCTGCCGCCGATCCGCTCGATCAGTTTACGGATGATCGCCAGACCCATGCCGCTGCCCTCGACCTCGTCGCGCGGGCGCAGGGTCTGGAACATCTGAAACGCGCGTTCGCGCTGGTCGGGGGGAATGCCGGGGCCGTCGTCCGCGACGATGAACTCATAGCAGTCGGGCATCTCGGTCACCGTCACGAACACGGTGCCGTTTTCCTGGTCGTGGTGCTTGATCGCATTCGAGAAGAGATTGGTCAGAACCTGTTCCAGGGCTGAAACCCGGATATCGGCGGTCTCCTGCTGAAGCTGCAATTCCAGATCCAGTGTCAGGCGGTTCCCGGTGTTGAGCAGCTTCCAGGTCGTCTCGATGGTGTCACGCAGATTGACGGTCTCAACCGGCGACTCGACCCGCCGGGCCCGGGAATAGTTGAGCAGGTCGGTGAGCAGGGCCTCCAGGCGGCGCACGCGCCCGCGCAGGAGCTGCATGTTTTCACGCGGCTCGCCCGTCAGACCGTCGCCGAGGTCCTCCTCGATCCAGGCAGCCAGGTTGTCGATGCCGCGCAGGGGCGCCTTCAGGTCGTGGGAGGCCACGTAGGCGAACTGCGCCAGGTCCTCGTTGGAACGGGCCAGCTCCTGGGAGTGCCGGTTCAGCGTCTCGGTCATCTCCGCTGCCAGCTTCTGGGCCCGCTGGCGCGTGCGTGAGAAGGACCAGACAATGCCGAAGAACAGCAGGCTGGTGAAGATGCCGGCGAAGAGAACGATGTAGGACTTCTGCGGGTCCAGCAGCTTCTCGAATTCCGGCAGGCTCGAGAGTCTGAGCGTCCAGATATGCTGTCCGAAAGTCATGTGGCTGGTGTAGCTGAACAGCGGAGAGTGACCGTCAGGGCCACTCTGACTGTCATGCATGAGGTTCTCGTCGGCGATGGTCTCGCCGTCGTAGATCTCCAGGCGCACGTTGGGCAGGCCGGGCCCCAGGATGCCCTCCATGAGATTGCGCATGCGGAAGGGGCTGTAGATGAAGCCGACACTGGCGCTGCGCCGCTCCGCCACGCTGTGCGGCGAAATCTCGCTCTCGTAATAGGGCAGATACATCAGGAAGCCGGCCTGCACATCGGCGCTGATTTCCTGCACCAGGGTGACACGGCCGGAGATGGCGACCTCGCCGGTGTCCCGCGCGAGTTCCATGGCGCGCCGCCGCGTTTCCTGCGAGAACATGTCGTAGCCAAAGGCCTGGCGGTTGCGCTCGTCGAAGGGCTCCAGATAGATGATCGACGAGTAGATCTCGCGCGGGCCTTCGGGACGGATGGTGAACTCCGGAAACCCTTCGGCGCGCACATTCGCCTCGTAGGCCGCGCGGTCTTCGGGATACACCCATTCCGCAAAGCCGACCCCTTGAATGCCGGGATAGATCTCGTCGAGGTTCAGCGTGTCGACATAGGTCCGCCAGTCTTCACGGCTGACCTCGGCCGACGCGTTGAACAGCGCGAGGCCGCCGCGCAGGGCCTGGGTGTAGACCGCCATGCGCTGGTCGATGGCCTCGACGATCTCGGCCTTGCGGAACTCGAACTTTTCCAGCGCAAGGGCCTCACTCTCGCTTTTCACCGTCTGGTAGGCCGCGGCGGTGAACACCAGCAGCAGCAGCAGCGCCACCCACGGCAGGACGGTTCCCAGCAGCGTGGCGGCACGCGAAAGCGAGGCGCTTGCCGCCTGCTCGGAAGGCTGCGAGACGTGGGCGAAGCCGCAGTCGGCCGTGCAGAAGGCCTGGGATCCCTCCATCGGGCAGTCGGAGTTGGTCACGAGAAGTCATCGCATTGATTATAAGCTAAATGTGAGAGTAATTTTCCCTGCTTTACAAACCATGAAGAGCGGTGGAGCGGAGGCGAAGTTCAACCGGGGGTGGGGCGGCCCTCTGCCGGCGCAGCGGTCCATTGTTTCAGCGGATTCTGCCACTGTGGCCCTCGGGTCCAGCCGGACCTTCTGACGTGGGGCGTTCTCGCCCAGGGCTACAGGTGTTAGTGATGGCGTCGGCTGGCGGTCTGGAGCGGCCGTTGTGATTGGCCGTCTGGAAGATTTGGAGGCAGCAGCATGACCAAGATCTGCATGGCCGGGGCGACCGGCTGGACCGGGCGGGCGATTACCGCCGGCATCCTGGAGGCGCCGGACCTGGAACTGACCGGCGCCCTGGCGCGTAAGTCGGCGGGGCTGGACGTCGGCGACGTGCTGGGTCGCGAGGCGACCGGGGTCACCGTCACCGCCGACGTTGGCGAGGCCCTGGAAGGCGCGGAAGTGCTGATCGACTACACCCATCCAGAGGCGGTGAAGGAGCATACCCGGGCGGCGATCCACCGCGGCATCTCCGTGGTCATCGGCACTTCGGGCCTGACCGCTGTCGACTACGCGAAGATCAATGCCGAGGCCTACGAGGCCGGCGTCGGCGTGCTGGCGGCGGGCAACTTCTCACTGACCGCCGCTTTGGTGCAGCACTTCGCGTTGATCGCCGCGCAGCACATCGGCCACTTCGAAGTCATCGACTATGCCAAGGCGGCCAAGCCCGACGCGCCCAGCGGCACCGCGCGCGAGATGGCCGAGCGCCTGGGCGAGGTGCGCCAACCGGAACTGGGCTATCCCCTGGATAAGGTCGGCGGCACGCCGGAGACGCGCGGCGGTACGGTGAACGGCGTCCAGGTCCATGCCGTGCGGCTGCCCAGCTACACCGCCTCGGTGGAGGCGATCTTCGCCGTGCCCGGCGCGCGCATGTCGCTGCGCCACGACGCCGGCGAATCGGCCGAACCTTATGTCACCGGCACGCTGGCGGCGGCGCGCAAGGTACGCGAAGTCAGGGGCCTGGTGCGCGGCCTCGACCGTCTGCTGTTCGCGGAGTGAGGCGGAGGGGCTTCAGGAGGCTTTGAGCGCCGCCGCGGCGGCTGCTTCCTCGACGCCGATGAAGCCGCCGGACTGGCGCTCCCAAAGCTGGGCGTAGAGGCCGCCCTGGGCGAGCAGTTCGGCGTGGCTGCCCTGCTCGACGATGTGGCCCTTGTCCATTACCACCAGGCGGTCCATGGCGGCGATGGTGGAGAGGCGGTGGGCGATGGCGATCACCGTCTTGCCCCGCATCAGGTGCTGCAGCTGGCTCTGGATCGCCGCCTCGACTTCCGAATCGAGCGCCGAGGTGGCCTCATCCAGCACCAGGATGGGAGCGTCCTTCAGGATCACCCGGGCGATGGCGATGCGCTGGCGCTGGCCGCCGGAGAGCTTCACGCCGCGCTCGCCGACGTGGGCGTCATAGCCGCGCCGCCCCTTCAGATCGCGCAGGTCGGGGATGAAGCTGGCGGCCTCGGCCAGCTCTGCCGCGCGCAGCATCTCTTCCTCGCTGGCCTCCGGGCGGCCATAGATGATGTTGTCGCGGATCGAGCGGTGCAGCAACGCCGTGTCCTGGGTCACCATGGCGATCTGCGCGCGCAGGCTGGCCTGGGTGACCTGCGAGATGTCCTGACCATCGATCAGGATGCGTCCGCTCTCCAGGTCGTAGAAGCGCAGCAGCAGGTTCACCAGGGTCGACTTGCCGGCACCCGAGCGGCCGACGATGCCGACCTTCTCGCCAGGCTGGACGGTGAGCGACAGCTTGTCGATGACGCCGCCTTCCTGGCCATAGTGGAAGCCGATCGCCTCGAAACGCACTTCGCCAGAGGTGACCTCCAGCGCCGGCGCCCCCGGCCTGTCCGTCACGGCATAGGGCTGCGAGATGGTCTCGATCCCGTTCTGCACTGTGCCGATGCTCTCGAAAAGGTGGGTAATGGTGCGCAGGATCCAGCCTGACATTTGAGTCAGGCGGATGATCAGGCCAATGGCCACGGCGATCGCGCCGACGGAGATGCTGGCGTTCATCCACAACACCACGGCCAGCGCGGTGACGGCGAAGATCAGCGCCGAGTTCAGCAGCGTCAGGGTCACGGTCATGGCGAAGACCGCGCGCATGAGACGGCGCAGCGCCACGGTGTGGCGGCCGATGACCTCGGCGACGAAGGCATCCTCGCGCCGGGTGTGGGCGAAGAGCTTCACCGACTGGATGTTGGTGTAGCTGTCCACCACCCGGCCGGTCAGCGCCGAGTTGGCCTCCGAGACCGCGGCGGACTTGCGCCGGACCGGCGGCACCATGAAGTAGATGACGGCGCCGTAGGCGGCGGTCCAGGCCAGCACCGGCACCAGCATGCGCCAGTCGATGCCGGCGAAGAGCGCCAGGGTGCCGACGAGGTAGATCAGCAGGAACCACACGCCATCGATCACGTTCACCACCGCCTCGCGCACCGCGTGGCCGGTCTGCATGACCTTCTGGGCGATGCGCCCGGCGAAATCGTTCTGGAAGTAGGTCAGGCTCTGGCGCAGCACGTAGCGGTGGTTCAGCCAGCGCACTCGGTTGGTCAGTCCCGGCACGATGGCCAGGTTGATGAGGCCGCGCGAGGCCAGCGTCGCCACCGGCCGGATGACCAGGGCAACCACGGCCATGCCCATCAGCGCCCAGCCGTGGTCGTCCAGAAAGCTGCCTGGCGAGCCATCGCTCAGCCAGTCGACCAGGGTGCCGAGGAAGGCGTAGAGCGCCAGTTCGGCCACGGCGGCGATGCCGGAGATCAGCAGGGTGATCAGCAGCAGCCAGCGCACCGGCCCCAGGAAGTGCCAGAAGAAGGCCGCCGTCGAGGTCGGCGGACGCATCACCTTGGAGGGGGCGAGGGGGTCGAAGAGGCGCTCGAAAAAGGCGTACATGCGGGCCGGGCCGGAGCTTTCTCTGGATTTCCTGGGTTGGGGCGGACAGGCTTTATCTGGGGGCGCCGGCGGCGTGAGGCAATCACGCGACGGCATTTTCGCAGACAATGATAGCAGCTAAGCTCTCGGCGAGCCGTGCAAAACCGGCAGGGCGGCTGCCCAAAGCACAGCCGGCGGATGGGATTTGTCAGGAGCCGAAGCAGGGTATGCGGATAACTGACGGGGGAGTGGTCTTTGCGGTTGCGGCGCTCCTGACAGCCTGCGCGGCGCCCGCGCCGCCGCCGGTGGATCCGGCCGAGCAGGACCTTCTGACGGACTTCCGCCGGGTCGTCTACGGCACGGAGCGCCCCGTGCTGGGAACCAACGGCGAAGCCCGTCCGCGTCGCGACCACCTGGCCAAGTGGGAAATCCCGATTCGCGCAGCCTACCTTGGGGAAGTGACCGACGGCAGCCGCCAGGCGGCACAGGCGCATCTCGCCGATCTCAGTGACCTGACCGGCCTGGAGATCACCGAGGCGGACGCGCGGAACGCCAACCTGCTGGTCTTCTTCGCCGACGACCCCTTCGAAGCGGCGCGGCGGCACCGGGCGCTCTACGCCCACCGTATCGCCGATATGGGCAGCTTCAACGCCCTGCTGGCGCGTATGGAGGTCACGGCGACCTGCTTCGGCTTCCTCTGGGGCGGCTGGCCCAGCGGCCGCGGTATCGATTTCAGCGTCGTCTTCATCCGCACCGGCCTCGGCACGCGCACGGTGAAAGGCTGCCTGGTGCAGGAAACCACACAGATCCTGGGGTTGATGAACGACCTCGACCCCGGCGCCGACTCGGTGTTCAGCGACTCCGGAAAGCAGGTCGACCTAACCGACCAGGACCGGCTGATGGTCCGGTTGCTGTATGATGCGCGTCTCAAGCCCGGCATGGGCTGGGCCGAGGCGGAGCCGCTGGCCCGCGCGGCGCTACGGGAACTGCAGGCCGAGAAGAGTTCAGGGGGAGGTTGAGGCAAGATGGGAACCAGAGGCGGGGAGTGCCGCAAAGGATGATTCTGTTTCAGAACTGCCGGCTGTTCGACGGCCTGGGCGATGAGGTGCGCGACGGGTGCCACGTGCTGGTCGAGGGCGAGCGCATCCGGGAGGTCTCCGACAAGCCGATCAAGTCGGACAAGGCGGAGGCCGTCGACCTCAGGGGGCGCACGCTCATGCCCGGCCTTATCGACGCGCACTTTCACGCCATGGCGGCGGAGCCGGACTTTGCCATGATGGAGAAGCTGCCGCGCTCCTACCTGCACCAACATGCGCGGGTGCTGCTGGAAGCAGCCTTGCGGCGCGGCTTCACCACGGTGCGTGACGCCGGCGGCGCCGATTACGGCCTCGCCATGGCGATCAAGGCCGGCCTCATCGAGGGGCCGCGACTCTTCTATGCCGGGCGCGCGCTGACCCAGACCGGCGGCCACGCGGACTTCCGCTCGCCGGAGGAGGGGCACGCAGACTTCTGCTTCTGCGGCCAGAGCGCGCACATCTTCGGCACCATCGCCGACGGCGTGCCGGCGGTGCAGAAGGCGGCGCGCGAGGAGCTGCGCAAGGGCGCGACCCAGAGCAAGATCATG
>ENA-ORCZ01000194-ORCZ01000194.1-marine-metagenome-genome-assembly--contig:-NODE-194-length-42345-cov-4.131116_pt1 | contig 42345 bp, 38 predicted proteins | sample MGYA00237785_ERZ508519 | MGnify/ENA primary metagenome ERZ508519 (study PRJEB26189, sample SAMN06268790) | marine metagenome | isolation source: Bioluminescent Bay, La Paraguera, Puerto Rico | place...
GGCCAGGTTCTTGACTACGACAAGCTGACCCTGACCGTCGAAACCGACGGTTCCGTCAAGCCGGATGATGCCGTGGCTTTCGCAGCGCGCATTCTGCAGGATCAGCTCTCCATCTTCGTCAATTTCGAAGAGCCGCAGCGCGAAGTCGCCGAGGACAGCGTCCCGGAACTGGCCTTCAACCCGGCGCTCCTGAAGAAAGTCGACGAGCTGGAACTGTCTGTCCGGTCTGCAAACTGCCTGAAGAACGACAATATCGTGTATATTGGCGATCTCATTCAGAAGACCGAAGCAGAAATGCTGCGGACCCCGAATTTCGGCCGCAAGTCGCTCAACGAGATCAAGGAAGTTCTCGCCCAGATGGGTCTCCATCTCGGCATGGAAGTCGCCAACTGGCCGCCGGAGAACATCGACGATCTCGCCAAGCGCTACGAAGACCATCAGTATTAAGGGGCGTACGCGTCCCTAACGGATCAACCGGGCAAGTGCCGCGACAGGCAGACGACCCGAAAGAAAAAGGAGAGGGCAATGCGCCACGGTAATTCCGGCCGCAAGCTCAACCGGACCTCTAGCCACCGCAAGGCTATGTTCGCAAACATGGCAGCGTCGCTGATCAAGCACGAACAGATCGTCACGACCCTGCCGAAGGCCAAAGAAATGAAGCCGATCATCGACAAGCTCATCACCCTGGGCAAGCGCGGTGATCTTCACGCACGCCGTCAGGCCATCTCTCAGATTCGCGACACGGCCATGGTCGCAAAGCTGTTCGACACGCTCGGCGAGCGTTACAAGGACCGCAGTGGCGGCTATTCGCGTGTGCTGAAGGCAGGTTTCCGTTATGGCGACAATGCTCCGATGGCTGTCATCGAGCTGGTCGACCGTGATCCGGAAGCCCGTGGCGCCGAAGACCGCGCTCGCGTGGAAGCCGAAGAAGCTGCGGAAGACGCAGCGTAAAAATCCGCTCACAGCGGCAAACGAGAAGGCGGGCATGTTGCCCGCCTTTTTTGTTTGAAGAGAGCCTAAACACTCTTAGTTAATTTTACCAAATGCCGGGTTCGGCGATTATCAATGATTTAAGAAAAACTTCCTATGCTGACCGCCTGCCTTCGGGAGATGTGGACGGGGCTGGGGAGAATTACTGTGATTGGCAATACAAATTCAACAAGCAAGAAGAGAACTGCCTCTCTTCGTCTTTCTTTCATCATTCCGGCGCTGATGATCGTTATCACGGTTGCTGCCTGTGCCGCCGTCGGTGTGATCGGGTATGTAACAGGGCGCGACGGCCTGACGAAGGCTTCCACGGCCGAACTCGGCATGGTCGTCTCGGCGCGAACCGCCTTGTTGAACTCAGTTCTGCGCGCGGCTGAGGACGAGGTCATAAACCTGGCTTCCAGTGTTTCGGACCCGCTCAGCAATCTTGGCAACGCGACCATGAACCTTGCCAAGGAAAAGGACGAGATCGTCGCCTTGTTCCAGACCGGCCTGACGCCCGAAGAGCGCGCCAAGGAGACCGGCAAGGAACAGAAGACCATGTACGCCTGGCGCCACACGGAAGCGCACCCGGCCATGTTCAATGTCTGGAAAAGCGGTGGCTATGCCGATGTGTATCTGATCGATCCAGCAGGGCTCATCCTCTATTCCGTCACCAAGGGTGATGAATTCCTGACCAAGCTGGGCGAAGGAAGCGCAGCCGACGGCACGGGGCTGGAGGAAGTCTTCCATCAGGCGATGAGCATGGACGTCGGTCAGATTGCCGCAAGCGGGTTTTCGACATATGCGCCGGCAGGCGGCGAGGGATCCCTGTTCCTGGCGTCGCCAGTCTTCATGAACTCCTTCGGCACCATCAGCATCAGCGGTGTTGCGGTCATCCGCATCGACTCCAGTTTCCTCAACAACGTCGTGGCCGACCGCGACAACCTGGGTGAAACCGGACAGGTTTATATCGTGGCCGAGGACGGAACGGTTCTCAGCGACATGCCGCTTGCCGGAGAGCGGACCGCCCTTGTGGCCAAGGCAACCGCGGAGCCCGTGCTTGCCGCAGCCTCCGGCACCGAATCGGCGTCCATCGTGAGCGCCGAGGACGGTGTCGACAACCTGGTCGTCGCCAAGCCGATCAGCTTCCAGGGCCATCACTGGGCCATCGTCGCGGAAAAGAGCGTCGAGGAAACTCTCGCCGCCGTGACCAACATGCGAGACCAGATGTTCCTGTGGTCTCTGGCCACCATTGCCGTTGCCGCAGTGATCGCGTTGCTCTTCTCCCGGTCCATCACCCGGCCGCTGACGACCATGGTCGGTGCGCTCAATGCGATTGCCTCCGGTGATCTCGGAGCCGAGATCAAGGCGGCCGGCCGCAAGGACGAAATCGGCGACATCGGCCGTGCGGTTCTGCAGATCCGGCAGAATGCAGCGGAAGAAAACGAACGCCGGGCTGCCGAGGAAGCCGAGGATTCGCGCCGTCAGGCTGAACAGCGCCAGGAGATGCTCTCGAGCCTTGCAGGAGACTTCGAGGCGACGGTCGGCAAGGTCGTCGACAAGGTCGCCCACACGGCCACGGCCTTGCGCGAATCCGCCAACAAGATGCGCAGCATGACCGATATTGCCGGCGAAACTTCCGCCAATGCCGCCACCATGTCGGAAGAGACGCTGGCGGAAGTGGAGTCGATCGCCGCCGCCTCCGACCAGCTGTCGAGTTCGATCCAGGAAATCTCCACACTGATCGAGCGCTCTTCCAGCGTCGCAGTGGAAGCAACCAAGCGCGCCGAGACGACCAACGACACAGTCAGGTCGTTGGCCGAGGCCGCCAACCGCATCGGTGAGGTGGTGACGCTGATCTCCGATATCGCCGACCAGACCAACCTGCTGGCGCTTAACGCCACCATCGAAGCGGCACGTGCGGGTGAAGCCGGCAAGGGCTTCGCGGTCGTTGCCTCCGAGGTCAAGGATCTTGCCTCCCAGACGGGCAAGGCAACCGGCGAGATCCAGCAGCAGATCGACGCGATCCGCGGAGCCACCGAGGACGCCGTCGGCGCCATCGGCGACATCCAGAAGACCATCGACGAAATCACGCGGTCGGTGAGCGAAGTTGCGGCGGCGGTGACGGAACAGAGCTACGCAACACAAGGTATCGCGGAGAATACCCAGCGGGCGGCCGGCGGCACCTCCAAGGTGACCGAGGACATCCGCAATGTTTCGTCGCTGTCCAACGACACCAACATGGCGGCCCAGAACTTCTCCGAGGAAGCGGCCGACATGGCGACGAAGGCCGAGGAACTCGACCGGGAGGTACGCAGCTTCCTGGCCCAGGTCCGCTCCGCCTGAGGGGCTTCCTTGAACTGAAAAGGGGCCGCCGGATCGCCGGCGGCCCCTTTTGTATTTGCCTCTTTTCCTCCCTATCTGCCATGTATCGCCTTTAGGACGAGAAGATTCGAACAAGAGGCCCCGACATGCGGCAGGCAGCCACCGGCATATTTCGCACTATTATCCTCGCGGGCCTGGCCGGCCTGATCGGCCTATCGGCCACGGTCGCGCAGACCTCGGAAACCACGACGGCGGATCTGAGGCTGGTTCCCCAGTCCGATGCGCAGATCAAGCTGTCCTTTGCGCCCATCGTGAAGAAGGTCGCGCCGGCAGTGGTGAACGTCTATGCAAGCCGCAAGGTGGTGCAGCAGCGCCGGCAAGTGTCACCCTTTTTCGACGACCCGTTCTTCCGCCGCTTCTTCGGCCAGCCTGGAGGCGGCGGCTTCGATCAGCCGCGGCAGCGGGTGGAATCCTCGCTTGGCTCGGGTGTGATCATTTCCGCGGACGGCACGGTGATCACCAACCATCATGTCATCAAGGATGCCGACGAAGTGCGCGTTGCGTTGAACGACCGGCGCGAATTTGATGCCGATATCGTGCTCATGGACGAGCGCACGGATCTCGCGGTGCTGAAGATCCGGGGCGAGGGGCCTTTCGACAATGTCGAGTTCGCCGATTCAGACGGTCTCGAGATCGGCGACATCGTCCTGGCCATCGGCAATCCGTTCGGGGTCGGCCAGACGGTGACCCAGGGCATTGTTTCGGCAACCGCACGTACGCAGGTCGGCGTGACCGACTTCCAGTTCTTCATCCAGACGGATGCGGCGATCAACCCGGGCAATTCCGGCGGCGCGCTTGTCGACATGACCGGCAAGCTGGTCGGCATCAATACCGCGATCTTCTCGCGTTCCGGCGGGTCGAACGGCATCGGCTTCGCCATTCCTGCGCATATGGCGCGCTTCGTTGCCAAGGCGGCCGACCAAGGCGGCAAGGTTCAACGGCCCTGGCTGGGGGCGACGGTCCAGCTGGTCAACGCGGAAATTGCCGAGGCACTCAGTCTCGACCGGCCGCGAGGGGTTCTCGTCACGGCGGTCTTCGATAATTCGCCGGCCAGCGCGGCCGGACTCAAGGTGAGCGACCTTGTGATCTCGGTCGATGGCAGGGAAGTCGCGGATCCGAATTCGTTCGGCTATCGCTTTGCCACCAGGATGATCGGTGAAACCAGCACCTTCGTGGTGTTGCGCGACGGAAAAGAGGAGACGGTCACCGTTCACCTGCAGCCGGCGCCTGAAACGGTGCCGCGCGACACGCGCGAACTGAAGGACTATTCTCCCTTTGAAGGCAGCACCGTGATGAACCTGTCGCCGGCCGTTGCCGAGGAGCTGGGGCTCGACGGATTGTTCGAGGGTGTTGTCATCGCGGAAGTCACGCGCGGCAGCACGGCGGACCGGGTTGGCCTGCGGCCGGGGGACATCATTCGCGGCGTGAACCGGCAAATAATCGAAAGCACGCGCATGCTGGAGACGATCACCCGGACGCCGCCGCGCGTCTGGCAGCTCGATATCGAGCGTGACGGCAGGGTTTCGCAGATCACTCTGCGCAGTTAGGACGGGACAGGCGTGAGCGACCTTTTCGCAGCATCCGGCCTCGCCCAATCGGGACCGAGGCCGCTCGCGGACCGGATGCGGCCGGCAAAACTCGCCGATGTCGTCGGGCAGGATCACTTGCTCGGGCCGGACGGTACGCTGTCGCGCATGCTGAAGACGCGCACGCTCGGGTCGCTGATCTTCTGGGGGCCCCCGGGAACCGGCAAGACGACCATCGCCCGTCTTCTGGCAACCGAAACAGATCTCGCCTTCGAACAGATATCGGCGATCTTCTCCGGCGTCGCTGACCTGAAGAAAGTCTTCGAGGCGGCGCGGGCACGGCGGATGGGCGGGCGCTCGACGCTCCTTTTCGTCGACGAGATCCACCGCTTCAACCGGGCGCAGCAGGACAGTTTCCTGCCCGTGATGGAGGACGGGACGATCACGCTCGTCGGAGCAACCACCGAAAATCCGTCTTTCGAGCTCAATGCGGCGTTGCTCTCACGCTCGCATGTGATGACCTTCCAGTCGCTTTCAGCCGAGGCAATCGAAAAGCTTCTGGCCCGCGCCGAGGAGGTGGAAGGCCGCAATCTGCCCCTGGATGATGAAGCGCGACAGGTGCTGATCCGCATGGCGGATGGGGACGGGCGTTCCTCCCTGACGCTCGCCGAGGATGTCTGGCGCGCGGCTTCGGAAGACGAGGTCTTCGACGCCGTGCGGCTACAGGAAATCGTGCAGCGGCGCGCGCCGATCTACGACAAGAGCGCAGACGGCCATTACAATCTGATCTCAGCCCTGCACAAGTCCGTGCGCGGGTCGGATCCGGACGCGGCACTCTACTGGTTCTGCCGGATGCTGGATGGCGGCGAGGATCCGATGTTTCTTGCAAGGCGTCTTATCCGCATGGCGGTGGAAGATATCGGCCTTGCCGATCCCAATGCGCTGGTTCAGGCCAATGCAGCCAGGGACGCCTATCAGATGCTGGGCTCTCCGGAAGGGGAATTGGCACTCGCCCAGTCGGTGATCTACCTGGCGACCGCGCCCAAGTCGAACGGTGCCTATGTCGCCTACAAGGCCGCCATGCGCGATGCAAAGTCCAGCGGTTCGCTGCTGCCGCCCAAGCACATCCTGAACGCGCCGACCAAGCTGATGAAGCAGGAAGGTTACGGCGACGGCTATCAATACGACCACGACGCTCCGGACGGGTTTTCCGGCCAGGACTACTTTCCGGAAAAACTCGGTCGCAAGACCTATTACGATCCGCCGCAGCGGGGCTTCGAGCGGGACTTGCGCAAGCGCCTGGAATACTGGGACAAGCTGCGCAAGGAACGCGGCTGAGCAGAAGACAAGCGGGCCGCGGCCACTCTTGCCGGGCTGATTGCCGCCCATAATTGGGGGATGCTTGGTGGTTCCTCAGGAAGAGACCGCGGGTTGAACTCGCCGGACCTAGGCGGCGTCCGTCGGGCTCAGCCTTTCGAGGGCACTGCGTAGCGAGGTTACGAGCCGCTCCCTGTCTTCCGTGCTCATGGTCTCCGGGAGATTGGCCAGTTGCAGAGTTACTTCCGTCAGATCGGCCGCGGGTTTCGCAGCCTTTTCCTTCAGCCCGAGGACTTCATAGGTGGTGACCGGATAGGCGATGCCCTTGACGTTGACTTCGCCGTTTTCGGCACAATTGATATGGTCCTTCACCTGCGAGAAAGTTTCGAAGGAAATCAGGATCGAGCCGGGCGTCGCCAGGCTTTCGAGGCGGGAGGCGGTGTTCACGCCGCGGCCGATGATCGTGTAGTCCAGCCTGTCCTCGCTGCCGAAATTGCCGACTGTGCAATAGTCGGTGTGGATGCCCATGCGGCACTTGAGCGGCTTGGAGATGCCCGCCTCCTGCCAGACATCTTGAAGTTCGCCCATGCGCGTCTGCATTTCGATTGCCATGCGCACGCAGGCGAGTGCGTCCTCGGTGACGCCGCGCGTTTCCGGATCGCCGAAAAAGATCAGGATGGCATCGCCGACATACTTGTCGATCGTGGCGCCGTGGTTCAGCGCTATGTTGGACATTTCCGTCAGGTACTGGTTGAGGACGGCGGTCAGTTCTTCCGATTCCATCCGGTCCGCGGTTTCGGTGAAATCGGCGATATCGGAAAAGAAGACGGTAAGCTTCTTGCGCGACGAGGCGATCTTGACTTCCTGCCGGCCTTCGAAGATGGACTTGTAGACCTGCGGCGACAGATACTTGGCGAGCTGCCGGGACAATTGCTCAAGCCGCGAGGACTGGTCCGCAAGCTGGTCTTCCACTGCCTCACCGTGCTCGATGGTGGCTTCGTAGAGCACGCGAAGATCTTCCAGCTCGGCTCGCAGGCTGTCGTTTTCCGCCTGAAGGGCCTCAAGGACGGGTTCCCTTGCCGGTTTCGTGTTTTCCGCTGCAGGCTGCACAGTCCTGTTGACGCTGTTTCCCATTTCTTCCGTACGGTAATTGATCGCGGCGCCTGCGCCGGCAGCATGTGCCGTTTCCTGCAGGAATCACCAGGGGTCGTGCGGCCATAGTAGCCGAATATTGCAGGCAGAAAGGGGAAAAGTGTACCGCCTTTTCCCGGACGGAGATTGCCGCAGGGGCGGGAAACGAGGCATGCCGGCGGAGATCCGGGGTCAGCAGCTCCTATCCCGACCAACCGACCGGCGCAGCGAAAAAACAGGGCGGGCATAAAGAATGTAACTACGAATTCGTGTTACCACTGGACTGTCATCCCGGGGTGGGCTCATGAAGGAACTCGAACTCAGACTGGCGCTCGTGCTCTATGGCGGGGTTTCTCTCGCGATCTACATGCATGGAGTGAGCCGGGAGATCCTCAACCTCGTTCGTGCGTCCAGTTTCCGCCTCGACAGGAAGTCGGCAACTCCCGACAGAAACGGGCAGGAGCAGGATCTGCCGCCGGTTCAGGCCGCTTTCCGGGATCTGCTGGATCTGTTGTCCTCCGTCGCCGATATCCGTGTGGTGGTCGATGCGATCGCCGGCGCGTCCGCCGGCGGCGTCAACGGGATCATGCTGGCGCGGGCGATCGCCCACGATCTGCCGCTCGACAGCCACAGCCGGATGTGGCTGGAAAACGCCGATGTCACTCGACTGGCGCGTCCGCAGGCAGGCCTTTCGCGATACCTGAAGATTTCGATTTCGCCGGTGCTCGACCAGCTGGTTTCCTCGCGGCTTGCCAAGCAGATCGAAAGTGCTGAAACCCGTGAGAAGCTGCGGCTCTTCATGCAGGCGCGCTGGTTCACGCCACCCTTTTCCGGCGAGCGTTTCATCGGCTGGATGCTCGATGCCTGCAAGAAAATGGACGAGAATGCGGTCCCCGGTCGAAGTCTCATCCCCCGCGGGCAAACGCTGGATCTTTTCGTCACCATCACCGATTACAACGGCATCAAGCGGCGCATTCACCTGGACGATCCGGATTTCGTGGAAGAATGGGATCATCGCCGGATCCTGAATTTTCACGCCGCGCATCGTATGCCGGGTTTCGTCGACAGCCAGTTCGACACCGACGCCATCCCCGAACTTGTTTTTGCCGCCAGGGCGACCTCTTCCTTTCCCGGAGCCTTTCCGCCGGCGACCGTCGCCGAGATGGAACGGGTCCTGTCTCAGCACGAGATGAGCTGGCGAAACCGGGATACCTTCCTGTTGCGGGGCTTCGATCTCAACCCGGAGACTGTCGGGCGACACTGTTTCGTCGACGGCAGCGTTGTCATGAACAAGCCTTTCGCCCCCGTGATCGAGGTGATCCAGGGCCGTCCGGCGACGCGCGAAGTTGCTCGGCGCCTGATTTACGTCGATCCGGCGCCTGTCGAACCGGTGGAACTGGATGATGCGGTCGCCGATCTGCCGGGGTTCTTCCGGGTCATTCTTGCGTCGCTGGCACATATTCCGCGCAATGAACCGATCGGCGACGACCTGAAGGAACTGGAACAGAACAACCGTCGCAGCCGCTGGCTTTCCCAATTGATCGACGACGCCGGCCCGATGGTCGAAAAGGCGGTTTCGAGCCTCCTGCCGCGCCGCCGCCTGGTGACGCCCGACATGCTTTCCCATTGCCGGAAACAGGCGACGACCGCGGCCTTCGAGCAGGCCGGCTTTGCCTTTGTCAACTATCAGTCGCTGAAACTGCATTCACTGGCCGAACGGCTTGCGCGGCTCACCGCTCAGTTGAGCGAGTTCGAAGGGGCGCGGGGCCTGGAAGAACCGATGCTCGTTCTCTTCGCGGACCATTTTTCCAAGCTGACGACCCAGAGCAAGGACGTGCTCGGCAGGACCGATCCGCATGTCGTGGCGATGCTTCGCGGTCTTGATGTGGACTACCGCATTCGTCGGCTGCGCTTTGCGGTGCGCAAGCTCAACGGCTTCTACCATTATGCTCCCGGGACTTCGAACCTTCCTCCGCCGGACACCGAAGCGCTCGACCACATGAAAGGGCTGCTCTACGAACAGATCGACCACATGAGCTGGCGCTGGAACGAACGCTTCTTCGGCGAGCGGAGCCGCGATCAGGCGGAACTTTTTGTCAATGCGGTCGCAGCTGGAGACCCGTCGGCGGCCGATCATGTCGAGCCCTTGCTGAAGTCGCTGACCCAGATGATGGGACTTGCAGACCTGGACCGGCTGCAGGACGAGCTGTTTTCGGAAACCGCGCGCGAGCTTCTCGACAGGGACCGGCACAATTCGCTGATGGGCACCTATATCGGCTTCGGGTTCTTCGACCTGATCACCTTTCCGGTCTTGCAGCGGAACGACTTTTCGGAAGTCACCGAGATCTTGGTCGACCGGATCAGCCCGACGGATGCCACAAGCCTCTATACCGAGGGGTTTGACCTCAAGGGCAAGTCGCTGAACGCCTTCGGAGCCTTTTTCAATCGCGGCTGGCGGGAACATGATTACCTGTGGGGACGGCTGAATGCGGCCGATCGCCTTGTCAGCATCGTCCTGTCCGCTGCCGGGGGACAGGTGCTGCCGCAGGCCCGGATTGACCAGGCGCGCGCCCAGGTTTTCCTGGCGATCCTGGAAGAGGAACGCGGCAAGCTTAAGGAAATCGCGGCCGAAATCGAGCGCATCGACCAATTGGTACGCGCAACCTATCCCGATTTTGCCCATGTGGCCGAGCATGTCTAGGCCACGGAGCATTCAACAGAGCACCGCCGGGCACGCGCGGGCGTGCCTTAAATTCTGAGTGGCCATTCTTGACGCAAGACCGGCTCCTTCGCTACGCACAATATGGATCATGAGGTTGGGGAAGGGGCTCGCTGCACTTTGAAACATCTGCTTCTTGTCATGCTGGGCGGCGGCTTCGGCGCGGGTGGCCGTCATCTGGTGTCTTTGGTGGCACTCAGGATGTTCGGGCCGGGTTTTCCGGTCGGCACGCTGACCGTCAACGTGGTCGGTTCGCTGGTCATGGGGCTCTTCATCGGCTGGCTGGTGAAGCACGAAACCGGAAACATGCAGGATCTGCGCTACCTGGTGGCGACAGGCTTTCTCGGCGGCTTCACCACGTTTTCCGCCTTCTCGATGGACACGTCCGTGTTGTGGGAGAGGGGCGATACCCATCTGGCGCTGATCTATATCGTCGCTTCGGTGTGCCTGTCGATCCTGGCCGTCTTTGCCGGCCTGATGATCATGCGTCATGTGGGGCCTTAAGAAATCCTTCCCTTTGACCGAGATTCCGCCTATACGCAGCGGAACGATTTGCCCGGACTTGCGAGATCCGCGGCTTCAGGATGCGCAGGGCAAACCAGGCCCCGTGCCCGAGTTTTGAGAAAAAAATGTCCGCGATTGAACAGAAACAAGTGACCGCCGATGAGGCGGGCATGCGCCTCGACCGTTGGTTCAAGTCCCATTATCCGGGGCTGGGCTTCGGCCATCTGCAGAAGCTGCTCCGCACGGGGCAGGTGCGCGTTGACGGCAAGAGGGCGGAGACCAACACGCGCATAGTCAAGGGGCAGGTGATCCGCATTCCGCCGCTTGGGGTTGAACTGCCTGCGGACGACAAGAAGAACGCCAAGCCGAAATCGACCAAGCTCATCGCCGACGACCGCAAGGCCATCGAGGAGATGCTGCTCTTCGAGGACAGCCAGGTGATGGTGCTGAACAAGCCGGCTGGCCTTGCCGTGCAGGGCGGTTCGGGCCTCAAGCGCCATCTCGATGGCATGCTGGATGCATTCACGGACAGGAAGGGCAACAAGCCGCGGCTTGTGCATAGGCTCGACCGGGAGACCTCCGGCATCATTCTGGTCGCCCGCACGCGCCAGGCGGCTCAGGAGCTCACCAAGTCTTTCCGCCACCGCAATACCCGCAAGATCTACTGGGCGATCCTCGCCGGCGTTCCAAAGCCCTTCCAGGGCCGGATCTCGACATTTCTGGCTAGGAACGAGGGTGAGGAACGCATGCAGATCGTGCGTCAGGGCGACGACGAGGCGCAACATGCGGTCTCGCTCTATTCGGTTTTCGAAAAGTCGGGCCAGAAGCTTTCCTGGGTGACGATGAAGCCGGTTACCGGCCGCACGCATCAGCTGCGCGCCCATGCCGCCCATATCGGCCACCCGATCATCGGCGACGACAAGTATTTCAACATCGAGAACTGGGAACTGCCGGGTGGCATCCAGAACCGCCTGCATCTTCTGGCGCGGCGGATCGTTATTCCGCATCCTTCCGGCTACGGCACGATCGACGTTTCCGCGCCGCTGCCGCCGCACATGCAGCAGACCTGGAACCTCCTCGGCTTCGACGCGACCGACTACGATCCGGAGGTGGACGATCCGGACGACGCGTTGAACAAGAGGTAGAGGTTCTTCGGGACTGCGAGGGTTCAATCCGCAGCGTTATGGATCTTCAGATTGAACCCTTCTTTTTCCGAAGGGGCATGAAAGTGAGCGCTGATCCTGTCGAATTCGGCTTCGGTAACCGAGAACTCGTGCTTTCCCGAAGCGTTGCGCAGGCTCAGTCTTTGCTTGCAGACGTCATCAGAGACGTCAAGGTAGTGAAGCTGATGCCGGCATCCCGCCTCATCGATCAGGCCCCGCATCCAGCGTCTGCTCTCCCCGGTGTTGGCCTGGAAATCCAGGACGACGGATGTGCCGCTGCGCAGCAGGTCGATGATATGCGGCGCAATTGTCTGCCTGAGGCGGGTGGACAACCGCACGTAGTCCGCATGCGATCGAAGATCTTCTGAGAAAAGTCCGGAAAGCCAGGCATCTTCGCTGAGAAGTACGGACCTGGGGCGGGATGCCAGGCTTTGCGCAAGTGTCGATTTGCCGGAAGCCACCTTGCCGCAGAGAAGGTGCAGCGTTGGGCCCGTGTCTTCTGGCATGATTTTAAAACCCCTGAAAAAGTGCCGTCAGGATGATCGAGGCAAGGCTGACGCATACAACGCCTGCGGCCAGCTTCCACGCGTCCGAGCGCTTCTTGAGGCCCGGCCAACCGAGTGGCTTTATCACCTGAATGGCGGCGACCAGGAACAGAAGGACGATGATGATCTTGGTCAAGGAAGGGTCCGCAAAGTGACTGAAACAACGGTTCCACTTAAAGCCGACAGGTGATTAAGTCGAGCCGGGACTTCAGGGTGTCGGCAAATTTACCGTCTCGGGCCACTGGTATTCGACGGACGTTTCGATCTCCTGTCCGCCGGTAAGTGTCTTCATGTGACGCCTTACAGGAAGAGAGGTTTCCGGATCGACCCATAGTGTGACCGTGGAGACCGATTGGACCGGTGCCGTGGTCTCCTGAACATACTGATAGGTGGCAAGGGTCTTGTCGTCGATTTCTCCGCTTGCACAAACCACGTCCTTGATGGCCGCGCGGGTTTCTTCATTGCGCTGCAGCGTTTCCTTCAGCCAGTCCGGATCGCGCTTCTGGCTCGCAGTCCACGCGGTGCCGTCGCCTGACGTGTATTCCTGATCTCCCAGCACCAGCCAATGGACGCCGGTTTGCTCGACGAAGTGGTAGAAGTGGCTGTAATCCTTATAATATTGCTTGCTGTTCTGAACGACCTGGCCACCCATGCTCAGTTTGACGTCCAGAACGTAGTTTTCATCGGATTCGCCGGCTTTCATGATCGCCTGAATATCTGACCGGCAGTCGGCAAGCGCAGGCTGGGTGCCAAAGACACCGATCGACAGAAACATTGCAAGGCAGGGTGCAGATCTTGAAAAGCGCAGGGAACGCAAGCGAGCCTCCATAAAAAACATGCGGGTCAAACACCCGAATGTAACATGGAAGCGCGACATGGGAACCCTTGCGGCGGATTGGGGCTAAAGGCCCTTCAGGCGCCTGCGCCCCGTTCCAGCTTCGCCATATATGTCGGCACGTCGTTCATCGACGGAACGACGATCATCGTCTTGACCTTGCCGGCTTTGAAGGCGTTGAGGAACTTGTTGTAGTCCTTGAAGGCGACGCAGCCGTGGGAGCCGATCGAATTGCGCAGGAGGCGCGTGTGGGTCAGCATGCCGTCGCGGCCCTTCATCGCCGCCCGGTCCTGCGGCAGCATGCGGATGGCCTCGACGCCATGGAAGCGGCGTTCGCGCATGCGCAGCGTATAGACGTTGGGCGGCGTCGGCCCGAGCATCTTTACGTAGGCGTATTTGGGGTTGTCCATCCGGTGACCGATGCCGGAATGGGCTTCCAGCTTGCTGCCGTCGGGCATGTGCACGGTTGCGGAGCTGATGTCGTAGATGGCGATTTTGCTGCCCGGGCCCGGCATGCCCGCCTTGCCGCCGCCGAACAACTTGCCGAGACCGCCGAATACGCCGTTTTCGTCCTTTTCCGGAGAGCCGGGCGTTGCGTAGGCGAGAACAGGCGAGGCTTCGTCATCCTTGTTCTTGTCGCGAGGCTTGTCCCGGCTGGGCTCGGCGCTCGCAGCAGCGCTGCGGCGCGGCGGCTCCGGCTTGATGTCGGGCGGCATGATCGCGCCCGGTTTGATCAATACCGACGGGTCGAGGCTGGCGACCACCGTTTCCCGAGGTTGGGCGACGACGTCGGTCTCGGCTTCGGCAGAGGTTCCGGCACCCTGCAGCGCGGCGACCTGAACGGTCGGCTCGACGGCGGGGACCGGGGCTTCCGGGGCAGCGGCAATCGAGGTCTCGGACGGCGTCTGCTGCGCCAGCAGCGCGCGGGCGAGCTGCAACCGGGCAAGCTTTGCGGCGAGGGCCGTCTTTGCGGCCTTTCTGGCTTCAGCTTCTCGGGCAGCCTGAAAGGCGCGCACGTCCGTTTCGGCTGTGCGGGACGAAGCGAAAAGGGCCGGTCTGGAAGCCGCCGCGGACACCGAAACTGCGCTTTCCTGCCTGGAAGGCGCCGCGATCGGTGCCGTGCCAAGCGAGGCGGTCACCGGCTGAACCTGCTTCAGGGCAAGTATGTCCGGCGCATTTCGCGCTTCGGAGAAATGGGAGGGGGCGATCGACGTTCCAAGGAAGGTTGCCGTTACCGCAAGGCCTGAAAGGACCAGGGTTGCACCGGCAAGCACCGCATAAAAAGTCCGGTCGGTTTTCCGGCGGGAAGCGTTTTCCGTTCGGCCGACCTTCTGTTTCTTCTGCAGCATTCAGACAAAACCACTCTGTAGCGCTGACCTTACGGCCGCGTTGCAAAACCCGATGATTTGGTGACAAGCTTGCCCCAAACGTTCATGCCCACCCGCTCGCTCCAGTATCGTTGAACATGGTAACCAAGTTCTTTACGATCCTGACGCGACCGGTCACGAGAGCCATAACCATCTTAAAGAGGCAATTTTCGGGCGCTTTTCCAAAATGAGCGATATCCAAAGTTATGGGGTCAATTTGCTGCGCCAGGTGGAAGTCTTTGCCCACTGTCAAAAATACCGGCGGTTTACGCAGATGACGGTGGATTCAACGTTGTTGCCGGAAAATGCCCACCGCTCTTGACCCTCGAGCGAAAACCCGGCACATGCGTGGCAATTCTCAATAGCAACTTGCAGGTTCCGATGTACCTGATCGTATTCGACGTCGACGGCACTCTTGTGGACAGTCAGGACACCATCCTGCACGGATTACAGGTCGGTTTCGAGGCCGCCGGTCTGCCGCTGCCCGATCGGCAGACGGCCTTGTCGATCGTCGGCCTTTCGCTGCATGAAGCCTTTCAGACCCTTCTGGCGCCGGATCATCACGAGAGAATTCCGCTCATGACCGACGCCTACCGGCAGGCGAAGGTCGCCCGGCGTCTTCAGGGGCTCGATATCGACCCGCTTTATCCGGGAGCGCGGGAGGCGATCGAGCGGTTGCATGGCCGCGACGAAATACTGCTCGGCATTGCCACCGGCAAGGCGCAGCGCGGGGTCAAGCATCTGCTCGATCTTCATGAGCTGCACGGCCGTTTCCTGACCATTCAGACGGCCGACACGTCCCCCTCCAAGCCGCATCCGGACATGATCCTGAGAGCCATGGCGGAAACAGGGGCGGCACCGGAGCGGACGCTCATGATCGGCGATACGGGCTTCGACATGGAAATGGCGAGATCCGCCGGGGTACGGGCGCTTGGCGTCTCCTGGGGCTACCACGATCCGGTCCGGCTTGCGGCCGGAGGCGCCGAAAAGATCATCGATACCTATGCGGAGCTCGATCAGGCTATCGCAGAACTTTTGAATTTCGACAAGGAAACAATCTGATGCGTGATTTTCTTGAAGTCCTGCAGGAGGATGCTGCCAAGGACCCGGAACAGCGCGCCAGGGAACTGTCCCGCCGCGAATTGCCGAAACGCTTCTACAAGGATGCCGGCTTTGCCCCGGCTGAGGGCGGCTTTGCGATCCAGCTGGACGGACGTCCCGTGAAGACGCCGGGCAAGGCGACACTGCTTTTGCCGGGCGAAACCCTGGCGGCGGCGGTTGCCGCCGAATGGCAGGCCCAGGAAAAGGAAATCAATCCGGCCACCATGCCGCTGACGCGGATTGCCAACTCGGCCCGGGATGCGGTCAGCGTGCGGTTTGCCGAGGTCGCCGACGAGATCACCCGCTTTTCCGGCAACGACGCATTGTGCTACCGGGCGGACGACCCGCAGAGCCTTGTGGATACGCAGCGGCGGCTTTGGGATCCGGTGGTGAATTGGGCCGGTGCCATGCTGGGCGGCCGTTATGTGCTGATCGAAGGCGTCATTCACGCCGACCAACCGGAAAGCCTGCTCGCCGCCTACCGCGCGCGGCTGGACGGGGAAACGCCGCTGCGTCTGGCGGCACTCCACACCGTCACGGTCCTCACCGGCTCGGCGCTGCTCGCGCTGGCCCTTCGGGAAGGCCAGCTTGATGCCGATGGTGTCTGGACGGCCGCCCATGTGGAAGAGGACTTCAACATCGAACGCTGGGGCGAAGACGCCGAAGCCGCCCGTATCCGCGCCTACAAGCGCAAGGAATTCGACGCGGCCGTGCTGATCCTCAAAGAGGCCTGACAAAATGATTATTCGCTCGGATTTGTGTCGTTATCCGAGAGAAATCAAGTTTTTATGAGGAGTCCTGGGTCCCCGCTTTCGCGGGGATGACAGCATTAGTTTGTTGCGCTCGGCTCTAACAGTCCCGGCAAAAGGTCATGCCAATCGGGATTGTACTTTGAGATAAGTTCGATCTTCCAGGAGCGATTCCACTTCTTGATATTCTTCTCACGCTTTATAGCGTGATTGATATCCCCATGCGCCTCGAAATAGACCAAACGAGTTATTTTGTATTTCTTTGTGAAACCACTGGCTGAACCTTCTCGATGCTCAAAAATGCGCCGCACCAGATCGTTGGTCACACCAATATAGAGCGTGCCGCCTGGGGCGCTTGCTAGAATGTAGGTGTAGTAGCTGTGGTCACGCATTAATCAATCATAGATTGATCTCATAAATTTATACAGGTGTCATCCCCGCGAAAGCGGGGACCCAGGAAATTTCATAATTGGAAGTGAAGACAAGTACTCATCCAAGCAATCATCAGCTGAATCCCATCACCCCAGATAGAACGTCGTTGCCATCAGGAAGAAGATGAGCACGCCGAGCACGTCGTTTGAGGAGGTGATGAAGACGCCGATGGCCATGGCGGGGTCGATGCCGATCTTGTCGAGGATGATCGGTACCGTGGCGCCAACCATGGCGGCAAGGGTGGTGACGCAGAGCAGGGACAGGGAGGTGGCGAGCGCCAGTTGCAAGGGCTCTTCCAGCGGCACTGCAAACGACGCGATCAACACCAGCGCACCAAGGATAGTTCCGGCGATGGCGCCGTTGAAGAGCGCTGCGAAAAGTTCCTTCATCAGCCGGAAGAAAATGTCGCCCGACCAGAGCGCGCCGGTCGCAAGGCCCTGGACAGCAACCGCGGAGGCCTGCAGGCCGGCATTGCCGGCCATGGACATGGTCACCGGAATGAATGCGGCGAGAATTGCCGCTTCCGCCAGCTGGTCCTCGTAGGAGCCGACCACGGTGGCGGCGACGCTGGCCCCGACGAGCCCGGCGAGGAGCCAGGGCAGGCGGCCCTTGACGATCCGGAAGACCGTGTCGTCGGAGCGGGCTTCCGACGAGACGCCGCTCATGAGGAGCATGTCCTCGTTGGCCTCGTCGGAAGCAATTCTCGTCAATTGCTTGGGCGTGACCCGCCCGATCAGATGTCCTTCCGCATCAATCACCGGAACGGTGCGCATGTCGCGCTTGCGGGCGAGCCGCAGCACCTCTTCCTGGTCTGTATCCGCGGAAACGGCGATGAGGTCCCGGTTCATGATGCTCGACAGCGGCGTGTCCGTCGGCGCGAGAAGCAGTTTGCCGACTTCCACGGTGCCGGTCAGTTTGCCGTTTTCATCGGTCACATAAATCGTGAAGACCTTGCGGATCCGGTCGGCCTCGGCCCGCATCTGGGTGACCGCTTCGCCTGCGGTGTACGTCTCGGGCAGAGCAACGAATTTCCGGGCCATGACCCGGCCGGCCGTGTCGTCCGCATAGGAAGCGCGGGTTGCGATTTCTTCCACGTCCGGCAGGCGGGCGATCAGTTCGTCGGCGACGTCGTCCGGAAATTCATTGAGAATTTCAGTGGCGTCTTCGGGATCGAGCCCGGCGAGAATGTCGCGGAACTGATCGAGCGTGGACTCCTCCATGAGGATCGAGCGGAATTCCGGGCGCAGTTCCGCGATCACCTTGATGGAGGGGTTGGCCGGCAGCCACTGGAACAGCTTGCGGGCATGTTTCAGCCGCAGGCGCGTGATGAGCTGCATGACATCGACGGGATCCCACCGCTTGAGCAGCTCGACGACCTGATTGCGATCTCCCGCCTTGATCATTTCGCGCACTGTTGTGAGGGCGCTGTCATTTGCTTCGAGAGGTTCTTGAGCCGGTTCCCGGGTCCAGGTGACGTCTTCGAACTCGGCGGGGACGCTGGGATTGCTCATGGGGTCTCACCTTCCGGAAACTGCCGGACCGCTTTACCGGCCGAATGTGACGGCTTGCTGACAGCGCCGGGGCGGGCCGGCCGGGGCGCTACACCTCGAATTCGTCAATTTCGGCAAAGGCCTGGCGGAGCTTGTCGGACCAGCCGCGCGAGAGTTTCTGGAAATAGGGGTCGTCCTGCTCGATGCGCACCTGGCGGCTGGTCGAGAACGTGTCGGTGTTGTAAAGCAGCATGTCGATGGGCATGCCGACCGAAAGATTGGACCGAAGGGTGCTGTCGAACGACAAGAGCACCAGCTTGGCGGCTTCTCCGAGCCGCATGTCCGCCCGCGTCACCCGGTCCAGGATCGGCTTGCCGTATTTGTGCTCGCCGATCTGCAGGTAAGGTGTGTCCTCGCCGACCTCGATGAAGTTGCCTGCGGCGTATACCTGGAAAAGGCGCGGCGCTTCGCCCTTGATCTGGCCACCGAGAATGAAGGTGACGAAGAAGTTTTCGGCGCTGGAGGCCAGAGCCTCGCCGTCAATCGCCTTCACCTCGCGCACGGCGCTGCCCACCAGTCTGGCGACCTGGAACATCGTCTTGGCAGTCATCAGCGTCGCGCGGTCGTTTTCCGCCGAGGTGATGTGCTCGCCCAACAGGGAGACGACCGCCTGCGTGACGGCGAGATTGCCCGCGGCCAGAAGCGTGATCACACGTTCGCCCGGTTCTTCCCACACGTGCAGCTTCTTGAATGTCGATATGTTGTCGACACCGGCGTTTGTGCGCGTGTCCGAGGCAAACACAAGGCCGCGATCCAGTTTGATGCCGACGCAATAGGTCATTCCCGCACCCTTCAGGCTGCATGCTGTCAATGTATCAGGAGTGACGCGGCATCTACGTGACGCTCGGGAAGGTTACTGCTGTTGCTGCTGGAAAGCCGACTGGGCCACGTCCACCTCAACCTGCAGGTTTTCCTCCAGTCCGCCGAACCGGATCCCCCTGATTGGGGCAGCAGAACGGGAATCGAGGCCAACCGTCAAGCGGATATAGCGGTCGGTCGGGCACATAGCGTTGGATATGTCGAAGCCGGTCCAGCCAAGGCCGTTTATGCAGACTTCCGCCCACGCGTGGTGCGCCTCGGATGCCTGTTCGTCCTCCAGCAAAAGATAGCCGGAGACATAGCGTGCCGGCACGCCGATGGAGCGGGCGGCGGCAATGAAGATATGGGCATGGTCCTGGCAGACGCCTTCGCCGGCGGCCAGGACGGCGGTTGCCGGGGCATGGGTCTCTGTTACGCCGACCTTGTAGTCGACCTTGTCCCGGATGGCATGCATCAGGGCGTGGAACCCGGCAATCTTGTCGTGGTCCTCCGCGAGGGCGGCCAGTTTGCGAATGGCCTGGTTGGACTGGGTGAGAGGGGTGACGCGCGTATAGATGCGCGTGGGAACTCCCGCATCGGGTTCATGTCCCAGGACGCCGTTGGTGTCGATCGTTTCCACGGTGCCGGTGGCGGTGATCTCGACATCCTCGACGGGTTCGCTGCGCGAGACCATGTGCACCTGATTGCCGAAGGCGTCGTGATAGGTTGTCGCGCGCTCGATGCCGGGGGCGTCGATGGACCAATTGACGATTTTCTGGCTCGCTCCGTCCACGGGTGTCAGCCGCAGCTGCTGCATGGCATTCGCCAGCGGCGTTTCGTAGCGGTAGCGGGTGGTGTGTCTGACAGTCAGTCGCATGCGTCACCGGTTGAGCGGGGTTCCAGGATCAGGCGAAATTGTAGTCTTCGCTAAGCTGATGGGCGAACAGGTTGTTCTTGCCGATGAAATCCGTCAGGAAATCGTGCAGGCCCTGATGATAGATTTCATCCATCTGTTTTTCCGTCAGGTCGCGGGAGATCTCCGCGGCCATGTCCAGGCTCGGCTCGCGAGAGCCGTAGAATTGTGCCAGGTCTTCGGCCGTGTCCGCCATCCAGTCGTAACAATGGGCGAGCGAGCGGGGCATTTCGGTCCTGAGGATAAGGAATTCGGCAATGTTGAAGGCCTTGAGCCGGGCATTGGGATAGGCGAACCGGTAGCTCCGGCGTCCGGAGAGCGCCCGCAGTATGGCGGACCACTGGTAGCGGTCGAGCGAACCGTCCTCGATGATGTCGTTATCCGGCAGCAGCGTCCAGTAATGGGTGTCGAGAATGCGGGCGGTGTTGTCCGCCCTTTCGACGAAATTGCCCATCTGGCTGAAGAAATAGCCGTCGTCGCGCAGGATGGTGTTGAGAAGCGCACCACGGAAGAGATGCGCCCGCTGGTTCACGAAGGCGAGGAAATCGGGAAGTTTCTCCTGGGTGACGGACTGCGGATTGACGTCCGTGAATTCGATCCATGTGGTGTTGATGGCTTCCCAGAGCTCGGCGGTTATGCCTGTGCGCACGGCCCGGGCATTGTTGCGGCCGAGTTCGAGGCAATTGCGGATACTCGAGGGGTTTTCCTTGGAAAAGACCAGGAAGTTCGTGAGATTACGGGCATTCAGTTCATCGTATCTCTGCTGAAAATCTCCTTCGCACCCCGAACAGGTAAGCGCGAAGGTCCAGTGCGTGCCGTCTTCCTGGCCGGAGTGGGAAATGATCGCACCACGGCACGCAACTTCCAGAAGGCGGGAGACATTCTGGGCGCGTTCGAAATAGCGCGACATCCAGAACAGAGAAGAGGCGGTTCTTCCGAGCATGTGGTTCTCTCAGTCCTCGAGTACCCAGGTGTCCTTGGTGCCGCCACCCTGGCTGGAATTGACGACGAGGGAGCCTTTCTTGAGCGCGACCCTTGTCAGGCCGCCCGGGGTGATGCGCACCTGATCGCCGATCAGGACATAGGGGCGCAGATCGACGTGGCGCGGGGCGACCCCGGACGCAACATGCGTCGGACAGGCCGAGAGCGCCAGTGTCGGCTGGGCGATGTAGTTGGAGGGATTGGTTTCGAGCACCTTGCGGAACTCCGCGATCTCGCGCTTAGAGGCGGTCGGACCGATCAGCATGCCGTAACCGCCCGAGCCGTGGACCTCCTTGACGACAATGTCCTCCAGATTGTCCAGGACATAGGCCAGATCGTCCTTGCGCGAGCAGTTCCAGGTCGGGACGTTGTTGAGGATCGGCTTCTGGCCGGTATAGAACTCGATAATGTCCGGAACATAGGCATAGATCGCCTTGTCGTCGGCGATGCCGGTGCCCGGCGCGTTGCAGATGGTGACGTTGCCGGCGCGATAGGCATCGAAAAGGCCTGGCACGCCAAGCATGCTGTCCGGATTGAAGGTGAGGGGGTCGAGGAAGGCGTCGTCGATGCGCCGGTAGATGACGTCGACCTGCTTGGGCTCACGCGTCGTGCGCATGTAGACGTGGCCCGCGTCAACGAAGAGATCGCGGCCCTCGACCAGTTCCACACCCATGGAATCGGCGAGAAACGCATGTTCGAAATAGGCCGAGTTGTAGATCCCCGGCGTCAACACGACGATGGTCTGTTCCGATTTGGAGGGGTCCGGCGCGACGCTCTCCAGCGTCTGCTGCAGGCTTTCGGGATATTGCTCCACCGCGGCGACATGGTGCGTCTGAAAGAGTTCCGGGAAGAGCCGCATCATGGTTTCGCGGTTCTCCAGCATGTAGGAGACGCCGGAGGGCGTGCGCGTGTTGTCTTCCAGAACGTAGAATTCGTTTTCCGAAACCCGAACGAGGTCGGTGCCGATGATATGGGCATAGACCTTTCGGGCCGGGGTGAATCCGGCCATTTCCGGTAGGAAAGCCTCGTTCTGCAGGATAAGGTCTGAGGGGATCCGTCCGGCGCGCAGGATTTCCTGGCGGTGGTAGATATCGTGCAGGAAGGCGTTGAGTGCGCGCACCCGCTGGTCGATGCCCGCCGACAGACGGCGCCATTCCGAAGCGGAGATGATGCGCGGGATCGGATCGAAGGGAATGAGCCGCTCGGTGGCCTCTTCCGCGCCATAGACTGCGAAGGTGATGCCCAGCCGGCGAAAGATCGTTTCCGCGTCGCGGCCTTTCTTGGACAGAAAGTTGGCTGGCTTGTCTGCGAGCCACTTGGCGAGCCGGGCATAGGGCTGGCGGGGCTTTCCAGCCTCGTCGAGCATTTCATTGAAGAAAGTGCGAGCGTCCGCCATTGCCTCCCCTTTGCCTATGCTACCTTTGTGAGCAATCATGGCAAATTTCTGAGGTCTGTCAAAGAGCAATGTCGCGGCGGACGCGCCTAGTCTTTGGGCAGGGGCGGTATCAGTCGCGGTATCCCACGGTCCCGTCCACCTTGGTGAAACGGCCGTTCGCGTCGACGTGAACGGTCATGGTGTCGTCCGCCGACCAGTAGGGGTAGTTGGTAAACTCGAAGATCCGCGGGTAAATTGTCAGCTTGCCGTTTTTCTTCACTTCCCGGGTTTCGGTCACGCTCAGCATTCCGGCTTCGCTGCGGCCCGAGGGCTGCAACAGGCTGAGATTAATACCCGGGGCGCTGTTCGGATTGTGGGACGAGTACAGTTCGCCGCCATAGACTGCACATTCGATGTGCAGATTGGAGCGGCCGATCCGGGGGCCGGAAGGCGTCTGCGCCCAGCGGATGTTCGGGTCGATGGAAAGCCATTCGTCGACGCCGAAGCCGAGATGAACGGTCGAACCGTCCTTCATCGGGATATCCTTCATCTGCATGTAGATCTGATTGGAGCGGTTCTCGACCGAATATTTGGGCGACATGTATTTCCAGCCGATCTTGCCGTCGAGCACATGCAGCGTCTGCCATTCGTAGAAGATGCCGGCGCCCGCGGAGAGGGAGACCGGTGTCGGGAGCAGATTGAACTGGCGTCCGGGCTGGACAACCCCGAGATCGCCGACGATGTATTGAGCCAGACGCTTGCCGCTTTCGTTCAGCGCCCATTCTCCGGTCTTCTTGCCGGCGGCCTTCATCACTTCCTTGAAGAGCTTTGTGCCGGTCTTGACGGCCGCATCGGCATCGCCGCCGAAGGAGAATTCCCAGTCGATGCCGGAGGAGGTGATGCCATCCATCTCCGTTTCCGTCCGGCAGCCAGTGACCAGAAGAAGCGCCATCGCCGTGCCGACCTCGGCCATGACGCCGGCCCGCTTGCCGGTGACCAGCACCTGGATTGGCAGCCTTTTGGTGCCCAGGTTCCAGAGATCGAACTGAAAGACGCTGCCGCCTGCGAGGACGGACCCGGAAAAGCCGCCACCCAGAAGCGCCATCCAGGTGGTGTCGGGGCTATATAAAGACATTGCAAACTCCCAGCCGACATTACGGAATGCCAAATAATACGAATTGGACCGAAAAATTCTCGGGTCTATTGCGCCACGGTCACGATCAGAATGCCGTTCAACCGTATTCGAGCACGCTAGTGTGAAATTTGCATTCGATATGTGTTGCAGATCATAGAAATGCGTTTGGCAAGCTGCGCTGCGTGCCCGAGGATGTCGGTCCATAAGCCCATCTGCTGACTAGGACCTCAGGGGGGATCATGGTACGGCGTGTTGCAAGAGACTGACTGGGAGGACCCGATGAAAGAAGTTCTGGCCGAATTGGAAATGCGCCGCGACACGGCACGGCTGGGCGGCGGGCAGAGGCGCATCGACGCGCAGCATGCCAAGGGCAAGCTGACAGCGCGCGAGCGGATCGAGATCCTGCTCGACGAGGGGTCCTTCGAGGAGTTCGACATGTTCAAACAGCACCGCTGCACCGATTTCGGCATGGACGAACAACATATCCCGGGCGACGGCGTCGTCACCGGCTGGGGCACGGTCAACGGCCGTACGGTCTATGTCTTTTCCAAGGACTTCACCGTCTTCGGCGGATCGTTATCGGAGACGCATGCGGAAAAGATCACCAAGCTGCAGGACATGGCGTTGCAGAACCGCGCACCGATCATCGGCCTCTTCGACGCGGGCGGAGCCCGTATTCAGGAAGGTGTTGCGGCACTCGGCGGTTATGGCGAAGTCTTCCAGCGCAACGTCCTTGCTTCCGGGGTCATTCCGCAGATCTCGCTGATCATGGGCCCTTGTGCCGGCGGTGACGTCTATTCGCCGGCCATGACCGATTTCATCTTCATGGTGCGCGACACCTCCTACATGTTCGTCACCGGTCCGGACGTGGTGAAGACGGTGACCAACGAGACCGTGACCGCCGAACAGCTTGGCGGCGCCTCGATCCATACCACCAAGTCCTCCATCGCCGACGGAGCCTTCGACAACGACGTCGAGGCCTTGCAGGAAATGCGCCGGCTGATCGACTTCCTGCCGATGAACAATCGCGCGGATCTGCCGGAGCTGACCAACTACGACGATCCCGAACGCATCGACACCAGCCTCGACACGCTCATCCCGGACAATCCGAACAAGCCCTACGACATGAAGGAACTCGTCCTGAAGACGGTGGACGAGGGGGATTTCTTCGAGATTCAGGGAAGTTTCGCCGGCAATATCCTGACCGGTTTCGGCCGCATCGAGGGGCGCACGGTCGGGATCGTCGCGAACCAGCCGATGGTGCTCGCGGGCGTCCTTGATTCCGATGCCAGCCGCAAGGCGGCGAGGTTTGTCCGCTTCTGCGACTGTTTCGGCATTCCGATCGTGACTTTCGTCGACGTCCCGGGCTTCCTGCCGGGCACCTCGCAGGAATATGGCGGTCTGATCAAGCATGGTGCGAAGCTGCTTTTCGCCTATGCGGAAGCGACGGTGCCGAAGATCACTGTGATCACGCGCAAGGCCTATGGCGGAGCTTATGACGTGATGAGTTCCAAGCATATCCGGGGCGACATCAACTATGCCTGGCCAACGGCAGAGATCGCGGTAATGGGAGCCAAGGGCGCGGTGGAGATCCTCTATCGCTCGGAGCTTTCCGACAAGGAGAAGATCGCCAAGCGGACCAAGGACTACGAGGACCGTTTCGCCAACCCGTTCGTGGCGGCAGAACGCGGCTACATCGACGACGTCATCCGCCCGCACTCGACTCGCAGGCGTGTTTCCAAGGCCCTCGCGCTGCTGCGGTCCAAGCAGGCGGACATGCCCTGGAAGAAACACGACAACATACCGCTTTGAGGCTTGCGTTCCCTTGGTATCGGCGGTTTTCTGATCCTTCCTGATCCGCCGATTCTCGAGGTCTTTTTGATCTTTCTCGCTAAGCGACTCGGCCGGTTTACCGGCATTTTGCTGTTTCTGGTTGCCTGCTTGATCGTTGCTGCGTGGCTGCAAATACTCGACTACGCACCCTTCGTTTTTCTCGCCCTGACACCGCTTGCCATCCTGGTCTTCTGCGCTTCCTTCGCGCTCCTGGCCGGCATCCTGTTTGTGCGGACGCCACGCCACAACCGTATTGAACTGACCCGCATGGACGCACCTGCGCTGTGGGCGATCTGGGACGAATTGGCGCCCCCGCGCGGGGAAAGGCGCTCGTTGCTCGTCGACGACTTACTGAATGCGTCGATTTCCGAACGCAAACGCTGGTTCGGCCTCTTGGGGCGGCACACGACACTGACACTCGGTCTTGAGTTGCTGATGCTCGTGGATGAAAGACTGTTGCGGACGGTGATTGCCCATGAAGTCGGCCACGCAAAGCTCCAGCACACGGCCGGGGCCACCAATCTGGCAGAATTTCTCGAGACCTTCGAAACCCTGTTCGTTTATGTCGATCCGGAGACAACGGTTGCCGGAGGCCTCGCAGACTGGGCTTTGGCAACGTGGCTGAAGGGCGCCAACCTGGAATTGATGCGCGTCTCACGGAAGAACGAGCTGGAGGCAGACAGTTTTTCGGCGCGTCTATGCGGTGTCGACGCCGTTGCCGATGCAGAGGCTTTCATCGCGACGGTTTCAAGAGCGGTGAAGACAGAAATTCATGAGCCTTTGGAGACGGAACTCCTCCACGCCATCCGGGCTCCGGTCGCGCCGCATCAGCGTGTCTGGGAGCGGCGGGCAGAGTTGATCTCGGCAGCCTGTCAGGAGAAATACCTGTCGGATGTCTGGCAAGAAACGACCAAGAAGGAGGCGTCCCATCCATGCTTCAGGGAGCGGTTTGAAAATATCGTGCCGGGTATCGCACCGAGGGCGGTACCGGTCGGGGCATCCGCAGCCGAGATCTGCCTGCCGCAGGAGACCTTTCGGAGGGTGATGGATCAGACCTTGCGAACCTGGACTGACTTCGCCGAAAACGCGGTCGGGATCTACTGAGTCTGGCGGAACATCACCGAAAGAGGGGCGGGCAGCTCAGACAGCAGCCCCCATCGGCGGTTTCCGTAGGCTGAAAGTTTATCTGCGTCCCGGTCAGTCCCACCTGTTGAAGCCTCCACGCGGGAACAGCGGTTCCTTGCATTCGAAGGCGACCGGACATTTGCGGGCATCCCGCGTTTGACCGTACTGGGTGAAGAGGACCTGATTGTAGTCGCAGTAACTCATGTTCGAGACAAACATCGAATATGTGTACTGACCGGTGGTGAACACCACCGCACCGTGCTGGCGCACCAGGTTCTGAGCCTGGGCGCAGGTCATCTGGCGCAAATCGGGCCGCCGGTTCTGAGCTTCGGCAGCACTGCTCGCAGTAACACCCGCAAACACAATTGCTGCGGTGAAGAGATGGCTTTTCCGCATGTTCGTCTCCTGACATACCGGTTTTCGCAGGGAGCCAACGCTCCTTGGATTTTCCCCATCCGTTGCAGAATGGCGCATCGGAAGCGGCAGGGAAAGTATCAGGTCGATTATGCACCGGTTGCGGCGGCGGAAATGTGATGCCGGACACGCAAGAAACGCATTTCATTCGGCCGGGCCGGGATTGGTCCCGCGTTGTTATTGAACGTTCTGGGCGATCTGGCTGGCGCAGACTGCATGCGGTGTGGCTTCCCGAACGCCGCTCAGGGAGAAGCCTGCGTAGCGACGATCCTCGAACTGGACGGCAAATTTCACCGAGGACCGAAGTTGGTGCCAAAAATACGTGAGATTGTCCGTGCAGGCGGTGCAGTCGTTTCGGATATAGCCGTCGGGACCGGCCCTGAAAGTGATGAGCTTGTGGTCGAGTTGGATCCGCACAAGCGAGTCCGGTTCGGGACGGTGCCCTTTTATGTGGATGCCGATCAGCGCGTCCCTGGCTCTATGGCTGGGTGGACACCAGATGGTGAAACGGGCACCTGACCGGCTTTCCGTCCAGTATCGCTCGTATCCGTGGGCCTTGTCGGCGTGCCACCTGCCGAAATCATTCGCCAGGGTTTCGCTGGCCGTCGCGAGAGAAAAAATTATGCTTGTCAAGACAGTGAGGCGCATCGGGTCGCTCCCGGGAATTTTCAATGATGAAAATTACAAGGCGTCTGTTAATGCAGGTTTAATCAAGAAGGCAGAAATCTGTCTTTCGGCTCCTGCCGGCACGCCGGACTGCCGTTTCACGAACGTGGACGGCTCTTTTGCCAGTCGGTCGGGCAGACGGGACCTGGAATGATTTCCTGGGCACCGCGCAGGGAAAATCCCGCGTAGCTGTCGTCATGGTATTTGACGGCGAGCGTGTGCGACGAGCGCAATTTGTGCCAGACATAGCCGAAGCTGTCCGAACAGGTGGGGCACCCACTGTCGATATAGCCGTGGTCGTTGACGGGAAGTTCCAGGATTTCCCTGTCCATTATGACCTTGATGCGGGTTTTGGGCTTCGGCAACCTTCCGCCGATTTCCACCTGCAGCAGCGTCCCATTGATCCTGCGTTCCGGATGACACCAGATGACGAAGTTCGCCCCTTCGTTGTTGGTGGTCCAATAGCGTGTAAAACCGTTGATTTCACCGCTGTTCCACTTGCCGGCCGTTTCGGCTGCGGCAGTGCCGGGCAGTATCATAGCTGCGAAAATCGCGATGCAAAGGCGTCTATTCATTGTCGCCATTCCTCCTCACCTTGTTAAAACCTCCAATATTTTTATTAACATACGTATAAGTACGTGCTGCTCTAGGAATGATCTATGAACAGATGGAGGTTCATGGTTCGGTGTTTGCGATGGATGGACCAATGGCATTGTCACGTCTCGCCCTTTGGATAAGTTGCGTGGCCGGAAGGCGAGGCCTACAAAATGAGAAACGATCCAGCTGGGTGGAGATTCATGTTCTCGAAAATTCTTGTCGCCAATCGGGGTGAGATTGCCTGCCGCGTCATCAAGACCGCGCGCCGCATGGGCATCAAGACAGTGGCTGTCTATTCCGACGCGGACCGCGATGCGCTGCATGTGGAAATGGCTGACGAGGCAGTTCATATCGGACCTGCGGCAGCTTCCGAATCCTACCTGGTCGCGGACAAGATCATCGCGGCCTGCAAGCAGACAGGTGCCGAAGCCGTGCATCCCGGTTACGGCTTTCTCTCGGAGCGTGCCAGCTTCCCGGCGGCGCTGGCAAAGGAGGGGATCGTCTGGATCGGTCCGAACCCGCGTGCCATCGAGGCGATGGGCGACAAGATCGAATCCAAGAAATTCGCCAACGAAGCAAAGGTCAGCACCGTTCCCGGCTATCTCGGCGTCATCGAAAGCCCGGATCAGGCGGTCGAGATTGCCGAGGAGATCGGCTACCCGGTGATGATCAAGGCCTCCGCCGGGGGCGGCGGCAAAGGCATGCGCATTGCCTGGAATGCGGAGGAGGCGCGCGACGGATACGTGCGTTCCAAATCGGAGGCGGCGTCTTCGTTCGGTGACGACCGGGTGTTCATCGAGAAATTCATCGAGAACCCGCGTCACATCGAGATCCAGGTGCTGGGCGACAAGCACGGCAACGCGATCTATCTCGGCGAGCGCGAATGCTCCATCCAGCGGCGCAACCAGAAGGTCATAGAGGAGGCGCCGTCGCCGTTGCTCGACGAAGAAACCCGCCGCAAGATGGGTGAACAGGCTGTCGCACTGGCAAAGGCGGTCGACTATGACAGCGCCGGCACGGTGGAGTTCGTCGCCGGCCAGGACAAGAGCTTCTACTTCCTGGAAATGAACACCCGTCTGCAGGTGGAACATCCGGTGACGGAACTCATCACCGGTGTCGATCTTGTCGAACAGATGATCCGGGTCGCTGCCGGCGAGAAGCTGGAGATGTCGCAGGCCGACGTCAAGCTGAACGGCTGGGCGGTCGAGAGCCGCATCTATGCGGAAGATCCCTATCGCAATTTCCTGCCCTCGATCGGCCGTCTGGTGCGCTACCAGCCGCCGGAGGAAGCCGCCACGGACGGCGTCACGATCCGCAACGATACCGGGGTGGTCGAAGGCTCGGAAATTTCCATGTACTACGACCCGATGATTGCGAAGCTGATCACGCATGCGCCGACGCGCGGCAAAGCGATCGATGCAATGAGTTCCGCGCTCGATGCGTTTTACGTCGATGGCATCCAGCACAACGTACCGTTTCTGACGGCACTGATGAACCATCCGCGCTGGCGTTCGGGCGAACTCGCCACGAGCTTCATTGCCGATGAATATCCCGACGGATTCACACCGGCGGTTCCCGATGAGGCGGCCTATTCGGTGCTGGCAGCAGTGGCGCTCTCCATGGGCGCGCTGCAGCGCGAGCGTCTTGATCATCTGCCCGGCCGCCTCAGGCCGCATTCCGGTGCCATCCGCGAGAACTGGGTCATCAAGCTCGACAAGACCTATGTGCCGATCCGACTCGCCGCCGGCTATCCGGGGACGCCGGTCGAACTGGATGTGGCGATCGGCGACGGGTCGGTGATGAATGTGGAATCCGATTGGTCGCCGGGGGCGCCGTTATGGTGCGGCAAGGTCGGTTCCCGCGACGTGACGGTGCAGGTACGGCAGGTGCGGGGCGGCTATCGTCTCGACTGGCAGGGGTTTTCGGTTATCGCCCGCGTGATGACGCCGCGCATTGCCGAACTGGACGCCCTCATGCCGGAGAAGCTGCCGCCGGACACCTCCAAGATGCTGCTGTGCCCGATGCCCGGCCTGGTCGTTTCCATCGCGGTCACTGAAGGCCAGGAAGTCAAGGCCGGCGAACAGCTTGCCGTCGTCGAGGCGATGAAGATGGAAAACGTTCTGCGTGCCGAACGCGACTGCGTCGTCTCTACGATCAAGGCTGCACCCGGCGACAGCCTCGCCGTCGATGCGGTGATCATGGAGTTCTCCTGAACTGTCGAGGCAAGAGGCGGATTGACATCAGTCTGCACCAGTCGGTAAGCAACGGCCCGCGGCGCATCTGCCGCGGGCTTTTCATTTGCCAGTTTGCATCTTCCTTTTGAGCCGGAGGGATTCCATGGCGATTTCGACTGTCCTGTTCGATCTGGACGGAACCCTGACGGACCCTTTCGAAGGCATCACGTGCTCAATCCAGCATGCGCTGGAAAAGATGGGCGCGAAGGTGCCGGACAGATCGACCATGCGCTGGTGCATCGGACCGTCGCTCTGGGAGAGTTTCCGCGTGCTGCTCGGCACCGAAGACAAGGTGGAACTGGACCGCGCAGTCGCTTTCTATCGAGAGCGGTACACGGTTACCGGTCTTTTCGAGAACAGCCTTGTCGCCGGCATTCCGGAACTGCTGGCCGATCTTTCGGGTGCTGGCCTCCAGCTTCATGTCTGCACCTCCAAGCCCCACGCCTATGCGGGCCGTATCGTCGAGCATTTCGGACTGATGCGGTTCTTTGGCAAGGTCTACGGCGCTGAACTCGACGGAACCCGCTCCGACAAGGCGGAACTGATAGCCCATATCCTCAGGGAAGAGGGGATTGCGCCCCTGGAAACCGCCATGATCGGCGACCGCAAGCACGATCTCATCGGCGCCAACGCCAACAGCGTCGCCGGCATCGGTGTCCTGTGGGGCTATGGCAGCCGCGAGGAACTGGCAGCGGAAAAACCGGTCCTGATCGCGGAGACACCCGCAGAGATTTCAGTATTGCTGAAAGACTAGACATTTTTTCGTTGTATGGTCGCAAAGGGGAGCGTAAATACCCGACTTGAGAACAGTTCTCGGGGCGGGGTGAAATTCCCCACCGGCGGTATCAGGGAGACCTGGAGCCCGCGAGCGCCCCGGACATGAAGTCCGGGGGTCAGCAGATCCGGTGAGAGGCCGGAGCCGACGGTTGAGGTGGTGTCAGGTGATGCCGCCCGATAGTCCGGATGAGAGAGAACTTGGCTGCGGTTCCCACCCGGGGCCGGCAGGCGCGTGTCTTAAGAGACTGTTCTGGCTTTAAACGGAACGGATCCGGAGAGGACATGCGATGTCATCGAGAACCAGTCATTCCTTGTTTGCCGCACTGGCCATGATCGGGGCAGGAGCCGCCTTTGCCCTCGTCAACGGTGCGCTGCAGGCTTCCACAATGCAATTGGGCGTGCCGTCCACTTCGGCCGCCTTCTGGCAATATGCGCTCGGTCTTGCCGTCGGGCTGCCCTTTGTGCTGCGGCGCGGTCTGATCGCACTGAAGACGACGCAGATCGGCTGGCATCTGCTCCGAGGCGCGCTTGCCGTCATCGGCATCCAGATGTGGGTGGCCGGACTCTCGAAGGTGGAGATCTGGCAGGCGATCGCCCTGGTGATGACCTCGCCGTTTTTCGTGATCATCGGCGCCAAGCTCTTCTTCCGGGAAAGGGTCGGCTGGGTGCGCTGGCTGGCAACACTCGCCGGCTTCTCCGGCGGAATGGTGATTCTGGAGCCGTGGACGGAGGCCTTCACCCTTGCCGCGCTGCTGCCGGTGGGCGCTGCGGCCTTCTGGGCGGGCACGTCGCTGGTGACGAAAAAACTCACCGCCACGGAAGACGCCGATTCGATCACGGTCTATCTGCTCTTGCTGCTGACGCCCGTCAACGCCGTGCTGGCGCTGGGCGAAGGCGGCATCCTGCCGTCCGGGCCGGCGCTGTGGCTGCTGGTCGGTGCCGGCGCACTGACCGTTCTGGCAAACTATCTGCTGACGCTCGCCTACCAGATGGCGGATGCCGCCTTCGTCCAGCCCTTCGATCACCTGAAACTGCCGCTGAACATTGCTGTCGGCTTCTTCGCTTTCGGCTTTGCACCGTCCGGCGCCTTCTGGCCGGGAGCGCTGGTGATTGTCGGGGCCTCACTTCTGGTGATGCTGGATGAGCGCAAGCGCGGTGCGCAAGTGTCCACAGCCTAAGGCGCACGCAGGCATTTGCGATCCCTGCAACATGGCATAAGCTTTTGCAGTGCCGCGAAACGGGAGACCCTGATGACCGCCGATCCATTGACCGTGCATGTGCTGATCGAAGGCCGGGTTCAGGGGGTCGGCTATCGCGCCTGGTGCGCCGGAGAGGCAGAGGCGAGGGCTCTGTCCGGCTGGGTGCGCAACCTCAAGGCCGGTGGTGTCGAGGCCGTCTTTTCCGGTCCCTCGGACACGGTGGTCGACATGCTCGACGCGCTGTGGCACGGACCGTCCCTTGCCCGCGTCAACACGGTGAAGGACCTTGAGCCGGTGGCGCCCGCCAGCGGCGCCTTCGAAGTCCGGGACACTGTCTAACCAGCTGTGACGAATTGCCTTTTCTATATCAATCGTCACATTCGAAGTTGAGTTGTCACGGAATTATCGCAATGATCTGATCTTTCAAGTGAAGCAATCGGGGGCGCGCAGCGTTTCCCGAACAGCGCAACCCGGGAGAATTTCAGTGAAGATTGCGATACTTGGCGGTGACGGTTTTGTCGGTTGGCCCACATCCCTGCATCTGTCAGATCAGGGACACGAAGTCCATATCGTCGATAATCTGAGCCGCCGCTGGATCGACGCCGAACTGGGTGTGCAGTCTCTCACGCCGATGGATTCGATCCAGGAGCGCACCCGGATCTGGAAGCAGGAAACCGGCAACACCATCCGCTTTCATCTGATCGACATCGCCAGGGACTACGAGGTCTTCAAGGCCTGGCTGGCGGATAACCGTCCCGATGCGATCATTCATTTCGCCGAACAGCGCGCCGCGCCTTATTCGATGAAATCCGACCAGCACAAGAACTACACGGTCAACAACAACGTCAACGCCACTCACCACCTGCTGAACGCGATGGTGGATCTCGATCTCGATGCCCATCTGGTGCATCTCGGCACGATGGGGGTCTACGGCTACTCCAGCGTCGGGGCGGCGATCCCGGAGGGTTATCTCTCCGTCGATGTCGAGACCCTGAGCGGCGGGAAGGCGGCGCAGGAAATCCTCTATCCGGCCAATCCGGGTTCGATCTATCACATGACCAAGTGCCTGGATCAGTTGCTCTTCCAGTTCTATGCCAAGAATGACGGCTTGAGGATCACCGACCTGCACCAGGGCATCGTCTGGGGCACGCACACCGAGCAGACCCTGCGCCACAAGCAACTGATCAACCGCTTCGATTATGACGGCGACTACGGCACTGTGCTCAACCGCTTCCTGATCCAGGCGGCGATCGGGTATCCGCTGACCGTTCACGGCACCGGCGGCCAGACGCGAGCATTCATCCACATTCAGGATTCGGTGCGTTGCATCGAGCTGGCTCTGAAGGCCCCGCCGAAGAAGGGCGACCGGGTCAAGGTGTTCAACCAGATGACGGAAACGCACCGGGTGTGCGACCTGGCCGAGCTGATCTCAAGGCTCACCGGTGCCAAGGTCGCCTATCTGCCAAACCCGCGCAAGGAAGCCGCCGAGAACGATCTAGTCGTGGAGAACAAGCAGTTCCTGGAGCTTGGCCTCAATCCGATCACGCTAGAGGACGGGCTGCTGTCCGAGGTGGTGGATGTCGCCAAGACATATTCCTACCGGGTGGACCGTAGCCGTGTGCCGGCCGTGTCGGCCTGGACCAAGGAGATTGCCGGCGAGATTGAGCGCGACCCGGAGCATCCGCGGCTGAAATCCGTCTCCTGAGGCCGGAAATGCACAACGCGCCCGAGTTCGACAGGCCGCCCGGCGGCAGAACCGCCTATGTGACGCTGGTCACCAACCGGGACTACGTGCTGGGGGCGAGGGCGCTGCTGCGCTCGCTCCGGCACGCAGGCACGAGTGCCGATCTCGTCGTGCTGTTTACGCCCGGCGTCGACGAAAACGACCTCAAGCTGCTCTCGGCTTTCAGCCCGCGACTCGGCAGGTGCGAGCGCCTGCCGACTTCGGATGGGTTCAACGAACGCCATGAGCGCGGCCGCCTGCATCAGGCGGCGCCCTTCACCAAAGGCGGCAAACCGGTGTTCCACACGCCTCTCGACAATTTCGTCAAGCTGCGTCTGTGGCAGCTCTCCGACTACGACAGGGTGGTGTTCATCGATGCCGATGCGCTGGTTCTGAAGAACTGCGACAAGCTGTTCGGCTATCCAGAGTTCTGTGCCGCTCCCAATGTCTATGAAAGCCTTCGGGACTTTCACCGCCTCAACAGCGGTGTCTTCACGGCCCGGCCGGACGAAGAGACCTTCAGGGCCATGCTTGAAAGGCTGGACCAGCCGGATGTCTTCTGGCGGCGCACGGACCAGACCTTCCTGGAAAGCTTTTTCCCCGACTGGCACGGCCTGCCGGTCTTCTACAACATGCTGCAATATGTCTGGTTCAACCTGCCGGAGCTCTGGGACTGGAAGCAGATCCACGTGCTGCATTACCAGTATGAGAAACCCTGGCAGGGCGAGCACGACAAAAGCGAAAAGCTGCGGCCGCTGACAGACCTCTGGCAGGCCTTCGCCAGTGGCGAGGGCATTCCCGAGTTCATCGCCGACTTGCCCGGACCGCAGGACCTCGCCGCCCGGCAGGCATCGTGATGCATGTTCTCCTGACCGGGGCGAGCGGGACAGTGGGACGCTTTCTGCTCGCGCGACTGCTTGACGATGGATGCAAGGTCACCGTTCTCGGCCGCCAGCCGGTCGCCGGCTTCGGGGCCGACTTCAGGCCCTACGATCTGGCGGATCCGGATCCGCATCTGCCGGAGGCCGATGCGCTCGTCCATTGTGCGCTGATGCATGAACCCGGCAGGTTCAGGGGTGGGGAAGGGGGCGACCCCGAGCGTTTCAGGGCCTTGAACGTCGGGGGGACGCAAGCTCTGTTTCTGGCCGCCAGAGATGCCGGCTGTGGGCAAGCGGTTTTTCTCTCCAGCCGCGCCGTCTACGGCGACCACCGTTGGGGCGCGGAGCTGAGGGAAACAGACACGCCGGAGCCGAACACACTTTATGGCGAGGTGAAGCTGGCGGGCGAGGAAGGGCTCAAAGCCCTGTGCGGCCCCGGCTTTCAGGGCACGGCGCTTCGCGCAACAGGCATTTACGGCGTGCCACCAGGACTTGCCGATCACAAGTGGTCCGGCCTGTTCCGGGACTTCACTGTCGGTTTGCCAATCACGCCGAGACAAGGGACGGAGGTGCATGGCGGCGACCTTGCCGCCGCCGTTTCCCTGGTGCTGAACACCCAGCGGGAGAACCCGTTTCAGGTCTGCAACGTTTCGGACATCCAGATCGACCGGCGGGAACTGCTCCGGCTCTATGCACGCGAAAAGGGACTGGATGCGGCATTGCCGGAAACTGCGGCGACAGTGCCGGGCGAAATGTCGACAGACAGGCTGCGCGCGCTCGGCTGGTCGCCTGGTGGCTGGGAAAAGCTGAAAGCGTTTCTGCGGTCACTGCCCTGAGCGGACATTCTGGGCAGAACAAATTCTTTCACCTTTTCAACCAATTGTATTTGGAAGTATCTATTTTCAGCGCGACGTGTCCAACCGAACATTCTCGGTTGAATGCCGGCGTTGATTTCTTCAAGTCAACGATGCCGGCATTTGTATTTTTCAAACTTTCCATGCCCATCAGGCGGGGCGGTGAAGTATCCGGTCAGAAGTCATACTTGGCCAGGGGCAGGCTTCTGATCCGCTTGCCTGTCAGCGTCGCGACTGCATTCACAACGGCTGGCGCGATGCCCGGCAACCCCGGCTCGCCGACCCCACCCATCGGTGCTCCGCTTTCGACGATTCCTACATGAACCTCCGGCATGTCTGAGCCGGAGAGAATTTCATAGCTGTCATAATTGCTCGATTGCCGGATGCCTTGCTCATAGCGCAACTCCTCATAAAGGCATGCGGAAAGCCCAAGGGCTGCCGCGGATTCCACTTGTGACTGAACGATCCGCGGATTGACGATCGACCCGGGATCAAAGGCGATCCAGAGATTGTGAACCCTTACGGCACCGTTATTGAGTGAAATTTCGGCGATGGTCGCGGTCTCGGAACCGAAGGGAGATGCCATGGACACACCGCGTGCCCTCTTGGTTCCATCGACTTCATAGACACCGCCTTTCCACCCGCCCGACATCTGGCTGACGACTTCCAGCAATCTGGCATGTCGGGGAGAGCCCTTCAGCAATTCGGCACGAAGTTCGAACGGGTCTTTTCCGCCAGCGACGGCCATTTCGTCGAAGAAACTTTCATAGAAGAAATCATTCATGGAGTGGCCGACCGATCGCCAGAATGCAATCGTAACCGGATGAGGAACCTTGACGAAATCCATTAGTCGATTGGGGATCTCGTATGGTTTCTTGATGATGCCTTCGACGGCGGAACTGTCGACAGGTTCCTTGATGACGGCTCCGAACCATCGCCCGAGCGGCCCTTCTCCCACAGTGCGGACCCGGAGAGCGGATGGATACCCCTCGCCATCCAGTGCCGCCTGAAACCTGCTGTAGGAGAGAGGTCGAACGGCATCCATCCGAAATTCCTCTTCCCGGGACCAGAGAACCTTGACCGGCTTCCCGGTTTCTTTCGCCAACTGGACTGCTTGAAAGAAGGGATTTGAGGTGCCGTAGAGAAAATGTCGGCCGAAAAACCCTCCGAGTATCGGCGAGTGCAAGGTTACCCTCTCAATGGGAAGTCCGGCGGTCTGGGCTGCGTATTGCTGGAAGAGTTCGGGCATCTGGTTGGGCGTCCACAATTCCAGATCGCCATTTTCATTGAACCTTGCCATTGCGGACGGCGGCTCGAGCTGGCCGTGAGCCAGATAAGGGGCATCATATTCCGCCTCGATGACCCGAGCGGCATTGGCGAAGGCGGCCTCGACGTCTCCGACTTCTTCTGCCGGGAGCCCCTTGTCTCTTGAAGACCGCAATGCCGCCAGCATGCCGGCTGAAGAAAAATCGGCGGCAACCGTGTGGAGGCCGGATGTTTCCGGTTCGGACCATTCAGCGTCTACCTGTTCAACGGCAACGCGTGCGCGATACCAACTGTCGGCAGTCACGGCAATTGCCCCCGGCAACAGGTGCAGGCCCTTTACACCCGGCAACGCCAGAATGTGCTCCCGATTGCCGATGCTTGTCGGCTCGGTGCCCTGGAATGGTGCATGCACGACGGCCGCGTAAAGCATGTCGGGCAGCTTCTGGTCGATCGCGTAGACTGCCTGGCCGGTCGATTTCTCTCGCACATCGAGCCGATCCATTGGCTGCCTGATATAGCGGAACGTAGCAGGGTCCCTCATTTTCGGGTCACCCGCCGGGGAGAGCTTCAGGGCGTCGGCAGCGAGTTCTCCATATGCTATCACCGTTCCCGAACGGGCATGGCGAACGGAACCATCGTCCGTCTCCAACTCGGAGGGGTCGACATCCAGACGAGCAGATGCGGCCCGGACAAGCATGTCGCGCAGTGTTGCCCCAAGTTTCCTGAAGATCGCGTAGCTGGATCGGGTGGAATAGCTTCCGCCAGTCATCCGAAGTCCGCCGATCACCGCATAGTCCGGGCCGGGGGGAGCGCATTCGACAAGAAACCGGCTTGGATGTACGTCAAGCTCCTCACCGACAATCTGTGCGAGACCCGTGTTGATGCCCTGACCGCCTTCCACAAAGGGACTGAGCAGACGGACCCGGCCATCGGGTTGCAACTCCAGAAATGCGGGAATGCGTGTTCCGGGTTCAATGTCGGCCGCAGCCAGAGCCTTGCCCGACCCAGATTTCACAAAGACGCCAAGTACAACTGCGCCCGCGGTCAGACCCAGGATTCCGCGACGGGAAATATTCGTGACCCCGTCACGCTTCAGGTGTGTTCCGGCCAAATCGGGTGAGAATTTCTGGTGATCCATCATGCCGCGCTCCTTAACGGGATGCCTTGCGAACGGCGTCCGCAATTCTGTTGTAGGTTCCACAACGGCAGAGGTTGGTCATGGTATCGCGGATCTCTTCATCGCTTGGTGTAGGGTTGGCTTTCAACAGGGCGGTCGCAGCCATGACCTGGCCCGACTGGCAGTAACCGCATTGTGGCACCTGAACGTCGACCCAGGCGTCGACCACCTTGCTTCCGGTCGCGTCCTTCTCGATCGCCTCGATGGTCATGATATCGGTGCCGCCGATATCCTCGACGGGCAGCTGGCACGAACGCATTGCTTCCCCGTCGATCATGACGGTACAGGCACCGCATAGAGCGATCCCGCAACCATATTTCGTGCCTGTCATTCCGAGTGTGTCGCGCAGCACCCAGAGCAATGGGGTCTCTGGTTCAACGTCCACATCATGGATGGTTCCGTTGATCGACAAGCTGATCATACCGCATCTCCTGCAATAGCTGTTGGCATGAGGGTAAAAGCCTGCCGCAAATTCCCGAATGTCATAAACACGGCTTTTCCGGACGTTCGCTTTCGGGAGAGAGGTTCCTTGCCAGGTCCGCGGTACCGAAGGCCCGAAGCCACGGAGCAAGGGACCGGCAAAATGGGACTGCCGATCCCTTTGAGGACTTATGCGGTCTCAAGTGCCTTGTAGCGTTCGGCCGGCCGGCTGCTGGAAAGATGAGGGAACATAGCCTGACGTGCGGTCTCCCAGGCTTCCCACTCTTCCTGGTCCTTTAGAGAGGGGATTGTTGCAAACTCTCCCCTGTCCAAACCAATGAGTGCCGCGTCCACCAGGTCGTTCGCCGACATGACCCAGGTTTCGGGAAGTTCGGACACCGGCAGGCCGGCGACGTTCCAGAAGTCGGTACCGGTTGCCCCCGGCAGCACGACCTGCACATTGACGCCGGTTCCGTCGAGTTCCTTTCGCAGCGAATGGCTGAAGGACAGCACGAAGGATTTCGTTCCGCCGTAAACGCCATTCAGGATTTCCGGGCCGATTGCCACGATCGATGAGATGTTGATGACAGTGCCACGGCCCCGTGCCTTGAAGGCGGGAATTGCGGCGTAGGTCAGTCTCATCACTGCCGTAACATTGATCGCAATCATCTGCTGCATCTCGTCGACGGCGGCGGTTTCAAGCGGCGCGGCGCTGCCGAAACCGGCATTGTTGACAAGGTGGGTGATATCGCTGTCTTGCGAAAGAATCTCTTCGATGTCCTTCAGATCCGCGTTTCTGGTGAGATCAGCGGCGATTGTGTCGACCCTCACGCCATGCCGGGAGATCAGGTCAGATGCGACATTGTCGAGGCGCTCTCGGTTCCTTGCGACCAGGATGAGGTTGTGGCCGCGCGCGGCGAACCGGTCTGCATAGACAGCGCCGATCCCGGAAGATGCGCCGGTGATGACGACTGTGCCTTTGTTGCCGGAGATTTCCATTTGAAGATCCTTTCTATCGCGACAGAACAATGTCGCGGCCTGGATGACGTGGCTGCGTTTCAGCTTCCAAAAGCTAGCACTGGACCTTCTTGTCTTAAATGTCATATAAACGTAAAAATATGACATAAATTAGAGTGACGGCGAAGAGAGGAAATGCGGAATGCGGCACATCGGTTTCATCATGGAAGACGGTTTCCAGGTCATGGGCGTCGCCGCGCTGACCGCCTTCGAATTTGCCAACATCGAACTGGGTCGCGAGGCCTATAAGCTCACCGTCATGTCTGAAGCCGGTGGCATGGTGCGCAGTACGCTGGGGGTACGTATCGAAACCAGTCCTCTGACGGAATGGCCCGACACGTTGATGGTCGTCGGAGAGCTTGTGCCTCAACCCCTGTCTCCCGCGCTGAGAAGCTACATACAAAGAGCGGCCGGACATGCCCGGCGCGTTGCCGGCGTGTGCACAGGGGCCTTTGCATTGGCTCATGCCGGATTGCTGGATGGCAGACGGGCAACTACACACTGGGCGCTTGCCCGGAATTTGCAGGAACGGTTCCCGCTGATCAAAGTTGAAGATGACCGGATCTTCATTGCCGATGGAAACATCTGGACGTCCGCAGGCATGAGCGCAGCGATCGATCTTACGCTGGCACTTATCGAGGATGACCATGGCGCGGCGTTGTCCCGAAACATCGCCCGTCGATTGGTCGTTTATCATCGCCGCCCCGGCGGTCAGTCGCAATTTTCCGCGCTTCTTGAGTTGGAGCCAAAGTCAGATCGCGTGCAGCGCGCGCTGAGTTACGCCAGGGAAAACCTCCGAAACCCTCTTACGGTCGAGGAACTTGCCAACGCGGCCAATCTAAGTCCACGTCAGTTCAGCCGGGTGTTTACGGAGGAAACAGGGCGCTCGCCGGCCAAGGCGGTGGAACAGCTCAGGTTGGAGGCCGCAAAGGTGATGCTGGAAGAAGGCCGATTTTCGCTCGACGAGGTTGCACGCGAGACGGGATTTTCGGACAGGGACAGGATGCGGAGGGCATTTCTGCGCAGTTTCGGGCAGCCGCCACAGGTGATGCGCCGTAATCTCCCGCTTATGGAAGGTACGGAAACAAGCACCTGATAGGTCTCCTACTGGCATTCCTCATTTCGTTGCTACGGTGGCGTAATGTTCCAGAATTTTGAATTTTGTCCTTCAATGTATTTGTTGGCACGCTACAAGCGCGAATATTTACTCGTTTCGTCTTTGATCGAATGAACGCTTCATAAGCGGCCATCGTGTGCACGTACAACCGAAGTTGGTGCGCTGAGTGGTCGGAAGAGAACGCCGAAATTCGTCTATGCGCGGACGACACTTCGAGGTCGCGGCTGCGTGGCAAGCGTTGCAATTCAGGCGTTGAGTTTTTCGGAGCCATACTTTCCGGATTGCTCCGATCGCGAAGGCGTCAGCCCAGGGGAAAATGTCGCGCTCAGAGCGAGAGCGTCGGGCCGAAGATCTTCTCGAACTCGGCCCTGAGCACGCTGTCGTTTTCGGCCATCGTCACCGGGATGCCGAGATCGACCAGACTGGTCACGCCATGTTCAGTGATGCCGCAGGGGACGATGCCCGTGAAATGCTCCAGCTCCGGCTCAACGTTAAAACTGATGCCGTGGAACGTCACCCATTTGCGCAGCCGGATGCCGATGGCTGCGATCTTGTCTTCCGCTTCGGCACCGCGATCGGGCCGGCGCACCCAGACACCGACGCGGTCCTCTCGGCGCTCGCCGCGGATGTGGTAATTCCAGAGTGCCGCGATCAGCCAGGCTTCGAGCGCGGAGACGAAGGCGCGCACATCCTGCCGCCGGCGTTTCAGGTCGAGCATGACATAGGCCACCCGCTGGCCAGGTCCATGATATGTGTGCTGGCCGCCGCGTCCCGTACGGTGGACCGGAAAGCGGTCCGGGGCTACGAGATCGTCGTCCTTTGCGCTGGTGCCGGCGGTATAGAGCGGCGGATGTTCCAGAAGCCAGACCAGCTCGTTCGCTTCTCCGGCAATGATTCTCTCGACCCGCTCATCCATGACCCGCAGGGCCGTCTCGTAGCCGACAAGATCGTCGGAAATCCGCCATTCGACCGGGGGAGAGCCGGTTTCCGGCAGGAAACTTGAAGAAAGGGCATCTCTCTCGGCGGGTGACATGTGGATGACACTTCTTTGTTTTTTGAGCTGACGTGCCGTGACGTGGTATGGTGCAGCGCTGGCGGGTGTTCGCCCTATTTAAGGATCAAGGCGTCTTATGACCACCTTTGATGAAATCAAAGTCGATATTTCCGTCGTGCTTGGCGAGAACGAGATGCCGGTGCATCAACTGCTGCGCATGGGCCGCGGTGCGGTGATCGACCTCGATGTCGCCGAGGACGAGGACGTGAAGATCTATGCCAACAACACGCTGGTCGCCAAGGGGCAGGTCGTGCTTTTGGGCGAGCGGATCGGCATCTCGATCACCGAGGTGCTGATGCGGGCTCCGGAGGCCCGGCCGATACGGACCGACGGGCCGCTGTGACACGCTAAAACCAACCCGGCAAAGAAAAATCGGCTCCCTGTGAATTATTGCAAAAAGGCCTCTTGCGCCCCCAAATTTCCTTTGCTACATGGAGCGCCTCGATGCCGACAGGCGCCGGGAACAATCGAATATGCGGTCGTGGCGGAATTGGTAGAC
>ENA-ORCZ01000196-ORCZ01000196.1-marine-metagenome-genome-assembly--contig:-NODE-196-length-41722-cov-4.110626_pt1 | contig 41722 bp, 38 predicted proteins | sample MGYA00237785_ERZ508519 | MGnify/ENA primary metagenome ERZ508519 (study PRJEB26189, sample SAMN06268790) | marine metagenome | isolation source: Bioluminescent Bay, La Paraguera, Puerto Rico | place...
TGCCACCCGACAGCAGCCGGATCGGCATGTCGAGGCTCGCGAGGCGGATATCCAGTGCCTTCACATAGGCCTCGGCCAGTTCGTTGATCTTGGCCTTCGGCAGGGGCCGGAACCAGCCCTGTCGGGCCTGAAGGGCAAGGATGATGTTCTCCCGTACCGAAAGATCGCCGACGATGCCGTCGCTCTTGCGGTCTTCCGGACAAAGGGCAAAGCGGTGGCCGATGGCCTCGCGCGGGTTCTTGAGGCTGATGTTGCGGCCCTCCAGCAGGGCTTCACCCTGGTCCGCCTGGATGGCACCGAAGATCAGGCCTGCGGTTTCGGTCCGGCCGGAGCCGAGCAACCCGGCGAGACCGACGACCTCTCCCTTGTGCACGGTCAGGTCGAACGGCGTCATGACGCCGCGCTTGCCGAAGTTTTGCAGCTCGATCAGGGTGTCGCCGGTGACGGAGGGCGCACGGTCATGGATGCGGTCTTCCAGCTGGCGGCCCAGCATCAGCGTGACGACATCGGTCTGGGTCGTGTCCTTGAGCAGGCGCGTGCCGACGACGCGGCCGTTGCGCAGCACCGTTGCCCGGTCGGAAATCTCGAAGACCTGGTCGAGAAAATGCGTGATGAAGACGATGGCGAGACCGCGCGTCTTCAGCTTCTCGATCACCGAGAAGACAAGCTGGACTTCGTCCCGGTCGAGACTGGCGGTCGGTTCGTCCAGGATCAGCACCTTGCCGGACAGTTCGACCGCACGGGCGATCGCAACCACCTGCTGCACGGCGACCGAATAGGCCGAGAGCGGTTCCGCCGGATTGATCTTGAGGCCGAATTCGGCGAGCAGATCGCGCGCCATCGCCAGCATTTTTCGCTGGGAAATGAGGCCATGCCACATGGGCTGGCGGCCGAGAAAAAGGTTTTCGGCAACGGTCAGGTTCGGCAGCAGGTTCACTTCCTGGTAGACAGTGCCGATGCCGAGCTTCTGGCTGTCCTGCGTGCTGCCCGGAGAAATTGCCTCGCCGTTCAGAAGGATCGTACCGGCGTCGCGCCGGTAGGCTCCGGTGAGGCACTTGATAAGCGTGGATTTGCCGGCGCCGTTTTCGCCGAGCAGGGCATGCACCTCGCCCGGATAGAGCGTCAGGTCCACCGCATCCAGCGCTATGGCTCCCGGAAAGAATTTGGAAATGCCCCGGCACTCAAGCACAGGGTCGGTTACGCCCGCCATCGATCGGCTTCCCCCGAAGTCAGTCTTCTTCTTGACCTTTGGGGCGCCGGGCGGTCAGGCCGTCCGGCGCCGGGATCGTCTTAGTATCCCAGGTCTTTCTTCATCTCGTAGATGGCCATGTTATCATCTTTGAGCGTGTAGAGTTTGGACTCGGTCTGGATCCATTTCGGCGGCATGGTGCCGTCGGCGAGGTAAGCCTCGAGAGCGTCCAGGGCCGGGCCGGCCATGTTCGGGGTCAGCTCGATGGTGGCATTGGCTTCGCCGTTTGCCATGGCAAGGTGAATGTCCGGCACGCTGTCGATGGAGACGATCTTGATGTCTTCACCCGGCTTCAGGCCGGCTTCCTTGATCGCCTGGATGGCGCCGACGGCCATGTCGTCGTTATGGGCGTAAAGGGCGCAGATATTCTCGCCGCCGACGGCCTTCAGGAAGCTTTCCATGACGACTTTGCCCTGGCTGCGGGTGAAGTCGCCGGTCTGGCTGCGGACGATGCCGAGGTTGTCGTGACCGGAAATCGCCTGCTCGAAGCCCTTCTTGCGGTCGATGGCCGGGCTGGAGCCGGTTGTGCCCTGCAGCTCGACAATGTCACATTTCTCGCCTGCCATTTCGTCGACCAGCCACTGGCCTGCGACGCTGCCCTCGTGAACGAGGTCGGACGTGACGGCGGTCATGTAGAGATCGTCCGGCGCGTCGACCGTACGGTCGAGCAATACGACCGGGATCTCCGCGTCCTTGGCTTCTTCCAGGACTTCGTCCCAGCCGGTGGCGACGACGGGCGCCAGAAGGATCGCGTCAACGCCCTGGGCGATGAAGGACCGGATCGCCTTGATCTGGTTTTCCTGTTTCTGCTGAGCATCGGCGAATTTCAGATCGATGCCCCGCTTTTCCGCTTCCTGTTTGGTGACGGTCGTTTCTGCCGCGCGCCAGCCGGATTCTGAGCCGATTTGCGAAAAACCGATCGTCAGATCGGCCGCCATGGCGGTCGCGGGAATAAGCGACATCGCACCGGCAAAAAGCATTGCCTTGAGTCTCATGGGTCTCCTCCACATGGTATGTTCTCCTCACGGGAGGCATTAAGTAATACTTTATTACTTTTGTAAAGCGTGGAGCGTTGTGCGGTGCGGAGTGATAGGTAAGGGATTGTTTTAATGAGGGAATACCCTCCGAGGTTCACGCTCGCATTCGTCCTGCCATGAATGGGCCGGCATCAGTGCCAGATTGAAACGGCCAGGATTCCGGGGTTGATCGAGTTGCCCAGGATGGCGTTTGTGAAGTGTCCTCGATCTCCGCTTTCGCGGACATGACAGGAGAGGGCATGACAGGAGAGGGACATGGCAAAAAGCCCGGGCGGATGACCCGGGCTTCCCAACTCGCAGGACCGGCAATCCTATCCGTCCAGCTTAACCCAGGCGGCATTCTTCGCCGAGGAACGCACGCAGGCGTCGATGAAACGAACGCCTGCCAGGCCATCGGCGATGCCGGGAACCAGCGAAGCAACGTCCTTGCCGGCCTGACGTGCCCGGATGACCTCGGCAGCGTCCTTGTAGAGATTGGCGAAACCTTCGAGGTAGCCCTCCGGATGGCCCGGCGGGATGCGGGTGGCCGACGCCACGCTGCCCAGCATGCCGGCACCGCCGCGGGTCAGGATCTGCTTCGGCTTGCCGAAGGGAGTGAAGGAGAGGTAGTTCGGGTCTTCCTGGTGCCACTCCAGGCCGCCTTTGTCGCCATAGACCCGGATCTTCAGATTGTTTTCATTGCCGGGCGCCACCTGCGAACACCACAGCATGCCGCGCGCGCCGCTGGCATAGCGCAGCATCACGTGACCGTTGTCGTCCACCTTGCGGCCGGGCACGAAGGACTGCAGGTCGGCGGCAAGGGTTTCGGCCTGCTCTCCGGTGATGAAGCAGGCAAGGTTATAGGCGTGGGTGCCGATATCGCCGGTCGAGCCGCCAAGACCGGTACGGGCAGGGTCCGTGCGCCAGTCGGCCTGCTTGTTGTGCTGCTCCACCGTCAGCCAGTCCTGCGGATATTCCACCTGCACGATGCGGATCGTGCCGAGCTCGCCGCTCGCAACCATCTCGCGCGCCTGCCGGACCATCGGATAGCCGGTGTAGTTGTGGGTCAGGAAGAACAGGGCGTCCGAGCTTTCCGCCGCTTTCACGAACTTCTTGGCATCCGCCAGCGTCGAGGTCAGCGGCTTGTCGCAGATGACATGAATGCCGCGCTTCAGGAATTCCCTGGCCGCCGGGTAGTGCATGTGATTGGGCGTCACGATGGCGACCGCCTCGATACCGTCCTTGAGCCGGGCCTCGCGCTTGGCCATGTCCTGGAAGGAGTCGTAGATGCGATCTTCCTTCAGGCCGAGCGCACGGCCGGATTCCTGTGCCTTGGCCGGTGTCGAGGAGAGGGCACCCGCCACCAGCTCGTACTCCCCGTCGATGCGGGCGGCAATGCGGTGAACGGCTCCGATAAAGGCGTCCTTGCCGCCGCCGACCATGCCGAGCCGGATCGGCCGCGTCTGGGCGCTGTCTTTTCCTTCAATGGCCATATCGTTCCTCCTGAAGTTGTTTTCGTCCGTGTTGCCGGCCACTGTAATCGATTACATACAGTGATTACATCTCTAAAATCCTCAAACCGCGTACCTCATCCTGAGGAAGCGCGTCGGCGCTGTCTCGAAGGGTGGGCCACTTTTTGCGGAGGTTGCAGCCCGTCCTTCGAGAAGGACCTTTCGGTCCTCCTCAGGATGAGGCAGTGCAAGTTGCGGACTGTGTTGTTGAACTGGCATAAGGACTGCTGCCGTGGTTTGAGTATTTTACCCGATCCCCAGCATCTTGCGGTTGGCCGCCTCATCGCTGCCGCCGTCGGCAAAATCGTCAAAGGCCTTCTCGGTGACGCGGATGATGTGGTCCTTCACGAAGGCCGCGCCTTCGCGGGCACCGTCTTCCGGGTGTTTCAGGCAGCATTCCCATTCCACCACGGCCCAGCCGTCGAAATCGTTGGCCGCCATCTTGGAAAAGACCGCGCCGAAATCGACCTGACCGTCGCCGAGCGAGCGGAAGCGACCGGCCCGGTTCACCCAGGACTGGTAGCCGCCATAGACGCCCTGACGCCCGGTCGGATTGAACTCGGCATCCTTGACGTGAAACATGCCGATCCGGTCCCGGTAGATGTCGATGTTGTCGAGATAGTCGAGACACTGCAGCACATAGTGGGACGGGTCGTAGAGCATCTTGCAGCGTCCGTGCCCATTCAGCCGCTCCAGGAACATCTCGAAGGTGATGCCGTCATGCAGGTCTTCTCCCGGATGGATCTCGTAGCAGACGTCGACGCCCATATCGTCGGCATAATCGAGAATCGGCCTCCAGCGCCGGGCAAGTTCATCGAACGCGGTTTCGATGAGGCCCGCGGGCCGTTGCGGCCACGGATAGACATAGGGCCAGGCAAGTGCGCCCGAAAAGGTCGCATGGGCCTTGATCCCGAGGTTGCGGCTTGCGGCGAGGGCCAGTTTCACCTGGTCGACCGCCCAGGCCTGCCGGGCTTTCGGATTGCCGCGGACTTGCGGCGCGGCGAAGCCGTCGAAGGCGTCGTCATAGGCCGGATGCACGGCAACGAGCTGGCCCTGGAGATGGGTCGACAGTTCGGTGATCTCGACACCGTTGTCGCGCGCCGTTCCCAAGAATTCGTCGCAATAGGTCTTGGAACTGGCGGCTTTCTCAAGATCGATCAGCCTTGCGTCCCAGCTTGGCACCTGGACGCCGAGATAGCCGCAATCGGCAGCCCATTTGGTGATCGAGGCCCAGGAGTTGAAGGGTGCTTCGTCCCCGGCAAACTGGGCCAGAAACAGGGCGGGGCCTTCTATGGTTTTCATGATTGCCTTCCGAGAACTGGAACTTGAAGAAGATGGACCGGGGCTCCATCGCGAAAAGCCCCGGCCCGCTACCACCCGAAGCCTTAGAAGGGCGAATCCGGGAAGTAGTAGTTTTCGGCATTCTCTTTGGTGATCAGCGTCGCGCCGAGGATGTAGCGGCCTGCAACCGGTCCGTTGGACTTGAAGGCTGCAACGGTCGCATCCATGGCCGTGGCGATCATCGCCGGCGGATACAGCACATCGACCGGCATCAGTTCATCGCCGTCCATGATGCCCTTGATGATTTCCTTCATGCCCGCGCCGCCGACAACGAACATGCCGTCACCTTCGCGTCCGGCCTGTTTCAGGGCTGCGACCACGCCGATGGCGATGTCGTCGTCCTGGGCCCAGACCGCGTCGATGTCCGGGAAGCGGGACAGGAAGTCCTGCATGACTTCGAAGCCGTCGTCGCGGTTCCAGTTGGCGTGCTTGTGGTCGAGCACGTTGATGCCGGATCCTTCGATTTCCTCCATGAAGGCGTCAAACCGCTCGTTGTCGATCACTGTCGGAATACCGCGCAGGACGACGATGTTGTCGCCGTCCTTGAGGCGCGTCTTCATGTACTGGGCGGACACACGGCCGAGTTCCGGGTTGTTTCCGGCGACATAAAGATCCTCGATGCCCGGCTGGCTGAGGCCGCGGTCGACGACCGTGATCCAGGCGCCGGACTTCTTGACGTTCAGCACCGGATCGGTGAGCGGTTCGGATTCGAACGGCAGCACCACCAGGGCGTCGATCTGATGCACCGAGACCAGGTCTTCCAGGGCACTGGCCTGGGCTTCCGGATCCGGAGAGTTGACCAGGATGAGGTCGACATCCGGGTAAAGCGCTTCCAGACGCTTTTCCGCCTGCTCCGCGTGCCAGTTCATGCCGGCGGCCCAGGCGTGGGTCGGGGTCGGGTAGCTGACGCCGATCTTGATCGTGTCCTGGGCGAGTGCGGAGCCTGCAAACATCAGGCTGCTGGTCACTGCCAATATTCCGAGAGCTTTCTTCGCTAACATTGTTTCCTCCTCCAATGCAGTCTTCTGGGCGCACCTTTCCCGTCCGGTGCGAGCCAGTTCAAAATCTGGGGACGGGTCCCGGGTCGTTTGAAGGCAGCGCGGCCCTTACTTGCTCTTGCCGAGCTTCCAGTCGCTGCGCTGCAGGAAAACCGCAACGATGATGATCAGGCCCTGCATGGTCCCATTCAGGTAGTTCGAGATCACATCGGTGAAGTTCAAAATATTGCCGATCGTCGTCAGGATCAGGGCACCAAGGATCGTGCCGCCGATCCGGCCGTAGCCGCCCTTCAGCACCGTGCCGCCGATGATCACGGCCGCAATGGCTTCCAGTTCCCACAGCACGCCGGTCGAGGCCGAAGCCGAACCGAGGCGCGGCACGTAGATGATGGTGGCAAACGCGACACACAGGCCCTGGATGACATAGGTGAGCGTCTTCACCCGGTCGACATTGATCGCGGAATAGCGGGCAACCGCTTCGTTGGAACCGATGGCCGTGCAATAGCGGCCGAAAGCGGTCCGGTTGAGCAGCAGCCAGCCGCAGATGGCGACGGCGATGAACACCCAGACAGGGTAGGGCAGGCCCAGGAAACTGTCGTAGTAGACAGGCCGGTAGGTCCCGCGGATGTCGTAGTTGAGCGACAGGGTGCCGCCGTCGGCAAAATACGTCACCAGCGAACGGTAGATGCCCATGGTGCCGAGGGTGACGATGAAGGCCTCGATCTTGCCCTTTGTGGTCAGGGCTCCGTTGATGAAACCCGCGCCGATCCCCAGAACGAGCGCCATGCCGCAGCCGAGCAGGACCGTCGGCAGTCCGGTGCCCATTGTTTCGACCGCACCGTTCATGACGATGATCATGACGCCGGAAATCGCAGCCGCCATGGAGCCGACCGAAAGGTCGATGCCGCCGGCGGTGATGACGAAGGTCGCCCCGACCGCAATGATGCCGATGAAGGCCGAGCGGGTCAGGAGATTGGTCAGGTTGCCTTCGCTGACGAAGGACGGGTTCAGGAGATAGCCGATAATGCACAGAAGCAGCAGGGCCAGTGCCGGGCCGATGGTCTTGAAGTCGATGGAGGGCCGTTTGGCCGTCTTGGCCGCTGTGTCGTCGGATGCGGTCATCATGGTCAATGGAGTTCCTCCCGTTTCAGCCCGGCGGCGTAGCGCATGATTTCGTTTTCGTTGATGTGGTCGCCGGTCAGCACACCGGTGATGTGGCCTTCGCGCATGACGATGACCCGGTGACAGATGCCGATGATTTCCGGCATTTCGGACGAGATCACCACGACCGAGACGCCTTCTGCGGCAAGCGCCGCAATGAAATGATAGATCTGCTGCTTGGTACCCACGTCAATGCCGCGGGTCGGCTCGTCGATGATGACGATCTTCGGATCGCATTCCATGATCTTGGCGAGCAGCAGTTTCTGCTGGTTGCCGCCCGAAAGCTTGCCGACCGTGATGTCGCGGTCGCGTGCACGCACGTCGAAGCGGCGGATCGCGCGGTCGAGGGCGGCTTCCTCGGCCTTGCTGTCGAGGCTGAAGTTCTTCACGAATTTCGGCAGAGCCAGAAGGGTCAGGTTGGGCCGCATCTTCTTTCCCAGAAGCAACCCCTTTTCCTTCCTGTCCTTGGTGAGATAGGCAAGACCGAGGTCCCGCGCCTCGGCGACGGTCATGGACCCGGTTTCGCGTCCAAAAAGCTTTATCGTGCCGCCTTCGATCGGTGCCAGCCCGCAGATCGCCTCGAAAACGGCCGTCCGGCCGGAGCCGATCAGCCCGGAGAAGCCCAGGATCTCGCCGCGGCGCAGGTTGAAGCTGACCGTGTCGATGCCCGGAGCGGAGAGGTTCTCCACCTCCAGAACCAGTTCGGCGTCCACATCGGCCTCGTGCATGGGCGGGTAGAGATCGGAGAGTTCGCGGCCGACCATCATCTGGGCCATCATGTCCGGGGTCAGGTCGTCGGAAAGCCGTGTGTCGATCCACTGGCCGTCGCGCAGAATGGTAACCCGGTCGGCGATGGCCTTCACTTCATTGAGCTTGTGTGAAACGAAGACGATGCCGACGCCGCTATCCTTCAGCTTCCGGACCTGCCGGAAGAAAACTTCCGTCTCTTCCTCCGTCAGGACGGCGGTCGGCTCGTCCATGATCAGGATGCGGGCGTTGCGGCTGACGGCCTTCACGATTTCGACCATCTGCTTCTGGGCGATCGTCAGGTCGGAAATCCGGTCATCCGGAGAGATGTCGAGGCCGATCTCGTCGAGATATTTCTGAACCGAGGCGCGCATCGCCGCCTTGTCGAGAAGGCCTTTGGACTTCAGCTCGCGGCCGAGGAAGACATTTTCCTCAACCGTCATCTGCTCGGCGAGATTAAGCTCCTGGTGGATCAGGACGATGCCGAGCTTTTCCGCACCGCCGTTAGCGGGCAAAGTTGTCTGCTCGCCGTCGAGACGGATCTGGCCGGATGTCGGATCGTGAAAGCCGGAAAGGATTTTCATCAGCGTCGATTTGCCGGCGCCGTTCTCGCCGATCAACGCATGCACCTCACCCGGATGCACATCCATGCTGACACTGAACAGCACGGGCACGGGGCCGAAGGATTTGCTGATGTTCACGGCCTCGATGACCGCTGCGGATGCGGACGATTCGACGTTCATTTATGGTTCCTCCCAGACGCCAATGTCCTCTTCCTCACTGGCGTCATGATGTTCGTGTAAACGTTTTCATGGGTGATGTAAACCTTTACATTCGTCGCTGTAAACCTTTTCATTTGGTGCGTTGCGGTCTATACAGCGTAGATGGCGTTGCGATTCATGGACTTATTCATAAGCCGCACCGCAGCATGTCTGGACGAAAAAAATGAGCGAACCGGGCGAGCGGCCGGCGACCATTGAAGACGTTGCGAAACTGGCGGGCGTTTCCATCGCGACCGTCAGCCGGGCCTTACGTTCGCCGGAGAAGGTGGCCGAAAGCACCCGCAAGAAAGTCACCGCCGCAATCGCCCGCACGGGCTATACCGCAAACGCCATGGCGCAGAACCTGCGCATGCAGCGCTCGCAGATGGTTCTGGTTCTGGCGTCCTCCATCGCCGACCCCAATTTCGCCGGCATTCTGACAGGCCTGGAAAAGGCCGCCAACGACCGCGGTTACGGCGTCCTGATCGGCAACACGGAAGGCACGACGGGCCTCGAGCAGAACTATCTGCGCTTTCTTTCGACCGGCATGGCAGACGGGCTCGTTCTCCTGACCGGGCATATTCCGGTTGCCGGCCAGCCGCAGACGCCGCTCGTAAATCTGCCGCCGATCGTCGCCACCGAACGGCCGGTCGCGAACGCGGACCTCAGTTATGTGGGTGTCGATGACGTCGCCGCCTCCAAGATGGCGACCGAGTACCTGATCTCGCTCGGGCACCGGCGGATCACCTTCATCTCCGGCGGCCCGGCGGATATTCGCAGCGACCTGCGCCATTCCGGCTACCGGCAGGGCCTGAAGGAATCTCCCGAAGCCTTGCGTGACTGGCGCGTGGAAGGGGACGGCTCGAGCGAGAGCGGGCGGGCTGCCGTGGAGCGTCTTTTCATCAAGGACGACCTGCCGACCGCCTTCTTTTGTTTCAACGACAATACGGCCATTGGTGTCATCTCGGCGCTTCAGCTGCGCGGCTACCGGGTGCCGGAGGATTTCTCGGTGCTCGGTTTCGACGACATTCCCTTTGCCAACAACTTCACGCCGGGCCTCACCACCATCCGCCAGCCGCGCCACCACATCGGCGAAAAGGCGATGAACATCCTGCTCGACCGGTTGGCGAACCGGACACTTGAGCGGCAGACGCACCTGCTTCACGGCGACCTGATCGTGCGCGAAAGCTGCGCCGGCGTCTCGAGGTCGTCAAAATAGCCCGTCACCGGCCTTCCGGCCGCCGAAGGGGGCCAGGTGAGCGCCGATTTCATCCAGAAAGGCTCTTGCCAGTTTCGACAGGCCGGTCCGGCCGGCATAAACGGCATAGAGTGAAACTTCCGGCATCTTCCAGTCCGGCAGGATTTCCACAAGGTCGCCTGAGGCGAGTTCTTCGCGGCACATCAGACCGGGCACGTCGCCTATCCCGGTTCCCAGCCGGACGGACGCCTTGACGGCCAGGTAGTCGTTGACCGACAGCGTCGGCTCGAACGGCGCCTCGTGTAGTTGCCCGTCTTTCCGCAATGGCCAGACGACCTCGTCGCGGCCCTGGAAGTTGAAGCCGATGGTGACGTGGCGGAGCAGGTCTTCCGGCCGGTGCGGCGCCGGGTGAACGGCAAGATAGGCAGGTGCGGCGCAAAGCCGGTGGCGGTGAGTGAGCAGTTTTCTGATGACGAGGTTTGGCGCGGATGGCCGTGCCACCCGAAACGACAGGTCGATCCGGTCGTCGACGAAATCAAGCATGCGCTCGCTGACCAGAACCTGGACCCGTGCTTCCGGATGCCGGCGCAGGAAACTGTCGATGGGCCTTGCGAACAGAAGTTCCGCAAGGTTCGGCGGAACGGTCACGCGCAGCTTTCCCGCAAGGCTCTCCTGTTTGCCGCGGATGACCTGGTTGGCGTAGCTGAGCGCGCTGATGCCCTTGCTGCAATGCTCGAAATAGGTATTGCCGGCCTCGGTGATGCGCAGCGGCTTGTGCGAACGGTCGAGGAGGCGGACCTGAAGCTCCGCCTCAAGCTCGGCGATCTTCCGGCTCACGGTGGAAAGCGGCATGTGCAGGATGCGCGCTGCGGCCGTGAAACTGCCCTGGCGGACGACTTCGACAAATACGGCAATGGCGTCGAGGTTTCTCATAAGATCCCATTTTTGGAAGTTTGGTTCCGGAAAGATCGTATATTCCCAGAAGCGGAACATGCCTAGGGTGCTTGCAGCGACACCAACGGAGCAACGCCATGACCAACCAGGACAAGACCATCAACTATATCGAGTTCCCGCTCATTGATGCCGGACGCACAAAAGCCTTCTACGGCAAAGCCTTTGGCTGGCATTTCCAGGATTGGGGCGACAATTACATCAGCTTCAGCGGGGCGGGCGTGGAAGGCGGGTTCAACGGCGCAACCGGCGTGCCGGTCCAGGCGCCCGGAGTGCTCGTCGTTCTCTATGCGAGCGATCTCAAGGCCACACTCGAAGCGGTGACCGCCGCGGGCGGCAGCATCCTGCAGGAGCCTTACGATTTTCCGGGTGGCCGGCGCTTTCACTTCGCCGACCCGAACGGCAACGAGCTTGCCGTGTGGACGGAGGCTGGACAATGACGGTGCTGGTGACAGGTGCAACCGGCACCATCGGGTCCGACCTGGTGCGCCTGTTGTCTGCGGCCGGGCACAAGGTTCGGGCCTTTGCAAGGTCAATAGACCGATCACCCATGGCTCACCTGCCGGGCATCGAGCCTTTTGCAGGCGACTTCAATGATGCGGATCGGTTGCGGGGTGCTATGGAGGGTGTTGACGTGCTCGTCCTCATCACGCCTTCCGCTCCGGAGGCCGCCGACCAGGCGTCCCTCTGTCTTGCAGCTGCCCTAAAGGCGGGCCTGCGCAAGGTCGTTCGGCTTTCCGCCATCAGGGCCGATCCGGCCGGTCCGACGGAAAACACCCGCCTGCACGCCCGCACCGAAGCCGAAATCCGTGCAAGCGGCCTCGACCATGTCTTTCTGCGGCCGAATTTCTTCATGCAGAACCTGTTCATGGTCGCCGAGGCGGTCCGGGCGACGGGCACATTTTCCTTTGCCAACGGCGACGGCCGAAGTGGCCTTATCGATGCGCGCGACATCGCGCTTTGCCTGCATCACTGCGTAGAAAGCGACCGCTGGAACGGCGAAGCCCTAGAACTGACCGGTCCTGAATCGATCAGCCTTTTTGAAGTCGCTCGCCGCCTTTCTGCGCTCCTCGGCAGGCCGGTTCGCTACGAGCCTGTCTTGCCGGTGGCGGCGCACGACTTTGCCCTCGGTGCGGGCTGGGGCGAATGGCTGGCAACGCTGCTGCGCGACTATGGTGCAGCCTACAGCGCGGGCTGGGGGGATTTTGTAACCGGCCACGTAGAAGACTTGACGGGGCAGCCGCCCAGATCCTTCGAAACCTTTGCGTCAGAACTGCTGGTCCCTGCACTCAAGTCCTGACCCTCGTTGGAAGGGTGCCGGTCAAGCGGTAACCGCGGACCGGGTCACGTCCCTGGCGGAAAGACGGGCGAGCAGTTCGCGCGTCACTGCTCTTGTGCCCATATCGCCTCCGAATTCCATCGGCCGCAGCGCATTGTCCTGAAAGCCGATTTCCACCGCCGAATTGATCAGCTCGGCGGCATCCGCCAGGGCGGGCCGGTCCAGCTTCTCGGCAAGATAATCCAGCATCAGGGCACCGCTCAGGATCGCCGCGAGCGGGTTGGCCTTGTCCTCGCCCATGATGTCGGGCGCGCTGCCATGGGCCGGCTGAAAGAGGCCGGTGTCGTCGCCGATTTCGCCACAGGCGGCCATGCCCATGCCGCCGACTAGCCCGCCGGCGAGGTCCGACAGGATGTCGCCGAACATGTTTTCCATCACCAGAACGTCGAATTCCCAGGGCTTGCGCACCAGATCGAGCGCCTGTGCGTCGACATAATTGTAGCCGACCGGCACATCGGGAAACTCCGTCTTCACCTCGTCGAAGATCTGGCGGAAGAAGGCTAGCGAAGCAAAGACATTGGCCTTGTCGACGCAGGTCAGCTTGCCCGGATGACCGCGTTCCCGGCGCTTTTGCGCAAGATTGAAGGCGAATCGATGGAGCTTCGTCGTGGTCTTGCGGGTGATCCGGAGGATGTCCATCACCTCGTCGTCGCTCACCACGAGACTGCGCTTGTGGGCGGCAGCGGAATAGAAGAGACCCTCGGTGGATTCCCTCAAGATCACCAGGTCGATTCCGGCCGCCCTCGGGTCGGCGAGCCGCTGCGGGGCGTTCGGATAGGCCTTGACGGGACGCACACCGGCATAAAGCCCGAAGCGGTCGCGCAGGCGCAGGTGCGGCGAGATTTCCGTGCCGTCCTTGTGCCGCACCGACGGCAGTCCGATGGCGCCGAGGAAGATCGCATCCGCAGAGCCGGCCCGTTCTTCGCCGTCTTCTTCGATATCCCGGCCGTTTTCCTTGAAATAGGCGGCGCCCGCCTGGATCTCGTCATACTGCGGCAGGGCATTGCCGGTCCGCTTCAGGGCCGCTTCGACAATGGCGAGCGCTGCCTCGGCCACATCTACGCCGATCCCGTCACCTTTTATCAGGGCAATCTTCATGGGAACCAATCCTTACATCCACTCAACGTCAAAGCGCTCGACAAGCCGGCCGATCTGGCCGGGGCTGAGCGCCGCTGCGGCGGTGCCGCGCAACAAAAGGGCGAGCTTCGCCGTCGCTTCCAGTTCTTCGGTGGCATAGACGGCCGCTTGCAGATCCTTGCCCGCCACGACCGGCCCGTGATTGGCAAGCAGCACCGCCGAGCGTTTTCCGGCCAATCCGCGCACGGCCTCGCCCATGGCCGGATCGCCGGGCACGAAAAAGGGCAGGAGCTTCACCTTGCCGAGCTGCATGATCCCGTAGGCCGTCAGCGGGGGCAGCACGTTGTCCGGATCGACTTCCGGCAGCAGCGACAGCGCCACCGAATGGCAGGAATGCAGATGCACCACGGCACCGGTCTTGCGCCGGGTCTCGTAAAAGGCCGAATGCAGCGGCATTTCCTTTGTCGGTTGGTCACCGGATAGGTGTTCACCGCCAGCGGAGAGATGGCTGATCCGGGACGGATCAAGGAAACCCATGGAGGATCCGGTCGGCGTCACCAGCAGGCTGCCGTCGGAGAGGCGGACCGAGATATTGCCGGTCGAACCGTGCGTCAGACCGCGATCGAACATCGACTTCGCCATCAGGCAGATCTGCTCGCGGACATGGGCGTTCTCGCTCATTGGCCGCTCTCCAGAACGGCAAGCGCCTCGGAGAAAAAGTCGGGTCCGCCGAAGTTGCCGGATTTCAGCGCCAGTGCCAGCGGCCGGTCCGCCACTTTGAGGGCAGGGACACCGGGGGCGATCTTCGGACCGATGTCGAGAGCAGAAGCTCCGAGACCAGAAACGACGGCTCCCGACGTTTCCCCGCCGGCGACCACAATCCGGTTGACCCCGGCTTCGGAAAGGGCCGCCGCCAGATTTGCAAAGAGGTTCTCGATGGCATCGGCACTTTTCTCGCGTCCATATTTCTCCTGGGCGGCACCGACGACTGCCGGATCTGCCGAAGAAAAGAGGAGCGGCGCTGTCTCACGGCTCAATGTCCATTCGACGAGATCCTGCAGCGACAGCTTGCCCGCCATGATGTCGTCGGCGGAGAGTTCACGCGAAGGCGCGAGCGCCCGGTAGCGGTCCACCTGACCGCGTGTCGCGGTGGAACACGAGCCGGACAGAACCACCGCCTTGCCTGAAACGCCTGTCCATTCTCCTGCCGCCGGGGCGAAGCCGAAATTTAGCGGGAGGCCGAGAGCGATACCCGAGCCGCCGGTGAGAAGCCGGCGTTTGGCGGCGGCTCTCCCGATGGCAACAAGATCCTCGTTGCGGACCGCATCAACGATGACCATGGTCTGCCGGCCCGCCGGTGCGGCGAGGTTGATGGCCGCCGGTCCCTCTGCGACCCTGGACACCGGCACATGGCCGACGGCCCAGGAGGTCTGTCTGGCAAGAACCCGGCGGATATCGGGATCGCGCATCGGCGTCAGCGGATGATGCTGCATGCCGCTTTCGCTGAGCAGCTTGTCGCCGACAAAGAGGTGGCCCTGGTAGACGGTACGTCCGTTTTCCGGAAAGGCGGGGCAGACGAGCACGGAGGTCTCGCCGAGCCGTTCGGCCAAAGCTTCCGTAACCGGGCCGATATTGCCCTCGTCCGTTGAATCGAATGTCGAACAGACCTTGAAGACGATCTGCGTACAGCCCTGGTCGACCAGCCAGTCGCAGGCCCTGAGCGAGGCATCGATCGCCTGGCCGACAGGCGCGGTCCGCGATTTCAGCCCGATGACGCCGGCGGCGACCCTGGCTTCGGCAGCTGCCTTCGGTACTCCGACATATTGCGTCGTCGGCATGCCGCCTTCCGACAGCATCAGGGCAATGTCGGATGCTCCGGTGAAATCATCCGCGATGACGCCGAGTTTCATGAGCGGATCCCCTTGAGCGGACCGCGATCGAGCCGGAAGACGTGATCCGGTCCGGCTTGCGGAAAGAACTGGCGCACCCGCGGGTCGTGGCCGGGAATGACAAGATCGATGGAACTGGCGAGTTGCTGGATGGTGCCGAAACCTTCCAGCATCTCCTCCAGATCGACCACGATCGGGAAGGGCTTTGCTTCGAGGAAATTCTCGTAGTAGTGCGCGGCGTCGGACGCGAGGCACAGCCAGCCGGCCTCGGTCAGGACACGCACGGCCTGCAGACCCTTGCTGTGCCCGCCGATGCGGTGAACCGTGACGCCATCGCGGACTTCGCCGTCGCCCTCGTGAAAGACCACCCGGCCGGAATAGAGCCGTTGCACGGCTTCGCAGACATGATCCGCGGTGAACGGTGCCTTGAGCGTGCCGTGGCACATGCAGGGGCCGGTGGCATAGGCCATCTCGGCGGCCTGCAAATGAATGGTCGCATTCTGGAAGTGTTTCAGCCCGCCTGCATGATCGTAGTGAAGATGCGTGACGATGATGGTGGAAACGCTCTCCGGCGAGATCCCGAGTGGAGCCAGGGCCTCGTCCGGGTTCATCCGGATTGGCCGCCCGCGCCGCTCGCCTTCCTCGGTGTCGTAGCCGGTATCGACGAGAATGATCTCGCCACCCCGGCGCAGCACCCAGAGGAAATAGTCCATCTCATGCGGCTGGTCATGATTGTCATCGAACAGGAAGCTGTCCTTCCTGGTGCGGCTGTTCCTGTCCGCATATTTGACCGCGAAGACTTCCCAGGGGCTCATGAAACCACCTTCGCGTAGGTCCTGACGGACTTCTCTTCGATCATCTCCGCCACCCCTGCATCGAACTTCTTGAAGTGGGGCGTTTCGAGATGAGCCTGAAACGCGGCCGCATCGTCGTAGATCTCATAGAGGAAGATCTCCGAAGGGCGGGCCGGATCGGAGCAGACATCGAACTGTCTGCATCCGGGCTCGGTTTTCAGGGAGGACTTGGCGTTTTCGATCATCAGCGGCAGGAAGGCGTCCATGCTCTCCTCCCGGATCTTCAAAACAACAGTTACGGCAAACATTGGCTTTCTCCTCAGCGGAACAGGTGCACCATACCCATGGTGAAGATGGGAAAGTAAGTGACCGCGAGCAGGGCGGCGATGGCCGCCAGATAGAGAGGGGCCATGTTGCGGGCGATGGTAAGTACGCCGACGCCGGAAATGCGGGAGGCGACATAAAGTGTTGCGCCGACTGGTGGCGTGAAGAGGCCGACCGCCACGTTGCAGGTCATGATGACGCCGAGATGGACCGGATCGACACCGAAGGCCTGGGCAGTCGGCAGGAACAAGGGTGCCGTCAGCAGGATCGCCGGAACCGGGTCCAGCACGAGGCCGAGCACCAGAAGAACGATGTTCACCAGCAGCAGAAACATCCACGGACCCGAGGAATTTTCCTGGACGAAGCCGACCAGGATCTGCGGCATCTGCTCCAGCGTGATCAGCCAGCCGAGGACAGTGGTCGCACCGATCACCACCATCACCACCGCGCTGGTGACGAAGCTGTCGATCAGGAGCCTCGGCAGGTCGCGAAGCTTGAAGTCGCGATAGACAACCGTGGTAACAATCAACCCGTAGACGACGGCGAGGGCGGCAGCCTCGGTGGGGGTCACCCAACCGGTGAATATCCCGCCGAGGATCACGACCGGCATGAACAGGGCCGGCGCGGTGCCGATGAAGGACGTGGTCAGTTCCTTCAAGGTGGTGGTCCGACCGCCGGGATCGCACTTGGTCGTCTTGCCGACATAGTAGCAGACGGCCATGAAGAGCGCGCCGAAGAGGATGCCGGGGACCATGCCGCCGAGGAAGAGATCCGCGACCGAGACGTTGCCGACAAAGCCGTAGATCAGCATCGGAATCGAGGGTGGGATGATGATGCCTATGGTTCCGGCCGCGGCAACGAGCCCGGCTGCAAAAGCGGTGTTGTAGCCTTCGCGCGACATGTTCTTGATCATGACCGAGCCGATTGCGGCGCTGTCCGCGATGGCCGAGCCGGAAATGCCGCCGAAGATCATGGAGGCGCCGACGACGACCATGCCAAGGCCGCCGGCCATGAAGCCGAAGGCCGCGCGGGCAAAGCCGATGATGCGCAGGCCGACACCGCCGCGGCTCATCATTTCACCGGCGACGATGAAGAGCGGGATCGCCAGGAAGTGGTTCGGTTCGACGCCGCCGATGAAATTCAGGAACAGGGCCTGCAGCGGATAGCCGAGGTCGAAGACGATGATCGGCAACACGGCCGTGATCAGGATCGCCCAGACCAGCGGAATGCCGAGAAAGACGGAGGTCAGGAAGACCGCAACGACGAAAAGCAGGATCATGACAGGGCCTCGCCGCCATCGGAGTGAGTTGCATGGGGCACGACCGGGTTCCTGAGGTCATAGACCATGTTGTAGAGGTGAAAGACCAGCGTCAGCGCCATGCCGGCCGGCATGGATGCGTAGAGCAGCCCGACTGGCCAGTAGAGGACAGTGGTTTTCTGCGCCCAGGTGTGCACGGAAATCTTGACCCCGGTGTAGATCAGGCTGATCAGCAGGATCGTGACGATCACGTCGATCGCGATGGACAGAACCCGCTGCCCGCTCACGGGCACCAGCTTTTCGACGACTTCGGTAACGCGCATATGTGCACCGCGTGCAATCGCTGCCGCGCAACCGATGAACGTGCTCCAGAGCAGCAGAAAGCTGGTGACTTCCAGCGACCAGGCAAGGTCGAAACCGGCAAAGCCGCGCAGCCAGGCATTGCAGAACACAAGGGTGACGATCGAAAAGCCGCCAAGCGCCAGGCACAAATCGACCAGATGACTGAGCCAGCGCAGCGCAGCCGGATAATGATCTCGGTAGTCCAAGGGTCGTCTCTTTTTTCGAGAAAGGGCCGGAACCGCCGCGTGACGTGCGGTTCCGGCAGTTGAGCCCTGGAGCATCAAGCGTTCAGAGGAACGCGGTCAGATGCTCCAACCCACAAGGAGCGATCAACTTTGGCGGTGCATACGGTGACGATTGCCCGCTGTTGATCTTCCCGCTTGATCAGTTCTGGGCCGGGAGTTTCTCGCGGATCGCCGCCGCGTCGGCGAGGATCTTGTCGACGGCTTCGTCGCCATAGACGTCCTTGGCCTTGGCATAGACCGGCTGCACGGCCTCGCGAAAAGGTCCGATGTCCGGAACGCTGACCTTCGCTCCGCTTTCCTGCATTTCCGTCAGCTGGCTTTCGACGGAGCTCTTGACGAGGTTGCGGCTGAACTCCGCGGATTCCCTGGCGGCTTTCAAGATTGCTTCCTTGTCCTCGTCGGAAAAGGATTGCCAGGTCTTTTCCGCGACCGTCAGCGGCAGCGGGCTGTAGACGTGGCGGGTCAGCGTGATGTAGGGCGCGACTTCATAAAAGCGCAGCGACTTGATGGTGTCGACCGGGTTTTCCTGGCCGTTGACGATGCCCTGCTGGATGGAAATATAGACGTCGGTGATCGGCATGACGACGGTCTGGAAACCGATGGCTTCCATCGACCAGCGGATCATGTCGTTCGGAAAGACGCGCATTTTCATGGATTTGGCGTCTTCGGGCGAATTGAGCGGCTCGTTTGTCGTGAAGCTGCGGAAGCCGGCTTCCCAGGTCGACAGAACGCGGAAACCTTTCTCGGGCAGCTTGGCGAATTCGCCCTGCAGCCACTCGGAATTGTCATAGAGTTCCCAACCCTGCTCGTAGGTATCGACCAGGAAGGGCATGGCGGTAAGGTTGAGTGTCGGCATGTGCGTGGCATAGCTGCCCGTCGCGGACACGGTGAAGTCGATACCGCCGAGCTGCAGAAGTTCGATGGCCTTCGGATCGTTGGCAAGCGTGCCGGACGGGAAGATCTGAACTTCGTACCGGCCGTCCGTGTATTCCTTCACCTTCTCGGCAAACTGCTCGGCCGCCGCCTGGCGGGACCCGCCCGGATTGTCCGTATGGCTGAAGCGCAGGGTTTCGACAGCCTGGGCGCCGCCCATTCCCGCTGCCAGAATTGCCGCGCTCAAGAGCAGGCGGCTCAAGGATTTCTTGTCAAGCATTTCGGTCTCCTCCCACGGCCGTTCAGAGGCCGTATTCATTTACACATTCGATTGCGTATACGCAAATCAATCCCTTGTCAACGGAGCTAATGTCGACTATCAAAAATCCAACGACACATTTGCCGCGCCGAAAACCGGCATGGGCCATGGCCCTGCTGCCGTTTTCCGGGAGGCGGGGAGGAAGAAGAAAGATGTTGGAAGGACTGAAGGAAGGTCCTGTGGAAAGAGCCCGAGAAGGAACAGCCGCCTTGCGGGTTGCCTGTCTCGGTGCCGGGTACTTCGCGCAGTTTCATTACGATGCCTGGCGCCGAATGCCGAATGTGCGGCTTGTGGGCGCCTGCGACAGCAACCGTGAGAAAGCGAAGGCCACCGGCCTGACGGCTTTCAGCGAACTTGACTGCATGCTCAAGATGGCAAAGCCGGACCTCCTCGACATCATCACGCCGCCGCAAACCCACTTCGCCGCCATCAGCCAGGCGATCGAAAAAGGCGTCAAGGCCATCATTTGCCAGAAGCCTTTCTGTACATCGCTCGACGAAGCGAGGCAGGCGACCGAAATGGCGGAGGCTGCGGGCGTCACAATCGTCATCCACGAGAATTTCCGCTTCCAGCCCTGGTACCGCTCGATCCGCCAGGCGCTGGACCGCAAGCTCATCGGCAATCTGCTGCAGATCACCTTCCGCCTGCGCACCGGCGACGGGCAGGGGCCGCGGGCCTACCTCGACCGGCAGCCCTATTTTCAGGAAATGCCGAAGCTGCTCATCCACGAGACGGGTGTCCATTGGGTCGACACGTTCCGCTTTCTCGTCGGCGAGCCGGAAGCTGTCTATGCGGATCTGCGCCGGCTGAACCCAGTCATCAAGGGGGAGGATGCCGGCTATTTCATTTTCGACTATGCGGATGGCGTCCGGGCGCTTTTCGACGGCAACCGCTTGCTGGATCATGCCGCCGAGAATTGCCGTACCACGCTCGGCGAAGCTTTGGTCGAAGGCACAAGGGGTTCGCTTTCGCTGCGGGGCGACGGCTCCGTACGCCTGCGCCATTTCGGCGACCCGACGGAAACAGTGCTTCTGGCCGCGCAGACCTGGCAGGGCTTTGGCGGTGACTGCGTCAAGAATCTGATAAATCATGTCGTCGACGGGCTTCTTCACGGAAAGCCGCTGGAAAACGGGGCGCGGGACTATCTGAAGGTGATTGCGATCGAACAGGCGCTCTACGAGTCGAACCGCCTTGGAATGAAAATCCGGGAGTTTGATCGTGCTTGAGGCCCCGAAACAGAAGACCATCACCACTCAGGCGATGGAGCAGATCCGCCAGCTCATCTTTGACGGCGAATTATCGGCAGGCTCCGATCATCTGGAAAGCGAACTCGCCGACCGTCTCGGCATGTCGCGAACGCCCGTGCGTGAGGCGACGCTTATGCTGGCCCAGCAGGGGCTTCTGGAAGTCCGTCCGCGCAAGGGCGTCCGCATCGCCACCCTGTCGCTGAAGGACATGGAGGAGATCTACGCCATCTTGACCGAACTGGAGAGCCTCGCGGCCGAAGAAGCCGCGGAAAAAGGCTATTCGGACAAGGATATTGCGGTGCTCAAACAGTCGATCGAGGCGATGGAAGAAGCACTTAAACGCGAGGACCGGGAAGCCTGGGCCATCGCCGACGACGCCTTCCACACCGAGCTTGTTCGTCTAGGCGGCAATTCACGGGTGCAGTCCATCGTCTCTATGATGTCCAACCAGGTCCGCCGGGCCCGCGCCATGACACTCTATATTCGCCCGCTGCCGGTCAAATCCAACGAGGACCACCGCGCCGTCTTCGACGCAATCCGCAAAGGCGATGCAGCGGCGGCTCGCCAGCGCCACCACAGCCACCGGCAGCACGCCCGCGAAGTGCTGATCGAACTCTTGAAGAAGCACAAGCTGTTTCAGATCTGATGTGACCGCGGCGCGCCGTGCCTGCAAGGCGGGCGGGAACTTCCCCAACCGGGAAAAAGCGGGGGAACCGGCGACGTCCCGCCGTGTGCCTGCTTCCGGCTGCTTCGGCCGCTTAACCGCTTTGCCAGACTTTGATCGCCTCGACCGGATAGAGCAGCATCAGGACATTCAATGTGAGATTGTCCCGGATCACCCAGAGTGCCAGCAGCTCGAAGACGATCCCGACAAGAACCGTGACCCAGACCGGCATGCGCCAGGCAAAGAAGAAACCGGCCAGCATCCAGAAAATGTCGAAGACCGAATTGAGGACGCTGTCGCCGGTATAGCCGATGGCGATCGTCGCTTCGCGATAACGGTCGATGATCCAGGGACTGTTCTCGACGATCTCCCATGCCGCCTCGATGAAGATCGCGCCGAGTGCCCGCTCACAGACCGAGGCTCGAGGAAGGATCAGCCACAGGAACAGATAGAACAGGAAACCGTGGATGATGTGCGAAGGCGTGTACCAGTCGGCGACGTGCTGGGACGAGCCGGCAACGTCGCCGGCCGGTGTCCACAGGAGCACGTAGCCGCAGTCGCAGATGGGGATACGCCCCATGGCCAGGAGAATGGCGGCTGTCGCGGCAATCATGAGAAGAGCGATGATCAGGCATTTGCTGCGGCTCACGGGGCTCTCCTCGGGCTGCGGGGGGACACGGCGATTCTGTGCTGGAAATTTAGCAGGATTCTCTCTATGACCTTGCGCCAACGAAACATCAATCCATCCGGCTCTGTGAGAGTGGTTGCGCCCCGGTTTTCCGGCGCGTTTGCGCGGCCAGCCAGGCCGGAGCGGATCAGGAGATCTTCATGACGAGCCTCAACGGCGCAGCGCCCTATCAGACCCGGCGCACCTTTGCGATCATTTCCCACCCGGACGCCGGCAAGACGACCCTGACGGAAAAGCTGCTGCTGTCGGGCGGCGCCATCCGCGCGGCCGGTCAGGTGCGCGCCCGCGGCGAGCGCCGCCGTGCCCGCTCCGACTGGATGAAGATCGAACAGGAACGCGGGATCTCCGTCTCGTCCTCCGTCATGACCTTCGAACGCAAGGGCATTGTCTATAACCTTCTCGACACGCCGGGCCACGAGGACTTCTCCGAGGATACCTACCGCACCCTGACCGCCGTCGACGCGGCCATCATGGTGATCGACGCCGCCAAGGGCATCGAGACCCAGACCCGCAAGCTCTTTGAGGTCTGCCGTCTGCGCGATATTCCGATCATCACCTTCGTCAACAAGATCGACCGCGAAGGCCGTCACGCCCTGGAAATCCTGGACGAGGTGCAGGAAGCCCTGGCGCTGGACGTTTCGCCCCAGACCTGGCCGGTCGGCATGGGCTCCGACTTCTTCGGTGTCTATGACTGGCAGAAGAAGAAATTCCACACCTCCGGCGGAGAGCGTGGCGGCCCCTACACCCAGACCAGGGATGTCTCCGGCCTCGACGACGAGATCCTGACCGGTACCGTCTTCGACCGGATCATGGACGAGCTGACGGAGAATGTGGAACTTGGCTCGGAAGGCTATGCCGAATTCGACAGGGAAAGCTTCCTGGAAGGGCATCTGACACCGGTCTTCTTCGGCTCGGCCCTGCGCGACTATGGTGTTGAGGAAGTGCTCGACTTCATTGCCGATTTCGCCCCGCCGCCCCATTCCCAGCCCGCGACCGGCGGGCGCACGATCATGCCGCAGGAAGACAAGGTCACCGGCTTCGTCTTCAAGGTTCAGGCCAACATGGACCCGAAGCACCGCGACCGCATCGCCTTCGTGCGCCTGTGCTCCGGCACCTTCAAGCGCGGCATGAAGCTGAAGCATGTGCGCGCCGACAAGCAGATTGCCGTCTCCGCGCCGATCTTCTTCTTCGCAGAGGAACGCGAGATCGCCGACCTTGCCTATCCGGGCGATGTCATCGGCGTGCCCAACCATGGCCAGCTCCGCGTCGGCGACACCCTGACCGAGGGCGAGAACATCCACGTCACCGGCCTGCCGGCCTTCGCGCCTGAAATCCTGCGCCGCGTGCGCCTGTCCGATACCATGCGGGTCAAGCAGATGCGCCAGGGCCTGCAGGACCTCGCGGAAGAGGGGCTCGTGCAGATCTTCAAACCTGATCTCGGCTCCAACTGGATCGTCGGCGTCGTCGGCGCCCTGCAGCTCGACGTGGTGGTGGACCGCCTCAAGGCCGAGTACGGCACCGAAATCGGCTTCGAGGCCGTGCCCTATACGACCGCCCGCTGGATCGAAACGGACAGCCAGACGCTGCAGAAGATGCTGGAGGGCCATCGCATGTCGATTGCCAACGATCGCGACGACAAGCCGGTGTTCCTGTTCAAGAATGCCTGGGAGATCGGCCACATCACCGAGAAATTCCCGGACGTGAAGTTCCGCGAGACGCGTGAAATCGTCTACGAGGCGTAGGCAGTCATTCCGAGGTGGGCTTACCCAAGCGTAACTGTGACAGAAGTCGGGAGCAATTATCCCGGATTCGCTGATATGTCCCCAGACGTTTCCCAGACGTTTCTCAGGCGGCTTCCTGTGAGCGCGATGGGAGTTGTCAGAAGTGCTCGGAAAAAATTGGATTTGAGTTTGCTTTATCGTGGAAAGTAACAGAGGCGTATTTGCGCGGAAAGCAACTGTCAATGGTATGTAAGTGTCGAAATTGAGTGGTGTTTCTTCTGTTGATAGAGTGTAAAGGCTTCTTCGGAAAAATTTAGGCTGCTGTAATATTGCCAGTTATAGCAGGAACGCAGCAGAAAGAGCGAACGTGAAAGTGCGTCACGAGCCTGTCGGACAGCGTGCACCGTCACGCTTCAAAGGGCCAGAGGTGAAGCGCAGGCGGCCGGGATCCGGCGATTGTCGAAGCCGTTCCTGGCAACCGTCATCATTGGTGCGGTGAGCCTGCTGGCGTTTGTATCCTTCCTGTCGGTGACACTCGACCGCAATTCCATCAGGTCTTCGGAAGAGATCTTCACGGCCGTGCTCGGCGACCGCTCGGAGCATCTTGCAGATATCACGTTGGAATATGGCTACTGGAACGAGTCGGTCACGAACCTTGTCGACGACTTCAACCTCACCTGGGTAAAGGAAACTTTTGTCGACTACATGCAGGAGGAACTGCAGATTGAGGGGGTTCACCTGCTCGATGGCAGCGACCGGCCCAAACTGCATGTCGTGGCAGGCGAAATCGCCGATGCCGATCTGCTGGCCCGCTATGGCCCGTCCATCGACATTCTGGTCGCCAATGCCCGCAAGACGGGACCGGACAAAGCGCCGGACCCGGCGACGGGCCTTATCGGCAACCTTTCGAAACTTTATATCGCCAGTCCGGTCCTGCTGACATCCTATGACGAGAACAGCGACAAGAGCACGGACCATGTCCTTGTTTTCGCCAGGCCGGTCGATGAGAGCATTCTGGCCAAGATGGCCGAGAAATATCATCTTCCCGGCCTCAGGCTGTCGCCTTTTCCACCGGCATTGTGGCAGGCTGGCTTCGAGATCCAGACCTTCGACAAGACCCCGATCGGCTATTTCGTGTGGAACCCTCAACTGGCAGGTGTCCGCATGCTGCCGCTGCTGATCGTCGGCGTGCTGATCGTCTATCTCGGCCTTTTTTTCGCTGCGCGCATGTTCTTCCGCCGCGCGAGTGAAACCGTGAAGGCACTGGCCGATGCCAAAAACGAGGCTGAAAGGGTGAGGGAATTGCTGGCCCGCCAGGCGAGGAGCGATCCGCTCACCGGCCTTGGCAACCGCCGCTTGCTCGACGAACGCCTGGCCCAGATGCAGAACCGCCTGCCGCTGGCTGACGGACATGCGTTGCTCTACGTGGATATCGACCGGTTCAAGGAAATCAACGACACCTATGGCCACGAAACCGGCGATCTCGTGCTCGTGCATGTGGCCAACGCCCTGAGCGGACTGGCAAATGCCGACGACAGGGTTGCAAGGCTCGGTGGCGACGAATTCGTCATCGTTTTCGGCCGGGCCACAAGCGAGAGAGTGTTGTCGGTAGGCAAAGTGATTGTCGAGCAGTTGAGCATGCCGGTGAACATCGACGGCGCCACCTATTCCTTCGGCGCCAGCGTCGGCATCGCCTTTTCCCACAATCCGTCCGAATTGCTGCGCCAGGCAGATGTGGCGCTCTATTCCGCCAAGCGCCGGGGCAGGGGGCAAGTTGCCGTCTATTCGACGGACCTGCTCGACTTCCGTCACGTGCCAATCCAGCCGGCGGCGCAGCCGATGTAAACAGCCGGCAGAAGCCCGAAGCTTTTTGGACACGTCCAAGGGAGCAAGGGTATTTGCAAAGAAAAACCGGCCGCTGGGGCCGGTTCTCCGGATCGATATGCTCTGCAGATCACGATGCCTTTGCGGCCGGCAGTTCTATGTCGATGCCGAGGGTCGTGACGTCGCCGGTTCGGTCCATCTCGAGGCGGACGGAGTCCGGATCGATGTCGAAACGCTTGGCGACGACGGCGAGAATATCTTCCCTGAGGCTGGAGATGAGAAGGGCATCGGAGCCGTCATCGGCCCGCTCATGCGCCAGCAGGATCTGCAGCCGGTTTTTGGCAACCGAGGCGCTTTCGCCCCGTTTGCCAAAGAGGCTCAGGATGTTCATGCGGCTCTCCCCTTGAAGATCTTGCCAAAGAAGCTTTTCTTCTCCTCGGGTATGGTGACCGGGATGTTCTCTCCGAGGAGCCGGCGGGTGGCTTCCATGTAGGCCTTGGCGGCAGGAGAAGTCTCATCCGACAGGGTGATCGGCAGGCCGACGTTGGAAGCCTTCAGCACGTCCTTGCTCTCCGGCACCACACCGATCAGCGGCACGGACAGGATGTCCACCACGTCATCGGTCGCCAGCATGTCGCCGGTCTTGGCGCGCTCGGTATCGTAGCGGGTGATCATCAGGTGCTTCGGCATCCGGCCGCCGTCTTCGGCGACCTTGGTCTTGGCATCCAGCAGACCGATGATGCGGTCGCAGTCGCGCACCGACGAGACTTCCGGGTTGGAAACGATGATCGCCTCGTCCGCATAGCGCATCGCGAGCGTCGCACCGCGCTCGATGCCTGCCGGGCTGTCGCAGATGACCCAGTCGAAATACATGCGCAGTTCGCTGATGACACTGGCAACGCCTTCCTCGGTCAAGGCGTCCTTGTCCCGGGTCTGGGAGGCGGGCAGCAGGTAGAGGTTGTTCAGCTTCTTGTCGCGTACAAGCGCCTGCTTGATCGAGGCTTCGCCCCTTACGACGTTGACGAGGTCAAACACGACGCGGCGTTCGGCACCCATGATCAGGTCCAGGTTGCGCAACCCGACATCGAAGTCGATGGCGCAGACCTGGTAGCCTTCTTTGGCAAGGGCCGAGGCGATCGCGGCGGTGGTGGTGGTTTTGCCCACGCCGCCCTTGCCTGACGTGACCACAACGACTGTGGCGTTGCTCATGGTGTTCGTCCTGTTGTTGTTGTTTGGCCAGCTGCCTCACGCAGCGGGCGCTTCGGTTAACTCAGTTCTTCAAAGACGAGTGTCTCGTTTTCAAAACGGATCTGCGCCGGAGAATTGCGCAAGGAGCCGTCGAAATCGTCCGCGACCTTGTAGAGCCCGTTGATGGAAACCAGCTCCGCATCGAGCTTTGAGCAGAAGATGCGGGCACTGTCCTTGCCGGCAACACCGGCGAGCGCCCGGCCACGCAGGGCGCCGTAGATATGGATGGAGCCGCCGGCAATGACTTCGGCCCCGGAACTCACCGAGCCGATCACCGTCACGTCACCATCCGGATGCAGGATGCTCTGACCCGAGCGCACCGGTTCGGTGATGACGATGGACGAACCGCTGGCAACGCTGTTCGGGGGCGTCATCGCCGCAGTGCTGTCCCCGTTGGCCTTTTTGACCTTCGCTTTCGGCGCAGCCGGCGGCTTGCCGGCTTGCTCGGCCGTAGAGGCGGTCGGCTTTTTATCGTCGTTGGCAGCCGACCCGTCATTTGCTGCCGGTGAGGGAACGTCCACATCCGAGGTCAGCCGCCCCCCGGAGAAACTCGGCGGCATGCCGGCTTTGAGCCGGGTGCCGGCAACCCCGTCTATTCCCATCACCCGGATCGAGCGTTCCGCCAGCTTTGCCAGAACCTCTTCCAGGTCGTCGATCGGGATCTTGCTGCCCCGCACATCGAGAATGATGGGGCGGTCGATGAAAAAGCCCGGCGAGCGTTCGATGATCCGGTCGATCTCCTGGAACCATTCCGCAAAGGGTGGTTCCGGGCTCAGAACGATCGCAATGAAGGATTTTCCCTTGAACTTCATCAAAGAGGTCCGGCGGCAACTCAGGTCAGGTTGATTTGGTCGAATAAACCTATCATTAACCGCACCAGACAATCGGGCAGGCCGCCGTTTTCCACCGATATCAATTTTCACCAGATATTTCAGCTAATTGGCTCTTCGACCTACCCTTTGCCACGATAGTAGCGGACCGATCCTGCCAGAAATGCGGAGTCTGCCTGCAAGAATCACGTTGTGTGACCGTGGATCGGGAATTTTGACGGGGCAGGAGTTAACTTAATTCCCGTCAAACGCTGGATTTTTGCCATATTGCAGTGCAAAATGAAAAATCGGGTGTTGGGGCGCATGGCGTCTTCGGGGAAAAGAATGAGTAACTTCAGTGATATGGTAAGCTATCTCGGTCTGAACCCGGCAGAGGCAGCCACCGCTCTGGACGTGTCCGAGGATGAAATTATTCGCTGGTGCAACACGAGCGAGGCGCCGCCGCTGCATATCTGGCACGGGCTTGTTCGGATGCTGGACGAAATTCGCCTCTCCGCTGAAGAGGCCGCCAAATCGGCTGATCTCGATCACCTGGAGGCCACGGACCTCAACCGCATCGATCTGATCGTGTCCGGCCGCGCCACGTCGGAGTTCGCCGGCCCGAAACGGGCCGCCACGGCTCTGGCCCTGGCCACGTTGACGCGGGTCTTCGTCTGACCTTGCAGGCTTCCGGCAGGTGCCAGGACGCACTCAGGCGGGCTGAAGCGCGAGGCCGAGTGCTTCGGCAAGCCTCTCGCTGCAGACGGGTTTTGAAAGCTTGGTGAACCGGTCCGGGTACGTCCCGGAAAACGGATCGTCCTTCGGCAAATGTCCGGATATGGCCACCACCCGGCAACCGGAATGCGCCTTGAGCGCAAGTTCCATCAGCGACCAGCCGGAATGGCCATTGTCGAGCTGAAGGTCGCTCACCACGACCGAATAGGGCATATCCGGGCCGATCCTGGTTCGGGCATCATCATAGCAGTGCTCGGCAGTGACCCGATACCCGAAGCTTTGCATGAGGCCGGCGATAGCTGCCGCCGATCTGCGGTCATCATCGATGACGAGGGCATACCCGTTTCCGGAGGCCGCGAAAGGCGGACCGGCGGTCTGCGCCTGTTCGGGAAAGGTCAGCGTCACTGTGGTTCCACGATCCGGCTGCGATGCGATGTGGATCGAGCCGCCGGACTGATGGACGAAGCCGTGGACCATCGAAAGGCCGAGCCCGGTTCCTTCACCATCCGCACGGGCACTGAAGAAAGGCTCGGCAGCCTGGCGCAGCGTCTCCGCGTCCATTCCGCAGCCATCGTCCTTCACCGACAGGGCAATCATGCCGTCCGGCTGCCGGGCAACTGTAATTTCGATATGGCCTTGGTCTGAAATGGCCTGTCCCGCGTTGACGCACAGGTTCAGGATGGCGCTTTCCAGCTGACCCGGGTCGATCCGCGCCAGCATCTGCCCTTCGTCGCATCGGATCGAGAGAGACACGGTTTCGGGCAAGGCCATCGACAGCAGATCTTCCATGCCTTCCGCGATGGCGGCGATATCGGTTTCGATGGGCGCCAGATGCTGCTTCCTGGCAAAGGCCAGTAGGCGCTCGATCAGTGCACCGCCAAGCTCCACAGCATCGTTGATCCGGGCGCGCAGAACCGAGGCCTTCGGGCCCGGCTCTCCCTCCAGCATGTGCAGGTTTCCGGAGATCGTGGATAAAATATTGCCGAAGTCATGGGCAACCTCTCCGGTAACCTTTCCGAGGCTTTCCACACGGCGGATTTCCTCTAGCCGCTCGTCGATCCGCTTTCGTTCGGTGGTCTCGGAAAAGAGCCAGACGGATCCCCCGTCGGGCAGGGCGGACTGGCGCACTTCCAGCACTCGTCCCGTTGGGTCGGCATATTCGCCGAAGCCCGCGCGGTCGCTTTCATCGGCGCGTCGCTCGAAAGGCGACTTCTCGAGGAGTTCAGGCAACGTCAGACGGCTGCCGGGGGCCGCTCGTTCGAGCCGCAGAAGCTCCCGCACACGGTCGTTTTCGGCCAGGATCTGCCCGGTCGGGGAGAGCACGGCGACACCGTCGCTGATGTTCTGGAAGACCGTGATGAACAGTTCGTTCCGCCGCCAGACCTCCCGGGTCTTCCGGTCAAGCCGTAAGGCATTGGAGCGGAACTTCCGGAAGGCTTCCGACAACTGGCCGATCTCGTCGGAGGAACTTGCCTTCTTGGGCAGCTTTGCCTTGAGGTCCCCGGCGGCCAGGCGCCGCATGACGGCGGTGATCTGGTGCAGGTTGCCGACCACATAGCGAGAAACGAACAGCGCCGAACCGGCCGCCACCATCAGGCTGATAATCGTCAGCACCAGAATGACGGCCTTTGCAAAGGTGATGCTGGTGGTGGTCCTGTCGCGCGAATCCTGCAGCCGCAGCTTGGTGTCCGCAACCTTCTGCTGTGCGTAGTCGTTCACCCTGGCAATTTCGGTCCGTATCCGGAAGAGGGCGTTCTCCGCGTCCAGTTTTGCCGCAAGGCTCGAGAAGCGAAGAGCAAACAGGTCGCCCCGCCTCTGCACGGCCTCGTCAACCTCTGCCAGGGCCGCCAGAACGGGGCGGGAAGCGCCGTCGCCGATGTCCTGCCGAATGCGGCGATAGTTCCCCTGGTGTTCTCCGACCTTGATGAGTTCCTGACTGCGCAGGGCTCCGAAGGCGGACAGCACCAGCTGCTGCAGGGCGGACCAGTCCTGCCGTTCTCCGGGAGGCTGATCCGGCGACTGCGACAGCTTGCGGAAACGCCTTTGAAGGCGGTCCAGATCCTGATCGATCAACGCAAGCTGAGACGCGTTCCGGCTTTGCGGAGCCATCACCCGTGCAAGATCGGTAATGGCGACGCGGATACGGGCAAGCGGCTTGCTGAGGACCGGGTCGCCGCCGCCGAGGACTTCGATATGGTCGAGGGTCTGCAGAATGGTTCTGGCCTCGCTTTCCAGCTGGAAACTGGGGCTCAGGGTCATCAGAAACGGTGCGGAGGCGGCAAGTTTCGATGCGCTGCCGGAAAGTTCAAGGGCATCGGAGACGTCGCTCAGGGTCTGGTCATGGAAGGTTTCAAGCCTGTCCTCGGCGGAGTTGAGCGTGAAAAGGGCGATCGCCCCGACCACCAGGATGATCGTCAGGAGCAGACCGATCGCGGCGAGAAGCAAGGAGCGGATGCTCGGCCGGATAACGGGCTGGCGAAGACGGGGCGTGCTCATGTCAGCTCGGCCTGAAGCACGAAGATATAACCCTGCGCCCTGCGGGTCTGAAGATGAACCGGCTTGGAAGGAACGTCCTCGATCTTGCGGCGCAGGCGCAGGATCAGGACGTCGATGGTGCGGTCCACATAACGCTGCATGTCGCTGCCGATCTCGCGCATCAGATCGGTGCGGGGAATGATCCGGTCGGGGTTCTTCACGAAATATTCCAGAAGCACATATTCCGCGTTGGTGAGCGGAATCTCGTCGCCGTTACCGTCCAGAAGTTCCCGGCGCTTGAGGTTCACCCGCTTGTCGCCGAAGGCGATTTCCTGGTCCTTGCCGGCCCTGGCGGCCGGCGTTCCACCATGTCCGTAGCGCCGCAGGACCGCCCGGATCCTGGCCACCAGTTCCCGCGGGTTGAAGGGCTTCATCAAATAGTCGTCGGCCCCGGTTTCCAGGCCGATGATCTTGTCGATCTCGTCACCGACACCGGTCAGCATGACGATCGGCAATTCGCTTGTCTCGCGGATGTGAATGGCAAGGCTGAGGCCGGATTCTCCGCGCAGGCGCAGGTCGATCAGCGCAAGATCGAAATCCTCCGGTCTGCCGGCGGATTTGAAGCCGTCGCTGTCCTGAAAGGCGACCGGTTCGAAGCCGCTGGCCTCCATCAGCGCGGACAGCGTTTCGCGCACATCAGCGTCGTCATCGATGATGGCAATCACCGGTCTTGTCGCGCTTGCATCCATGCAGTAGCTCTCTTGCACCTTTGTGAGCTGTCTAACACACGGGCGGCACTTCCCGGCCGGAATATCGTTACAAATGTTTCAGCGGGAGGAGTGCGGTTGCAACACTGTTAACGAAACAGGAGGCTGCGAGCGCTTCTGTTAACACTTCGCCGCTCGTTTTCCTTCAGCGTGTCCCGGTAGGCTGGAACCGATCCTTCAAGGAGCCATCTCCAGGCACCGGAGCGATCTGTAATGGGAGGAAAATATGAGTAATTTGCTGGCCCGGCTCGGTTCCGCGGCTTTCGTGACCAGTTTTGCCCTGTCGTCTTTTGCCTTTTCGAGCGCCCACGCTGCCGATTGCCCGAACCAGGGCGCTCTCGACAGCATCTATTGCGACGCCGACGGCGATCTCGTCGCCGATGCGCCCTCCGACCCGGCGAAGCTGAGCAACCCGGACACGCTGGTCTTCGCCTATACGCCGGTTGAAGATCCGGCCGTCTATGCGGACATCTGGGCACCCTTCATCGAGCATCTGGAAACCGTTACGGGCAAGGACGTGCAGTTCTTCGCCGTGCAGTCGAACTCCGCCGAAGTGGAAGCCATGCGTTCCGGACGGCTTCATATCGCCGGCTTCTCCACCGGCCCGACGCCGTTTGCGGTCAACCTTGCCGGCGCAGTGCCTTTCGCGATCATGGGCAGTGAAGACGGCCAGTTCGGCTATCGTCTGCAGCTCTATACGCAGGCTGACAGCGACATCCAGACGCCCGAGGACCTCAAGGGCAAGCGCGTCGCGCATACCTCGCCGACATCCAACTCCGGCAACCAGGCGCCGCGCGCCCTGTTCCCCGCGCTCGGCGTGGTGCCGGACCAGGACTACGAGGTCATCTATTCGGGGTCACACGACCAGTCGATGCTGGGTGTCGTCGCCGGTGACTACGATGCCGCGCCGGTTGCCTCCGAAGTCGTTGAACGTATGGCCGAACGCGGGCTCTACGATTCCGAGGAAGTGCGCATCGTCTGGGAAAGCGATCCGTTCCCGACCACATCCTTCAACTATGCCCATGATCTCGATCCGGCTCTTGTCGAGAAAATCAAGGAAGCGTTCTTCAGCTTCGACTTCAAGGGCAACAAGCTCGGCGAGGAATTCGAGGGCGTAAGCAAGTTCGTCCCCATCACCTACAAGGATCAGTGGGCCGTCATCCGGCAGATCCAGGCCAGCAACGGTGTCGAATACACGCCGCAAGGTCTTGCAAAGTAAGACGTCTTGCTTTTGACGGCCCGCCGCGACACCACTTCCGGCGGGCCGCTTCGATCGGGGTAAAACATGCTGAAGATAACAAGCCTTGTGAAGCGTTACGGGGCAGGGGATCCTGTGCTCAAGGACCTGGACCTGGAAGTCCCGGGCGAGGAAGTCGTTTCCGTGATCGGTTCTTCGGGAGCGGGCAAGAGCACGCTGCTTCGCTGCATCAATCGTCTGGTCGAGCCGACCTCCGGCAAGATTTTTCTGAACGGCACCGATTTCACCAGGCTCGGCAAACGCGAATTGCGCGTCGGCCGCCGCCGGATCGGCATGGTGTTCCAGAGCTTCAACCTCGTTGACCGGCTGACGGTGATGGAGAACGTCCAGAGCGGGCGTCTCGGCTACATTTCGACCTGGGCCGCGCTGTCGCGCCGCTATCCGAAGGAAGACATCCGCCGGGCATTCGAGCTGATGGAGCGGGTGGGCATTGCCCACTACGCCAACAAGCGCGCGGATGAACTCTCCGGCGGCGAGCGCCAGCGTGTCGGGGTGATCCGTGCGCTTATGCAGCAGCCGGAAATCCTGCTGGCGGACGAGCCGACGGCCTCGCTCGATCCCAAGACATCCGAGCAGATCATGACGCTGCTCAGGGATCTCGCGCGGGAATTGAAACTTCCGGTCATCATCAACATTCACAACGTCAACGAAGCCAAGGAATTCAGCGACCGGATCGTCGGCATGCGTTACGGCCGCATCATCTTTGACGGCCTGCCGCAGGCCCTGACCAAGGATGCGATGAACGAGATCTATGCCGGTGTTCCGCATGAGGACCGAAAACTCGAAGGCGCGGCGGCATGAGTACGGCGAAGGACACCTGGCGCAAGCGGCCCTTCATCGCCAATCCGCTGTTGCGCTACGGGCTTTACGCGGCAATCGTGGTCTATGTCGTGACTACCTTTGCGACATTGCCTATCGACTGGGACCGTATTGCCCAGGGATTGAGCCGGGCAGGGCGGATCTTCGGTGGCGCCTTTCCGCCGAGCTTCCAGCGCAGCGAATTGCTGATCGACGGTTTCCTCGAAAGCCTGAAGATAGCGATCCTGGCAACGGTCGGCGGCATCATCCTGTCGATCCCGATCGCCTTCATGGCCGCCCGGAACATCGTTCCGCTGCCGGTCTTTTATGTCGGCCGTGCCATCATCATCATCGCGCGCAGTTTTCACCCGGTCATCGTTGCCATCATTTTCGTGAAGGCCGTCGGATTCGGACCCTTCGCCGGCATCCTGACGCTGATCGTCTATTCGATCGGTTTCGTTGCCAAACTGCTGGCCGAACGGATCGAGGAAATCGACCCGGGTCCGGTCGAGGCGATGAAAGCCGCCGGTGCGCCCTTCCTGTCAACGCTGATATATGCGGTGTTCCCGCAGATCATGCAGCGCCAGATCGGTCTCGGCATCTATCAGCTCGACAGCAACCTCAGGGCATCAGCGGTGGTCGGCATCGTCGGTGCCGGCGGCATCGGTGCGACGCTCGCCAATGCCTTCGGACGCTATGACTATGACTTCGCCCTGGCCATCACCATGGTCATCGTCGGTGTCATCCTGATCTCCGAGGCGGTCAGCGGTGCCATCAGAAAGCGGATCGCATGATGGAACAGGTACAGCTTCACGACTGGGCACGCTACACGCCGGTCCAGCGGTTTCAGCGCTATGGCTTATTTGCACTGACCGCGCTCGTCGTCGCCTGGGCGCTTGGCAGCGTCAACATCATCTGGGCCTGGGTCTGGGATGCTCCGACGCAGATGGGGGATCTCTTCAGCCGGATGGTGCCGCCCGATCCGACCCATCTCGACCAGATCCTCAGCGCCTTGTGGGAGACGGTGAACCTTGCCACCATCGCGACGGCCCTTGCTGTCGTGCTGGCACTGCCCGTCGCCTATATCGCGGCGCAGAACACGACGCCGAACGCGCTGACCTTGTGGCTCGGAAGGTTCATCCTGGTCTCCTCCCGCTCCGTCAACACGATCATCTGGGCGCTGCTGTTCGTTGCGATCTTCGGGCCCGGCGTCGTGGCGGGCATCGTCGCGATTATGTTCCGCTCCATCGGTTTCCTCGGCAAGCTTCTGGGCGAAGCAATCGAGGAGATCGACCCGAAGCCGGTCGAGGCCCTGAAGGCCTGCGGCGCGAGCCATTTCAAGGTCGTGCTCTACGCCATCGTCCCGCAGGTGATGCCGACCTTTTTTGCGGTCGCAATCCTGCGCTGGGACATCAACCTGCGGGAATCGACGGTTCTCGGGCTGGTCGGGGCAGGCGGCATCGGCATGATCCTTCAAGGGGCCATCGACACCTTCAATTGGCAGGAGGTCTCCACGGTGCTCTTGGCCATCATTGCCCTGGTCGTTGCCGGCGAAATCGTGTCGTCCTATTTGCGGCGCAGGATCCTCTGAGAAGGTCCATGCGGCCTGAAGAGTTGGCGCGGCGGGGAGAAATCTCCGGCGCGCCTACTGCATTGTGGAAACCCCTCGTCATTCTGTACGAAACCCGGCCGAAACGAAGTCCTCTTTCTTGAACTTTTCCTCGTTTCAGCGATGATCGCGAAAAGACACCGCCACCAACCGTTGATTTGCCGCTACTGCTCGGCAGACGCAAAGCTGCGTCGTGCCCGGATCCTCGCCCGGCTTCCGTCCGGAAAATGCGAGCGGCCACCACATTCTTGAAGGCCCGGCCTATGACTGAAACGCTCAAGGGACTTGCCGCCGCGCTCCTTGCCTTCGGATTGTTCTCTTCGCATGACGCCATCATCAAGTGGCTGGGCGGTCATTATCCGGTCTTCCAGATCATCTTTTTCTCCATGCTCTTTGCCTTCGTGCCGATGTCCCTCATGATGCTGGCGGACAAGGCGGTCGATAACTTCCGACCCCATCACCCCTGGCTCGTGCTGTTGCGCGGCGCTCTCGCCATCGTTTCGATGTCCTCCGGGTTCTATGCCTTCGTCGTGCTGCCGCTCGCCGAGGTCTATGCGCTGCTCTTCACCATGCCGCTGCTGATCACCGCGCTTTCCGTACCGCTGCTGGGCGAGAAGGTCAGGGCACAGCGCTGGGCCGCCGTGGTCATTGGTCTCATCGGCGTTCTAATCGTTTTAAGGCCGGGCGTGACGGAGCTGACCCTCGGTCACGGCGCCGCCTTGACGGCCGCCTTCGCCAACGCGCTTTCCACCATCCTTGTGCGCAAGCTCGGGGGGCAGGAGCGTCCGGCCGTCCTGATCCTCTATCCGATGATCCTGTCGATGGTAGCCATGTCGCTGACGCTGCCCGCCTTCTACGTTCCGGTGGAACTGACCCATCTCGGGTTGATGGCCGCGATCGGTTTCCTGTCGGTGATTGCCCAGTTCCTGACCATCACCGCCTACAAGGCTGCACCGGCCGCCGTTGTCGCGCCGCTGCAATACAGCCAGATCCTGTGGGCGAGCTTCTTCGGCATGCTTTTCTTCGCAGAGACGCCCGACATCTATGTCGGCGTCGGCTCCTCGGTCATCATACTGTCGGGCATCTTTGTCGTCTGGCGCGAGAGCCGTCAGAACGTCTCGATCAAGACCCCCGTCCTGAAGACCGCCAATCCGCGCTTCGACACCGGGCCTCAGCCGAAGTAGTGGCCGGTGCGTTCAAGCCACCAATACTCAGCAACCTGAAACACACTCCGCCCTCATCCTGAGGAAGCGCGTCAGCGCTGTTTCGAAGGATGGGCCAGAAGTTCCGGAGCCTGTGGCCCATCCTTCGAGACGGGCCTGACGGCCCTCTTCAGGATGAGGAATTTAGCTGTGTCAGCTCACTGATTGAAACAAGTTCATCGCTCTAATCCAGCCGCTTCTTGAAGCGGAAGGCGGCGACGATCATGCCGAGGACGAAGAAGCCGAACATCCAGAAGGCATCCCGGTAGAGGTCGGCAAGGCTGGCGTCGCGCAGGACGAAGCCCCGGATCATGCGCATGAAATGGGTCGCGGGAAAGGCCTCGGCGATGTATTGCGCGATCACCGGCATGCCCTCGTAGGGGAACATGAAGCCGGAGAGCAGGATCGACGGAAGCAGAACGAACACCGTCATCTGGGTCGCCTGCAGCTGGCTTTGTGCGATGGTCGAGAGCACCAGTCCCAGCGACAGGCTGGCGCCGATGAAGAGCAGTGTGCCGACGAAGAGGTCGAGGGTTTTGGCGCCGAAGGGCAGATTGAAAAGCACATGCCCGAGCCCGAGGATGATCACGGTCTGAATGAGGCCGATGAAGATGTAGGGGATGATCTTTCCGATCATCAGCTCGATCGGCCGTACCGGTGTGTTGATCAGCATCTCCATGTTGCCGCGCTCGCGCTCGCGCACGATGGCCGCCGAAGTGAACATGATCATGGTCATCGTCAGGATGATGCCGACCAGCCCCGGCACGATGTTGATCGCCGTGCGCTGCTCGGGGTTGTAGAAGAGTGCAACCTCGAATGTCGGGGTCGAACGGTTCGGTGCCTGCCGGTTCAGTTCGGCAAGCGGCATGTTGCGCAGGCTCTTGATGGCGCTGGCGATCATCGTGTCGGAGCCATCGACGACCCATTGCGCTACAGGGCGGCTGGTTTCCTCGTCCGTCGAGGGCGGGGTGCCGAGGCCGGCAGCGGGAGAACGTGCGACACGCTGGGAGAGATCGTCCGGAAGGAAGAAGACCGCGCGAACCCTTGCTGCCTTTATCGCCGCTTCGGCTTCCGCGACATTGTTCAGCCGTTCCGTCACCTTCACGACGCGCGTCGCCTCCACCATCTGGATCAGGATGCGGCTGAGGCCTGTCTGGCTGTGGTCGACGACAGCGACGGGTATGTCGCGAATGCTGGTGTTGATGGCATAGCCGAAAAGGACCAGCTGGATCAGCGGGATCATGATGACCATTCCAAACGTCATCCGGTCGCGGCGGAGCTGGTTGAGTTCCTTGCCGAAAATCGCGGAGATGCGGGAGAGCGGTCTCATCATTGGCGACCTTCTCCCGTTGCGGTGACGAAGACGTCCTCCAGGTTCGGCCGCACCTTTTCGATCAGCGTCGCGCCGTGCGTTTCCGGCTTTTCTTTCAGGAACGTCTCCGGATCGGGGATCTCTTGCCTGACCAGAACACGCAGCCGGGCACCCAGCTGCGCCGCTGCCATGATTCCGTCTGAGCCGAGCAGACGGCGGCGGATGTCGCGCAGGTTCGGCCCCTCGATCTCAACCACATTGGCGCCCATGGCAGCCATCAGGTCCTTCGGCCTGCCATCGGCGCGCTTCTGACCGGCCTCCATGATCGCGATCTTGTGACAGCGCTCCGCCTCGTCCATGAAGTGGGTCGTCACGACGATCGAGGTGCCGCCTTCTACAAGATCGAAGAGCTGTTCCCAGAAATGCCGGCGAGACTCGGGATCGACCGCCGAGGTGGGTTCGTCGAGAAAGAGAAGCTGCGGTTCATGCAGGACCGCGGTTGCCAGCGCCAGCCTCTGCCGCTGCCCGCCGGACATCTTGCCGGCGAAGCGCTCGCCCAGATCGCTCAGCGCATAGCAGTCCATCACTTCCGCGAGGCGCTGGCTGCGCTTCTTGCCCGTAAGGCCGTAGATGGTCGCCATGAAGTTGAGGTTTTCCCTGACCGTCAGATCGCCATAGAGCGAAAAGGTCTGCGTCATGTAGCCGATCTTGTATTTCAGCGTCTCGGCGTCCTTCGGGACGGACAGGCCCAGCACTTCCACGGTGCCCTCGGTCGGCGTCAGGAGGCCGGTCAGCATGCGCATGGCGGTGGTCTTGCCGCAGCCGTTGGGGCCAAGAAAGCCGTAGATCATGCCGCGCTCGATGGTGAGGTCCAGCCCGTCCACCGCGCGGAAGCCCTTGAAACTCTTCACCAGGCCTTCGGCCCGGATGACGATGTCGGTTTCGCTCACGGCAGCACGACCTGGGCTGGAACGCCATTGGGCAGATCCCTGGCGCTCTCCGGCAACTGCACTTCCGCCACATACATCAGCCGCGCCCGTTCGGTCTGGTTGAGGGCATAATAGGGGGTGAAGGACGCTTCGGAACTGATCCACCGCACCGTGCCCTGGATCGGCTCGTCAAGACCGTCGACCCGGACCTCCAGATTGTCGCCCTGTTTCACCTTCACCCGGTGCGGCTCGGGCACATAGACCCTTGCAAAGGGGGCGTCGCCCGCCAGCAACACCACCACCGGGCTGCCGATGGTTACCCGCTCGCCGAGGTTCCAGGGCAGGTTGTCCAGGGTACCGTCGCGGGAGGCCGTGATGGTAAGGTCGGCGAGGATCTTCTCCTGGGTCTCCAGGCTGGCTGTGGCCGCCGCCAATTCCGCCTTGGCGATGTCGAGATCTTCCTGCCTTGTGCCGGCCAGCAGTTCCTTCAGCTCTTCCTCGGCGCTCTTGAGCGTCGCGTCGGCAGCGTCGCGTGCCGCCTTCGCGCTGTCGAGCTGGGCCTGGCTGGTGGTGCCGCGTCCCGTCAGGTCGTTATAGCGCTTGAAGGAGGCTGCCGCGTCCTCCAGTTCGGCCTTGGCGCCTGCAACTGTCGCGCGGGCCTTGGCGATTTCCTCCGCGCGCGCGCCGTTTTCCAGCTTCACAAGGTTAGCCTTGGCCTTCTGCACTTCCGCCTTGGCCTCGGCGACGATGGCCTGCTGCTCCGCCGGGTCGAGCTGCGCCAGCACGGTACCCTTCTTGACAAAAGTACCCTGCGGCACGGGCAGCTCGACCAGCACCTCATTGGCGGTTGCCGTCAGCGCCACCCTGTCCCGCTCCAGTGTTCCGAGCGCGACATTGCCGTCCTCGCCAAAGCAGGCGGCAACCGACAGGCAGACTATACCGGCAAGAAGGCTTCGCAGTCGGGTGGCGGACATGAATTCCTCCCGTGGGATCGACGGCATGACGGCTGAGGTCACGACTCGGTTGTAATCATATCGCGCTTCGCGGACAGGGACCATCGCGGGATGGAGGGGAGGAGAGGCCTTCTGAGCGGCGCGCTAAACAATGAAACCTCATCCTGAGGAAGCGCGTGAGCGCTGTCTCGAAGGATGGGCCGCTTGTTCCAGAGTATGCCGCCCATCCTTCGAGACGGACCTGGCGGTCCTCCTCAGGATGAGGGGAATGGAAGGATAACTGAGGAGCTGCAACAAAAAAGGCCGCGGAAGAAATCCGCAGCCTTCTTTGTCAAAAAGGCGCTGCCCGCACTTCAGCTTGCCCGCTTGAAGACGTTGTACCAGCGTTTCTTCGGCACCGTAATCGCCCGTTCCAGGACTTCCGCGGCATAAAGGGAAGCGTTTTCCCGTGCCTTGGCGACACCGGAGACCAGCGATGGGTCGAGCCCCTTCAGGCCGCCGCCGAATTCGAAGAGATCCCGGAAGGCGGCGCGCTCGACGATCGGCGTCATCAGGACGTCGATGTTCTGTGCGGCAAGGAAATCCTGCACGGCCTTCATCGCGCGGGTGGTGACCGCCGCATTGGTGCGGGTCAGCACGACGCAATGTTTGATGTCGTGGCGGACGATCTTTTCCAGTTTCTTGATCAGGGTCAGGATCTTGGCGCCACCGCGCGCATCCATGGACGATCCCTGAATCGGCACGACAACCAGGTCGGAAACGGACAACGCGTTGGCGACGATCAGGTTCTCGGTCCCCTCCAGGTCGACGATGACATAGTCGGAGGTCTCGGCCGCGAGGGTGATCTGCTCGGTGATCGAGGCCGGCATGATTTCGCTGACGACATTGATGCCCGGGCAGCGCAGCGGCAGATCGGCCCATTTCGAGATCCATTTCTGCGGATCGGCGTCAAAGATGGTGACGCGCTTGCCCCGTGCCGCGACTTCTGTCGCCAGCAAAAGAGCCGCCGTTGTTTTTCCGGCGCCGCCCTTGGCGTTTGCGAAGGAAATGACTGGCATCTGGGATCTCCTGATCTTGCCGAGCATTGTCTGTCGAAAGGTCTCTTGCGGACCTATCTCGCTGGCAGTCTTGGATTTTGATGGTTACCAAAGTCTTAAATTCGCATTTTGCGACAAGGTTATTCAGCGTCCGTTAGGGTTTGTGGATAAAAAGGCGGAACAAGACTTGGCACAATTTGCAAGGGGGGACGCAAAGGCCGCACAACGCCGAAAATTTCCGGTCGGAGGGCTGCCAGGGGTTGGACCGCTGGCGAGGGCAGTTCCGGGATCCGACGGGTTCGGGCCGGGGACAGCGCCGGAAAGTGAATGCCTTGCGATTGCATGCATCCGGGCCGCCACGTAGGCTGCACCTGGATCCAACCTTCTGATTTGCACCGACAAGGGACACCAGATGCTGCACCGGTTTTTCAAGTTCCGCCTGACCCGCACCCTGCTCGCGGGTGCGCTGGTGGCCTTGGCCGGCCAGGGACTGCTGGCGGGCGGGGCAGGGGCAGAGGCCCTGAAGCCCTACAAGGATGGCCTCTTCCGCTACAAGAAAGTCACCGAGACGCTTTATGGCGGCGATTTTGTCGTCGTCGAATATTCCAAGCAGCGTGACCTGCGCGACCGGGACGAGGTCGATGAACAGCGGGTCTTCGGCAATTACGTCTCCTACCGGCCCAAGCGCGGCCGCGGCAGCGCGGAACTGAAGGCCAATGGCCGCGTGATCGAATATATGGGCACTGGCAACTGGAAAGGCGGGGCGAACGCGATCGTCATCTATATCCACGGCCAGGGCGGCAACCGCTTCCAGGGAATGAACGACGTTTCCTTCGGCGGCAATTTCAACCGGGTGCAGAACCTGATGGTTCGCAATGGTGGCGCCTACCTGACCGTGGACATCAACCACTTCGACAACCGCGGCACTGCCGATGTCGCCGCGCTGATCCAGTACCAGAAGCAGCTTTCCCCCCGGGCAAAGGTCGTGGTCGCCTGCGGCTCCATGGGTGGGATCATCTGCTGGAACCTTCTGAAGAACGGCAACTACGCCCG